>Ga0207670_10000207_pt1 | contig 38519 bp, 32 predicted proteins | sample KBSS23HmetaG_FD_184339 | JGI IMG/M metagenome (GOLD analysis project Ga0207670, IMG submission 184339) | Switchgrass rhizosphere microbial communities from Kellogg Biological Station, Michigan, USA - KBS S2-3H metaG (SPAdes) (version 2) | ecosystem: Host-associated > Plants > Roots >... | reverse complement strand
AGCTTCCTGGAAGTCGCCTTTGCGCAGCGCGCGATAACCTTTGTTGTAAGCCTTCTTATCAGCAAAGCCCGCGACAACGTGGGTGGTACCGGCAAGTGCGAAACAAAGCACGAAGGCGGCCACACCAAAGGCCGCCATCCGGGAAAGACTCTGCTGTTTATTACCTTGCATGATTCACACTTTCCAGCCTCTGGTGAATGCTCAGCTTCGCGCCTGGACTGCTACTTCAAGACCTCTCCTGTCTTCATAGACCAAAGAACCAAATCGAGCTCGTCAAAATCTATACGGACATCGCGAGCAAAGCGCATCAGTTGCTGTTCAACTTCGAGATACTTCCTTCTTGTTGAAGGTGGTTTGGCTGAATCAATCACTCCGACATCAGCCAAACATCGCATCACGTGCTTATCAAGAATCGCGTGGCCTTTTACGCCGATGTTTCGCAGGAAGTGGCTGGCTTCTTTGTAACCCAAACCTTTGACCTGTTTCTCCTGGGCCAGCCAATCGCGGCGCTCAAACGGATCTGAAAAGCTGCGCAAACGTTTTCGCAACGCCATGCCGCAATCCGCGTGAAAGTAGTTGCGCGTGATTACGATGTAACGCGGCCGCGCCACGGGGAAACGATGTGCGCCGGCTTCCTTCAATGCGGCGGTCATCGCATCAGAGTCACCATCCAGCAACAACGGTCGCACCGCGGCAACAGCACTCAATCCCATGCGAGCCGAAGCGCCGGCAGTGAAGATGCAATAGGCCAGCTCTTCCCAAAGCCGTGCGTCGGATCCTTTGCGCCAAACTTCTTCAAACTCACGGAGCCGCTTTCGAATCTCTTTGCGTCGTGCTCTGTGAGTGGCTACGACTCGATCAACTGTAACGGGTTCTTGATTACGTTGCACTGTAGTTTGTCAATACCGCGATTCTATGAGCGTGTCAGAAGCGTTGTCAACGATAAGCAGCCGCAGATTTACGCAGATAAACGCAGATTATCGATCTGAGTTTATCTGCGTAATCTGCGGCTACTTTCTGTTATCATGCTTGGTCGGCGGCCCGCCGGGTATGCGCATCCTCATCGAACCCATGTGCATCAAAGTAGCCCAATGATGAGTCGAATGAAACAGTTACTGTTATTGTCTTTGCTGACACTCGTATTCTGCTCGAGTGGCGCGGCACAGGATCCGGTCCCGAGCCCGACGCCGCTTTACGGTCTTCAAGGTGTACTGATCGAAACGCTGGACGGCAAAGTCGTCTCGGCACAGAACGAAACCGAACAGTTCAATCCCGCATCGACACTCAAACTCGCTACCGCACTTGTCGCACTGCGCACGCTCGGCCCCGAACATCGCTTTGCAACCGGAGTCTGGACAGACGGCGTGCTCGACAAGAACACCGGCGTCCTGACCGGAAATCTTTACATCTCCGGTCGCGACCCGTCATTTCATTACGAACACGGCGTGTTGCTCGCGCGCGAGCTGAACAAGCTCGGTATCAAACAGGTTACCGGCGACCTGATCGTCGCTCCCGGCTTTACGATGAATTTCAGCGGCTCCGCCAAACGCTCCGGCGAGCGACTCTACGACACGCTCGACACTGCGCGGCGCCCCGCGGAAGCAATGCGCGCATGGAACTACGAGCGAACGCTGCTCAACGATAAAGCGAGTTTGGAGACAGTGCCCAGCCTCGCGGTCATGGGCGCGGTCGTCGTCGAGCCCGTAGCGCCAACGGCGAAGCTTCTCCTGACGCAACGTTCGAGCAAGCTCATCGACATTCTCAAGGTGCTTTTGTGTTACTCGAACAACTTCATGGCCGAGCGCATCGGTGAAGCACTCGGCGGGCCGGAATCCGTGCGTCAACGGCTTACTACCCAGCTCGGTCTCGGCCCGGACGAGATCAGGGTGGCTTCCTTGAGTGGACTCGGTGTGAATCGCATCTCGCCGCGTGTCATGATGAAGATCTATCGCGAGCTGCGTGTCGAGCTGAAGAAACACGGACTCACGCCGGCAGCGATCATGCCGGTCGCGGGAGTCGATCCGGGCACACTCGAAGATCGCTTTACCGGCATGCCGTGGCGCGGCAGTGTCATCGCCAAGACGGGCACGCTGGTCAGGACAGACGGCGGCGCCAGCTCGTTAGTCGGACAGATGCGAGCGGCTAACGGCGAGATCCTGCTCTTTGTGATTATGAATCAGCGAGGCAGCGTCTGGAGATTCCGGGAAAATCAGGATTACCTGGTGATGCTGGTTCAGAACTCGCGCGGTGGCCCAAAAGCGTTCGAATACAAACCACTAATGCTGACCATGCAACTCTCTCACACCGAGAGCACCGTCGCCAGCGAAGAATACGAACCGCCTTCACAACCGAACTAAGCTCCAAAAGAAATGCGCCCCGGCATCCGAAGAAGTCGGGGCGCCTTACCGTCCATCACCATGGCGTGCGGCACCGCAGCGGTGGACGATTCTCCTTGTACACCTGATATAAATTTGTAAAGCGTCTCTAATTCCAGACAAATGGGGCGGCCACGGAGGGCCGCCCCTACAAATGTCCATCCCGTTTTGTAGGGGTGGCCCTCCGTGGCCGCCCCAGTTTGGTCTTCAGTACTCGCGAACGCCCTTGATCGAGTGGCCGCCTACCGCCTTCGCCATGTCGATTGCGCTACAGCTGTATTGAATGTTTGCCGAGCCGCCGCCGTTCGTATTAAACGTGGGCGCCTGAAATACATCAGAACTCAGTCCGACTTTGGCGAACTTAGCCACGAACATTGCTCCATAGATATTTCCATGTCCGCCGCCACTTCGTAAAACGTCCCCTTCACCCAGAACCATGATCACCCCGTTCCAGTTGAAGTTTCCGTCCAGAGTGAGTTTTCCGGTGACGATCAAAGTTCCCTGACCGGATGGATTACCTGGCCCAAGCGTAAAATCTCCATCCACGAAGGTGAGTACTCCGTCAGAATTACTGGCGCCAAGCCCGGCAGTGCTGGCTATCGCATCTGCACCGCTCGTGAAATATCGTCCCTGGTCTCTAGCTAAATTCTCCATGCCTTCGGAGCCATACAAGAACAGTCTCGCCTTCTCAACGGACTGAAGAAAACTGGGCGTATTCCCGTTTACCAGGACCGCCGGATCGCCAGGCGCCACATTAGGCCCGTTGCCGCAGTTGCTTCCGTCCGGATCACAACCATCGATAACGTTATTGGCGACGTTGTAGTCGCCGTTACCGACCGCGAATGCCGGAATTGTGCCGCAGGTGCCGGAGGAATCAACACCCGACGCCGTGGTTACATTACTGTCACCAAGAGCGAAAGCCATTGAACTTCCCGAATCATTCGGCAATGTCACTACCGCATTCACCGGATAATCGAGAGTGTAGCGAGAAACAACTATTTCCATGTTCTTCTGACTATTACTGGGACCAACCCCCGTGACGCGAATCCTGAGGCGGTCCGGTTTATACGAAGCGGTGGCGCAATTCGTGACGGTGTCCTGGTTATCAGGATCGATGATCGAGGTGACTTGAAAGCGCGCCGATGCGTCGGTGGTGACGTTAACGAAGCCCCCTGCCATGGTGGTCCAAAGAGTAGGCGTGCAGAGAACATTGCGGAAGGTGGCCTTGGTTCCGACAGGACTGGATTTGGCGTTTCCTCGTAACACTTCGAGCGTTCGTGCGATGCCTGCTTCGGCCGCGTAGTACGCCTGCATCTCGGCGGTCGAATCACGCGCGGTGATGTTGGTCATGGTCGCAGTCAGAATCAGGGTTCCTCCGGCAGCCAGCAACAACAAAGAAAGAAGCACGGCGGTGATCAGCGCTGCGCCTCGTTCGGCGGCGCGACTTTCGTATAACGGCTTTTGTGATCTCATTGATCTAGTAACCCCACAAACCAGTGTTGCGCAGCGTGACGTCTGAACAAAGTAAAACTGAGTACTGCTGCTGATAACCCGGCGAGCCTGGAGTTCCAACCTGGTCCAGGGTGACCGAGACGGCGATGACGATGTATTTGGCATTTTCAGGCAGTACTTCCGCCGCCGACGCAGCTTCGATGTCCGAACCTTTTTCCGGGGCCGTGTAAGTCACTTTCTGATCGAAGTAATGAATGTTCAAGCTGTCGATGCGGTTGGCCAGCACCGTACTCCCGTTTCCAAACCGATCGTGTCGTGCCAGGTACATCGTGTTCTCGGCTTCGTTGATGAAATAGGTTATATCTTCGCCTGAATCCTGAACGTTGGCTCGTGACTCGGCAGTAACCGACGGGTCGTAGTCAAACTTGTTGAGGTTCGCGCGAATACGAATCGCATGCAACCCGGAGTCTGCGGCGACAATGCCGTTGTTAGTCATGTTGAATCCGGTATTGGCGATTTCGCGCGACATGATATTGATAGCGCGTTGGGTGTCGGCGAGTGCGTCGGACTTTTGATTCTCACGAGTGCGCATACGAAGCGCATTTGCGAGCAGAGTGGAAGCGGCCGTCATCAGCGCCATCGTAATGACTAACGAGACGACAAGTTCAAGGAGAGAGAAACCGCCTTCTGTGTTCTTTTTCTTCAACGAACTCATAGAGTCCTCGCTTTGAGTGAGCTAGTTAATGCCAACAACCTGAGTGGATCGTTGAGTGTTGAGGATCACTGTTTCAAATCCAGTAGTCGCCGATGCCGGAGTCACTGCGACTCGAAAAGTTTTACTCGTTGGAGCGCCGGCGTCAGGTTCGCCCATGGGAACAGTGCTCATGTCCTGGATCTGAGTATTCACGATGAAACTGCGACCTGCGCTCTCGACCGTCTCAGTAACACCTTCGGCGATTGTTGCCTTGAGCCCGCCTGATGAAACTTCCACCATTCGGGTTTGTGTGTTGAACGGTATCGTCCGCAGCGATTCCATCCGCTTCTGCGCGATTGTCATGGCGAGCTCGCGATCGTCCGCCCTGGTGTTCGCTCCGAGGGCATAGGTGAAGAGAGAAGCGATACCCAGCCCGATGATCATGAGTATGACGAGCGCAATGGCGGCTTCGAGCAGGGTGAAGCCTTGTTGCGCGACTTGAGCGTTCGAACAATTGTTATCGTTACGCATGATCTTCACCTTTAATTACTTACTGAAACGGTAAGCTGTGCCGCCGTACCGCAGGCAGGGCTGCCCGCAACTTCGACGACGAATGTACCGCGATTGCCGCCACCCTTCTTGGTAGTGACGGTGATGACGCTGGATCCGCTCCCATCGATTCTTACCAGTGAGAGACCGAGGACCAGACTGTTTCCGTTTCCTTTTTGTGTGGCGCTGATAGTTCTGACTCCAGTTGCATTAGTCATCGTGAACGTAGCTGTTCCTGTCAGCTTGGTCGTATCGCTCTGGCTCAACGCGAGAGTGCTGGGGCTGATCGTGGAGACGCACTGTGGAATCGGGGTCGAACTCGGGCTCGGGGTGGGCGTTGGCGTTGGTGTGGGTGTCGGCGTCGCGTTCCCATTTCCATTGCCGTTGTTTCCATCGCTACCATTTCCATTTCCATGCGGCGTCGCCGTCGGACTCGGGATGGGGGTTGGTGTTGGTGTTGGTGTTGGTGTTGGATCTATTCCATCTCCGCCGGGATCTACTGCAATAGGTGGAGTAGCTTCAACTGATGGACTTGGCGTCGGTGACGCATCAGAGTCAACATCGCCCGTAACCTGAGTTACTTCAACCGCCGGAATCAATTGATCGGGGAAATGCTGTTCGCCGACCGTGATATCGCCGGACCCCGAAACGTCAACCGGCATGCTGCGCTCGAGATACGAGCTGAATATTTGGAACACCCAGGCTTGGCTAATTCTGCCGCGCCAGTCGAATGTCACTCTCTGGGCGGCGGTAGAAAAAACGAGTCCGGTTTCGAGTTGGAACGTACGCGTCTCTAAGAAGCCCGAACCAAAATCCATGGTTACTGCGTAATTGGAAGTGCCTGGACCAGAAGTTTCGACCCACGACTCCTGGCCTGCTGGAGCATGACGGCGAATGGCGTCGACGCGGGCCTTCTCGACATAGGTGGCGAAGAGCCGGGCGGAGTTTTGAAGCCGGAATTCCGCGCGGGCGTTTGTTATCCCGAGCACTCCGAAGACGGAGACGATAGAGATGATCGCTATGGTGACGATCATCTGCATGGTTGTGAACCCGTGATGTTGCCTGGTTGCTCGTCGTTTGCGGCTCATTGCGGCACCTACCTCCGGGTCCATCCGGAGCAACAACCGTTCCGCCTAAGTTTGTTTGGGTTTTTGAGGTTTTAGTCGGAGGAGACAATGGAGGTTGTTACTTTAAGTTACACGGCTAGGAAGCGAGCTTCCTACTGAACCTGCGAAGCAAGTGACGATAAAGCACGTTGTGTTGGAACCCGCGAAGCGGGTGGCAGCATAAAGCCTGGGGCGCAAGCCCCAGGACAAATTCCCAAATGCGATTGCAAGCCCGCGAAGCGGGCGACAGCGCTGCCGCCCGCTTCACGGGCTCACATTTGTTTCTCATTTGATCCCTGGGGCTTGCGCCCCAGGCTTTATTCTCTCGTCCGCTTCGCGGACTCTAAATCTAGGGTAATGCCTCAATTTGAATTTGATCGCAATTACGCCGAAGGCGTTCGCTAATTTCAGCCCAGGGTTCGAGCTTGCGAGAACCCTGGGATCCTTACATCTAAGGCATTCTAACCCTGAAGGGGTTCGCCAACCGCCGAACCCTTTCAGGGTTTAATAACAAATTTTTTAATCGCTTCCCGGGGTTGTCGCTGCGCTCCAACCCCGGGCTGAAATTAGCGAACGCCTTCGGCGTAATTGTGGTCAAATTTCAAACTGAGGCACTACTAAATCTAGAGATCTCTTGACACTCACCAGCGAAAAATCAATTATTGGCGCCAGTGGCTGATATCCTACTTGTCGAAGACAAAGACAGTCTGCGTCGCGTGCTGCGATTGACCCTCGAGAATGTGGGATATAGCGTAACGGAAGCGATCGATGCCCGCGCGGCGCTCAATGAGATCGCGAATTCGCGTCACCGCCTTGTCCTCACTGACTTGCGCATGCCAAACGGTTCCGGCCTGGACGTGCTTCGTTCCGCGCGTGCCGCCGACGCCGATGTGCCTGTCATCGTCATGACTGCCTTCGGCTCGATCGACGAAGCCGTGCAGGCGATGAAAGACGGCGCGCACGACTTCCTGCAAAAGCCAGTCGATTCGAATCATCTCCTACTGCTGGTTGAGCGCGCGCTCGAACAAGCCAGACTCAGGACGGAGAACGTTCTGCTGCGCGAAGAATGGTCGCGCCGCTATGGCTTCCCGCGCATCCTCGGTGAGTCGGAAACGCTGAAACGCGCTGTCGGCGAGACTCAGCGTGTGGCCCAAACCGAAGCCACTGTCTTACTGCTCGGCGAATCAGGCACCGGCAAGGAACTCTTCGCGCGCGCGGTTCATCATCTCTCTCCTCGACGCGATCATCCTTTCGTCGCCATCAACTGCGCCGCCATCCCGGAAACACTGATCGAGAACGAGCTCTTTGGTCACGAGCGCGGCGCTTTCACAGGCGCGAGCGATCGCCGTCAGGGTAAGTTTGAACTTGCTTCCGGTGGCACCGTATTTCTTGACGAGATTGGAGAGTTGCCTCTGGGCGTCCAGGGGAAACTCTTACGCGCGATCGAAGAGAAGGTTGTGGATCGTATCGGCGGACGTGCTCCGGTCGTGGTCGATGTTCGTGTTGTCGCCGCGACGAATAAAGACTTGAAGGCGGCGGTCGAGAACGGGCAGTTTCGTGGTGATTTGTTTTTCCGTCTGGCGGTGTTTCCGATCGAAGTGCCGCCGCTCAGAGATCGCGGCGACGACATCGTGCTGCTGGCACAGCATTTTGCGTCTGAGATCGGGCGCGAGCTGCGCGGGCGTGAAGCACAGTTAAGCCCGGAGTCTATTTCAGCACTGAAACATCATCACTGGCCCGGAAATGTTCGCGAGCTCGAGAACGCAATCGAGCGCGCGTGCATCATCTCCGATTCGCTGTTACTTCAGCCTTCGGACCTGGGCCTTGGACCGCGAGGTACGCATGAAGCTGAATCATTAGCCCAGATCGATCTTTCCGGAACGCTTTCGGAAGTGGCACATCGTGCTCTGCATCTCGTAGAGCGCAAAAAGATACGCGACGCGCTGGAAGCAAATCTCGGCAACAAGAGTAAGACCGCTGAGGATCTCGGTGTCAGTTACAAGACGTTGCTCAACAAAATCAAGGAATACCGAGTCGAATAACTCTCCATACCTTGTCAGTAACCTTGCGAGCTTCGGATACACGAAATCCTGCGCTGACAATGAAATATAATATGCCGTAAACGCCGAGTACGATGACGGCTACCGGGATAGGGTGCATACTCGGCAAAAAAACCCTGAGAATGAACGCGGAAATCGCAGCGACTACAGCAGCGGTCCAAAGCTTTGCGGTATATGGTATTGGCAACCCCGTTTGGCCAATTCGGCGGTTCAATGTTCGTCTTAGCAATGCAAACTCGACCCATCCTGAAACGCCGGCTGACGCCGTGAGTCCTGCCACTCCCCACTTTGGATCAAGACCGAGGATTGGCGGCAACGGAATCGCACAAACATATCCCAGACCTGCCGTGAGTATCACGCGAACAGTTGCATACCGCAATGGAGTACGCGTGTCGTGAAGCGCGTAATACGTTGACGAGTAAAGTCGGCCAAGAGTTGACGCCAACAAACCGGCAGTGGACCCAGCCAAAATACCCCAAACATACAGCGAATCTCTTCTCGTGAATTCGCCGGTTTCATATAGAGCGCTTGTCATGACATCGCCAAACGCCAGCATAGCCATAGCGGAAGGTACGATGAAAAACGCAATACGTTGTAAGCCGGCATTGAGTCGTTGCCGAAGCTCGGAGAAAATCTCATCACTTGTTCCTAACGCACTTGCCATCGCAGGAAGCTCTGCGGCGGACACGGACATGCCAAACAGGCTCACGGGTAACGTATAAAGACTTTGCGCGTAAGTTAAGGATGCGACTGCCTGAGAACTAATCAAACCTGCCAACACTGCGTCAATAAATGCTGATATCTGCACCACTCCCCGACTAACAAATACCGGGAAGAAGTTGTGCAGAACTATTCGTACATGTTGAGTGGCCAAATCCAGTACAGGTCTCAACTGTCTCGTTAGTTTTAATATAGTGGGAATTTGAATACCGAACTGTAGAGCACTACCTATGACCGATCCCCAAGCCGTAATTGTTGCGAGATGAAACTGATCATGGCGGCCGCCAAACCAAATCAAGGTGGTAATGATGGCGAGATTCCAAACGACCGGCGCTGTATAAGAGAGAAAGAATCGGCGATGACTATTCAAGACTCCCAGGCACCACGCGGATAAGACAAGCAGGCCTGCGCCAGGGAAAAAGATCCTGACCAGTTGAACTGTCAGCTCACGTGTCGCTGGATCAAAGCTATTCGCAAATATCCCGACAAAATAGGGAGCGGTCAAAACCCCAATTACGACGATGATCGATACTGCCAGTGACAGTAGCGTCAACACCGCGTTTGAAACATGAGCGGCCTCCTCGTCTTCACCCTGGGCCAGCAGCTTGGCGTAAACCGGGATAAATGATGCCGAAAGGGCGCCTTCGCCGAACACATTCTGTAGAAAATTTGGTATGCGAAAGGCCGCAGAAAAAGCACCGGCAGCTTCAGAAGTGCCGAGGTAATACGCAAACACGCGTTGTCGAATCACTCCAATGATCCGACTGAGCAGGATCCCTGAGCCAACTAAAAAAGCCGCTTTGCCGGTACCTTCATTATTACCCGTCGCAACAATTGGTTTCGCAAATTCGCCGGTGCTTTCTCCGATTAAAGCACTGGACTCTCCGGCTATTTGGTCAGCACTGCTGACAACGAGACCGTACTTCCCATCCTGAGCACCAATTTGGTTCGTGGGGTCGACAGACGTTTCGTCTACGTTTTGCTTTCTTGAGGATTCATCGTTAGGAGATTCCACCAAGCAAGCATTTGTACAGCATATACGCTTGCTGTAGCAACAGGTCATCCAACCGTGGGTGCTTTAACGGGCAACCTCATCCTTTGCGTCTTTGCAGGGGCCGTTCTTTGGAACGACCCGCCCATTAAGACTTTTCCCTCTACAGTTTAGGAAACCAAGACAAGGAGTCTCGTAAACATGCCCCGGATTTTTAACTTGCAACGCCTGATTCTGGCCTCTGCGGCGTTCGCCATCATGGTTGTGGCGTCGTCCACAACCTTCGCCGATCCGATTACGATTACGGTCGGAAACCCAGGTAATCAGAACACTGACAACGTCCTATTCAACAACGGCAGCCTCGTTCACTCCGGCCTGCTCGTTCAGGGCGACTTCAACGGAGCCGGCGCCGGCTTCATCGTGGATTTCACTTCGGCTTCCGGCAACGGTAACCTCGGCGTCAGCGGCGGCCAGGCAGTTCTCGTTGGCGGCACTGGCAACATACCGCTCTCGAACGTGACCGTTCAGCTCGAGAATGGCGCCACGTTCACCAAGCTCATACTTAACATCGACGTTACCAATGGTTTACCACCACCGACCCAGGTACAGTTCACCGTGAACTACACCCTCGCCGGCGGCCAAGTCTTCAACCAGGTCTTCTCGGTCGACACAAACGGTCAGAATTTCTTCGGAATTGAAGCTGCGGAGGGCGCGGTTATCAACAGTGTCACGGTCCAGGGCTTGGGTAACACTACTTTCTCGGAAATCAACCAGTGGCGTTTGGGCGGATTTTCTGCCCCGCAAAGCAATGAAGTTCCGGAGCCGGCGAGCTTGTTCCTGATGGGCAGTGGGCTCGTGGGAGCCGCAGGTGCGCTTCGCCGTCGTTTGAAGAACCGCAACACGGAATCACAGGAATAACAGGAGACTAAAGCATGTATACGAGGCCAATGATTCTTCCCCTTGAGTCGACCGGCCGAATCTATGTTCTTGAAGATGAAAAGGGTCAGGTCGTGGGCACAGGCTCCCGCGAGGTTTGCGAGACCCTGATGTACATCATCGGCGCGGGTTTATCGCCAGCCATGGACCAGCAACAACCGAAGGCTCGCCCAAACGTTCGGGCAGCAATAACGATATAGTTAAAAATAGGTCCTATATGTCCTATAGGACCTATTTTTCTGCCCTAAAAAACTTTTTTCAGAATTTTCTGGAGACCTCAGGGCATTGATTCTATAGATTAAGTATCCTGGAAAAACGGACGGTTGGTGCAGCGGCAGGCAGGCGGGAGGCGGCATGGCCGCTTTTTCTTTTGGTATCATTCGTAGCGTGCAACCAGTACTCACCGCTAAACAGATCCGCGAGATCGACCGCCTCACAGTTGAACACTACCACACGCCCTCCCTGCTCTTAATGGAAGCTGCCAGCGCTGCCTGTATGGAGGCGGTTCGCGCCCGCATGGACGGCTACGTGGCGGGCAAGACCGTGCTGGTTCTTTGCGGCAAAGGCAATAACGGCGGCGATGGGGCGGCCCTCGCACGGGCGATGGCGCGCGATGGCATGCACTGTAGCGTCGTCCTCTTTGGCAAACTCTCCGAAACCTCGGGTGACGCGCATACCAATTTTGAATCCGTAAGCCGGCTGGCGAGTTTTGAGGCAGGCTCTTCCGAGGCGCCGCCGCCACTCACGTTTATCGAATGTGAAAGCGTCGCGGCCTGGGAGCAGATTGCCAAACCACGTAGCGCTTACGACGTCATCGTCGACGCGCTTTTCGGAACCGGTCTGACGCGTCCGCTCGAAGGCGTCTTTCTCAAAGTCATCGAACACTTGTCGATGCTGAAAGAAGCACGCGACCGCGCGTCTGGGGCGCGACCTCTCGTGCTCTCGATCGATGTTCCGTCAGGGCTTAACGCGGATCAGTCAAAGCCGATTGGGCAGGCCGTCCAGGCAGATCTCACGGTGACGTTCACTGCCGCCAAGCCCGCGAATGTCCTTGCGCCGGCGTGCTACTTTGGCGGCTCATTAATTGTTGCTGACATCGGCTCCCCAGCATCGTTAATACAAGCTCAACGGCCCTGGCTATTTGTGACTGAAGCAGAAGACGCGCGGCAGTGGCTCGTGAGCACTCGCTACACGCCCGAGTCTTACAAGAACACGCACGGGCACGTCTTGCTTGCGGCCGGCTCGCGGGGTTACTCGGGAGCAGCAGCGCTCAGCGGCAACGCCGCGATGCGATCCGGAGCCGGACTCGTCACCATCGCGACTCCAGCTTCCGCGCAGACGTCCGTCGCGAGTAGTGCGATGCCGGAAGTGATAACCACGGCGCTGGCGGAAACGGATCGAGGTGTTGTCAGTGACGAACCTGTCGATCATTTTCTTAAGCTGGCTGGTAAAGCAACTGTCGTGGCGATTGGTCCAGGGTTGACGCATGACGATGAACGCACGCGACGATTTGTTCGTGCTGTGGTTGAGCGCCGTACGACGCCGTGCGTGATCGACGCTGACGGGTTGAACTCACTCGCGCCCTGGCCAGATGACCTGAAGGGCTCTTCCGAGCATCCACTCGTGCTGACCCCACACCCCGGCGAAATGTTGAGACTGCTTGGCGAGGGGGACAAATCGGCTCTCGACGACCGTGTCTCTGTGGCGCGTGACTTTGCCCGCGCTCATCAGGTGATCCTCGTTCTCAAAGGCTCGCGACCCCTCGTAGCGACCCCCGATGGCCGCGTCTTCATCAATCCAACCGGAAACGCCGGTCTCGGAACTGCCGGCGCGGGCGACACCCTAACAGGCCTGATCTCCGGCTTCCTGGCCCAAGCCTACGCCACTCTGGAGGATCGCGCCGATCCCATCGCGACCACCGTTGCCGCCCTCTACATCGGCGGCCTCGCCGGCGACCTCGCTGCTCACAAACTCGGCATGCGCACTATGCTCGCCTCCGACATCCGCGAACACTTCACCGACGCCATCCTCTCCCTCGACCCGCACGGCGAGCAGCGGTGATCAAGCACCAGATATGGTTCGAAGAAGAGCTATCAGTAACCGCACCGCATTCTTTGTTGATTTCAGAAGATGAAGGGTTTCAATCCAACTGGATAATTCATTGGCAGAAATAACAGCTACGTTTGCTTTGTCTAGGCGACGAATAACGATTACCTCGTTGCAGAGTCTATCCAGATTCGCCTGGTCGGCGGCATAACTGCTTTGTGTAGTCTTCGCGGTCATGGCTCACAACTGAGAGTGCAACTTATATCATACTTTGTGAATCATCCACCTTACATGGCTTGGCCGAAGTGTGATTTCGGCTCTGAACCCGCGAAGCGGGTGGCAGAATAAAGCCTGGGGCGCAAGCCCCAGGACAAATATTAAATAAAGGCGTCGGAGCCCGCGAAGCGGGCGACAGCGCTGCCGCCCGCTTCGCGGGCTCGATCGCCTATTTGTGAAAGTACCTGGGGCTTGCGCCCCAGGCTCTATTCTGCCACCTGCTCCGCAGGTTCCGGGCCAAATACTCCGCACGGCTTCGCCGGTCAGCCACGCATACCCACGCTGCTCCGCTGGTTCGTCTTTGCGCCTTTGCGGGAAAACTCTTAAGATTCAAGAAATTAAATTAGGAGATTAGAACGATGCCATATCCGGAAATCATGATACGTCCGATGCGCGAAGATTTGACGCGACTCGGAGTCGAAGAGATGAGAACTGCCGATGCTGTTGATGAGACAGTTCGAAATAGCAAAGGCACTTTGATGGTGGTGGTGAACTCCATCTGCGGGTGTGCGGCTGGAAAGGCGCGCCCTGGTGTGGCGCTTGCGCTGCAACACGACGTGAAGCCTGACAAGGTTGCGACGGTTTTTGCAGGCGCCGATATCGAAGCCACAGAAAAAGCGCGCAGCTACTTCACCGGCTATGGACCTTCATCACCGTCAATCGCGCTGCTGAAGGATGGAGAACTGGTTTACATGCTCGAGCGCTATCAGATCGAGGGTCGAGACGCGAACCAGATCGCCGGAGAGCTCACGCAAGCCTTTGAGAAGCATTGCGCATAGCAATTAGCCGCAGATTTTCGCAGATGAACGCAGATCAAATCCGCGTTCATTCGCGTTAATCTGCGGCTAATTTTCTTCCCAACAGTTTCACCACCTCTGAGTGCAACAACACCACGTCTGGGGACTGCTGTAGCGCAAGAAAATAGTTCTTCTGAAACTCAGTCCCCGTTTCCGCCGGCGCCAACAACGTCTTCGCCCTCTCGATCAACGCCGTGGCATCAGCTTCAGTCGCCGGCGTTTCCGAGTGTGTGTCGAGCGTCTCGTCGATCTGCACGATGAGCTCGGAAAGACGATGTAACCAGTCAAACCACGGATCCTTGAGCACCAGCTGCAAGAACTCGTAACTGTTGCCAATACGGCCACGCGCCCGCTCATAGTCGCGGCGCTCCAGGTCGAGCAAAGTCTTGTGCAGACGCAGCAAACCCTGCCGCAACAGTTTCAAAGCCTCGCGCGTGGCGTCTGATACTCTCTCGTTTGTCATGACCCTTCCCTCGTTGTTCGCTATGTTATGATCCCGCCGATGCCCAGCGCCATCTCCCTCAACACTCCAGTTGAGGATCTTCACAATTTTAAGATTGCACGATTGGGGCCGGTTCTTTCGCGCAAACTCGCCCACGCGCTCACTTCACAAGTACACAAGAAGAGCGCCGCTGAAGTCACAGTCGAAGATCTACTGACTTACTTCCCGATGCGTTACGAAGATCGATCGCGTCCCGCACTGATCAGAGATCTTCACGACGGTGTCGAAGCTTCGCTCGAGCTCAGCGTCACCAATGCGCACGGCTACGCCGTCAGAAACTCGCGGAGTTACGGACGACCCCGGCTTTACATCTTCGAAGTCTCCGGCATCGATGGTCCAATGAGCGGCCGCGAAGTGATTGTCTGGTGGTTCGTCTCGGGTCCTCGCGCCTACGACATCGTCAAGTATTACACCGCCAAGCTCGTGCGCGGCACAAAGTTCATCACGTTTGGCCGGTGGGAATGGGAAGCGCGCCGCAACACTTACAAACTGAGATTGAACAAACCCGCCGATGAGCTCGAAGTTCTCCCAGCCCCAGAGATAGCCCCGGAGACAGCGGATCCACATCCCGAACAATCCGAAGAGAACCTGCCCGATCCGTCGCTTGCAGCAATTCACGTCGGTCGCCGTGTGCCGGTTTATCGAAAACTCGGTGAGTTCAACTCCAAACGCGTGCGCGAGATCGTCCACGCTGTTCTCTCATTGCTGACCGACAAAGCAATCGAGGAAACGCTGCCGCCGGATCTGCGACACCGAACAAAACTGATCGGCCGCGCGCAAGCACTGCGCGAGATTCACTTTCCACCGCCAGACGCGTCGATGGACGACTACGAGCAATCAAGAAGCGCGGCGCACCAGCGCATGATCTTCGAAGACTTCTTCTGGGTGACGTTCGCGATCGGTTTGAAGCGCGGGCAGCGAGTCAAAGAACAGAAAGAGATGCCGCTGCGCATCGACAAAACCGTCAACGCCAGGATCGCTTCGGTGATGCCTTTCAAGTTAACTAAGGCCCAGCGAACCGTCACCGCGCAGATCTTCAACGACATGAAATCCAAAGCGCCGATGAACCGCCTGCTGCAAGGCGACGTCGGCAGCGGCAAAACCATCGTGGCCGTGATTGCGATGCTGGCGGCAATGGAAAATGGCCTGCAGACCGCAATGATGGCGCCGACCGAAATTCTCGCGGAGCAACACGCGCGCAGCATCAAGCGCGTACTCGCGAAGACACCTTACCGCATCGAGTTGTTGACCGGCTCGCTTCGCGCCGCCGAAAAGCGACGCCTGCAAGCCGCGCTGAAAGAGGGCGAGATCCATGCGGCTATCGGCACCCAAGCTTTGATTCAGGAGGCGGTTGGTTTTGCAAAGCTCGGACTCGTGGTGATCGACGAGCAGCACCGCTTTGGCGTGATGCAGCGGGCCGGGTTACGTGCGCGCGGGTTCAATCCGGACGTGCTGGTGATGACCGCTACGCCGATTCCACGCTCGCTGGCGATGACCGTTTACGGCGACCTGGACGTCTCCATCATCGACGAACTCCCACCCGGACGTACTCCGATCGAGACGATGGTCTACGGCGAAGATCAACGGCAGGAAGTGAAACGTTTGATCGCGCGCGAGATCAAAGCCGGACGACAGGCGTACGTCGTTTATCCCCTCGTCGAAGAGTCGGAGAAGATGGACTTGAAGGACGCGACGCGCCGTTACGAATATTTACGCGACACTGTCTTCCCGAGACTCTCCGTCGGGCTGTTGCACGGGAAGATGAAGCCGGCGGAGAAAGAGAAAGTGATGAGCGCGTTTGTGGCCGGTGAGATCAAGATCCTCGTTTCGACGACCGTGATCGAAGTCGGCGTGGATGTGCCGAATGCATCTGTGATGATTGTCGAACACGCCGAGCGCTTTGGTTTGTCGCAACTTCACCAGTTGCGCGGGCGTGTCGGGCGTGGCGCTGAGAAGAGCTACTGCATCCTGTTGACGAGCGACAAGAAAACCGCGGTCGCCGAGGAACGGCTGGGCATCATGGCAAAGACCAGCAATGGATTTATCATTGCCGAGAAGGATCTCGAGTTGCGCGGGCCGGGTGAGTTATTGGGGACGAAACAGTCCGGGTTGCCGGAGTTTCGCATCGGCAACATCGTGCGCGATCAGCCGTTGCTCGAGAAGGCGAAGCAGGAAGCCGAGTTTTATCTCGGCAAGGAAAAATCGGCTGTTACTGCAAAACTTATCGCGCGCATCAAACAGGATCCGCGCTTTGGACTGGCCGCGATCGGGTGAATGAGATGCGGATTATCGCTGGAGCTTACAAGGGACGAAATCTCAAGAGCCCGCCCTCGCTGAATGTGCGGCCGACTTCCGATCGCTTACGCGAAACGCTTTTCAACGTGATTGCGCCGTACATTGAAGACGCCCGGTTTCTCGATCTATGTGCCGGCTCGGGCGCGGTTGGCATCGAGGCGATTTCGCGTGGGGCAAGTTACGTCACGTTTGTCGATCGTTCGCGACGGATGTGCAAGTTGATTGAGGCGAATGTCGAGTTGTGCCGGATTCCGGAGGAGCAATTCGGAATCTACTGTTATGAGGCAAACGAGTTTTTGAAGCAATCGAAGGACGAACGATGGGACATCGTCTTCTTCGATCCGCCTTACAAAGACGACTACCTGAAAACACTCCAACTACTCGGGAACAACGGCCTCGTAATCGCGGAACATCATCACAAAACGGAATTGCCTGAAGCGATTGGTGGGCTTGAGCGGACTCGAATCCTAAAGCAGGGCGATTCATCGCTGAGCTTTTTTAGCCACAGATAAACACGGATGAATTGCGGATTAGATCCGTGTTCATCCGTGTCTGATATATCCGTGAAAATCTGTGGCCCCGTCACGCGAGGCCTGGGTGGGCCTTATCAACCCTCTATCGTACTCATCGCCGTTACGGCGCTCTTTTCGTACGCCGCAATCGTGGCGATGTTTTTCTTTTCAACCTCGCTCAACGACGCGTCACTAAAATTCGGATCGGCCGTGTACCAGGCGAAGCTCGAGAAGTACTTCTGCAGCCACGGTTCTTTGAACACCTTGCCGTGACGCGCGTAGATCTCCTGGCGCATCTGGCTCGCGTCTTCGAGGAACAAACCATCGAGCAACGCACGCGTGATCGGCTTCGTGCTCAACTCCTGGTGAATCCTGTTCTCGTAGTTGACGATCGTTTCGACATTCAGCTTGTCGTTCCCGGAAAGCTCTTCGTCTTTGAAGTTCTCGTCGGGCGCGTACCAAGGCTGAAAGAAGAAGTACTGCTGCAACCACTCGGCGCGGAACATCCGCCCGTGTCGCGCATAAATCTCATTCCGCAGCAAGCGCAGCTCGTGCAGGCTGAGGCCGTGCAACAACTGCTCCGAGATCGTCCTGTTTTCAAAGAACTCCATGTCGCCCGGCAGCAACGCCACCTTGCGCTGACGTTTCTGCGCGCCGCCCAGTATCTCGAGGTTCTTGCGCTCGATTGCCGAAAGCTTCTTCGCGTCGTACTGGTCGCTCGGAAAATACCAGTAACGCTCTTCGAAATACTGTTGTAACCACGGCTCGTCATCGAACCGCTTCCCGTGAATGGCTTCGACTTCAGCGACCAGGACTTTCCATTCCGCGCCGCTGTGTTTGCCGAGTTTTCGCGCTGTGATCTGGCGGTCACGCCAGTAACGCATGTCGCCGGGTTGAATGAACTCGTGTTTCGCAGCCTCGGCGATGCGGATCAGATCGAGATTCTGGCGCTCGACGTCGTTGAGCAGCGAGTTTTTGAACTCCGGATTCGGCTTGTACCACGACTGCTCTTCGAGATAGACCTTGATGTCGTTGTCTTTAAAGACGCGTCCATGGCGGCCGAAGATAATCCCACGCAATAGCTTCAGATCTTCCGGGCTCAGCTTTTGCACCTGAGCCTGTTTGATGGAAGTTTTCTTGAAATCGAGCTCTTTGAATGCGTCCATCGGGTCCTGCGCTTTAGCCGTCAAGGACACCAGGACTATTAGCGTGAGCAAAAGCACGTGCCGGGGATTTACGATCATCATTCCTCTTTTCAATTAGCCAAAGATGTCGCGGACCTTATCAACTAACCCCTTGCTCTCCAGATCCTTGTTCTCAACTTCCGCCAACTGCTCGAGCAGGCGACGTTGTTCTCTCGTCAACGTCGTCGGAGTGATTACGGTCGCTGAAACAAACAGGTCGCCTCGACCACGCCCGCCCAGGACCGGCATCCCCTTCCCTCTGAGCCGAAACACCGTGCCCGTTTGTGTGCCCATCGGGACCTTCAGCTTCTCCTCGCCGTCGAGCGTTTTGACCATGATGTCTGCCCCTAACGCCGCCTGCGCGAAAGTGATCGGAACGGCCTCGTAGAGGTTGCTACCTTGTCGCTCAAACTGCTCGTGCTCCGAAACGTGGATAACCACGTAAAGGTCCCCCGGCGCGCCCCCCTGCGTTCCGGATTCCCCTTCACCAGATACGCGTAAACGAGAGCCGGTTTCGACCCCCGCCGGGATTTTTACTTCCATCTGTTTCTCGCGCTCGACTCTGCCTGAGCCTTTGCAGTCGGCACAAGGGTTCTTGATCACTCGTCCCGTGCCGCGACACACGTGACACGTCCGCGCCACCGAGAAGAATCCCTGCTGGTAACGCACCTGGCCACTGCCACTGCACGTCGAACAAGTCTCCGGCTGGCTTCCCTCCGCCGCGCCCGAACCTTTGCACGTATCGCACGTCTCCAAACGCGGAATTCGGAGTTGCGCAGTCATGCCGTTGGCTGCTTCTTCGAGCGTGATCTCCAGGTCGTAACGAAGATCTGCGCCTCGTTGTGCCGACGTACGACGGCCACCACGACCTCCGCCAAACACGTCGCCAAAACCAAATAGGTCGCCGAGTATGTCTTCGATGCCGCCAAAACCCGGCGCTCCCCACGCTCCGGCGCCGGCGCTACTGGAAACTCCCGCATGGCCAAACCGGTCGTAACGTTTGCGCTGCTCGGGATCCGACAGCACGCTATAAGCTTCCGCTGCTTCCTTAAACTTTTCTTCCGCGCTGGCGTCGTTCGGGTTCTTGTCCGGGTGATACTTCACCGCCAGACGACGATAAGCGCTCTTCAGTTCCTGGTCCGTCGCGGTGCGGCTAACGCCCAGGACTTCGTAATAATCACGTTTCTCCATAACAGTTCTAGTAATACCTCTCTACGTCTATGAATAATCTTAAGCTTCGGTGGTTGCGTCGGCTGTGGAGTTCAACATTGCGGATGTGAGTTGCCCGGCTACGCGTTCCAGCTTGTTCAGAGCAATCTTAATCTCTTCGACTTTATCTGTCTTGATGGCTACCTCGGCCTCGCCAAACACTTTCTCCGCTGCATCCTGATCGGGCTCCGGCAGCAAACCGCCAAATTTCGTAAACGACTTCTGTGTGTTTCTGAGCAGCGAATCGACTTTCGTTCGCAACACCAGCAACTCTTTCGTGCTCTTGTCGGTGTCCGCGAATTCTTCTGCCTCGCGGATGAGCCGATCGATCTCTTCCGGCGTCAGGCCCGAGGTCGGCGTAATGCGCATCTGCTGCTCGCGTCCGGAGGTCTTGTCCACGGCCGAAACTGAAACGATGCCGTTCGCGTCGACTTCAAACGAGACCTCGATCTGCGGCACGCCGCGCGGATTCGGCGGGATTCCGACCAGCTCAAACTTGCCGAGCGAACGATTGCCCTGGGCCACTTCGCGCTCGCCCTGGAGCACATGAATCTCGACCGACGACTGGTTGTCGACGACCGTCGTGAACGTCAGGCTGTTACGCAGCGGAATGGTGGAATTGCGCTCGATGATCTTGGTAAACAGTCCGCCACGTGTCTCCAATCCCAGGCTCAACGGCAAGACGTCCAGCAGCACGATGTCTTTCACTTCACCGTTCAACACACCACCCTGGATCGCCGCGCCCATCGCTACCACTTCATCCGGGTTGATCTCAGACGAAGGTTTGCGCCCGAAGATCTTCTCAACCGTGCGCTCAACAATCGGCGAACGCGTTTGGCCGCCGACGAGGATCACTTTGTGAATGTCTGACGGTTGCAGCTTCGCGTCTTTTAACGCTGACTGACACGGTTCGATCGTCTGGTCGACAAGATCGCTGACCAATTCTTCAAACTGCGCCCGCGTTAGTGATTTATTGAAGTGCTTTGGTCCCGTCGCGTCGGCGGCAATGAACGGCAAGTTGATACCGGTTTCCGTTGCGGTTGAAAGATCGCACTTGGCGCGTTCGGCAACCTCTTTCAGTCGCTGCAAAGCCAGACGGTCCTGTTTCAAGTCGATTCCGGTGTCTTCCAGAAACTGATCCGCCATCCAGGTCATGATGCGTTCGTCGAAGTCTTCACCGCCGAGAAACGTGTTACCGGAAGTCGAAAGCACTTCGAAAACGCCGTCGTTCATCTCGAGGATCGAGATGTCGAAAGTGCCGCCGCCGAGGTCGTAAACCGCGATCCGCTCGACGTCCGCTTTGCCCTGACCATACGCCAGCGCCGCCGCCGTCGGCTCGTTAATGATGCGCTCAACTTTCATACCGGCAATCCTGCCGGCGTCTTTGGTTGCTTGCCGCTGAGTGTCGTCGAAGTAAGCGGGTACGGTGATGATAGCTTCCGTGACGGCTTCGCCGAGAAAGTCTTCAGCCGCGGCTTTCAAGCGTTGCAGGACAATCCCTGACAACTCCGGGGGGCTGTAGTTCCGGCCCTGCACGCGGACGCGCGCGTCGCCGTTTGACGAGTCGACGATCTCGAACGACGCGGTTTCGCGCATCTTGGTGACTTCGGTCGAGTTGAACTTTCTGCCGATGAGTCGCTTGACGGCAAATACCGTATTGGCTGCGTTTGTGACCGCCTGTCGTTTGGCGATCTGGCCCACCAGTCGCTCACCTTTCTCGGTGAAACCGACGACAGTCGGCGTCGTGCGTCCACCTTCCTTGTTCGGAATAATCTGCACCGCGCCGCCTTCGAGAACCGAGACGCAGCAATTGGTGGTGCCTAAATCTATTCCGATCGTCTTTCCCATCGTCAGAACTTACGTTTCACGCAAAGGCGCAAAGAAGGCAAAGAACTCGCAAAGAAGTTTGGAGTTTCTTTGCTCTCTTTGCGTCTTTGCGTGAATACATACCTTGTGCCTTTTTGTGGCTACTCTTTTTTGGCCACTTTTACGATCGCGGGGCGAATAAGCTTGTCGCCGAGGCGGTAGCCGGCAACCAGTTCCTGCATTACGGTGTCAGGCTCGTATTCGTCGGTGGCTTCGGTTACCACTGCCTCGTGAACGTGCGGATCGAACGGTTCGCCAACAGCGGCAATCGGCTTCACGCCCAACGCATCGAGCACTCCACTGAGTTGTTTGCAGATCAGATCCACACCGCTGAGAAAATGCCGAAACTCGTCTGACTCTGACGCTTCGACCGAAGCCTCGGTTTCCAAAGCCCGTTTCAGATTGTCCAACACGGGCAAGAGTTTGGCTGCGACATCGGCGACGACGCGGTTGTACGTCTCGCTTCGTTCGCGTTCAACGCGCTTGCGGTAGTTCTCAAAGTCAGCCTGCCGGCGCGCGAGCCGATCTTTGAGCTCGGCGTTTTCCGCTTCAACTCGCTTCAACTCGGCGCGGGTGGCGATCAGTTCCGCCGTGTCCGGTCCACCCGTAGCTTCGTCCGTTTCCGCTTCACCGCCGCCGAAGAGATCTTCGGTCGTGAAGTCATAATCAGCCTCAGATAAAACGTCTTCGCCCTGGTTATCAGGATCTTCCCTATTCATTTCGTCCGATGTGCTCTCCGCAGACCTTGATTCTTCGTCAGCGTCAGTAAATTTGATTGGGATGCGGTGCGAACCCTTGTCGCGTCTGTCTGATGTCATTAGGAAGGATCGGATCTCTACTACTGACTCAACGTGCAGCCTGTTCGCCCAAGCGATGCTCAATCAACCGCGCCATGTAGTTTACCATAGCCATTATTCGTGCATATTCTATTCTCATCGGCCCAACCACGCTGAGAGTGCCGACGTTATCGTTCGAGCCGACGCGATAAGGCGCGGTGATCAGCGCGCAGTTCTGCATCGAGCTTGCCGGATGCTCCCGGCCAATTACCACGTGTACATCGCCGGGGTAAGCTGCGGCATCGTGAACACATTCGTTGAGAATCTTGATCAGCCGCGACTTCTCTTCAAAGGTGCGGAACAGCTCGCGCATGCGCTCGATATCGACGAAGTCGGGCTTCGTAAGGATGTTTGAAGCGCCGTCTACGTAAATGTCACCCGTAGTTTCCTCGCCTTCGAGGCTCCGCTCGCACAACAGGATCGCGTTCTGGAGCAGCTTGTCGTAAAGCGCCTTCTCTTCTTTCATTAGCTCGACGATCTCGGTGCGAATCGCGAGCAGGCTCTTGCCGCTGAACTCAGTATTCAGATAGCGCGCCGTGCGGTCGAGGTCGTCCTGAGTCAGATCGTCCGCGAGACGAATCACTTTGTTGTGGATGATGTTGGCGGTCGACACCAGCACAACCAGGATTCGCCTGTCCGGCAGCAGCATGAACTCGATGTGATTGAGCCGGTTGTCAGCGAGCGACGGCGAAATGACGATGCCCACGTTCTGCGAGAGCGCCGAAAGCACGTGCGACGCTGTTTCCATCAATCGATCAGGAGACGAGCCCGCGTCGAAGTCGCTGGCTGAGAAGAGATGGTCGATCGCTTTTAGATCGGTGCGCGACAGCCGCGCTTCGCCGAGCATGTTGTCGACGTAGTAGCGATAGCCCTTGTCAGTCGGCACACGACCGGCGGAAGTGTGTGGCTGCTCGACTAATCCAGCCTCCTCGAGCTCGCCCATCACGTTGCGAATTGTCGCCGGACTCCAACCGTACCCGTGTGAAAAGCGGTCAGAGAGCACACGCGAGCCAACCGCCTCGCCAGTGACGAGGTGTTCCTTGATCAGGGCCGCGAGTAAGATCTCCGCGCGGGAATCTAAAGCGCCCTTCTCAGTCGATTGGAGGTTTGAGGCTCTCCGGGGCATGAATTGGCAGTATACAAACTTATCCACAGATTGCACAGATTAGGTCAAATCCGGGTAATCTGCGGCTTTTGTGGCCACATGTAAATTATTGAATTCAAGGCGCTTATTGTCACTCCCCGCCAAAGGTTGACTGCTCGCACCCGCCGTCCTTAAGATTATGTCCCCCGAACCGCTGTTTGCCTCCGAGAGTTACCGCAATGAATGAAGTAACAAAATTTTTCGCCGACGCATTTCGTCATATGGGCGGCAACCGCGGTGTGCCTGTGATTGAAGTTCGCTTTTATCCTTACGCCGGACTGCGCCACACGATCCGTTTGCGGTCGGGGCGAGTGTACGTGCGGCTCTCGGATATCTGTAAAGACGCGCCGCCTGAAGCGCTGCGGGCGCTGGCGTGGATCCTCGTGGCGCGACTGCTCGGGAAGCGAGTGCCGACGATTCACGACCGGGTTTATCGCGATTACTCACTGACACCGGCGGTCATGCGTTCGTCGGATCTGGCGCGTCGAGGTCGAGGACGCAAGATGATCTCCTCCGCACAGGGCGAGGTTTACGATCTTGATCGAATGTTTACAAAGCTGAATCGCAAGTACTTTGACGGCCAGATTCCAAAGCCGACGATCACCTGGTCGCAACGCAGGACCAAGAGCATTCTCGGCCATCACGACCATATTTACGACAGCATCACTATCAGCAAGACGCTGGATTCGACCGATGTTCCGGAGTGGTTTGTCGAGTACATCCTTTATCACGAGATGCTGCACATTAAACATCCTGCACGTTTGATCAACGGGCGGCGTTACTATCACACCAGCGCTTTCAGGCTCGATGAGCGCAAATTTTCACACTATGAGCAAGCGCAGAAGTGGCTTGATCGCCTTGCGCGGCTGCGCCGAGTGCCACGCGCGCGGGCGGCGTGAAAGTTATTGCAACTATTCCATTCGATTTGCGTTATTGAAAACGAGGTAGGTGGGCTCCTCAAAAAGGGTGGTCGTCCTGGACGAGTTTCAGGGAGGCCGCCCTTCTTCTTATAGGTCCTATTCGTCCTATACGACCTATTCTTCCGCCACTAGACAAGCCCAAACCCGTCCCGTTAGACTACCTGTTTTGCTAAGGGCCTACCTTTTTAAACGGAGACTTCAGTTATATGGCTATTCCTGCTACTCAGATTCGACGCGGTATGGTTATCGTTTTCGAGGGCCAACCGTGCAAAGTTCTTGAATTCAGACACCACACGCCCGGCAACCTGCGGGCAATGATCCAGACCAAACTGCGAAATATTCGTACGGGGGCTTCGTTTGAACATCGCTTCCGCTCCGCAGACACAGTGGATCGCGCCTCTCTCGAACAACACGAGATGGAATTCCTCTACTCAGACGGCTCTCATCATCACTTCATGAACACCGAGAACTACGAACAAACTGCCCTCAGCGAAGAAGAACTCGGCGACGCCGCGCAGTGGTTGATGCCCGGCATGAGAATCCAGGCAGAGTTTTACGAAGGCGCTCCGATCGGCATCGATCTGCCGCCGTCAATGGAGCTGACAGTCACTCAAACCGAACCAACACTCAAGAGCGCTACAGTTTCCAACGTCAACAAGCCTGCTACTCTCGAGAACGGAGTGACCATCACGGTGCCTCCATTCGTCAACGAAGGCGATCGAATTCGGGTGGATCCTACGGAAGGGCGGTACATCGAGCGAGCAAAGTGAGCAGCCTATGTACCTGGCTTACAGCCTCCTGCTAACGCTCGGTCTCGTGGTCCTGATCCCTCACTTCCTTTTTCAAGCGCTGGCGCACGGTAAGTACATCGCCGGACTCCGCCAGCGCCTCGGCAGTGTTCCGCAAGTCGATGGCAAGCCAGTCATCTGGCTTCATTGCGTTTCGGTTGGGGAGACTCAGGCGGCCCGCCCGCTTGCACAACGTCTGAAACAGGAGTTTCCACATCATGCTCTCGTCGTCTCAACTATCACGCTGACTGGACAGACGCTGGCGCGCGACGTCTTTCGCGATCAGGCGGAGAGCGTTTTTTACTTTCCCTTCGACTGGCGCTGGTCAGCTCGCCGGGCACTCAAAGCGATCAATCCTGCGGCTGTGCTGATCATGGAAACTGAGCTCTGGCCAAACTTCCTGCGCGAGTGCAAAGCGAGACGCATTCCGGTCGCCCTGGTGAATGGGCGTATCTCGCGGCAGTCGTACCGGCGATACACGTTGATTAAGTTCTTTCTGCGGCGCGTGCTTTCGTGTCTCAGCGTCGCCGTTATGCAGTCTGAAACGGACGCGGAGAGATTGCAGTCGCTCGGGATGGAGAGCGACAGGCTTTTCACCGCCGGTAATCTGAAGTTTGACGCGGAAGTCGCGGGTGAGACTACGCGGATTGAAGAGATTGGAAACAGATTTGGTTTTCGTTCCGGTACGCCTTTAATTCTTGCGGCCAGCACTCATTCAGGCGAAGAGGCGATGATTCTTGAAAGCTTCAAACAGCTTCGAACGAAACAACCAGTGCGACTGATGATTGCGCCACGTCATCCCGAGCGTTTCAACGAAGTCGCCGCACTGATCCAGAAGTCAGGCTTGAGTTGGGCGAGGAAAACGAATCCACCACAGCCGGAAGACGCGGACGCGGCGGTGATCCTGCTCGATACTATCGGCGAGTTGCCCGCGACCTACTCACTGGCGGACGTCGTTTTTGTCGGCGGGAGCCTCGTCGATAAAGGTGGTCACAATGTGCTCGAACCGGCGGCAGCGGGCGCGGCGGTCGTAACCGGAGCGCACACGCATAACTTTCACGCGATCGTCGATCTGATGGTCGAGGCCGGCGCCATAGTGCAACTGCCGCCCGTGATTACCATTGAAGAGATCACGAACGTCTTCGCTGAACTGCTCGCGAGCATCGAGGAGCGCGACGCGCTTGGCCGCCGCGCCAAGCAACTCGTCACCGACAATCAGGGCGCGACCGACAGAACGATTAAACTCATCTTATCGACCGCAAACGCTCACATTTCATGAAATCATTCGTTCTTCCGCCACTTAGCATCCTGTACGGCGCAGTCACGCGCACGCGTCTTTCTCTTTATCGTCGCGGGACCTTTCAAACTACCAAACTCGATCGTCCCGTGATCAGTATTGGCAACATCACCACTGGCGGAACGGGAAAGACGCCGCTCGTTGAGTGGGTGGCGAGAACGATCGCCGGCCAGGGTAAGAAAGTCTGCATCCTGACGCGTGGATACGGTCGTAAAGATCCGCATCTGCAGGTGATTGTGTCCGATGGCTATGGCGTGCTGGCGTCACCGGCTGAGGCCGGCGACGAGCCCTATCTGCTCGCGACGAAGCTGACGGGACAAGCGGCGGTGATCAGCAGCGCTGATCGGATCGCGGCAGGGCGAGAGGCGATTAAGGATTTCGGCACCGAGTGTTTTGTGTTGGATGACGGGTTTCAGCATCTGCGTCTCGCGCGCGACCTGAACGTCGTAACGATCGATGCGACTAATCCGTGGGGCGGCGGCAGTCTGCTGCCTCATGGACGACTGCGAGAAAAGCCGGAGGGACTGAGCAGGGCTGATTGCGTTGTGATCACGAGGTGCGATCAGGTGGATAGTGTCGATGCGCTTCGCGAGGAGATAGTGCGGTTGGCGGGTGAGCGTCCGATCTTTGAGTCGAAAATGCGGCCGTTGCGTGTGTCGTCGTTGAAGAATCCGTCGGAGACGCTTGCGCCGCCGGCACGTATCGCGACTTTTTGCGCGATTGGAAATCCGCACTCGTTCTTCGAGAACCTGCGAGGATTAGGTTTTGAGCTCGCGCTGCAAAAGTCATTTCCCGATCATCACGCTTACACGCAGGACGAGATCGATTCGCTGGTTCAGTCCGCAAAGGACACAGGCGCGACCTGCCTAATCACCACCGCAAAAGACGCAGTCAAACTCCGAACCCTATCCTTCTCAATTCCCTGCTACGTCCTGGAGATCGAGATCTCGATCGAGAACGAAGACTCATTCACGCGCCTGATTGTTAAGGCTATCAACCTGCGAAGCAGGTGACATTGGGTAGGAGGCGGAGTTACCTCCGCCGTCCTCCCACACCACCGTACGTACGGTTCCGTATACGGCGGTTCATAAAGCAAGCTGGAAGCGTCGACGTTGTTCCAGCAGTGACAAAAGACCACACCGATCAAAGTAAGATTTAGGAAAGGCAGCATTCATGTGCGCGGCACCAGCGTTCCACCAAGGACCGCGTCCATTCATGGCCGACTTCAGGGCTCGCTCTTTCTCCAGCCCCCGTTGCCTCAGGTTCTTTGCTCGCGTAAAAGGTCGCTTCCATTTGCGCCAGATTAGGCTACGTAACTCCCGTCTTATCCAGCTATCCAGTTCTTCGAAGATTCCTTTCACCTCCGCCAGCCGGAAGTAGTTCAGCCAGCCGCGCAGTAGTGGTGTCAGTTGTTCCTCGATTAACCGCCTCAGGTTGCTGCCTCTGCCGCGCCGAAAGATTTCCCGCAGCTTTCCTTTCAGTCGCGGCACTGATTCGCGGGCCACTTTCAGCCGCGCCTCACGCTGTGACGTAAACGAGTAGCCCAGGAACTTTCGCTGCCACGGGCGAGCCACGGCGCTTTTCTCCGCATTCACCTTGAGCCGCAGTCGTCGTTCAAGGAATATCGTTAACGACTTTAGCACTCGCTCTCCCGCACTTCGTGACTGCACATACACATTACAGTCATCGGCGTAGCGACAGAACTTGTGACCGCGTCGTGCCAACTCCTTATCCAACTCATCGAGCAGAATGTTCGACAGCAATGGCGAGAGGGGTCCACCCTGGGGCGTTCCTTCTCGTCGCGCTGTCGTCAACCCGTTCGACATCATGCCGGCTTGCAGATATCTGCGAATTAGTCGCAGCACTCGCTTGTCTTTGCTTCGCCTTGCTAACCGCGACATCAACATGTCATGGTTCACGCGGTCGAAGAACTTCTCCAAATCGATGTCTACCACCCAGCGCCGCCCTTCACGCACATGCTGCTGTGCCTTTAACACCGCCTGATGCGCACTCCGTTGCGGCCGAAAGCCGTAGCTCGATTCAGAAAAGTGTGGTTCAAAGAGTGGGCTTAGTACCTGATGCAACGCCTGTTGAATCAGCCGGTCTACCACCGTCGGAATGCCCAACATCCTCATCCCTTTGCCACCGGGCTTGGGTATCTCTACCTTCAGCACCGGCTGTGGCTGGTAGCTTCCCGCCAACAGTTCCTCTCTGATGCGCGGCCAGTGCTCACGCAGATAGTCTCGCAGTTGCGCCACCGTCATGTTGTCCACTCCGGCGGCGCCGCTGTTTCGCTCCACCTGTTTGAGCGCCAGCCACATGTTCTTTCGTTCGACCACTGCTTCTAACAACTGCTCTACTTCCGGTTCAGAGTTATCTCTCGTTGCCGTGTCGCTTGACGCACCCAAGCCTTCTTCTTGCCAATTCCGTTGGCTGCTTTCCGGGTGGGAGTCGGGCCTCTCAGCTCTTCTATCCGCGTCTCTGCTGCTCATCGAAACTCGAGTCTCCGTTCCGTTACTTCATGTTCAGGCCTTCAGTTCGGTCCAATGAACCTACTATGCCCTCGGCTGACTTCTGCAACTTCATCCCATCGCCTTTCAACGACAGTAGCTCAAAGCAAAGTTGCAGACCTCCCCGGGTAATGCGCTCTCACCTTCACGCTTATGCCCGCCGCATATACATACCATCTCTCCGTACAGGTACCGGACTTTGAAGAATTCTGCCTTCTCATCCAGATGGCATGCCTCATATGCGATTTCTGTTCGTCGGGCCAGCGCTTTGCCTACGGCTTCCTTCAGATTCCACCTCGCGGTAGACACCCTTGCCGTTCAGCTAACGATTCCCCCTGTCGGGTTCGTAGGAGACTTTCACTCCCTAGTTAGAGCGCCCTGCCGGGCGCACAGCATAAAGCCTGGGGCGCAAGCCCCAGGATCGAGGCAAGAAAAACCGAATTGAGCCCGCGAAGCGGGCGGCAGCGCCGTCGCCCACTTCGCGGGCTCAAAATTTCCTCATTACTAATCCTTTTCCTGGGGCTTGCGCCCCAGGCTTTATTCTGTCACCTGCTTCGCAGGTTAATTCAAAGGTGTCGGGGTTGGGGAGGGTTTCTCGGGAGGCTTGGTGGATGACGGTACGGGAGGCGGTGCGGTCTCCGGCACAACGCTGCGCGTTGGCTCCGGCAATGCCGGCGCCTTGCGATTACTATTCGCATTGCTGTTCTTGTTCTCGTTCGCATTCGCCTCAGGGGTCGCGTCTTCAATCACCTCCGGCGACACTGCCGCGTTCGCATTCGGACTCGCACTCACATTCGCCGGCGGAGCGATCGTTCCTCCCGAAGGCAACCCTTCTTCAGCCCTTCCGGTCGGCGGCGACGCCACCTGCGCCGGCTGGCTATTCGGATCCGCTGCCAGCGACTGCGCCGGTTGTTGATTCGCGTTCGCATCGGTCGTCGCCGGCGAGTTGCGCGTCAACATAAAGATCACCGCAAACGCAACGGCCAAAACGATTGCCGAAGGAATCACGATCTTCATCGGACTGAAATTCGACCCAGCCTGCGGCGGCGGCATCGTTTCCTGAACCGGAATCATTACGGGCTCACGTCGCGGCGACATATACGGCGGCTCTTCTCTCGGCCTCACCATCGTCACTTCGTCAGGGTCGTCCGCTCTTACCGGAGTCTCCGCGGTTGTTACCGGCGCCAGCCGGTGTATCGTCATGCCTGACGCGATCGTCAAATCCTCAATCAACTCCGCAACGTTCTGATAACGATTGCTGGGAAGCTTTGCCATCGCCCGCGCCACGACCCGCGCCACCGACGCCGGCAAATCATCTCTCTCCTCCAGCACTGACGGCACCGGCTCCTGCAAGTGCTTCATCATCACCATCGTCGGCGAGTCGCCGGAGAACGGGACGTGTCCCACCAGCATCTCGTAAAGAATCACGCCAAGCGAATAGATATCGGAACGCGCGTCAATCTCAGAATCCTGCGAACACTGCTCGGGCGACATGTACTGCGGCGTGCCGATGACGAGATTCGGCGCAGTCAAATTTGTATCGACAACTCCGTCAGGCTCGTTGATCTTGGCGATGCCGAAGTCCAGCACTTTTGCATAGTCGCTGGTCATCGTGTCGAGCAGCATGATGTTGTCGCTCTTGAGATCGCGATGTACGACGCCCTGCGCATGTGCGGCGTGGAGCGCGTCGCCAACCTGCCGCGTAATATCGACCACGCGTGCAAGCGGCAGTGGGCCTTCGTCACGTATCAGTTGCTTGAGCGTCTTGCCGCTCAAAAACTCCATTACCAGGAAGACGTGCCCGCTATCGTCCTCGCCAAAATCGGTAACACTCAAAGCATTGGGATGAGAGATGCGCGAGGCGGCGCGTGCTTCTCGCGAGAAGCGAGCCACGATCTTTTCGTCGGCTGCGAGTGAAGGGCGCAGCACCTTGATGGCGACGGTTTTGTCCATCAGCACGTGCGTGCCGCGATAGACAGTGCCCATGCCTCCTTCGTTGAGGCGTGCATCGATGCGGTATTTGCCGGCGAGCGTAGTGCCGATGAGTGAATCGCCTTCCTTCTCCAGCGCGATTCCGTCCGCCGGACAAAGCGTCGTCGTATCAGGATATTCAACTCCACATTTCGGGCACTTCTTCATTGATGTCAGCCTATCAAAAGGGCACACAAAAAACCATCCACAGATTACACAGAAATAATCTGTGAAATCTGTGGATGGCTTAAATCATTCTTACTACATTAGCTCGGTTTGACTACCGCGAAGACTACCAGCAACGCGAACAGCACCAGCGACTCGATCAGCGCGAGGCCGAGAATCATCATCGTCTGGATACGTCCGGCGGCGCCGGGATTACGGGCCGCGCCTTCACAAGCCGCTGCGCCGATGCGCGACTGTCCGACTGCGCCACCAAACACCGCAATCGCGAAACCAACGCCTGCGGCCAGCGCGCGATACTTGCTGACTGAACTCGCATTGTCGCCGGCTTCGGCTGCCGTTTGCGCAAACACGGTCATGGCACTCATGAGAATGCCTACCACCGCGAACAGCAACATTCTGAATTTGTTCATGTGTTCCTCCTCTAAGCCGGGACGTTTATTATTTCGCCTGCATCCGGTATCCACCGCCCCTCTTACAACGGCGCTCCTGCGAAACAGACCTGACTTGCTATGAATGTGTCCGGCTCTCGAATGGGTCTCCGACTTGCGCGGTAACGTTTGCGGCCACGTTTGACCACACCGCTCACCACGCGCTGGATAATGCCAAATTAAGTAAGAACTGGAGCGATGTATTCGTCGCCCTCGTAGTGCTCTTCGCCGTGCGCCGTGTGTGGATCGTGCGGCGGATGCGACACTTCACTGATATAAAGCTGCGACAGCAGTATGAAAACAAATGTCTGAACCGTGGCCACGAAGACACTCAAAAGCATCAGCGGCAGAGGTATAATCAACTGCGTATACGGTGGAGCGAGATTCGCGACGGTCTCCAGCACCTTCTCGTCCGCAAACAAGTTACCGAATAGACGGATGCCGAGTGAAAACGGACGAATCAAATTACTGATCAACTCGATCGGAAAGATCAGCGGCGCAATCCACCAGATTGGTCCGGCGAGATGTTTCAAATGACCGAAAAGTCCGTTCTCGCTGACACCGATGTAGTTGTAGTAAAGAAACGAGCTCAAGCCGAGCGCGAACGTCACACTAGTTGCCGCCGTTGGGCTCATGAACAACGGAAACAGCCCCATGAGATTCGACACGAGAATCAGCACGGCAAACGTCATCACCACTGGAAAGTACTTCAATCCATGTGGTCCAATGATGTCGGCGAGCATGTTCCGCACGGCGAGCACGCTGAGTTCCAGTGTCTGCTGAGCGTGACCCGGCTCGCTCTCGGAAAGCTTCCCTTTCAGGATCCAGATGATGACCACACTCAAGATACACGCGATGAAAAACATCACCGTGTACCAGGGGATCGCGTTCTCTGGTGTGTATTTACCAAACGCGGATTCGGCGTTGGTGCCGAAATAGCCGAGGATGTAGTCCCATTTCGGCTTTGTGTGGTTCAGCTCAAATGCCAGTGCCTGCTCACCGAACCAACTATTGACCAACTGCACGATGATAGGCGCGTGGTGCTCTGCTTCTTCGGCGTGTTCGGCGGCTTTGTGAGCGCCTTCCGCGGCTTCTGCCAACAAGAACATCAACTAGTTTCCTCTCGCTCGATAATTGCGAAGTAGAACTCTCTTAAAGCTTCGGCAAACATTGCTACAACAAAACTCGACAAACCTACGAAAACGAAGGGCAGCGAAATGAGATCAAGCGTGTAGGCTGAAAAGACGACCGCGCCGATTACTACGTAACGGAGCACGAATTGTGCGAGCCGCAATTGCGGCTGCCCGCCAACGGCTGACAGTTGAATCGCAGCCGCAGCCGAATTTTTGAGCCAGTTATGACTGAAAAGTGCCAGCAAACCACCTATTAAAAGGCCGGTCGTCACACGCCAGGGCGCGACGAACGCAGAGACCGCCACAGCGAAAGCAGTCGTGAGCGCCATAGTGCGAAACACACGTGTGTGAATGGAGTCGTGCATGCGCGAAGCTGGTGATTCTAACTGGGATTTCGGCTAATTGTCTATCCGTGGCATCCGTGGCTAATAAGTCTTGGAGCTCAGACGGACGAATTCGAAGAGACCGGCGGCGGAGCCGAGGATGATGCCGCCGATCAGGAGCCAGGGTTGAGTTCCGAGCCACTTGTCCAGAAACCAGCCCAGGGCGCAAAAAACGGCGACTGACGCAAATAAAGCAATACCAGCCGCATAAGCAAAGCCACTCTTTCGATTCTCGTCCTGATCCGCCACGAACTCACCAGCTTTCACGCGTCAAATAGTTTCGCGGGATCTCGAAAAGCAATGACCGGCGTGAGTGGCGCATCGAGTCGTGAATAAAGCAGACGTGCGTACACCAGCACGCCTTGCCCCCATCGATCTGCGCCAGTTCCTGCCGGCGCTCGTTCGCAGCCCAAAGCGCGCCGAAGTCGTAATCAAAGTCTACGAGTGAGGCAAACTTCTCTCGCAGCTCGCAGGCGCGGACGTCACCGTTGTAATCGATGACCGCGGTGGTCTCACCTGCCGTGCAGGGAAAGGCCCACGGGGTCGGTTGCTGGAAGTTTGCGTGCTGCGTGCGGTAGTGGGTGATGATCGTGCCGGCGTAAACAGCATTCTTAATAAAGCGCTTGCTCCGATCGTCTGCCGCAAACATGCGCTCGCCGTAACGTTTCGTCAGTTTCGAGACATGCGCGTACATCGCCGGCAGCACTTCCGGCGGTACTTGCTTGATCTGTTCGCCCACCAGTGTCTCGCCGCGAATGATGTTGAAGTACTGGCCGTCCAAACGGTAGTTCTCCCACATGAACTCCGAGAGCATTTCGATCTCAGTGTAGTTTTCCGCGCACACCACCGTGTTGACGTTGAGACGAAAACGATCCGTATATTTCTCCTTCAGCGGATAGAGCGACTCGATGCAGTCAAGCGCCTTCTCCCAGTTACCCGGCACACCGCGGATGCGATCGTGCGTCTCACCATAGCCGTCGAGCGCGATGTTCAGATAGAGATCGATGTTCGGATTGTTTCCGAGGGCACGATCCACTACGTCATAAACGCGCGACTTAATGAGTCCATTGGTGGGAATGATGATGCGATTCACACCATTGTTGGAAACGAAAAGATCAATGATGTCCGAAAGATCGCGTCGCAACGTCGGCTCGCCACCGGAGAGCCAGAGGTCAGTGATCGGCGGCATCGTGCGTGAGACTTTCTCGATTTGCGCAAACATCAGGTCGCCCGGCTGGTTCAACTCTTCGTGATAGAAACACGTCTGGCAGAACGCATTGCAACGCGAAGTGACGAACAGGATCACGGTGCCGAGTCGCTTTTCGCGTTTCGACGATCGCAACAACTGCACAAACTGTACGGCTTTGTTGGTCATTGAGACTTGCGGGAGATAATGACAGCTTCGCTTGGTGATTTCAATTCATAGGTAATGCCGCGCCACTCGATGCGCCGTGAGAAGCCCGCGACGATGCAGTTGTAAAGATAGAGCAAAGACGCGAATGGCCAGAGCAGAACATGGGCTACGAGATCGCGGCGATCAGTTTGAAGAACACTGGAAACCGCGCGGAAGCGAATGAAAGATTTGGCGGCACCGAGCGTGAAGATGATTAACGTAAAAATATAAGCCGCAGATGAACGCGGATAAACGCCGATCAGAAGGAGACCGCCGAAGAAGGCGAGGACAAAAAGAGATGAGCCGAGGAGTAGTGGAAGCCAAAGATGTGACGCGTAGACGCGAGTGATCTTGATCTGGCGCGTCGTGAACTCAAACAACTCGCGCCAGCCGCAGTCGCCAACCGAGCTGACCAGACAGTTTGGCGTGAAATGAATCGGGAGTTTTGCTTCTTTGAGAACACGCGTGATCGTGAAGTCATCGGAGACAGTGCCGCGCCAGCGATCGCTGACGTTAAGTTGCTCGAAAGTGCTGCGACGGATCGCAGTTGACCCTCCCCAACAGAAGTTCTTCGCCGTATCTCCGCCCAGCGCGGAAGCGATCGAGGCATTCCAAACGCCGCGCAGCCGCGAAGCTATCCCACCTTTTTCCGGAACGAACCAGCGATAACCACTCGAAGCACCAAGCGTCTCGTCCGCGAGCGGCGCGACCAGTTTTCTGAGCCAGTCTTTCGCCGGTCGGGCATCGGTATCAACAAAGACCAATACTTCTGATTCAGGATCAACCTGCGCGGCAGCGACTCGCAGGTTATGCACCTTCTGCCCGCTATCAGTCGCCGGACCAGCGATAATCGTTCTGCCAATCTGTGAAGATCCGTGGCTAACTAACCTGGCAGCCGGATCATCCACGCGATCGAAAACAAACAGAACCTCGTAGCGCGGATAATCCTGTTCGAGCAGCGGACGAAGATTGTCAGCCAATCCGGGCTCGAGTCCACGGCACGGCGCAATCACCGACACAAACGGCTGAAAGTCCTGCCACGCGCGGCTCGTCTCGCGCCGCACGTAAGCAGCGAAACGAAATCCGCCCATTAAAGATTTGATCCCGATCCAGCAGGCGACGAGCGCGAGGAAGTAGTAGACCACCATCACTTCGATGGTATCAGTGTTTGCGCGAGCTCAATGAGTGGCTGTGGATAGACGCCGACCACGATGATTCCGATCACAGAAACAACTAAGACCACTTGCAGCGCGGGTGAGAGTGCCAGCGGCCTGTTGTCGGCGATGCGGTCGCCGAGATACATCACCTTGATGAAGCGCACGTAGTAGTAGAAGGAGACGACTGTATTGAGAATGGCCCAGGTAGCCAGCCAATAGTACCAACTCTTGTGCTCGGCTGTGCCGCGCTGGATCAGGCCGCCAAACAGGAAATACTTTCCGATGAATCCTCCGGTCATAGGCAAGCCGCCGAGTGACAGCATGAAGATCGCCATCATCGCGGCCATGAACGGCTCCTTTTGAGCCAGGCCGGTCAGGTCGTCGACGTTGTCGCCGATGATGCCGCGGCGTCGCAAACTGATGATGACGCCGAAAGCGCCCATGTTCATCAATGTGTAGACAAACAAATAAATGATCAAGCCGATATCGCCGTAGAGATTGCCGGCGACGAGCGCGAGCAGCAGATAACCGGCGTTTGAGATCGAAGAATACGCGAGCAGCCGTTTCGAGTTTTCCTGCGTAACGGCGGCCCAGTTACCGACCATGATGGTGATGGCGGCTACCAAACCCAGCAGCGGCGCCCAATCAGCGCGCATCGGCCCGAGCGCTACACTGAAGATACGTGCATACAAAGCGAAGCTCGCGGCCTTGGAGCCGGTGGAAAGAAACGCGGTGACGGAAGTGGGCGCGCCTTCGTAAACGTCGGGTGCCCACATATGAAACGGCACTGCCGCAACTTTGAAGAACAGACCGGCGCCCAGCGCGATCATGCCGAAGAGCAAAAATGGTCGCAGACCCGCAAGGGCCTTCACTTCATCCGTGGCACTGTTACTCCTTACAGCATCCACGGCAACCTGAACTTTCGCCACATGTCCCGAGAGGCTGCTTGCGATTTCGCCGATGTTTGTGGAGCCCGCGGCGCCGTAAATCAACGACATGCCGTAAAGCAACACACCCGACGAAAACGCGCCGAGCAGGAAGTATTTCATCGCGGCTTCGTTCGACTTCTTCTCGCGTTTCGTAAACGCAACCAGCACGTAGAACGTAAGCGCCATCAGCTCGAGACTGATGTAAAGCGAGATCAGATCGTAGCCACAGGCGATAAACATCATTCCCACGGTGGCGAAGAGAATAAGCGCGTAATACTCGCCGTGTTGTTCACCTTCGATGTCGAGAAAGCGAGTCGATATTCCGATCGCGAGTGCGGCGGAGACGAGAAAGATGCCTTTAAATAGGAGTGCGAAGCCGTCGAGTCGCACCATGCCGTAGAAACCAGTGAATGGCAGCGAACTGCCCATGAACCACCACTGCGCCGCCAGTGAGAAAAAAGCGAGCGCCACGCCGACGAAAGCGAAGTACGCGGTGAGCTTGCTCTTGCGGTAAGGCAGTATCACTTCCATTACCAGCGCCACACACGCGCAAACAGTCAGTATCAACTCGGGCACGATCAATTGCAGATCCGTGGCGCTAATTATCGAGGTCGTGTTGGCTTGCAAGAGGAACATTGGTCTTAGATTTTGATCTATACAAAAAGATTTCTCACGCAAAGGCGCAAAGGCGCAAAGCGCTGCCGCGTTTCTAAGGAACTTTCTTTGCGCCTTTGCGCCTTTGCGCGAGAACTAATCATTTTTCTGCTGTTTCAGTTTGCGGCGGGGGCGGGACTGTTCCGGGGATCTGGTAATCCGGTCGCACCGCTCTCACCACTGCATTCACCGGCTGTTGTATGTACTCCAAAAACGGCTTCGGATAGACGCCAATCCACAGCGCGAGAATCATCAACGGCGTCATGTAAACCCACTCACGCCTGTTCAGATCCGGCAACCGCTCGTTCTTCGGATTATCGATCGTGCCGAAAAACATCCGCTGGTACAGCCACAGGAAGTATCCGGCGTTGAGAATGATCCCGAGCGCGGCCCACGCCGCCCACCAGGGATTCGCTTCAAACGCTCCGCGCAACGCCAAAAACTCCGAGATGAACACCGCCAGCAACGGCAGTCCGATCGCAGTCATCACCATGCCGAGAAAGATCGCCGCATAACCCGGCATCACGTGCGACAGTCCGCCAAACTCCGCCACGTTGCGCGTGTGTCGCCGCTCGTAAATTATTCCGACGAGCAGGAAGAGCGCGCCCGAGTAGATGCCGTGATTCACCATCTGCATCACGCCGCCGTTCACGCCGTTCGGATTGAGCGAAAACAGTCCGAGCATCACCATTCCCATCGACGACACCGACGAGTAAGCAACAAGCTTCTTCACGTCGCCGTCTTTTTTGACGACGAAGTACATCGCCGCGAGGGCGCCGTAGATGATGCTCACAATCGCAAGGAAGACGATAACGCTGCGCACGCCGAAAGTGCCGAAGCTGCTCTGGTCTTTTGAAGCCCACGGAAACATCGGCAGGTTGAAGCGATAGAAACCGTAAGTTCCGAGTTTTAGCAGGATGCCGGCAAGAATCACCGAGCCGGCCGTGGGCGCTTCGACGTGAGCGTCAGGTAGCCACGTGTGAAACGGAAACATCGGTACCTTGATCGCAAACCCGAGCGCGAACGCGCCAAACAAAAGCACCTGGAGCGTACCTGTCGGCAGGAAAGGTCCCATCGCCTGCATGTACAGGATGTTGAACGTACCGGTGGCGTTCTGAACTGCTGTTTGATAAGTGCTCGCGACTAGCTGCGCGGCTTGCTCGTTGCCTGCCAGCGCGGCCCACGTCTGCGGAACGACCTTGCTGACTATGGTGGCGTCC
>Ga0207670_10000205_pt1 | contig 38642 bp, 16 predicted proteins | sample KBSS23HmetaG_FD_184339 | JGI IMG/M metagenome (GOLD analysis project Ga0207670, IMG submission 184339) | Switchgrass rhizosphere microbial communities from Kellogg Biological Station, Michigan, USA - KBS S2-3H metaG (SPAdes) (version 2) | ecosystem: Host-associated > Plants > Roots >... | reverse complement strand
AAACCTCTTCACGATATGGACCATCGTTCTCACCGTCGCCGAAACCCTTAGTATCGAGGGAACGGAGTTGACACTCGGCGGTGACGTAGTACAACCGATCGCCTTCGACATAAGGAACACTTGACGTCGACGGCAACAGAAAATCCCTTAGACCGCGCTCCACTCGCGGGGCCACGTCCTGCCAAAGGAACGCGCCATCCGTCACGCGAAAGGCCATGAGCACGCCTGAATCATCCTGAAAAGCGGGGTTCATTTGCCGGGTATTGTCGGCGCCCACATAAACCGTATCGCCGGCAACGACGGGAGTGCCATACACCTCGTTTCCCAACTCGACGCTCCACACGATATTCCGCCCCGTTCTCGTATCCCATTCAACGGGAGGATTCCCAGTTTGAGTTACGGTCGTCTGTGGTTGAAGTGACGCCGGCACAAGAGATGAGCCAACCGTCTTTTCAGACTCGACGCCGGCGATGCGATTCAATGCCCACTCAACTTCATAACGCAGCACAGGATCATTTGCGACCGCTCTCAGCGCCTCTCGGGCCGGCTGTGCCTTCGGACCGATACTTCCAAGCGCCCCGGCTGCGCAGATGCGAACATAGAGAAACTCATCCTTCAGAGCTTCGATCAACTGCGGCACCGCTGACTGCGCCGCCGGGCCGATGCCTGCGAGGGCCTCACCTGCCGCCCATCGGACGCCCGGAATCGGATCGTTCAACGCTCTTGCGAGTGCCTTTGTCGCCGGGCTTGCCTTCGGACCGATTGACGCCAAAGCCTCCGCCGCGTAAATGCGGACGTGTGGTTCCTCATGCGACAGAGCCTTGACCAGGGCGCGCACCGAAGAAGGACTGCCCCTCTTTCTCAAAGCGCCTAAGGCGCGTGCGGCATCGGCCGCGACCATCGAATCCTCGTCTCTCAGTGCTCGACTCAACGCCGGTTGAATCGATGCTGTATCGGGCGTGAGGTCAATGAAGGCGTCAGCAGCAAAGCGCCGGAAGGAGACGTTGTCATGCCGAAGCAGATTCAACAGCAACGGAATGGCAGGCGGACCGATCCGGCGAATGATCTCAAAAGTCTGCTGATGCAGATCTTCATCGTCACTATTGAGGAATCGTCTTAGTAAAGGCAACGAACGCCCGGCATCTCGGACCAGTGCGGCTTCAGCGGATGAACGGATCTTCGCGTCTTTGGACATCACGCGATTTGCCCATTCACGGACCTGAGGACCTGAACGCGTGGTTTGAGTGAGTACGGTTACCGGCAGAGTACAAAGCAGCGTGCAGAGAAACAGGTGTCGCATGGTGGCAGTAAGTCTGACGAAAATAAGACGCTCGACGGCCGACTGTGGTTTTCGGCGTTACAAAAAAGGCGCCGTTATCACTAAAAAATATCGCTTGCTGGTCACCCGACCAGGTCGCTACCGCTCCCTGCCCTGACCGATCCAAGTGCGATTACGGCCTGCGTTGAAGAGCGACGCCCGAACACCGTTCCGCGAATATCTGATCAACCAGTCTCGCTATTTCTTCCACTGCTCTTTCAGGAGGCTTACCGCGGCGGTGAATCCCACAGACGGCGGTGGTCCAGGAATGGTCGAAGGCTGCCGCCGGTCCCCAGCGCGATTGACCCTTGTGGTCCAGACCATAGGTTAAGTATGCCGAAAGCGTATTGATGCCTGTCCCAGGTCGCTCACCTATCAGATGGATGATCATTTCAGCTTGCAGCAGCGAACCGATGTGATAACCCGCCCGCACTCTCCCATTCTCAATAACTATGTCTATCTCGCTTATATGACGCCCTGCCGCGAGAAGTTCGCGTCGTACGGCCGGTAGCACCGAACGCAGATTGTCATTGACCGCGTTGGCATTGAGCCCGTCCGAAACGACAACCTGCACCCGTGGCCGGCGCGCGGGATAGAGTGCCTGGATACGAACCGCATCTTCGCCGGCGATCAACTCGCCCGTTGCCGGATGTGCCAGGTAGTCATATCGATCCAAAGATCTTGTGTGTACTCGAAAGTAACGCAGCGACGAATCAGAGATCACTGCCTCATCCATTGTCGCGTAGAGCGCGTGCCTCGCGTTTGAGTAGATTGCCGTGATTCGAGTGTTCGCTTCGGGCGGGTCACCGTAGTTTTCGTCGCAGCCGTAACCAAGATCGAACCCTCGTTCCGCGAGCGCGCTAATCTTTTTTGCGGCATCATCGCGAAGCGTATCGAGCGAACGAGTGTCACCGCCAGCCTTGTGATACGCCGCATACAGCGCATCCGCACTCGTGCCGGATACCGCGCCGGATTCCGTCGTCGCGGACAGCTCGATTAGTCTCTTCTGCATTGCGGAGGTGATTTGGCGCCCCGTTTGGCGGCGCAATCTTGGATGCTCGCGAAACGAAGTTGTCATGTAGCCGAGCATCGGATCCGCGTTTCCCGCCACCGCCATCAAATAGGCTGGAGCAGCCTGGACCACGATGCGTTCTGTCAGGGACTGCAATTCAGATGGTCCAATGCCCATATGAAAAGTGGCGCAGACGTCGAGTCCCATCGTTATTCCGTGAAGCTTGGCCATCACGGTGTCTTCAAGACACGCTCGTAGCAATTGTTCGCCGGTGCGGAAGACTTCAGGTCCAATGAATCCCGCTACATCGTTCACAATCATCCAGCTCCCTGTTCGTTGACGAATGAGTCTCGCAACTCCGTACGCTCGCGCTTCGAGCGTAACCATATCAACACGCTCGGCGGCCTGATTGGTGACCGCGGAACCCTGACCCGTCTCGAAGTAGAGCCCGTCAAATCCAGGCGCAAGGGCGAGCAACCCATCAACGTCGAGCCCCACCATTCCCAATATCGCCTTCGAGGTTCCGGCAAGACTTTGAAAACCGACATCCACTCTTGTTTGAGAGCGCGCAGTGGTCTGCTTAACTATGTCCGACAGCACGCAGAATCGAGTCGGTAACTGAAGTCGCTCGACCACACTCTGCAGTAACTGCTCGAGCCTGATGATTGTGTCGACATCGTCGCCGGCGGGATTGAGACCGAGAATCACGTCGCCGCAACCGTAGGCGAGTCCTTCGAGGATTGAGAGCAATATCTCGGTTTCATCGTCGCCGGGGGAATTCGGCTGAATTCGCGAGCCGAAATGTCCCCGCGATCCGATAGTGACACCGCTTCCCGGCAGCGGATTGAAGAGCTTGCAAGACAGTGTCGCAAGCTCTTCATTAGTCATGATTTTCACCACTGCGGCGGCAGCTTCGCTGGACACGCCATCTCGGTGATGTTCGATCCAACTCGCGCCCTGGGGCGAAAGAAGAATTCGCTTGAGATCAGCGACAGTAAGGTGGGCCACTTTGCCGGCCAGTTGCGGATCCAACGACCGGTGAAGAGCCTCGGTTACCAGATCTTCGACGAAGTCGGCTCCGGCAATATCACCGAGCGACAGGGCGGCCAGCGCGTCGCGAGCTTGTTGGCGTATGTGGTCATCGCGTGTGCCGCCGACGTTCAAATCACCCTCTTTGAACTCATTGGCGAGCACGAATGCTTGGCTAAGCTGGTTGCGAGCCATGGTGAGGAATCATTCTAGACCGTAAGGGAATCCGTGAGAACCGTCAGAGAGTACAAAACCTTAGACAGATTCGAACGATGGGCGTACAAAGGAGCTCAGTATTACAATCAGCTTTGATCGAACAAAGTAGCTCTAGATCTATTTCATATGACGGAGCTGAAGACAATCAAGCATTCCTTCAGGCAAACGGCTACGATGGTCAACAATCAAAACCATAATCGCTTCTCGATTTACGAAGTCGATAGCAAAGCGCACGCTGAACCGAAACGGCAGGCGACCCGTTGTTGAACCCCTGGCGCGGATTAGGATCGTTACGCCGGGAAATCTGGTTCCTTTGTCTTGCCATCTTTGTAAATCGGGCTGGAACTATGGTCCTGCCTTTTCTCACCCTTTATCTGACGGTCGATAGACGTCTTCCTGTATCTACCGCTGGTCTCGCTATCACTATCTATGGAATTAGCGCGATCGTCATTGCACCATTGTCTGGACGTTTGTCCGATCGTCTGGGTGGACTGCGGGTCATGAAAACGTCGTTGGTCCTATCCGGCCTGGTATTGCTGGTTTTTTCCTTTGTCGATTCCCTGCCCGGAATCTTCGCAGTCACTGCAGTTTGGGCCATCGCCAGCGAAGCTTTTCGCCCTCCAAGTATGGCCATCATCGGTGAGCTTGCAGGACCACAGCAGCGAAAGGCTGCGTTCGCTCTCACCCGTTTAGCGATAAACCTGGGAATGAGCATTGGACCAGTGGTCGGTGGTTTCCTGGCAATGCATTCCTTCAAATTGTTGTTTTATGTCGATGGTGCAACTTCCCTTCTTGCCGGTATCCTGATCGCGACTTTGCCGTGGCGCGAGATTAGTCGCCAGTCATTGGAAAAAGACGTTATTCAAAAGACCGGTGACGACGTCATTCCCCGACACCGGTATTCCGACGTCCTGCGCGATCGGCTGTTTATATATTTCCTGCTGGCAATGATCCCGATCGAATTAGTCTTTTTTCAACCTCTGGCAGCAATGCCGTTATTTCTGGTTCGCGATCTTCACATCACCGAATCTGGCTTCGGCGCATTGCTGGCGATCAATACGGTCATCATCATTCTGGTGGAAGTTGCTTTGAATGCAGCAATGGCAGACTGGACTCATCGCTATGCAATCGCGCTCGGCGCTCTTTTGGTCGGTGCCGGTTTTGGTGCGTTGATTTTCGTCAACAGCGTTTCGGCGGTCGCCGTTACCATCGTGATCTGGACATTTGGAGAGATGATTCTGCTGCCCGCCACTTCTGCCTTCGTCTCAGATATCGCCCCAAGGCAACTAGCAGGTGCGTACATGGGACTATATACGATGGGCTTTAGTGTGGCTGTCGCAATTGGGCCATGGTTGGGAACCCAAATCCTCGAACATCATGGTTCCGGCGCGGTTTGGATCGGCACTTTTGCCTGCGGTTGCGTGACAGCCGTAATGATTTGGTTTCTACCCGCAAATGCTCATCAGGATCGAACATCGGGTTATTACAGAGTGTAGCCTGATTTTGACTGAACCCATCTCTTATGAGCGCTTCCGCTCCTCGATGGCCACTGCGGAGAACCTGTCTGCACTACGCCCCTCCTCACTTCCGGCTGAAATATTTTCAAACATTTTCTCATCTCTAGTGCTTGCGGAAATCTGGAAGGCGCTGCGAATAAATGCGCGCCTGGCTCTTAAACGAGGACAAGATGGCAAATAAATGTGATATGCGCTGGTTCAAGCAAACTTTTCACGAGGAAATCGATGCGGCTCTGGAAGGCACGCCATTTACGCTCGATTTGATGACCGCTCTCGCCTGTCAGGAGACAGGTATGATCTGGTCCATCTTGCGCAAAAAAGATCTCAGTCTCGACCGGATCCTGGAACTGTGTGTTGGAGACACTATCGATGCGCCCTCGCGCAAAGCCTTTCCAAAGACCAAGGCTGCGCTGCTCGCCGTTGCCCAGGGGCAGGAGATGTTTGAACTTGCGCACGAGGCACTGGTAGATATGGCCGAGTTCATACCCGGTTTTAACGGCGTAGCCTCAAACCCAAACAAGTTCTGCCATGGTTATGGCATCTTCCAGTTAGATTTGCAGTTTTTTAAGGATGATCCTGACCACTTTCTTCAGAAGCGCTTCGCAAATTTTGATGACAGCTTGCAGAAGGCGCTGGATGAGCTTCAAGCGGCCAGAAAGAAAATCGGTTTGGGGAACAAGCCCACGCTCAGCGATCTCGAATTGGCCCATGTGGCCATCGCCTACAACACTGGTGGTTTCAATCCGGCGAAGGGCCTAAAGCAAGGATTCAAGCCTCCCGGCGGTAAGTTTTACGGCGAGCAAGTTTTTGAGTTTCTGCAGATAGCGAAGACTGTTTCCGTTGAGGATGAGATCACGACATTGCCGTTTACTATCGATCCGGACGGGCCGCTTTTCAAGGTAACCGCAACTAAGCTCAACCTGCGTAGCGAGCCGTGCGTGGATTCAGGCTCGAATATCAAGGCAAGCCTCAAGAAAGGCGACATTGTTCAAGCACTGTCGAACCAGGCGGTCAGGGGCTTCCTGGAGGTAGAAATGGTAGACCCCAACAGTTTGACGGGATTTGCCTCGGCGCAGTTTCTGGAACAGATCTGATGATCGCATCGGATGAAGTCGCTCCAGCCTTAGCTCGGCTTTAAATCGGTAGCGACCTGATCAAAGCATGGGACTCAGGAATCTGAGGAAATTTTCGCATGCTGACCACTGACCAGGTCGCTACCGCTCCTGTACTGACCGATCCAACAATGATTTCGGACTTTGAGGCAAAGCTTCAGTTACTACCTGTTCACCCACTCCTCTCACTCACGAAATTTACTCATTGTGCGGGCCAAGCGCGGCAGTTAGACCGGTTTGAAATATTTTCCTCGTAACGCTCATTAGCTATCGAAAGTCGCTACGCCTTTCTTGGTTAGCAATGCACTACATCGGTCTAAACGTGATCTTCCGGAGGAAAATAATGCGTTCACTGGTCACCACCGCTTTATTTGTTTGCATCGTCCTGGCGTCACCGTCACTTTTACATGGTCAAGTTCAACAAGAAGTCGTTTGGAATGGATCGGGATTCTCGAAGTTCGGATTGGTTAACCCTCCTGCCGCAACTCATAAGTTTGGTAAGCCCGTGTCTGTAGATGATTTTTTAGTAATCCGCGGTAAGTTTTACGACGATGATGACGGACCGATTGCCATCTTTGTGACCCTCACCGATAACAATAATCGCGTCATCACGAAATACCTCGCGCAGGTGTACGACAAGTCAGAAAAAGCTACCTTTCAAAACGGCGCGGATGTTTTGCTCTTCGGCCCGCAGTTCTATGACGGCTATGAAGTTATGAAGGCCAAGTTCACCGTCTACAGGCTGGGGAAGAGCAAGGCGCAGAAGATCGTCGGCCAGATAAAAAAGTATATGGCCGTAGTGCCCACCTTCATTCCAGGCCTCAGCCTCACAAACCACTATACAGACTTTGCTATGCAACTCGTGGACGACCTGATTGACGCAGATAAAAAGAAAAGTCAGATTGCGGAATTTGAACTCCCCTTCAGGGGGCTGGACGATAACGCGGCGGTTCCGCAGAAGTGGTATGTATTTGCCCAGGGTAAAATAGCAACGGTTTTGACAACTCAGACCTCGTACCCCAGCGATTCGACATTTGATCTTCCCATCTTGCCTGCCGGGACAAAAGTGGACGGTACCGCGTTGTTGGTAGGAGCTTCGCGAAAAGATGCTGATACCTCTTATCGTGAAATCCTGGACCGACTGAAAGCGATCGAGACGTCTGCATCAGACGAGATTCGCAGCAAGATTCCGATCCCTGCAGTCGTGACCGGCGATGCCCGCGCCGATCAACTGATGCTCGACCACCTTTGGTTTGCACTCTTCGCCAAGCTGAAATTCTCACCGGATAAGGACAAGTCGCGAGCCACCATAAAAGGGTTCTTCAGAGACGTTGACACGTTGTCACAGTTGATAAACGGAGGCCCGCCGACAGGCGCGTACGTGAAGTTGTCGGACGAGAAAGAGCGTTTACTCACACAGCAGTTGATCGGGGTATTTGGTTACCGGATCGGAACTGACCTCGTGCCCGATAATCTTAAGAAACCGGGCGTGATGTTCACGAGTTTGGAGCAATGGCGCAACTGGTTCAATCGCCGCTGCGATTTGCAGCAGGAGACTGATCCATGTCCTGCGTTCGACTGGAAAAGTTCCGGTCAACAGCAAGCCCCTTATGTCATCGCCACGGACCGGTACGTGGTGAAAAGAGCAGAGGACGTGAAGAAGATCCTCGACGACCAGGTTGCCCAGAAACCTGCGGACAATAAGATTCTGCTTGCGTCGGAATTTAAAGGCAGTTTGTCTGGGCTGCTGAAATTTTTTCAGGAGCAGCCTGACGAGCCATGGATGTTTTTTGAGCAGGTTAGTGTTGCGAGATGGATCAAACAGAAATTTGCACTCAAAACCGCCGGCGCAACTGGTGACGATTTACCAGATGTCACTAATCAGTCTGAACCAGACCAGGTACGTGCATTTGCTGTCAAACTACGGACAGCTATTTCCGAGACAAAGGTCTTGAAGTTTGATGGCGTAAGGTACGCGGCTTATCCGATCACAAACTATGTCTGGAACGATCTGTTTTCCAAAAAACTTAACCAGATTAAGACGACGGAGGTGAATGCCCTTACCGTTAACCAACACGAACTTTTGAAACAGGCATACTCCGAGACCATCGGAAAATTTTGGCCGCAAATGTCTGCCGACGAAAAGGCCGTTATAAAAGAAAAGTTCACGGCGCTTCTTAGTGAACAACTGCAAAAAGAGTATGCCGCAAACGAGAGCGACGTCTTTTTTGAGAACAACATTTTGAAGGTTAAAAACAGCATCGTTCAACCGATCGCGACGGCAGATCCTGAGTTGCTCGTTACTTTGGCGTTCTATCGGGGTTACCGGACGGATCCCTCGCAATTCCTCAGGTATCTGCCGGACGCGCAGCGGAAAGCGTTAATTAATTTCGTCGAGCGACCGCCGAGCTTAGCCGCATTCTCCCGCGTGTTTGTAGCAGGAGCAGTTGCGAGTGGAAAACCTATTTCCGTACGTCAGAGAGCAGTCAAGTTCTTACAAGAGGATCTGGTGCCTTCGCTATTGGAACACAACGTCTTGAAAAATGTGCCGCAGAACGCGGAGGAGGCAACGGCGTGGCAGACTGCGTTTACAACCTTTGTGAACAGCAAATCGTGGGATGCCGGTTGCAAGTGTTTTGGCGGCAATCAGTCAACGGCTGAGGATTTGGAGAAACTACGTCTGATTGGAGAGAACTTCAAGACACTCGATGAAAACACCTCATCCGATGATCTCAAAGAACTTTTGCGAAACCTTCTAACATTTAGGTTCCCCGAAGCCGCCGAACCCAAGACGACAGAAGTGAAAAATACGGCACTTTCGTTGTTAGCCTCTTTCACTGGTCTGAGTGTGGAAGCACAACCGGAGATTAAGGATTCAAGAAGCTTTTGGGAACAGAGGTTTCTGGCGGACACCGCGAGTTTGGACATCAAGAAGTGCCAAATCAGTGGGGCTGAGCGAAATACGATTGTGGTTCGCGGCCAACCATGCCCCGGTGCCGCACCGAGTCCCGTGCCGTCTCCGTAGCCAAATCCCAATGTTGCTAAGTCACCGAACGATCTACTTTCAGTGGGCAGCCCGGCAACTTGTAACCGTTTACTCGAGGAGGACTCATCGTGGAGCTACAAACACTTGTGCCAGTAATTTCAGCCACAGGATTCGCAGTCCAGCAACTGCTGCAGGTAATTGGTGATCCCCTTTCCTCTGTGGCAATCACATCATTGAAAAACAGCAAGCGTGGAGAGGTCGCTCCGGATGGAACTCGAATGCTTCCCAAGGGGATTTCGGATGTCGATGCAAAGAAGGTATTGCTCGGTGCAATTTCAATAACGGTGGGATGCGCAATTGCTTTATCGCTTGATGGCGTGCGAGTTCTGCAGGCAGTTAACGTCGCATCGAAATGGGACTGGTTCATCACAGGACTCACAATCAGTGCGGGAACGGAAGGAGCAAATTCCGTAACGAAGTTGCTGCAATACGTGAAAGATGCCGTTAAGACAAAGACTCCTCCCAGTGTTTCTCAGAACTCGCCAGTGCCACAGTCGCCTGCCGAGCTCATGACGGACACGGATCTCCGAGCGGGAATCGTAAGCGATGAGTCCATCGACATTGAGGCAAGAATGAAGGAGGAAGGTTATGAGTCTTGAAGAGGGGATCCAACTAATAATCAGGTTTGAGGCAGCCGGTAGCGAAGCGAAGTATCTTCAATTACACATTGAAAGGCCCACGTGGCCGCGAGGCAGCTCGGGTGTGACTATCGGTATCGGATACGATCTGGGATACAACAGTGCGTCGCAGATTCGGACGGATTGGAGTGGCCACTTAGATGCACAAACAATAGAACGTTTGGCGTCTTGCTCCGGAACTACCGGTGCCGCTGCGGGTTCCTTAATAACTGGGTTGCGGGACATCATCGTCCCGTGGTCGGCTGCAATAGCTGTCTTTCGAGAAAGATCGATTCCGCATTACATGAACCTGACAACCTCAGCCTTTCCTGGAGTTGACGCCGTGGATCCGCGTTGCCAGGGAGCGCTTCTATCACTTGTTTATAACCGGGGAACGCGCATGACGGACCGTGCCGGATTTCCAGGAGAACGAAAGGAGATGCGCGCGATCAGAGGTCTGGTTCCGAACAAAGACTACAAGCAAATTGCGAGTGAGATTCGTTCAATGAAGCGGCTTTGGATTGGTACCGCGAACGAAAAAGGGTTATCGCGCCGGCGAGACGCCGAGGCAGATTTAGTACTGATGAGTCTTTCAGACCATTAGGATTACTCGAAAGAGTCCAGCTATGGGCAGCAAATGAAAGGAGGACGAAAATACTGAAATAGCCAATAAAAATGGTAGGCGCGTGGGGATTTGAACCCCAGACCCCTACCGTGTCAAGGTAGTGCTCTACCCCTGAGCTACGCGCCTAAATCGCAGGATTTCAAAAACCTCATAAAGACCGACTTTTCTAATACCGCATTGTCTGCGTTATCTGCTTTGACCGCCTGTTGCGGGCAAGTGGAGCGACATAATAGCACGTCATTTCAAAATTGCAGCATGTGCCAAATGTCAGAATCTGACAGCACTTTCAACTTCTTTGTGTCTTCTGCAATTGTCGCAGGTGGGGCCAGTCCGAAGGCTGCGGGTACTCCCGTCTGTACTTACGGCACGTACGCGCGAACTCTCAACCGCACCATCTCACAACAAAACCGTCGCTGTGAAATGTTGGAGACAACAGCCCTCGACGTTCGGATCAGTCCGACAGCATAGGAGGCCGTCGTCGAGGTCAAACCGGTTTTCGGGCCGCTCACGCGGGAACGGCCGGGGGCGCGAGGTACTAAGCCGCCGCCGGCCGCACATCGTAGTGGCACACAAGCAGGAGATCATCGAGTTGATCGATCGATGCCGCAACGTCCCCTGCCAGGACAGAAAGTTGCCATAGCGATTCTCCTTCCGCCTCCTTCACCCTTACGTCGACTGGCGCGGTCCCATGGACCAGTGGTCCAATCGGTGCGCCGGTCGCGAGGGTGATGACCTTGTCGTCCGGCTGCCGGAGTGACGGCAGCTTCGTGGGATGCTTGCCGGCCGCCGGTAGGCCGAACAGATCGATCCGTCCGACGTGTAGTTCCCGGCGAGCGAAGAGCGCCGGGAATCGATCGCGAGTGAGTGCTATAGTGCGCACGTGATCGCCGTTCGCTTCCGTCGCCGTCCTCAACCGGTGCCACTCCGTGGGGAACTCGTGCCTCATGCTGAAGAGCCGCGACAGTGGGGCGCTCTCTGCGTCTGCGACAACCTTCTTCCAGTGCTCTTTCGCTCTCTGGGCCAGCAACTGTCCGCCATCGCGTGCCGTATATCTGATGTGCAAGACAATGTCGGTGATAGTCTCCAGATCGAAGCGATTGCAGTCGGGATCCAGTTCGATCCGCCACCGGCTCGCTGCTCCGGCGCCTTCGAATGGCAGATACCTTTCGTCGTTTAGACCAGCCTCGAAGAGACCGCTGTCGTTCTGGCCCGTGCTCGTGACGATCGCCTGGATAGGGGCGAAGTCGGTGACAAAGCGCTCATCGTCGTTCTCTACGTCGCGCTCGAACTTGCCGCCGCGAAGCACGCCGCTAATGCGGGTCTCGTTGGTCAGCATTGTCAGCACAGCGTTCAGCGACGTGTATGGCCCCGTCACCGCTGGAATAGTGATGGCCACTGATTTGATCCGCCGCATGTAATGGCCAGGGTAGTCCATGTCGTAGAGCAACTCCGCGAGCTCGACCTCGCAGCGCCCGGTCTCTTTGAGGCGAATCAGGGCGAGCGGTGCGTGTTGCCGCAGCGATACGTGCTTTGTCATCTCCAACTCGCGGCGGTTCTGCTCCTGATGCGCACGCTCCAACTGCCGTAGTTGGAGCTGAAGCGTCTCGCCGGCGAGGAGACCCTGGTGCAGATCGTCCCACCCACCTGGCTTGATGTAATTGCTTGCGGTGAGGCCACGTTCAAAGCGAAAACAGCGTTCGGCGCGTTTCGCTAACTGCTGCGCGAGTTGAAACGACTGGAAATATAGTCCAGTGATCTGTCCGTGCATCCAGCCATACAGTTCCTTGTTTGTGTACTTGCTCCGGAAGTGGTGCTCGACGAGCTCTGCCTGCGCGATCTCAGTCTCAAGGCGTTCGCGCTCGAGACGAGCCAGGTCGGCGCGTAGTGCAGCGGCGGTGGTCAGTTTGTCGATGTGCATGATTTCGCGCGCTGCGAGGTTTGCCTGGTGAGCGTAATCCTGGTGCCGGCGCTTATAGGAACCCATTTTCCCCGCATGCGAGGCGTCGTACGCATCCTCGGTACCGAGCGTGGCCTGATGGCGGGCGATTGCGTTCAGCGCCGGTCCCACGTGCTGGCCACCGAAGGCCATGGTGACTATAGGACTGACACGTACATCTAGCGTTGGGATGTAGTGCGACAGACTGGCGAGGGTCTCGGTAGAGGCTGCGGTCACTTGCCAGTCGCGAGCCGAGTGGGAAGCGTCAAGCTCCTGCCGCTCCTCATCGATAAGGAAGACACCTCCCTCCCCTGAGGGCTTCGGATCATAGGCTACGATCGGGACAGCGGCGCCGAACTCCGGCACAGGCGCATCCAACCCCATCAGGCTGCGGAAGTGCACTAACCGCTCAACAGGCGCGGCGCGCGAAAGCCGGAGTCCCTCGACCTGCTCTTGCGCCTCCGCCTCCTGCGTCGTACGCGCGACGCGCAACATCCGACGCATCGTCGCTTCCTGGGTTGCCCTAAGCAGCGCCAGCTCCTCCGCGTCCTTCTTCTCCAACGTCGAAAGCAGAGCCGCGCCGAGTGCTTTGAGATCGCTGCACGCCTCCAGCGCAAGCTGGAACGTTAAGCGGAAGCGGTGGTGGGGCAAGGGCGCGCCGACATCGTCAAGCACGTTGCCAAGGTCAAGGCCCTGAGCCGTTGCCGCAACCAGAAGTGCAGGATCGATGGGCGGCTCGAACAGTGGGAGCTGCCGCACCAAGCCTGCGAGACTCATGCAATGCCGGACCTTGAAAAGGCGATCGGCAACTGTGTCCCAATAAGCGAGCAACTTGTCGTTAGGCGGCAAACAGAAATAAAGCGAGCGGCTGACGCCCAGGAGTCCAACGGTTTCCGAGGAAGAAGCCATCGTTGCGCCGCTAAGAAACGGCGCCGCGTTTTCGAACTCCGCCGCGGTGTTACTTAAGGCATCGAGCTTCCCGCGCATCTCTGCAAAAGTCATAGACTGTGGCTCTCCGCGAGATGGGATGAGCTCAGGACGCTCACCGAGGAGATCGGCAGCCATGACGTAAAGCTGAGTAGCGGCATTAATGGACTCGATGGTGTCCCGCTCGAACAACGAATCGCCCCAGGCGATCAGATTGTCGAGGTACTTCATTACGACGTATTTCTTGTACGCCGGCAGTCTCATGCGCGCGATGCGATGCGGCTCGAACGGATGGTCCTTCCACTCTGCGATCTGCTGCTTAAGATCAGGATCGCCGGCACTGAGCTGCTGCAGCCACTCCTCGATGGTCTGCTTCGGCGCCGTCTGCAACGGGACAACTTTCCAATAACCGCCCGAACCATCAGTCGGATTGAAGACGTAGTGCAGCCAGTGCAAGGCGTCCTCGAACCGCCGATTCTGCATCAGCCGATCGGCTATCAACATTGGCATGTGGAAGAACAGTTCCCAGTTGTAGACGGAGTACGAGCTGCTGCGATAGATCCCGGGCTTGGACGTAGCGCCGAAATCAACGGCGCTCGTTGGGTAGGGCGCGGGCGCGACGCTCCTGTCGGGCAGGTAGCGCACCGCAAAGGTCGGAGCGAGTTGCAGCTGCTGATTGCCAAGCGTGAGGACGCCGCGGACGCCATATTGCCGTAGCGCCTTGACGTACGTACACACGAAGGGATGAAAGAGCGGTTCGAACTGCACGCGCACATTAGTGTTCTCCACCGCTAGCTGCCGGGCGACGATCTGGCTGGTGAAGGCACTCCGCGTCGCGGAATCCTGTTGCAACGGCAGTGCAGGATTCACCTGCACAATGGGATTACCTGCCGACACCAGAGATGCCAGGCCGGCGCCCGCGAGCGAAACGCTTGCAGTGGCCCATGGATGGCCCGCCGCCTCGGCTTGTGTAAGACTCGCAGCGAGTCCGCCTCGCGTCACCGTCGTGGATGTGGCGCGACCAGACGTCTCGGCTGCCATGCCATGCAAGTAGGCTCGATCGGGATCGACCAACGTAGCAACGAGCCCGGCCTGAGTGTCCGTCACCTGGGCCAGGAACGTTCGACGCTGGTCCTCGAACACGAGATAGCCGCTGGCCTGTTGCACCCATTCGCTCTCGACAATCTCGCTCCGTTCCTGGACAGATCCCAGGATTGTCTCCGATGCTGGTGATGGAGACCGAAAACTGAGCGGTCTTGCCTCCAGCGTACTCTTACGCATTCTGATAACCACGCCGTCAGTGCGCATCACAACTGTTTGGCTGTTTTCGTCCCTGACAAGTTTCCCCTGGCAACCGTCGAGAAAGAACGTTTCCAATACTGCGTAAGCCTCATTGAAGGCCGACTTACCCGCGATGAGGTCGAAACCGCCCCGTCCATTGAGGGCCGAGTTAGGTTTAGTCGAGAGGAACTCGCGATACGTGATGCACTGCAGCAAGAGCCGATCACCCTGTACCCGCGCCTCCAGACGCTGAATTCGCCCCGGCGGCATTGGCGTGCCCTGGATTGTCAGACCGAGGATCTTTGGATCGTTAACAGAGAGGGTCAGGGCCTGCTGCGCTTCCGTCACGTGGGTCGCCGACCAGGCCCCGTTTCGATACTCCGACCAACCGATCCCGACTTCCTGGGAATTCGTCGCTTTGGTCGTGATTATTGCCCAGAAGATGTAAAGACGACGATTGAAAGTAACCGGAGCCACCAACGTACCCTGAATGTCGACGGGCATCGCCTCCCACGGTGTCCAGAGCCCGGTGCCGTTATGAGTCACGACATAACGGCGATAATAGTGCGCGTGTGGTGGGTTGGCCGAGCGCCCGAACAGGTGCACGACAGTGCGCAGCTTCTCATCCGGCTCGAAGTCGTCCTGCACGTGCATCGCTATGATCTCAAGCTTAGCGACCGTGTCGAGTTTCTCAAGATACGAGGCCAATGCGCGCTCGACATTCGCGTCGGACACGTCATTCTGAAGCAGGTCCGACTCGAGCTCGCGGAAGAACGGTGTCTTATCGTCGCGCAACTCCGGCACGATCCAGTTCTCCGGATATAGCAGCACCTTCCGGTTGGCTTCCCACACGCGGTAGTTCTTCATCCACTTCCAGTGCTGATCATCAATCGCCGCCGGCGGCACTTCCGGCTCCAGGTTCAGCAGACACCGCTGCACAAAAACCTGAGCGGAGGAAATGGCTTGCTTGATCCGCGAGGTAGCCATGCACGGACTCATCTCGACATCGATCAGCAGACGCTGATAGAGACCGTTCGCGTCGCGCACCCCGAGACGCGGCAATAGATACGCGACAAGAGCGACGCGTCTTGCCTCCCGCAACCGATCGCTGAGCGCACCTGCAACCTCGAGCCAGGCCGAATCGTCGTACTTCGCCTTTACTGCACGCCGCGCTTCGTCGGCGGCAGCCTGCCTGATCGGAAGCCGCGCCCACACTCCAGCCTGGCCCACCGAAACCCCGAGACTGACCACCCGTTCACCTGCTGCGATCAGCCGCTCCAACTGCGCGACCTTTTGCACGTCCGCCAGGCCCAACTTGAGTCCGGTAGGGTCCATAAGCGCGGCGATGGTTTCGTTGGTCCATCCGAGCACGAGCACGAGCGTGGCCCGTGCGGCTTCGAGTGACCCGGCGTCCCAGAGCGCAGCCAGCGCTCCCGCCGGCTGGCCGATCCGGCCACGTACGCGAGCGTAGCCGGCGATCATGGTCCAATCGTCGTAGGTACACAGCCGGTCTGGGGTTGAACGGAACTCGATCAGGTGTCGCGCGAGTGCGCCGGTGTCCTCAACGCCAAGTCCCAGAGATTCGACGAGCCGTCGCCACCGCACCAACAACTCGTAGCCTTGTTCCGCTAATGAAGAGTCAGCACTGGCGACCAGGCTGAGGAAGTCCACGATGAGCGGCTTGGCAACGTCGCCGGCCGGTAGCAGTGGCCGTCCATTAGAACGTTCGCCTTCCAGCAGCAGCGCCAGGGTCGCAGCGTCTAGTTGCACCGCCGCCAGCGCCTGTTTCACCAGGGTACGTCCAAGACGGTCGCGGAGCCTTGGCAAGATCGCGTTGAGCAGCACAGCCAGGTGGGAACGCACGAGGTTCTCGCGCGCTGCGGGATCGCTTACGAAGAGTGTGTTCGCCAGCAACTGATCGGCCGTGGGCCCTACTACACCTTGCTGGGTTAGCACCGACCCGAAATCCTGAAGGACTGCGCGGGGCGACGCATGCACGCGTACAACGGCAGCACGATATCCCGCGTCCGCAGAGAACTGCGTAACCGTTGCCAGCTCCACATCGGTGAGCGCACCGAGGCATGATACGGATGGTGGGTTTACTTCATACACAAGGCGTTCGGCCCACTCGGTTGGAATCAAGGGCGCCGGGACGGCTCGCGCCGGCAACAGCACTGTCGTGCGGTCGGTACCCAGTAGCACCGGCATCACTGTATCGATCAGGAGAGGATCGACTCCGAGAAGTGACAGCGCGTGGCGCGTTAACGAGCCGTCGGTCTCCATCCTGGGGTCAAGGTCGGCGTCGATCGCCCGCAGTCCATTGCGAAGCTGTTCGAGCAGTTGGTCTCGCGCTACGTTAGGCTCCGCCTTCGTTACGTCCGCGAGAACAAGCGCAAGCTGCGCCGTGTTGAGTCCTGATCGCTGAAGGTTGCGCACCTCGCGTACGAAGCGAATCGCGATCCAGTCATCATTAGGAGAAACAAATGGCTGCAGCCCGGTAAGCTCGAGCATGCGCACCAGGTCCCGAACGTTGAGGCTCAGCGCGCGCGCCAGTGTTACTAAGCGAAGCAATGATCCGACGCGTGCGACTGTGAGCGCGGCAGTGTCGTCAGTCAGGCTCAGGTGAACCCGGAGTGTCGCGAGATCTGGACCACTCGCGCGCAAGCCCGCCTGTAACGCGGAGAGATGCGCTCCAATGGTAGCGCTGCTGAGGACGACGCCGGACCAATCCGGCTGGAACGCAGGATCGAGACGCAGTAGTGCGCGACTGCGGAAACGTTGGGCGTAGAGTGAGTGAGGCTGCACCGGATCGGGATCTGCCCACAACGCCACGACCTGCGGGATAGAGAGATCGAGTTGTCGCGCGAGTTCGCCGATCTGTGAGAGCTGGCGTAGCACTACGGCGCCGATATCAGTCGCGGCCAGTGAAGAGAGGGCGAGATCGAAATCTTCGATCGACCAGCCCAATGCGCGCCACAGTCGAATGAAGCAATCAAGTTTCATCCACTCGGCGTCGGTCAGCATCCGCGATGCGGGGTCCCAATGCCGAATAGTCAAAACATCAAGGTTGCAGCTCTGCTCCGTTGGGCCATCCACGAGGATCGTCTGCCTTAAACGATCACCGGCGTCGCCGCCGAAATGAGTTTCGGCCCACGTCTTGAAGTCGGCCTCAGCAACACCCGCGTCCTTCAACGCTTCCACGACCGCAGCGTCGAGGTTCTGAAAGTCGCCGTTGATGAATGTCAGCAGCTCGGCTCCAGGGAGACGCAGGTCTCTCACTATCTCCAACGTATGCGCTTCCGGATTGATGAACCGTGTCTTCAGGATCTGCACCAGTTCCTCAAAGGTCACGCCCGAACGCGCGAGGAATGTTGGCACGTGTGAGAGGGTCGCGGAGACGAACGGCGGCCCGAAGGGGATCAGCTCAGCCCAGGTTTTCGCATCGACAATCCCGGTGAGAGGCAGTGCATGATCATTCTGGAAAGCCTCCACAGCGGCTCGCACGCTTTCGTCAAACGATTCTGTCACCGGATCGTCGCCGACATTGAGAACTGCGCCGGCAGCGACGAGCTTCCGTTTGAGCGTCCAGACGAACGGACCGCTGTTGCCTGGATGCAGTTCCGGAGGTATCTCGCTCCACCCGTAACGCTCGTCGAGTGACGTACCGAGATCTGATGGATCGCCCACCAACGTCTGGCGCGCGATCACTTCGAATGTGCGGGGGCTCAGACTCAGTCGCTCAGCGGCAAGAGCGTTGGTTAATGGCCCATCCGCGAACGCCGTCATCAGCTCAACACGGCTGACTCCCAGGTGTTGCAGGTAAGTCCGCGCCTCCGCGAGCGGCGCGTCGAATGGCAGACTGCACGGGTACACCGCGCGGTCCAATCGCGCGTGAGCGCCTGGTACGTCAGGCGTAACGTAAGCGCCGGAGTTAGTGTGCTGCGGCGCAGCGCGTAACTCACCGGCGGTAGCGCCCTCAGTGTCGAAGGATGGAATCTTCAACGGATCGAGTGAGATGACGAGACTCTCGATTACTTCGTTCACGAGATCGACGTACGGAATGGCCGTGTTTGTGTTTTCGCAAGTCAATTCGAGACCAGCGAGATCGGGGCGACGAGCAAGAAGCACGTCGAGCGGCGTTTTGCCACCAGCCGTCTTCGTCGATCGGTCGAGGAAATTGAGTAGGTCTACGAGATATGCCGACGGGCTGTACACCGAACGGCAGTGAGTGCACGCACAAAACGCGTCCTCCCGGAAAAGGGCATGCCAGGTTGGCATGTACTTGGCCACCGCTGCATCAACCGCCTTCGCGGTAACGGAGCGATTGTCGCCGGCGAGCAGTGCGGAGGGATAGATTCCGAAAACGGCATCATTGAGCTGCACATACGACATCAGCGTCGCATCTCCGATGGCGCGCGCTCGACTATGGAGCATGCGGGCCTGCGACTCACCAAGCGCGACACTCGCCTCGCGGATGAACGTCTGCTGTGGTACCTCCGCAATGTGAAATGCAGAGTGATAGTCATTGCGTATCAACCAGTCGAGCGAGTCTGGGCTGGTGCTGACTCGGAACAGACGCTGAGTGCGCTTGAGTGCGGAGACTACGGTCGGCCGCACGTCCTCGGCCACGCCGGCGAGGACCGCATCACCGTGGTCCTTCAGGTAGGTGTCAATCGGGGTGCTGTGAATGTCGAAGCCCGCGCCGGCAACTCGCATCTCATCGCTCGTGGCCCGCGCCAGGGTGGCAATAACTCCGGCGTGTGCCGCGTCACCGCCCAAAGCGCCGGCGGGAATACTACCGAGCACCTTCGCTGTAGACTCTGTTGGGAAAGCAACCTGCAGTTGCCCGACCACGCCGGCGACATACGCATCGGCCCGCTCGGCATCGTTTTCTCCGGGCATGCCGGCAGGCAGTCCAACTCCTTCGCGGTCCAACGTTGCTCTCAAATCTTGTGCGCCGAGATTGAGCAGCCCGCGCATCGACGTGATGCCGTGCTCCTGCTGGAGCGCCTCCATCAACGGCAAGTGGCCCTTCGTTACCGCATCGAGCTGCAGTGCAAACTGGGCGCGGTCAACCGCACCTGGCTCCGCGAAAGCGGGATGGGCGCGCAGTGCTGCCCACATCGCCGGCGGATCCGCCTCCCGACCAGCAGCGGCCTGGAGTAGCACAACTTGTTGCGCGTCGTCCGGCAGAGCCCTGCGTAGGATATCCCGGTAGGACGCGCCGCCAGCGGCCGCGGGTTCCGCGAGGGCGTGCGAGGCGGTGATCTCGCGAATAGTCCGGATTGCGTTTTCGATGATCTCGTCTGTCTGTGGTGGAATGGTCCGCCGCTCGATGGCCTGAACGATGGCGCTCTTAAGCTGGCCCGACGTAGCGAGCGCAAGACGTGCGACGTCTACGAGGCGCAGATCGCTGCGGGCAACACCGTAGAGGATCGCCGCCGGCACCGCACGGTCAAACACGCCGCTGTGCAAGCGGAATGCATCCACCAACGCATCGATCAGCTCGGGCGGCTCGTCGAGTTCTCGAGCAATGAAGGAGATGTCGCGGTGCTTATCTTCGTCGAAGCGTTTTGCTGCCTCTGAGACCAGCCTTTCGCGTTCCGTGGGCTCAGCGCCTGCAGGTGGAGGTTCCGGCAGCAAAGGTTCGATCGCCCGCCACAGCCGCTCGTATTCCGACATCTGCAGATTGGGCTCGCCATCGGAAATGAGGATGCGCACCTCTTCCACTCGGCGTGCCTGGATACCAAGAATAAGATCGTCGTCTGATACAAGGGTCTCTTCGGCGAATCCGTTACCATCGGGAAGGCGGAAGACTTGAAACTTCTCCCGCGGCTGCCCGTCCTTGCTCAAAGCGAAGATTAGGTCGGGAATCGTTTCGCCAACCCGGAGAATATCTCCCTTCGCAAAATCGGAAGTTCGGTACGTGAATTCAAAACAACCGTCTACATTCTTCGGAGGGAGGTTTCTGGTAACGTCAGTTCCCAGGCGCTGACCATTGTTTGCTTCATCCCTACCGAAGAAGAGATCACGGTCGAATACGCTTACCTCAATACCATTAATCGGGCCGTTCACATCTACGACTTGACCGCGCAGTATGAATGGTTGACCCGCGGGCCGCTCTCCGATTTTCAGATCCACCGTAGCGTTGGGAGTGGGATCATGAAGCGGCTGCGATTCGGCAAGCGTGGCGCCGGCGGCGTCAAACACCTGCACGACCAGGTCGATAGTCTCTTTGACTTTCAGCACACCGACTCCCGGGCGGGAATACAGAGTCGGGTCGTAAAAAACGAGATACGTGCCCTCCGCGTGCGTGTTGGTCTCAGCCAGAAAGGCACCGCCAATATTGTCTTTGTCGAAAACAAACAGCAGGTTGCCCACGACTGGAGTGTCATCGCGATTTGTAACCCTTCCCCGTACCATGCGAAGAATCTTCAGGTTGACTAAGGCTGAGTTAATTGCCTCAGCCGTTAACGCGTCGACGTTACCCGAGATGACGATGAAGTTTGGGAATTGCGCCTGAAAGAACTTGATGGCCTGTTGACTGGCAACACCATAGACATGGTCGCGTTGCTCCACTAGTAACGCAGCATCAAGAGCCGCGCGGACCGGCGCCTTTCTTGACTCCGGAATCCCTACAAGCAGAATCACGTTCGCGCGCAGCAATAGCAGTAGTGCATTGTGAAGATTGTCAATAATGGTCGCGCGGTTCTCCTGCGGTTCGTCAGGAGAAATCGGCGCTTTGATGACTTGCATAATGTTCTTCCTCTCAAAGGCTCCCTGCTATTCATGAAATGCGCGGCAGGCAACGCGTAATATCAGCGCCCCAAGGTTCCCCACCGCACGGCTCCGCCAGCCGCCATGACTTGGGACTGTGTGACCTCCGTTGTCACTAGCTCTGTTTCGATCGACAGGCCAAGCTCTCGGAAAGCCTGGTTGCTTGCCGGCCACTTGTACGCGGTTACAGAATGCATGGCGTCGGGTGGGAAGTTTCCCGTCCAGAAACTGCGAACATCCCTTTCCGAGAAGAGAGCGAGCTCCGAATGCGTGTGGGAGGTGTGAATGACATCAGGGCCGCCCGGTAGCGGTACCTTGGCGACCTCACCGACGTTAGGCGTTTCACCGACAACCAGACCGCACGTCCCGTTCTCGCGCTGCCAGAACCCGACTTCGGCATTCCGTTGCAAGCTCATCTCGAACCGCGCCGCTTCTGCCTGTGTGGCAGGCCTCGTCAATTGCCCCACAATCGTTTGCGGATCATGCGGGTCGGCCATGACGGCGGATATGCTCGGAGCTTTGTTCGCCAGGGCGCTCTCGGCAACCATAGGAGCGGCGATGCTCACGCCTATCTCGACCACCGTTAGCGTCAGCTGCATCCCTTCATAGTTCTCTTTCATCTCCAACTCGCGCACATTGGTAGGGAATTGCGTAGGCTCCGGGGCCCGTAGCGGCTTCAGCATGTATTTACCAAGAACCGTTCCCCCGGGCAGACCGGTCGGCCCCGTGATAGCTTTACCGATGCCCTCCGCCGCCTTATCTAACAGCCAGTTCTGAGCTCCTTTTTTGGCCGCCTCGAACTTGTCATCCTTCGTCACGATAGGGGTTCGGGCCGCTTCGGCTTTGGCCTGGGTATGCCTCGCCCGCCCCTGACTCAACCGTCGCTGCTGCTCTAGCACTCTTGCCGGCGAAGGTTTCGAAGCTGGGTTAAGGGATTTAGGTACATCCTCGGCCTTCTTATAGATATCCCCGATCTCGTCGGGAGTGAGGCGCGATGGGTTGTGTTTATCCTGCGCCAGAGCCCGCTGGGCGGCGCGCGATATACGGCCATCGGTGTCTACAAGCGTCGTCGGGTTATTGCGTGAGTACCAGTACCTGTTTGGCCCATCCGCAAGTCCGGCCGTATCGCAACTCGCCCACCTCCCAAGCCACGGCACGTAATACCGCGTTCCGTGGTAACTAAACCCCGTCTCCTCATCTCTCTCCTTCCCGGTATGGCGATAACGTTTCGGCGACTGAGTCTGGCCGGGCGCGGCTTCATAAGCGGTGGTGCCGTAGGGGTGATACTCCTCGTAGGAAATCACCTGCGCCTGGTCATCCAGTTCAAGTGCCGCCGAGGCGAGGTGGTTACCGAGCTGATAGCGCACGAACTGCCGGGGCGCCGGATCGGCACCCAGAAGACGGGTACGTGTTTCGATCAGGGCGATGCGCTCCTTATCATCCATGATGTGTAACGTCTCGCGCTCCAAAGTGACTGTCGCTCCATTCCCGTTGTACTTGCGGTAGACCTCAAAGGCGCCGAGATATATGCGTTCGTCTTTGGGTTTGCCGTTCTGAGTTTCAGTCACCTTGCGCACACGCTGACCATTGGCGTCATAGACGTAATAAGTCTTCTCGCCGACGCCGTTGTTGACGACTTGTCCCTGCGTAGATTGCAGTTGATCCTTGAAGTCCCATTCTATTACGGGCAAGTGCGGCATCGACTTCATGCTGCCGTGGGAATCGTAGGTGTATTTCGCGCTGTAACCGGGTGCGGCTGTGTAGTCCGGCAGCGTATTTGGATCGCCCGGCAGGCGGGTCGCCAGGAGACGATTACTGTCGAGCGCGTATTGATAGCGGCGTACCCAACGTTCCACTCCACCGCCAGTGTGATGCAACGCCAAGATGTTCCCCACAGGATCGTATTCGTAGTCTTCGAGGTAGCGCTGCAACGCTTCCGGGCTATTGGAAAACGGGATGCCGATGATGGGTTCGAAGTGTTTGGGATCGCGCTGCGTATTGTTTTGGGCAGCATGCTCGCGGCCTTCTGCATGAACCAACCGATACAAGGGGTCATACACATATGAGTTGCTCGCCGCTACGAGAGTGTTCTTGAAGAACACCGGTTCCTGGGCGGCATCGCGAATGTCCGTAATGTTGCCAACTGGATCGTAGGTGTAGGACAGGTCTTGCAGCTTGCGTTTGTCAGCCTCGAGATGTTTGGGTCGCGTAGTGACAAGTTGAGTTAAGCGGAACGTGGCCTGGTCATAGTTGTATTCCGTAATAATGGGATGGCCTGCCTCGTTGTACTCAATGCGTTTGCGCCGGCTTTTGGCGTCGTAGTCAATGTTCGTAACAGCCTTTAGCGTTGCAGTGGGGGGATTCAGCAGTGTCGTTGGTTCCACGTTTTGCTCGAGCCAGACATCCAGAGATTCAAGCAGGTTGGCCTCGTTATAGCCGGGGCGCATGACACTGAACTTGGTGCCCGCTTGATCGCTATGCGGAACGACGAACTGGATCGGACGATTGAGGGCATCGTAGCTGAGGCTGCTGGTAAAGACCTCTGTTTCCAGCACTGGATTCTGCGACCAGTCGGGCGTGGTTTTGTAATCCTTGACCAGTTGGCGCGTGCTGCGCAGCAAGTTGCCCTTGAAGTCGAAAGCTTCATCTGCGCCGGTTGCCGGGTGGCGTCCCAGACTTATGACCAAGCCTGCCGTGTCGTGATGCTTATAAGTTTTACCCCGCAGGTTTAGCTTTCGTGTCTGATCATTAGCGGGAGTATCGGACAACCCATTTCCGCGCGTGTCACCGTAAATCACTTTCTCAAACTGGACCATCCGGTCTGCATCTAGTGGGTCGGCACCTTCGACGAACGTACCTGTCGGACGATGCAGTCCGTCGTAGTCAATTCGAAATGTATGGCCCCGACTATCCCAGGCCAGCATTGGTTTACCGGCTGCGTCGCTCAGGATCCAGCGGTCGCCGGCATCCATGCTGTGCTGGAACAGGAGATTGCCCGCGATGTCATAACAGGGCGCGAAGCCCTCGACGGGCTCCGCTGGTTGATTGCTCGGCACAGGAGGTGTGATGTACTGCATCACAAAGTTCTTGCGGGCATCTCGGATCCACAGCGGCTTGCCCTCTGTATCGAGTTTGACGAAGGTTAGATATTTTTCGTTCTTCAGCCCACCAGCCGCGTCCCCTACGCGATTGTGAGCTACGGAAATGACCTTGCGACCCAGACTATCGAGTATTGTGAGGGCTGGTGTGTTGGCATGCTCCGCAGTCAACTGCGCTGCACGCTTCTCTTCTGGAGTAGCGGTGGCCGCCGTCTTGTTCAGGAACCACGCATTACCCTGTTCTTTCACCGTATCGTTCTGATCGAACGTGCGAACATGCCAGGGCGAGAACTCCACCCGCCTGTAACTCCCATCGGGCATTTCAGTACGCACTATGCGACCTGCGGCATCGTAGTAGATGACCGGCGTGACACCTTCTTCATTAGGTTCTTCGAATCGATGTTCGGACGAGCTGAAGTAAGGTTCGTACTGTTTGACGGGCTTTCCTTTGTTATTGAGGATGGTCTTGCCGTTGGCGATCCAGCGTAGCGATTTACCTTTCACTTCGGGTTCAGCCTGAACTTTCTTCACCACCACATTGCTCAGACCGTCGGAGTACTCAAAGGCACTCTGTATCGGACTCTGTTGTCCCGGCGCAAGCTGGCTCACGTGCTGCTCGCGGACAATTCCGCAAACGCATGCGGGGTGCGTGCCCCAGGCGATCGAACCGTCTGCCTTCCGCGTTTCACCGAAATGATAGACGTGACGCGCGGTTGTATTTCCGAGCCAGAGCCTTGCTTGAGTCTCGTCGTAGGCCGGTGCGTTGAAGAAAGCCGTGAGTTGGACTAGCTCCGGGTTAGCCAGGGCGTCAGTGAATCCGTCCAGGTTGTCCCCTTCGTCGCCTTTGCCTTTCACCGCCATCGCGGTCGGCATTCCCAGCAGATCGAAGAAAACTTCGGACAGGTTGTCGTTGATGTCTTTAAGCTCGCGTGGCGCGAGGATTCGAAAGTCGAATTGGGAAACTGCGGTTGTGTTGCCCAACGCATCAGTGTTCGACTTCACGAATAGATCGCGCGCGTCGTATTCGAGCGTGGTGACGTTGTCGAAGGGATCGGTATACCGTTCCGGCAAATAAAAGTGCTGAGCTGCATCGGGTGCAAAGCCGGCGATACCGGAGCGAATCCAATACTGACCTGTTAACTCGATGGCAGGAATGGACGTAAAGCGCGCAACGAGTTTCTCGCCGCTGAGATAGCCACTGCGCGCAGGGTCGTTAAGTCGGCCGCGCGCGGTAATGGCGCCATCGATGGTTTCGTCGAGCTTGTTGTTACCCGCCGCGTCTTTGAATACGGCATCGAGCAGTGCACCGGTCAACGCCAGTTTGTAGGCTTCGTAGGTTAGACCAAGGCGGCCGTGTTCGCGGAAAGGCAAGGGATCGATCAGGTTTTCAGAAAAGAACAGCGTCCGCGCGTGTTCGACAAGTCGCTTCTCCGGGATAAGTCTGCCCGGTATCTGGTGATAAGGAATGTCCAGTACAGGCTTGCCTGATTTCTGATGGACCAGGCTAAGCTGAAAAGCGCGCAACTCATCAAGCGTAAAGTGCAAACCTGACTGAGGCTTGATGCCGGTCAGCTCAGAAGTCAGCACTTCACATGGCAAGCGTAAACGGTGGTTATCCAGTGCTGCGTTCTTGTCCGCGGGCCTGGTACCAAAATCCTCCGTGTAGCGGGTTTCGGAGTAGGCTAGATGGGTTTCTTCCTTTTGGACCTGGCGAATGAGGGAAAGCGAATCAGTGAGTCCATCTGCCAGGTCTGCGTTATCCTCAAACTTACCAACACGCGGATAGACCACCGCTACCGATTGCAAGACATTGGCATACTCGTCGTATTGAAGATTCAGTGTGTGAGCGATACGCGGATCGGGCTTTATCTGGAGTAACTGCTCTTCCCGTATATCCAGTTCATAGTTGTAGGTGATGGCCTCGCTTTCGGCGACAAGAAAAACCGCATGACGATTAACATCTTGCGGTTGCAGGCGGCGAATATGGCAGTTGTGATAGGCGGTCGAGAACAGTTTCACCGGAACTTGTTTCGGGTTGTTGGGCCGTTCCAGCGCATCGAGATCCAGTTCGACCACTTCCTGACGCAGCATCATGCCTTTGCAGGCTCGAAGAGCTTCGCGCCACTCCTCGGTACTGAGATCTTCCGCTTCCAGATCCGGCTGCGGCAGGGGGTTTTCCCGGAAAGTAATCTTAAGACCCGGATGCAGGTCTTCAAGCCCGCGGGGGAAATATTCGTTCTCGAAGTGCGAGAGAACGCGCTCACGATCAAGAAATGCGCCCGTGTGATACCAGGTGATCGTTTTCACCGGCGGCTGGTAGAGCGTCTTGTCGTCAGTAATATAAGGACTGACGGCGTTGCCTTGTTCGAATTCGCCGTAGGACTCTACGTCCACTTGCTCGACACGACCAAACCCGCGAAACTCACGCTCGATCCCGTCAAAATAGCCGTGATGATAGGAATAAGTACTCGAGAAACTTGTCTGCCGCCATTTATCAGTAACGGTGACTTTTTCGACACAATGGACGGGGAACGGCAGCTTAGTGATCCAGGGTTTTCCGGCAAGCTTGTCATTCAAATAGAACTTCGTTGATGGCGCATAACTGATCTCTGTTTCGGCGCCCAGATTGTTGATCGTTCGGATAAGCAGGTGCGGCTTGTTACCGCCCATTAGATCGATATAGCGAATTGAGTTCAGCGCATTGCCGGACAACGGCGAGGACCACACGAGACAGGCGGTTCCGTTGCCGAGAAAATCCAACACGGTAACCGAAGAGAGATTATCGATCTCCGGAAATTGACTCAGGCGCCGCTGCTCACTCCAGCTATTGCCAGCCTGATTGAAGTAAAGGCTTACACCGTCTTGACCAAGATAGATAATGTCGGTAACACCGGAGCCGTCGATGTCGGCGAGTTGAATGCGGCGAGGATCAAAACGATCGGGGTTATCGAACCAGGGCGAGTTATCCATGGTGACTTTGGCGCCGAAGCGCCCGTAACCCAGATTCGGCCAGTAGCAGACTTCGCCGTTTCGTATGCGCACCAGGTCGGTTAGACCATCACCGCTCAGGTCCGCGAGGAAGATCGAGCGTTCCGCATCCGCGAAGACAAGCCGTGGTCCCTTCTCTTCGTCCGACTTTTGGTGCACACGCTCTGCGGTGTCAAAACCTTCTTCGGCCAGCGAAGGGTACCAACAGAAAACTTCATCTTCAGTGACCAGCACATCAGCATGACCATCGCCCGTGAGGTCGACAAACTTGAGATTTGGATTGTCCCATTCGAGGTTAGGCAGCGAAATGAATGATCTAAAAGTCTCCCAGTGTTCATCCTCTGTACGCTCGTAGAATCCCGGAGTTGGGCCGCTCAGGGCGACAAGATCAAGCTGCCCGTCGCCGGCGAGATCGAGGAGTTGCTGTCGCCCGGTGCTGAGCGCTGCGAGCGAGGGTTTCTGGTTAACGAGCTCCATTGGCGCAAAGCGAGCTTCGGTGTGTTGCCTACCGCCTTTCTGAACAATATTGGTCGGACTCAGATTGCGTTTGTAGAACCAGCCCTGGGCCTGTTCGGTCAGAATTCCGGATGACCCTTCACCATCCAGATCCACCCAGCGGTAGTTTGCTCCGTCGAGGCCGTATGGAAGATTTTCAAGACTTTCCGGATCAACGTCTCGAACGGTTTCATCAATTTCCGCCCGGGTATACTCCAACTCCAGCGGCGGCAGCGACTTCCTTAAATAGCCGCCGGCCCTACGCTTGTATCCTGACTGAGACAATGAGAGCAGTACGGAATGGATGGGATTTCGCGGATCCTTTGGATCTTCTTCGTAGGAATAGCTGAAGTCGGTTGACCGGACCAGACAATCACGGCCTACGTTGGTCTCGCCGTCGAAATGATGAAACATCAACACACGTTGACAGAGGCGGTAAGTACGGACATCGAAACACGAGCGGTATGAAGAGAATGGATCGGGCCGGCACTTCCATTTGCTGACCTCACCCATCGCTGTGGGAACATCCGGATGATGCTCACCGAAATCGAAGACAACCTCGAAGAACCATTTATCGTCCGCCGGGACAACCGGCCAGGGTTGGTTTGTCAACAGTTGAGGAAAATACGGTGTGTGGTTGCCGTATCTGATGTGCTTCAAATAACGATTGGCCTTGCGAGTTTCAGGTTCCCGGTTCCGCTCGTGTGCCTGGGATTGGTCCACCTCGTCTGAGTTTTCCGCCTTGTATTGATAAGCAATGACGTTTCCCTTGTCATCGTAACTTTCACAAATAAGCCAACTGAAGATAGCTGTTGGCTCAGCCGGATCGGCAATGCGGCTCTCCTCCGTCTTACCGTACCAGGTTGTGATGTTGTCCCTGGAAATAGACCGCCAGAAGCTGTCCCTTGAATCAGCCTGGTTCGTCCAGCGCTCGATGCGCGCAAAGAGTCCCTCGATGCGCGGCCGGTAGCGTTGTATTCGATAGATCGCACCGCCGACAGTTCGGGGTTGCACGACTTCACGCGTCCAGTGGTTCTCCTGATCCTGAATCAGAACTGGAACAAGGTCTTCGGCTCCTGAGAGGATAAAGACGTCTGAGTCGTCTGCGTCCTGATACTTCGGCAAGCCCCTGTCAGTTTTTCGCGTGATTGAGGGAAGTGAGAGATTCCAACCGAGACCAAATGGGCCATTGCCGGCGCCTGAGTCGTATGAAAGTGAGAGTTGCGGGCCGAAACCAGAGCGACCGGGACTAATCGCCAGTGGCACGGACAAGGCACCAGTTCCGGTGACGGGGTTGGCTGCGAACTTCTCGCCAATCCCTCTTATCGCTCCGCCCCCTTTGGGCAATGAGATAGCAGGTGGAGTCGCGAGGTTTTGAGGACCTCGGGCTTCGGCCTGACCCGCCTCATTCTTATTGTTATCGCCGGCCTTTTCTCGGGTATTGAGCATCAGACTCTCAATCTCATCGCGAATGCTCTCGAACAAGAAGGCAGCAGAAGTGGCTAGCAGTTAGATAGTTGGTGACAAGGCGGGGGACTCTCTCCGATTTACCGGCGTCGCAAACGACGCTTTTGTGAAGTGAGATAACTCGCTTTACAACACCTAAATTTTTTGATTGCTGCGCCTACTATACCTATTTGCACTCTGCACCGGAGGCGCGAATGAATGTAGTGAAGGTCAAGACTCTCGTAACGAGTAAGATACAGATTGCAACAGCGCGATCCGATTCGTCAGTGACCGTTTTTAACAGTATTGGAGGATACGCCGAAGAAACAACGGGTCTGTGCGCTACCACACATAGGCTCGTGTTCGTTAAATTGCAGCAAGAAGCCTCTTACTATATCTTCAGCGGCTAACCTGACAATACCCTTGCGACAAGGCCGCACTTCTAATCAACCGGGATCCATTCCGCGCTGGCGGGAAACAGTTTTTTCTCAGGATCGATCGTAACGATGTAGGCGCCCAATACTCCGATGCGACGGTTTGGTCCAAACGTGATTCTGGGCATTAAGCCGGTCTCGAATTCGTAAAGGCCCTCGAGTGTCGTCACCAGCCGCTCGCGGCTCAGGTCCTTTCCAGAAAGTTCCAATCCATGGACCAGTATCCTGGCGGCTGCGATTGCGGAGGCCTGGGCTGCGGCATGGGTCGCGGTAAGCTTGTTTTTCTGCAGCAAGGCGCTGTATTCGGCCGCACTCGCTGCTGAGATATCAGCGGGAATGGTAGGAAACGCAAGAAAGACCCGGTCTTTCATTTTCACCGGAACCATCTCGGTAATGTTTCTTCCGACCAGTGTACCCAGGAGGTAAACTGCCGGCGACCAACCGGCTGCCTCGGCATCTTTGAATAGAGCGCCCGTCTCAGCGCCGGAACCGAGATGGAAGACAGTATCGATGCCCTGTTGTTTCAGCTCGGTCACATACTGGGCCGCGTTGAATCTCTCAGGCGTATAGTAAATTCTGGTTATTGTGGTCCAACCAAGCTTCTTCCCCTGGTCTTCAATGCTCTTTGCGATTCCCTTGCTGAAGTCGACATCCGGACATAGGATGGCCACTCGTGACTTTTGGGGATCCGTTTTCCTGGCAGCAAAGTTTACCAGTGTTCTTGCTTGTTCTTTGAGACCAGGCAGCAAATAGAAAACATAGCGGTTAACCGGCAGTCCTCTCTGCGGTAGCAGCGCGGAAGGACCGATGAAGGGCACCTCTTTCTCCTGACTAAGCGCCGCAACACTCTCTTCAGCGCCGGCAGTGAGACCGCTCAGGATCGCGAAGACCTGCTCGTCGTCGATCAGGTGTTTCATGTTTGTGAGGGTCGACGTTGTGTCTCCATGCATGAAGCGCAATTCAATTTTGCGATTATAAATGCCGCCACGGCTATTGACCTCAGCAAAATAAGCCTGCAAGACGTCTTCCATCGCCTGGGCCAGACCCGTAAGCGCGGTCTTGTCTGGCAACAGCGTTCCGATCACGATACTGGTTTCGGAGACGCCTGGATCAAGATCCGCCTCAATGCGCTTTAGATAGGCGATCAGATCCGACATATCCTGCAAGGGCATTCGATATGTGGGCATGGCCACCGAAAGTTTGTTACCGGCTGGATCAACACCGGATGTGACCATGCGAACGAATGAAGTCTCGGAAAAAGCGGGATGCTTTCGCCCGCCTTCGTGAGTGTGACCGTAAGGCTTTGTTAAGTGTGACCAGGTCAAATTGCCGGCGGTGACGCCGCCCTCAGTCTTTCCTTCGCCACGAGCTCCGTGGCAACCAGCGCAAGTAAGAGTCGTCGCCGGCACCTCGATCTCGCCCATCATCGCCGTGATCTCTTGTCCGGATGAACTCTCACCTCTCAGGTAGAAGGCCTTGCCACGCTTTTCTTCCGGCGACAGTCCGCGGCGCTGTGATTGAGTTTGCGTTTGAAACGCGCCGGCGGAACGATCGCTTAGAATCAGAAAGACGCTGATCGCGCCAAGCAGAATCAATAGTATGTGGCAAAGTCTACTCATACTCACAAACGTAATCCGCAGATTTCACAGATTAGCCTGTGTAATCTGTGGATGGACCTCCTATCGATCATTAATCGCATCTTCGACAATCTTCATCAGCTCCTCAGCTTTTGCCAGGCCAAACGCTTTCTTCCAGAGACCTTTCGGTTCATTACCAATGATAATGATGTTTGTATGATTGTCTTTGGTTTCGACATACTGCCCGAGTTTGTAGAGGGCCCAATCGACGTTCTCTTTTTTACCGGTGAGAAAGATCCAACCCGGGCGGGCATGAAATGTTCGGCTATATTCCTTCAGCCGGGCGGGCGTGTCAGTCTCAGGATCGACGCTCATCGAAACCAGGAAAGCGTCCTTCCCCAAACGATCACCAAGAGCCTCCTGCACTTTTTCGAGATTACGGTTTATCGGCGGACAGACGCCGGTGCAGGTGGTAAAGAAGGTGTTGATTACTACCACTTTGTCCTTTAGCACGTCGCTGTAAAACCGCATCTTCTGACCGTCTTGATTGATCAGCTCCACATCTGAAAAATATTTCTCCGCCGGCGATTGCACCCGTGCTGGCGCTGTGGCTGCCGGCTGCTGCAAAGACGAGGGCTCAAGAGGTTTCGGCTTCTGGCCCGCCGGCTGATCCTGGGCCTTGACCGAGAAAGAAACTACTCCGAGCAGGAGAACTGCGCTGAGAAACTTTGGCTTCATGGTTTAGCCGTCCCTTTTGTTAATGACTCGTCAACATTTCCTTCAATGACATCCATGATCAATCCCACCAGCTGGGCTGACCTGGCAAGGCCATAAGTGCGTGTCCATACGCCTTTGAGATCATTGCCGACAATTACCGTCGGCGAGTGGTCCTCTCTGCGCGATACGGATGCTCCAAGGGCATACAGCAACTTGTCGATCTGCTCCTTGTTGCCCGTCACAAACGTCCAACCAGGTCCGGCTTTAAACTTCGCTCCCCAGGCCTTCAAACGCTCAGGTGTGTCAGTCAGTGGATCGACACTGATTGAGATGAAGTGAACGTCTTTCCCCACCTTGTCTCCCATTTCCTTTTGCACTCGTGCAAACGTTGCCGCGAGCGGCGGGCAAATGGTCGTGCAGTTGGTGAATATGAAGTTGATCGCCACGGTCTTTCCTTTGATCAGATCGCTATAGAAGTGAAGCGCGTTGCCGTCTTGGTCCAACACGTCGACTTCAGGAATGACCATTCTGGTGGACCCGGCAGCATTGTTTGCGGTACTGGCAGCGTCGGTGGAGTTTGCGCTCGTGACCACAGCTTCCGCGACGGCATTGTTGGCAATCACATTTTGGTTACCAGTTACCGCAGTGCTCGTGACAGCAGGCTCAAGCCGCAGATCCATCTTGCATTTCGGGCACTTGCCGCGCTTAGTTGACTTGACCTCTGGATGCATTGGACAAGAGTAAGACTTCACTTGCTTTGTCGCGGTCTTCTGTTGCTGCGAGCTTTGCTCGCGTCCCTTGGCTTTTTCAAACGCATGCGCCTCGAATCCGATCCCGGCAAGCGTCATGACAGTCAGCACGAGCACCTTGCAGAGTCTCTCTGGGGCCGATTGTCGGTTCATTTCATTCACCTCCAAATGGCTTTACGGCTTGTGGGTCACCGCTTCTGGAACGCTCTTCTGATCGATCGCCTCCAGGGTCAGGTGCGGCAAATCCCTGTAACGAACCCCCATCGAGCCAGATTCAACAAAAACCATGTAGACACCGGTCTCCGGAACGTTGAGATTGATTTCGTAGATGCCTTGTCCAAGTGACTTCGCAATATCTCGTCGCTGCCACGTACCGGGAGCCAGGAACGTCAACACCCGCACATCCTTCAAATCGTCTTTGACTTTATTGGTGCTTGTCTCAATCAGTTTGAAACGCAACGGGAAATTCTGACCAACCGTCAAGTTCATCTCCTTGACCTGGGGCTCAATGCGCAGTGCGACTGAACGCTCTTCCTTCAAACGCAGGTTCGGATCAGCCGCGGCCTCAAAGCAGTGTGAGATGCGCGGAGAGTCAGTCAGAAAAGCAACGTCGTAATTTCCGCCCGCCGGCAATTTCACCGTGGTTGAGTAAACGCCTGGGTTCGTTTCTCGCAAACTGCGATCGACGATCAAAATCGCAAGCGGCTCGCGTCGATAATTTTGGAAGTTACCCATCGGCGCCGCCATTCCTTCGGTGTAGTAATAAAGAACCTGATCAACCGGATTAGCAACGATGACGGCGTTTCCTTCCGGTGCCAGGACGATTGAATCAGCTCGCACAGGTGATGACCCTTGCGCGGGAATTGCCTGGCCGCCGGGGAACTCTGTTATGTCGATTTCAGTCCCGATGGTCGAGAGGCGAATCATGGCCACGCTCTCAGTTTCCAACGACCTGATGAAAGCAAAGGTGTCGCTGAAAATTACTTGATCGGGAGCTTTCCCCACTTTCACTTCATGAAGCACGCGGTTTGAAGCCGCATCGAAGATACTCACGATGCTCTCGTTGGTGTTGAGCACGAAACCGTATCGACCTCCAGGGGCAAACCGAAGCAAACGAGATCCCGGTTTTACTTTAATGCGTGTCAGGAGCTGGCCCTGCTCGTCAATGACTGCGATGGACCCATCGGTCTCACTCGCCGCGTAGAACTCCTTGCTCAGCTCAGACAACCCCAGTGAAACAGGACCTGGGCCAACCTTGACGTCCGTGACCTTCTCCAGTTTGCGCACGTCAACGATCGAGACTGTTCCGCTCTCGCGATTCGAGACAAATGCGAAACGGTTATCGCTGCTAACGACTATGTCGTGCCGGCCGGCTCCGGTGGGAATCTGCGCCGCGACCTTCAGCGTTCCAGTATCGATCACGGTCACACCACCCTCGTGCGCAACCCACACATATTTTTGGTCCGGCTGTAGGTTGATGCGGGTCGGCTTCACGCCGGTATCGATGTAACTTGCAACCTTCCAGCTTCTGGTATCGATCACGGCGACTTGATTGATGGCCGGCAACGTCACGAAGAGCTTTTCGCCGTCCTTCGTCAAAACCCAGTCTTCACCCGGACTCTTCATCATTACCAGAGTCAAGAGCTTGCTGCCGCCGAAACTCAACAAGGGATCGATGACGGAGATGTCGGCACTCTTGTTAAGAGCAAGGATGTAATATGAGTTCAGATCGACCTCCGGGCGCGCGCGCATGCTGCCCGTCAGGTACGATTGGATTTTCGCACGACACTGCGCGGCGTCTGGCGCCTTCTCTCCTTCGCGCAGGCTAAGCCATGCGGAAAGATTCAGTCCTTTCACAGGAGTGCCGGTTGTCGTATCGGTGACTTTGAACTCTACGTTCGCATCCTCACCGGCTCTTACCTTTGTCCCATCCTTTGCACTCGGATCGACGGTGAACTCAATGGCAATTCCCTGCTGGACAACCTTCTGAGCTCGAGTCGGTGGAGTAGGCACTTTCGCCAGTGAGTTCGGGGGTTCGAGCTTTGGGATGGGGGGTGGGGCGGGCTGCTGCGCTTTCACTGCAACCACAGCAAACAATAGAACCAGAAAGCAGGCGAGGCGAACGGCAGGCCGCGCCATCGCCATTAATTGCTCAGGCTTCATCTTTGAATCGAAATCTCGGATCGTATGTAACTTCATCTTCGCCTCCACGAATGTCTCACTTGACCGTAACTGCGCGCGTCGCGAAACCGCCAAAACTACTTCGCACAGAGATGTTGTTCGGATTGGTGGGCCACGATAACTGGCCAGTGAAGCGCCCGCCGCCGTTGTTCTTCAACGTGCCAATCAAAGCACCGGTCGCCGTTACATGGACACGAAGGGTCGCGGTTGACTCGGTGCTGGTGGCCTCAACACGCAGCCACCTGCTCGAACGCTGGTACTCAGCGCGTTGAATGTTGATGGTGTCAACCGCAGGCGTTGGAGTCGGAGTGGGCGTTGGAGTCGGTGTCGGTGTGGGCGTTGCTGTTGGCGTTGGAGTTGGCGCCGGTGTTGGTGTTGGTGTTGGTGTTGGTGTTGCTCCGATATTCCCGATCTTCACGACAAACGCATCATCGTGATTATTGATGCCACCTCCGTTGTTAACCTGGAACGGATTGGCGGTGGGGAAATTGGCTGACGAGGTATCGCCGGTGACGTAGGCATCGCCATTTAGATTCGCGACAGCAATGCCTCGTCCTTCATCCGTTAGATTGCCACCAAGAAATGTCGAATAGACCAGCGCGGAACCCGTAGCATTCAGCTTTGTTACAAACGCATCGCTTAGACCGCCGCCGTACGTCGCCTGAATTGCGTTGCTGACCGGAAAATTGCTGGAGATGGTATCGCCGGTAATATAAGCGTTACCCGAATCGTCCAGCGCGATCGCCCATCCTCGATCAACATCCTTACTCCCGCCAAGGTAGGTGGAATAGACCAGTGCGGAGCCTGTGGGGTTCAGCTTGGTAACGAAAGCATCGAAGCTGCCTTTGGTCTGAAAGGCGCCGGGTGTGACGGGAAAGCCCTCGTTCACTGAAGTGAACGGACTATCGGATGATTCCGTGATTCCCGTGACGTAAGCATTACCGCTGGCGTCGACAGCAATTCCCTGTCCTTGTTCATGGCCTGCGCCGCCAAGAAATGTTGAGTAGACCAGCGACGCGCCGTCGGGTGTAAACTTCGTCACGAACGCGTCGAGCCCCGCTCGACTCGTATCAAACGCCCCGGCGGTGACCGGAAAATCGGGCGAAAAGGTGTAGCCGGTTACGTAGGCACTGCCAGCGCTATCTACGGCGATTCCCTGGCCCCAGTCCTCGATTCCGTTAATGATCTTTCCGCCTCCAAGGTATGTGGAATAGACCAGCGCGGAACCGCTGCTGTTTATCTTTGTAACAAATGCATCATTGGTTCCCCCGGCGTAATTCGGTTGGAAGGCATTGATGGTGGGAAACGTGCAGTTAGCGGAACGACAGACGGTCCATCCCGTGATGTATGCGTTGGCAGCACTGTCAAGAGCGATGCCCCGGCCGAAGTCGTCAAGATTACCGCCGAAACGCGCCGAGTAAACGAGCGCTGAGCCAGTCGCATTCAGTTTCGTCACGAAGGTGTCGAAACCCATCGGCGCGGTCTGGAACGCGCCGCTAGTCGTGGGGAATTTGGTAGTCCCTGCTTCTCCTGTTATGTAAGCGTTGCCCTCGGAGTCGACAGCTATGCCGTTGCCACTGGCGCTGTTGAGGTATGTGGAATAGACCAGCGCTGAGCCCGACGGGTTGATCTTCGTGACAAACGCATCGCCGCCGCCATAGTTGGTTTGAAATGCTCCGGGCGTGGTCGGAAAGTCAATTGCGGCAGTCGCGCCGGTGACGTAGGCGTTGCCAAGCGAGTCTATCGCGATAGCGTAACCCTGATCGAAGCCGCTGCCTCCGAGGTAAGTGGAATAAGTAAGTACCGGATCAATAATCAATGGTCTGAGCGGATCGTAAGCGCCGACCTGAAAGCTTACGTGGTCCACGCCAATCGGAACATAACTGACAGAGACTTCCTCTTTGACTCCATTCGTTTCCTGATAGGCAAAAGGCTTGCTCTGGCGAATGTTCCCCTGCTCGGTGCGCAGCACGAGATCTCCCAGGCGATCGATCTCAAAGTCCTTAATGCCGCCAAACGCCATCTGGATCGCGTCAGGGTTTGCGCCAGGCGCGACCACAAAATCATATTCAAGCCGGCGCTGGTTGCCGTAATAGACCATGTCGATCCCGGGATAAACCTGTGCGTAACGCACGCGAGTGAAACTCGGGACATTGGTTTGCCATGCTGCCGGATCAGAGCCAGCGAAATAGTTACTGGTGCTCGATAATTGTTCGAGGCCTTCAATTCGAGGATCGAGATTGGCTCCTTCCAATTTCATCCGCACGATGCGCCGGGGCGGTCTGGTCCCACTGTCACCTGACTCAATATCACCGGCGCGGCTGCTCGATGTGCGATTCTCTTTTCCCTTCTTGTGAGCAGCCGGGTTGTCGAGAGCCATGACCGCTTCAGCGGCGGTCAGAAAGAGAACATACCCCTCGCTGCGCGCGAGAAATTTGACCTGCTCATTCGTCTGTCCCTGGTTGAGCTCGAAGCTGAGCGGTAGCGCACCGTAAGCGTTTCCCGCATCAGGCCGCTTTGTGCCGTTTGCCGGGAGAGGCTTGGGAATGTTCGCAAAGGCCGGGGTTGTCAATGTGGCGGGAATAGCAATAAACGAAATTATTAGAACGAAACAAAGTAGTGCTTCAATGCCGAAACTGTACTTATCCAAAACCTGTGACATGACCTATCCTCCTCAAGGAACTAAGGTGCGATCTCGTCCTGAGCTTAGTTCTTCGGGAGCCCCGGGCGTGTAATTTGAGATGTATTTCAAGGAACGTATCTACTTAGAAAGGAGTGCAGCCTGCCCGCGGCAAGCTGCACTCATTGAAGTTCCCTCTTGCAAAGTTCGCAATCAGGATTCATGCGTTACGGAGCAACGCGGAAAATGCCCCAGATTCCTCCATCGAACATGAAGGACTCTTGAGTCCGGAACAGATAGTCACCGGCTATGCGGCGTGCGCCACCAGCGCCGTTAACCGGAATCACTTCATAGTGAGAAGTTGGTCCAACACCGTATTGGGCTCCCTTGTACTCTGACAAAGGATTGTTGCCAATCACCTTCGAGCCACTCGTGAAAGGTTCATCCTGCCAGAAGTGTCCGTGCAGGTTGAACACGTTGTTGCGCATGTGTCCGTTGGCATTCAGGATCCGGAACCTGACCAGTTCACCGGCCTGCGCCGTAAATACTGGGGTCTCCGGATCGCCACCAACCTGCGCATTTGTCAGCACGTTGGTGAAGTCGAAGTCGCGCGTTTTCTCGAACGGTGTTTCCGGCACGTATCCCATGCGTTTCCACAAGGGCTCAGTGCGATAGTTAATCGCTTTCTGGGCTGAGTCTTCCGGATCTTCCGCACCGTTAGGACCAGCCAGGTTTGGTACCGGGCTTCCATCCGCGAACCTCATGTTGATGTCCGTCTGGTGTTGCACTACGAATTCACGGAACGTCGTACCGTCAGACTTAGTTACTGTAGCCTGCGCACGCGATTTGACATCTTCGATCCAGGTGGATCCCTGAGGTTCGATGATCAGCGAACCGATTGCACCCTTGTTGCTGTGCTTGATC
>Ga0207670_10000204_pt1 | contig 39009 bp, 32 predicted proteins | sample KBSS23HmetaG_FD_184339 | JGI IMG/M metagenome (GOLD analysis project Ga0207670, IMG submission 184339) | Switchgrass rhizosphere microbial communities from Kellogg Biological Station, Michigan, USA - KBS S2-3H metaG (SPAdes) (version 2) | ecosystem: Host-associated > Plants > Roots >... | reverse complement strand
GGCGCTCGCCGGGACGCAGGCCGGTGAACACCACCGGCACGTCGCGCCCGGGCTCGCGCCCGTGCTGGCGGATGATCGAGTGCGCGAGATCGAGGATGCGCACCGGCCGGCCCATGTCGAGGATGAACACCTCGCCCCCCTCGCCAAGGCGCGCCGCCTCGAGGATCAGCCGCACCGCCTCGGGGATGGTCATGAACCAGCGCGTGACGTTGGCGTGCGTCACCGTGACCGGACCCGAGTGCTGGACCTGCTCGCGGAACAGCGGCACGACGCTGCCGCTGCTCCCAAGCACGTTGCCGAAGCGCACGGTGAGGAAGCGCGTGCGGTAGCGCTGCGCGAGCCCCTGCACCGACAGCTCGGCGAGCCGTTTGGACGCGCCCATGACGCTCACCGGCTCCACCGCCTTGTCGGTGGAGACCAGCACGAACACCCCCACCCCGGCACGGCCGCAGGCCTCGGCCATGACCTTCGTGCCGAGCACGTTGGTCTTGAACGCCTCGCCCGCATTCCGCTCCATGAGTGGCACGTGCTTGTATGCGGCGGCGTGGAACACCACCTCGGGGCGAGCCGCGCTCACCACCTCGTCCACGCGCACGGCGTCGCGCACGTCGCCGATGCGGCTGTCGAGCTCGAGCCCGGGGTGGCGGTCGCGCAGGCGGCGGTCGATCTCGTAGAGCGCGGCCTCGTGCTTCTCGAACAGCACCAGCCGGGCGGGCGCGAACCCCGCCACCTGGGCGCAGATCTCCGAGCCGATCGAGCCCCCGGCTCCGGTCACCAGCACGCGGCGGCCGCGGAAGCGCTCGCGCTGCATCGCCACGTCCACTTCGATGGGATCGCGGCACAGGAGCCCGTCCGTGTCCTGCTCGTCGGGCCCGCCGGTGACGGGAGGGCCCGCGAGCACCTCGTCGAGGTCGGGTACCAGGTGAACGGCGTGCCCCTTCGCGCTCAACCGAGCGAGCGCTTCGCGCACACCCGGGGTGGCGAGCGCGGACGCGGCGACCAACACCGCGTCCGGCGCTCGCGCGGCGACGATCGTCTCCAGTCGATCGTAGCCTCCCAGGATGGGAATGCCGTGGACGCACAGGCCGGCCCCCTGGGCCTCGTCCACGACGAGTCCGATGGCGTGGTGCGTGCGTGACTCGCGCCCCGCGAGCTCGTGCAGCAGCCGTGCGGTGGCGTCCTCCGAACCGACGACGAGGGCGCGCCGGCCCGGGGGCACGCGCCGCCGCAGTCCGAAGTGGAGTCGCCGGAGCGCGCGCAGCCCCACCCACAGGGCCGCGCACAGAAGTCCGTCGAGCACGATCACCGAACGTGGGTATCCGCCGTCGCGCAAAGCCCAGGCCACGAGCGCCCAGAACGTGAGCGTGCCCATCGCCGCGGCGGCCGCCACGTCCGCGACTTCCCGCAGTCCGAGGTGACGCCAGAGGTCGCGGTCGAGGCGGAACACGCGCAGCCACGCGAGCCGCGCGAGCAGCAGCAGCGGCAGCGCGCGCAGGCCCATCTCGACCTCGGGCCGCGGCGGGTGGCCGTCGAAGCGCAGCAGCAGCGCCAGCGCCTGCGCCGCGACGGCGGCCAGCAGCTGGATGCCGATCGCCCAGGCGCCGTGGCGCCGGCCGAACCATTCGAACACGCGGTCGAGTACACCCGCCGGGTACAACAGCGCGAACACGGTGCGCAGCACCAAAGCCAGATCGCTCCAGAACGTGGCGCGCTGCACGTACGCGCGGGCGATGCGGAGCTTCTCGGGCAGGATCTCGCGCACGTACTTGCCCTCGGGATCCTCGTCGCCCTCGAGCAGCTCGGACTCGCGCCGGTAGAGGATCGTCGCCGGATCGGTGATTCCCGGGCGCGCGTGCAGGATGTCACGGAACTCCGGCTCGAACTGGCGCACGTAGCGCTCGAGCTCGGGCCTCGAGCCCACGAAGCTCATGTCGCCGCGGAGGACGTTCACGAGCTGGGGCAGCTCGTCCAGCTTGGTGTCGCGGAGCAGCCGCCCCACCACGGTGACCCGTGCGTCGTCGCGCACCGTGATCCCGGGACCGCGCCGGTCGGCGCCCGCGACCATGGTCCGGAACTTGAGCATGGTGAACGGGATCAGCTCGCGCCCGATCCGCTGCTGGCGGAACAGCACCGGGCCCGGGCCCCCGGCGAGGCGCACGGCGATCGCCGCGAGCAGCATCAGCGGCGAGGTGACGAGCAGTCCCAACGCCGAGAACACGATGTCGAACAGCCGTTTCATGGCCGCCTCCGCGTGCCGGCCCGGTTCATCACCACGCCGAGCACGCGCGCGCCCGCGCGGCGGAAGTCCTCGATGACGCTGCGCGTGGCGTCGCTCGCCGCCGAGCGCGCCGGCACCACGAGCAGCGCCCCGTCGGCCAGTGCGGCCAACGCCGGCGTGACCCCGCCGGCGGGAGCGTCCACGAGCACGAAGTCGAACGCCTGCGCCAGCCGCTCGAGCAGCAGCCCGAACGCGGTCTGGTGCGCGTGGCTCGTGAGGTCGCACCGCCGCTGGCCGGCCACCAGCACCTTGAGCTGCGGCGTATCGGTGTCGCGCACGAAGCTCGGCGTCTGGCTGCGGAGGAACGGCTGCTTCAGGTACTCGAGCACCTGGCCGCGCAGTAGGCGCTCCAGCCCGCGCGCGGCGGGCAGGCTGAACCGGCCCGTTCCCCCGCCACAGACGTGTGACTCGGCGCGCTCGTCGAAGCGGCAGTCGGGCGAGCGCAGCCCGATCAGCTCCACGAGCCCACGCACGCACTGCTGCTGCAGCGCGTCCACGAGATCGCGTGGTTCCACGAAGCCGAGCGCCGTGAGCACCTCGCCCAGCGGTCGCGCCGTCTCCTCGTGGATGCGGCATGCCAGCTCACGCTGCTCGCCGGTGATGCGCCCGCGCTGCAGCAGCCGCTCGCCGAGCCGCCAGGCCGGCGCACCGTTCACGCTCGCGAGCGCGCACGCGCGGCCGCGGACGATGTCGATCACCCATGCGCGACCGTCGCCGCGTACCGTGAGCTGTCCGGTGCGCCCCTGCGCCCGCAGCACCTCCAGCCAGTCGCCGATGCCGAACTGGCTGCCGTTCTCGCGCGTGATGTCGAAGCCGTAGAGCTCGTCCAGCGCCTCGGTGAGGCCACGTGCGCACGGCACGCCGAAGCGGCGGTGGAGCACCGGGTGTTGCAGGTCGGCGTCCACGAGCACGACGCTGCCGAGGCCCGTGCCCGCGATCGCGCGGCCCGCGGCCTCGATGAACGACGAGGTGCCGGCCCGGCGCACGGGGCTGCTCGCCAGCACCGTGCGCGTGCCCGCGGCGGCGAGCGCCGCGAACGAGGCCTCGAGCGCGTGCCGCGGCAGCGCGGCGGCCTCGACCGCGGGGAGCCGGTCCGCGGGCCTGCTCCATTCCAGCGCCGTGTGACCGTGCTCGGGCGTGACCGGCTGCGGAGTGCGACGCGCCAGCGCGTGCGCGCGCGCGATCCGCCGCCGCGCCGCGAGCTCCAGGTGGAGGTGCCGGTCGTGCGCGGGGGCGAGCACGAGCGGCTCGGGCGGCGGCTCGAACGCCGGTGTGAACTCCGGGCGCGCGCTCACGACCGCAACTCCCCGAGCTGATCGGGCATCACCGCGAGCACCGGGACCTCGAGCTGCGCCTCGACCTGGTCGGGCCGCTCGAGCGCGTGCGCCGCCGGACGGCGCACGAGCGCGATGCCCATGCCGAGCAGCAACCCGGTCAAGGCGCCCACGATCACGTTGAGGGCGCGGCGCGGCCGCACCGGGTCGGGGTCGACGATGGCCGCGTCGACGCGATCCACGGGCGGCGTGTCGAGCGGCGCCTCGAGCAGCCGGTCGCGGATACGTTCCAGCAGCCGGCCCTCGAGCTCGCGGTCGGACTGCGCCAGCGCGGCGACGCCGCCGAGCGCCGCCTCGCGCGCCTGGATGCCGGCGAGCGCCTGCTCGCTGTCGGCCATTGCGGCCTCGAGGCGCGCCGCGTGCGCCGACTCGTAGGTGGCGAGGCCCGCCAGCTCACGCGCGGCCAGCGGCAGCGACCGCCGCTCGAGCCCGCGCAGCGCAACGTACTCGGAGTCCAGCGCCGTGAGCTTCGGGTGGAGCGGCCGGTAGATCGCCCGCGCCGCGGCGAGGCGGCGCGAGGCCGCGAGCAGCTCGCGGTGGAGCGCGTCCAGCGACTCGTTCCCGCTCGGCTCCCAGAGCGCCGTGTCCGGCGCACTCGCGTAACGCTGCAGCCGCGTGAGCCTGAGCCCGGCGTCCCGGCGCGCGTCCTCGGCGCGCTGGCGCGCCTGGTCGAGCTGCGCCATCGCCTGCGTCAGCCGTGCGCGACGCGCACTCAACAGCTCGTTGCTGCCCGACGACGCACCGCGCACGCCGGCGCCGAGCTCGACCTGGCGCTGCCTCGCGTCCGCGAGCTCCTGCTCGAGCGTGGCGAGCCCGGCGGTGTCCGCGGCGCAGGCGCGCGCGCGCTCGTCCTCGACGAACAGCGTGGCGACCCGGTCGGCGATCGTGCGCGCGAGCTCGGGGGCGCCGCACTGCACCACGACGTCCACCATCCGCGTGTCGTTCACCGGGTGGACGGCGATCATGCTGCCCAACTCGAGCACGCAGGCGTCGATCGTCCCCGCGGGGGCCGCCGACAGCCGCCCGGCGCCCGCCGGGCGCGCCTGGGCCAGCGCGACGCCGGTGCCCGGCAGCTCGCCGCCCCGCTCGCCCCCGCGCGCGCTCGCCACCCAGGCGCCGCGGTCTTCCAGCTCCTCGGCGAGCCGGGTGAGCAGCCCCCGGCGCTTGATCCGCTCCGCGCACGTATAAAGGTTGAGGTTCTCGGTCTGGGCGCTGCTCTGGCCCAGCGGCTGCTCGCTCCACGCCGTGCGCTGCGCCGGCTGACGGATCTCGAGCCGGGCGGTGGCCCGGTAGAGCGGCGGGATGATCGCGGAGACCCCCAGGCCCGCTCCGCCGAGCAGCACGGCGCACGCGATAACGAGTCCTTTATCTCGCTTCAATGCCTGCAGGATGCCGTCATTCTCGTTCATGGCCCGTCCTTGCGTTTCGTCCCCGGGAAACAGCGCCCCTGCCGTTCACAGCATGCGGCGCGGGATGTCGATGCGGTCGCCCGCCTCGAGCGTCACGTCCTCGTTCCGGCCCTGTCGGATCTTCGCGAGGTCCACACGCAGCGTCTGCGTCCTGCCCCCGCGCACGCGCACGACGCGCGCGGCGCGGGCCGAGGCGAAATCGGTGAACCCACCCGCGAGCACGCACGCGCCGAGCGCGGTGCGCGCCTCGTTCAGGCGATACACGCCCGGGCGTCGCACCTCGCCCGAGACCGCGATCGTGGCGCCGAACTCGCGCACCACCACGACCACGCGTGGGTCCTGGTAATAGTCGCGCGCGAGCCGCGACTTCAAGTCCGCGGTGAACTCGGCCACCGTCCGCCCCGCGGCGCGCAGCGCGCCGACGAGCGGGCACGTCACGCTGCCGTCGGGCGACACGGCGCCGACCACGCGCTCCTGCACCTCGCCGCCGGCGTACACCGACATCTCGAGCACGTCGCCCGCGCCGACGTGATAGTCGGCGTCGCTTGCGGGATCCGCGGAGACCCGCGGCACGAGCACGAGGCCGGCCACGGCGAGCACCGCCATCGCCAGGTCGCGAATCCGCTTCATCGTCGCCTCCCCGACCGCCGCCGGCTCAGCCGGCGGAGTCTGTTCGCGTTCCCCGGTCATCGGGCGTTCGCCCGTATCTGGAGCTCGAACCGCGAGCGCCGGAACCCCGGCCCCGCTCCGGTGTCGCCGTCGCGCACGACCAGGTCCCAGCCGGCGCGACAGCCGAGCCACGGCTGGAGGCGCCGCTCGAGCCAGGCGGCGACGCGTGCGGCCTCGACGCGCTCGAGCGGCAGTCCGCGGTACGAGCGGTTGCGCGCCAGGCTCGCCTCGACGCCGAGCACGGTGGCGGCCACGAGCGTGTCGCCGGCCCCGACGGCGGCCCGCTGGATCACCGCGGGCGCCACGGCGCCGGAACCTTCGATGTCCACCGTGGAGCTCGCGCGCACCCACGTGCGGACATGGCCACTGCGGCGTGAGAGCTCGAGCTCGAACTCGGGCCCCAGCTCGCGCGCGAGGCGAACGCGGACCTGCGTTGCGCCGGCGCCGTCGAGCGGCGTCGCGAGCTCGAGCGCGGCAGCGGCGCGCGTCGTGGAGGGTCCGGTGCCGAGGTACTCGTCCACGGCGCCGAGCTCGAGCGTTGCCGCGAACCCGGGGCCGAGGTTGCGCCCCACGCCGAGCGCCGCGGTCCGCGCGCGCAGCAGCAGCAGGCCGTCGCGGTCCATGCGCCGCTCGTGCCCGCCGACGAACACCGCGCCCGCCGCCGGCCGGACGAGGAACGCGCGCGCGCCCCAGCCGAGCGACCTCGCGTCGGTGGGATTCGCCTCATCCGAGCGCCAGCCGCGCACACGCCACTCGCCCTCGAGCCGGCGCGAGACGCCGCGCGCCGACGCGGCCCAGCGCGCCGCGTCGGCATTCGCGCTCACGGTCGCGTGATCCACGTCCAGCAGGTCGCGCGAGCGCGCAATCGAGCCCCGGGCCGCGAGCTGCAGCCCGGTCGCGAACGTGCGCACGAGCGTGGCATGGCCCTCGGCCGCGGTGCCGCGGCGCAGCGGGCCCACGCCCTCGCCGGGCACGGGCGCGCCGACCTCGATGCGACCGGTCGCGGCGGCGTCGAGCCGTGCCCCGAGCGGCTGCACGGCGAGACCGAACGCGGGCGTGAGCGCCTGCGTCCACGGCGCGAAGCGCACCGCTCCCTGACCGGGTGCGGCCTGTACGCGATGGTCGTCGAGGCGCAGTCCCCAGCCGGCGGAGGCGAACCAGTCGCCCGCGGCGGCGGGCCCGGCGAACGCCATCCACAGCGCCGTCGCGAGCGACGCGCGGCGGCAGGTGAACCGGGTGCTACTCGCGGGTGTACGCCAGCCGTTCGCGCCCGATGGACCGACCTTCCCCGTCGAGGAACGCGAGCAGGATCGCGGGCAGGCCGGGCAGGTCGCGGACCACGAGTCGATCGGCGCCGTGGACCGTGGTGCCGACGCTGGCGATCGGGACGTCGAACGTGTTGGCGTCACCCGCTCCGACGAGCGGTCGCATGCGCATGCGCAGGCCGATCCCGGAAACGAAGACCAGCTCGCTGTCGAGCCGCAGCAGCGGCTCGGGACCCTCGCGTCCGTTCCGGAGCGAGAGCCACGCGGTGGGGTGGACGCGTGCCACGAGCGCCAGGTTCGCTTCACGAATGCCATCTGCGCACACACCGATCTCATGCTCATCGGTCAGCCGCGCACGCTCGTGGTCGAACAATTGCAGGCTCATCCAGGAGCCGCCCGCCGGCCCGCGGAACGTGCGCGAGGGCCGGGTGACGCGTTCGTTCTGCGGGAGCAGCGGCATCGTCATCGCGATCTCTTCCGCCGGCGGCTCGCTCGGCTGCGCGGAGGCGCGATAGACAAGCCGCGCATTGATGGCCGAGAGCACGAGCGACGCAAGGACGCACACCTGCGGCCCCGCCGCGCTCTGTGACTCGATGATCCTCAGCCACACCTGGCAGCGCGATGGCATCGCGTACGCGATGCTGATGCGCCGTTCCGAAAGCCGGAACACCGGAGCCTTCCAGCTTCGGTAGCCCGCACCCGCCCCGATTCGCTGCACCATTCTGCCCCCGTACCCACTGCGGTGTTGAAGTCATTGGCGTCCACTCCTCGAGCGATCGGCGCCCCGGCGCTTCCCCCGCCGGCCATCCATGTGCGGCTTCGCGTAAGAAAGGTAGGTCGACGGGCGCAGCGTTCCCATGGGGTCAATGCTGCAAATCACTCCCAGCGATGGCCTGAGCGCTTTCGAGCCGCGAACAATCGTTGACCGGTTCAGGTGCTCACCGAGCGCAAGTTCGGGAGTTGTCCTGCTGGCCTGCGCGTCGCGCGCGACTCACTGTGGTCAGCACACACACACGGGGGACCCAGGGAAGAGCTTTCACGTCTGAAGGAGGCGGATAGACATGACCCAGACCGCGTTCACGCACGCGCCAGTCAGGCTCGCGACCGGTGTCGTGGCGCTATTGACCCTGCTCGCCTGGATCCCTCCGGCCGCCCGCGCCGCGGAATACTTCGTCAACAACGCCAGTGCCTCGTGCAGCAACACCGGGGCCGGCACGATGGCGGAGCCGTTCTGCTCGATCAGCGCCGCTCTCGTGGCGCACCACGAGCCCGGCGCCGTCATCACCGTGCTGCCCGGGACCTACCGCGAGCAGGTGACCGTGCCCGCCTCCGGCGTCGCCGGCAGCCCGATCACGCTGCGCGCGCAGCCGGGCGCGGGCCCGGTCGTCGTCGACGGCACCAACGACTTCTCGGACCCCGCGCTGTGGTCGCCCGTCTCCGGAGACGTGTGGCTCGCCGCCAGCGTCGCCACGCCGCCCCGCCAGGTGTTCGCCGACGATCAGCGGCTCACGCCGTCCACCGCGCCGCCGGGCTCGCTCCCGTCGCGCAGTTTCACGTTCGTGGCCGGCTCCGGCCTGTACGTGAACGCCGGCGGCGGCAACCCGGGCACGCACCGCACGCAGGTCGGCGGCCGGCTGCGGGGATTCTTCGCCTCCGGCCGGTCGTTCATCGTCATCCGCGGCTTCACGGTCACGCGCTGCGAGGACCGCTGCATCCAGCTCACGAACTCCTCCAACGTGCTGGTCGAGGGCAACACGCTCACGTTCTCGGGCGGCATCGGCCTGCAGGCGAACAGGGACTCTGCCGACCGCATCGTGGGGAATCGCAGCTCGAACAACGCCGACCACGGGTTCTCGCTCCTGAACGGCACCGTGGAAACGACGGTCGAGGGCAACGAGGCGTTCGACAACGCAGACCCCGACGAGCGCAGGGCCAACGGCCTGTTCGTCGCGGGCTCGCGCAACGTGATCCGCGGCAACCGCTGGCACCACAACCAGGATTCAGGCGAGCAGTTCAGCCCGGGCTCGGTCGACAACCTCTCGATCCAGAACCGGTCGTGGGCGAACGGCGACCATGGTTACGACCACAACCGGGCCACCGGCACGCTACACCTGAACGACGTGGCGTACGCCAACTTCAAGGACGGGTTCTCGATCGAGGGCAGCTCCACCGGCACGCACCTGTTCAACTGCATCGCCATCGAGAACGGCGTCACCACCGGCGAGTACAACCTGTTCGTCGACTCGCTGTCCACCGCGGGGCTGCTGTCCAACGACAACGTGCTGTGGAACTCCGGGCCGCAGCCCCCGGTGAGGGTCGCATCGTCCGTGTACCCGACGGTGTCGGGCTATTCCGCCGGCCGCAACCAGGACACGCGCTCGGTGCAGGCGAACCCGCTGTTCGTCGCCGCCGCGAACGGCGACTTCCACCTGGCGCCGGGCTCGCCGGCGATCGACAACGCCAACTCCAGCGTCGCAAACTGGCCGAGCACGGACGCCGAGGGCCGCGCGCGCCTGGACGATCCGGGCATGCCGAACCGCGGAATCGGACCGGTGACGTTCGCCGATCGCGGCGCGCTCGAGTTCCAGGGCTCGAGCCCCGGCGGCAACCAGCCGCCGGTCGCGAGGCTCACCGCGACGCCGTCGTCCGGGACCGCGCCGCTCAACGTCCGGCTCGACGCCTCGGCGTCGTCCGACGCCGGCGGCCGCATCGTCTCCTACTTCTTCGCGTTCGGCGACGGGAACACGGTCGGGCCGCAGGCGTCGGCCACCGCGAGCCACGGGTACGCGGCGGGTCGGTGGACCGCGACCGTGACCGTGACCGACGACCAGGGCGCCACGGCCACGGCATCGACGACGATCGTCGTGAGCGAACCCGCGGGCAACGTCGCGCCCACGGCCAGGGTCACGGTCAACCCCGCCAACGGGACCGCGCCCCTCAAGGTGCACGCGAACGCCAACGCGTCCTCGGACCCCGACGGACAGATCGTGTCCTATCGGTTCGAGTTCGGCGATGGCGCAACGGCGGGCCCACAGTCCTCCCCGTCGGCGCAGCACACGTACGCCGCGGGTTCCTGGACGCTCAAGGTGACCGTCACCGACAACGGGGGCGCCACCGCGAGCGCCACGGCGAGCGTGGTGGTCGGCGCCGCGACGGCCAACCGGCCGCCGAGCGCCGCGCTCGCGGTCGAGCCGAGCTCGGGCATCGCACCGCTGGCGGTGCGCGCCAGCGCCGCGGCGTCCGTCGACAGTGACGGGCAGATCGTGTCGTACCGGTTCGATTTCGGCGACGGCACGCGCGTCGGTCCCCAGCCCGGTGCGGAGGCCCAGCACACGTACGGCCCTGGCCACTGGACCGTGCGCGTGGACGTCACCGACGACGACGGCGCCACCGCGTCCTCGTTCGTGAGCGTGAACGTGTCGAGCCCGCCCTCGAACCTGGTCGCCAACTCCTCGTTCGAGACCAACACCACCGGGTGGGCCGGGAGCGGCGAGGCCTCGATCCGGCGCGTCGGGGGCGGCCACTCGGGCGGGTTCTCGCTGCTCGCGAGCGCGCCGCTGCTCGGGCTCGCGTCCTACGGCGTCACCGACCAGCCGAACTGGGTCCAGCGCACGGCGGGCGTGGGCACGCGCTATCACGTGCGAGCGTGGGTGCGCACCGAGCTGGGCGTCGGGATCGTGGGGCTCGTGGTGCGCGAGTTCACGAGCGGCTCGTCGTTCACGACGCGCTCGTCGACGATCCAGCTCGGGACGGGGTGGGCGGCGCTCGACCTCGACGTCACGACGCGTCTGGCCGGATCGGCGCTGGACGTCTCGATCATGAACGCCCCCTCGGCCCTCGGCACCGCGTTCCGCGTGGACGACGTCTCGATCATGCTCGGCACCGGCGCCCCCGCGCTGGCGAGCGCGCAGGACGACGCCGCACCCGAGCCCGAGCCCACGAACGATCCGTTCCTGGCGCCGGGTGTGCATCCGAACCCGGTGGGCGCCGGCGGCGCGCGCATCGTGTTCGCGACCCGCGCCGCTGGGCCGACGCAGGTCGCGATCTTCGACCTCGCCGGCCGCGTCGTCCGGCAGCTGGACGGCGATCCCGCGGCCGCGCCCGGCGTGCAGGGCGTGGCGTTCGACGCCCGCGGGGACGACGGCCGCCGGCTGCCCGGTGGCGTCTACTACTACCAGGTGCGCTCGCCGGGCCAGGTGTCCCGGGGCCGGCTGGTCGTCGTCGAATGAGCGGGCACGGGAGCGAGTTCCAGTGATGCGAGGGGCCAGAGCCCCGCGCCGCACCGGCGCGGGGCGCCCGCACGGCGCCGCGCTGCGCCTCCTGATCGGCATCTCGGCGATGCTGGCAGCGCAGCCGGCGCCCGGAGCGGTGGCGGTCGTGTCACAGGACACGATCCCGGCGGACGCGCGACCCGCCTATCTCGTGCCGCGCATCGATCTCGCGTTCGGCACGTGGGTGACGCGTATCGGGAACAACACCGGCAGACCCACCGACCCGGTGCCCGGGATCTGGGGTGCGGACGCGCGCCACGTCTACGGCGGCCAGCAGCCATGGAATGCGGACAACACGCTGCTCCTGATCGAGAACCGCGTCGGCGGCTCGCCCTCGCGGTTACTGCTCGACGGCAACAGCTACGTTCCGGTCAGCGCACCCTGCGCCGAGGCCGGGTTGTTCGACTTCCGCTGGCACCCCTCGCCCGCGCACGCGCACGAGCTCATCAACGTCTCGAGCGATGGGCGCACGCTGTCGTGGTTCGATGTCGTGACCTGCACGCGCACGCGCTCCTGGTCGCTCCCCATCGCGGTCAACTACAACCTCAGCGCGGGCAGCGGGAACCCTTCGCTGGACGGTCGCTACATGGCGCTCGCCAACGAGCGCGAGATGTTCGTCGTGGACATGGACCCGCAACCGCCGTTCGCGCCTTGGCCCGCGGTCCGCATCGGTCCCGTTTATTCGTTCCCGCCGTGCAGCCTGAGCGTCACGATCCCCACCAACTGCGCGCTCGGCTCGCTGTCGATCTCGCCGTCCGGCCGCTACATCGACCTCGAGTACTCCGCCGGCACCGACACCACGACGGACCTGCACCGCATCTTCGAGGTGGATCCGACGACGCTCGCGATCGCACCGCACCGCATGGACGACGCCGCGCTGCGCTGTGGCTCGTTCGCCGCGCGACCGAACGGCTGGGTGTTCCCGCTCAAGCATGGGGACCTCGGCGTGGACCCGTTCGACGCGAACGAGGACGTGCTGGTGGGCGGCCGCTCCTGTCCCGGCTCGAATATCGGCCGCGTCGTGAAGGTGCGCCTGCGCGACGGCAAGGTCACCGCGCTCACCGACCCCGCGGGCGAGGCCGCGGTCTCGCACGTCTCGATGCGCAACACCGACCGGCCGGGCTGGGCGTACGTGAGCTACTTCCGCGCGCCCGGGAAGCACTTCAACGGCGAGATCATCGCGGTGAAGCTGGACGGCAGTCGCGAGCTCGAGCACTGGGTGCACTACCACGGCCTCACGCCCGGGTGTTACCGCTGCGAGGCGCATCCGGTGCCGTCGCGTGACGGCAAGCGCGTCCTGTTCGCGAGCAACTGGGCCACCGATTGCCGCGACTCCTGCGGCCCGGTCTCGGAGGTGAAGGACTACGTGGTGGAGTTCGCCGACACGACCGACACGCTGCCACCCCCGCCGCCCAGGCCGGCGACGAACTTCGCCCTGGACGGCATCTTCCCCAACCCGACCGAGGTCACCCCGTACCTGGTGTTCTCGCTCCAGGACGGCCACGACGCGCGCATCGAGATGCTGGACCTGCTCGGCCGCGTCGTGCTGCGGCGCGATCTCGGCGCGCCCGGGCCCGGGCGGCACCAGGTGCCCCTGGACCGCTCGCGGACACCGGCCGGCGTCTACTGGGTCCGGCTGTTCGAGGCTGGCCGCATGGCGAGCGCGCGCGTCGTGCTCCTGAGGTAAACCCGCGCGGGCGCTGCGACCGTCAGGCCCCGCGCCGGAAACGCGACCGCAACGAGCGCACGAGCTCGCCGAGCATGGCCAGCTCCTCGACGCGCAGCAGGCGCATGAGCAGTCCGCCCACGACGAGCGCGGCGACGGCGCCACCGGCGACCACGGCGGCGCGGATTCCCACGCCCTGCCCGGAGACGTCCCCGAGCAGCGAGAGCGCCACGGCGAGACCCGCGGCCGTGGCGCCGCTCGCGAGCAGCAGGCGGCCGAGCGAGCGCAGGATGCGGCCGCCGTCGATGCCGCCGAGCCGCGCCCGCAGGCGGAACGCGAGTTGGAACAGGTTCAGCAGGCTCGTGGCCGACGTGGCGAGCGCCAGCCCGCGGTGCGCGAGCCCCAGCCCCACGAGCGGCCCCACGAACAGCAGGTTCAGCGCCAGGTTCACGCCCACGGCGATGAACGTGGCGCGCACCGGTGTGCGTGTGTCGCCCTGGGCGTAGAACGCGCGCGTGAAGATGCCCACCGCGGCGAACGCGGGCAGCCCGATGCAGTACATGACCAGCGCGTCGCCGGTGGCCACCGTGTCGCCGGCGTGGAAGCGGCCGTGCTGGAACAGCAGCGCGATGATCGGCCGCGCCATCACGGCGAGGAACAGCGCCGAGGGCACGGTGAGCAGGAACACGAGCCGCACCGACTCGGAGAGCGTGGCCCGGAGCGCCGGCAGGTCCCGCCGTGCCGCCGCGCGCGACAGCGCCGGCAGGCTGACCGTGCCCACCGCCACGCCGAACAGGCCGATCGGCAGCTGCATGAGCCGGAACGCGTACTGGAGCCAGGACACGCTGCCCTCGCGGAAGCTCGCGGCGATGGCCTGGCTGACGAAGATGTTGAGCTGGGTGGCGGCGAGCCCGACCGTGGCCGGCAGCATGAGGAACGCCACCCGGCGCACGCCCGGGTGCCACGTCGGCAGCTCGAGCCGGAAGCGGAAGCCGAGCCGGTGGAGCGCCGGCAGCTGGCAGGCGAACTGCAGCAGGCCGCCGAGCACGACGCCGAACGCCATCGCCGTGATCACCGGCCAGCCCACGGCGCGCGCCGCCGGGATCAGGCTCAGCCCGAACACGATCATGCCGATGTTGAGCAGCGCCGGGGAGAGCGCGGGCAGGAAGAACACGCCGCGCGCGTTCAACATGCCCATCGCCGCGGCCGCCAGCGCCACCGCGGGCAGGAACGGCAGCATGATGCGCGTCAACGTCACCGTGAGCTCGAGCTTGCCGGGCACCGCGGCGAAGCCGCCGGCCATGAGGGCCAGGAGCTGCGGCGCGAAGATCCAGCCGAGCGCGCACAGCCCGAGCAGCACCGCGAGCAGCGTGGACATGAGTTGCCGGCCGAGCGCCCACGCCGCCTCGTCGCCCTGGCGTTCGCGCCACTCGGTGAACGTGGGCACGAACGAGGCGCTCATCGCGCCCTCGGCGAACAGGTCGCGCACCAGGTTCGGCACGCGGAACGCCATGTTGAACGCATCCGCCGCGGTGCCGGCGCCGAACCACGCCGCGAACACCTGGTCGCGCAGCAGTCCGAGCACGCGCGAGAGGAACGTGGCCGCGCTCACCGCGCCCACGTGGCGCGCGACGCCGCCGGCACGCTCGCCGGCGCCCGGCGCGCCGGAGGCGGGACCGGGGGCGACGCTCGTCTCGTCCGTCATCGCGCGGCGCCCCGCCTCGCGTGGCGCGTGGCGCGCGTGCTAGCCTGCCGCCCCATGCTCGCCCATAACGCCGCATTACTCGCCACCGAGCCCACGCTCACCGTGTTCCAGGCGTTCGTGCTCGGCGCCGTCCAGGGCATCACCGAGCTGCTCCCGATCTCGAGCAGCGCCCACCTGTACCTGTTTCCCACCGTGCTCGGCTGGCCGTACGCAGGGGTGACGTTCGACATCGCACTCCATGCCGGCACGCTGCTCGCGCTGTTCGTGGCGTACATCGACGACTGGCGGCGCATGGCGTTCGAGTTCTTCTCGCCGGACGCGGCCAAGCGCCACGAGGCACGCTCGCTGTTCGCCATGCTCACGGTCGCGACCGTGCCCGGGCTCATGGCCGGCTGGAAGCTCGGCGACCTGGAGGACCGGCTGCGCGAGCTGCCGTACGCGGTGCCGCTCATGGCCACGTTGCTGCTCGTGTTCGGCCTGCTGCTCTGGGCCGCGGACCGCTTCTCGCGCCCGGGTCGCGAGGACCGCCTGCCCGGCTGGGGCCCCGCGATCGGCGTGGGCCTGGCGCAGGCCCTGGCGCTCGTACCCGGCGTGTCGCGCTCGGGGATCACGATCACCGCCGGCCGCGCGTTCGGGCTCTCGCGGATGGCCGCCGCGCGCTTCTCGTTCCTGTTGAGCCTGCCGATCACCGCGGCGGTCGTGGCGAACACGCTGCTGTTCAAGGGACGCGAGCTCTCGCACGCGATGCCCGTGAGCACGTTGCTCGTGGGCGTGTTGACGTCGGCGATCTTCGGCTTCCTTGCCATCCGCTTCCTCCTCGGGATGCTCCGCCACACCGGTTTCTGGGTGTTCGCGGTGTATCGCGCCGTCCTGGCGCTCGGCCTGTTCGCGTGGTCAGCGTCCCACGTGGGGCACTAGCCTAGCCCGGGGGTTTCGACGCGCGGTCGCGGAAGTACCGGTTCATGCGGTCGCGCAGGTGGAGCCGCGCGCGGTGCAGCCGCGACTTGACCGCGGCGATCGTGAGCCCGAGCTCCGTGGCGACGTCAGCGTTCGACTGCTCCATGATGTCGCGCAGCACGAACACCTCCTTCTCGTTCGCGGGCAGCAGGTCCACCTCGCGCCCGAGCACCTCGCGCGCCTCGGCGTCGAGCAGCTCCTCGAGCGGCTGCGTGGACCAGTCGGGGATCGCCATCGGCTCGGCTTCGCCGTCGTTCCCCTGCGACTGCTCGTACGACACGTGGCCCTCGCGCCGGCGGCGCAGCTTCATCAGGCTGGCGTTCGTGGCGATGCGGTAGAGCCAGGTCGAGAACGTGGACTCGCGCTTGAAGTTCGGCAGGCCGCGGTATGCGCTCAGGAACGCGTCCTGGAGCGCCTCGGCCGCATCGTCGTCGTGGCGGAGGATCTTCGTGGACAGGCGGTAGACGCGATCGCGGTAGCGGCGGACGAGCTCGTCGAAGCCGCGGTTGTCACCCGCCTTCGTACGATCCACGAGGTCCGAATCGCTCAGCGCGCTGTAGTCCACGCTCATGCCGGCCGTCCCCCTCATGCGCGGGCCGCCTGCCCGGGAGCCTCCCTGCGGGCGCGCTCGTCGAATCGGGAGTCATACACGATTTCGCCCGCCAGTGCCGTGAACCGCGGCCGGGCCTGCGCCAGTCCGGCCGGGCCCGCGGCGTGGAGATCGGCGTCCCACACCACGAGGTCGGCCGGCGCGCCGGGCTCGAGCCGGCCGCTTCCCAGCCCGCCGCCCGCGAGCGCGCACGCCGACGCGGTGTAGGCGAGCAGCGCTTCGTCGAGCGTCAGGCATTGGCCCGGCTCGAACACCCGCCCGTCGGCGCCGATGCGGGCGACGGCCGCGGCGAGCCCGAGGCGCGCGCACGGGGGCTCGACGGGCGCGTCGGAGCCGAACGCGAGCGTGGCGCCGGTCGCGAGCAGCGCCCGCCACGGGTAGCCGAGCGCACAGCGCGCGCCCCACGCGCGCCTCGCGACCGGGGCATCCGTGGTCGCGTGCTGCGGCTGCATGCTGGCCGCGACCCCGAGCGCCGCGAAGCGACCGAGATCGTCCGGGTGCAGGAGCTGCACGTGCTCGATGCGCGGCGGCAGCGCGAGCCGCGCGAGTGCCTCGCGGCGCGAGGCGATGGCGTCCAGCCCGTGGCGCACGGCGGCGTCGCCGATGGCGTGGATCGCGACCGAGCAGCCGGCCGCGGCGGCCGCATCGATCTGCTCGACGATCCGGGCCGACGTGAGCAGCGCCATGCCGCGCCCCGGCGTGTCGGCGTAAGGCTCGAGCAGCGCCGCCGTGCGCGAGCCGAGCGTGCCGTCGGCGAAGAGCTTGAGCGAGCCGGTGCGGAACCACGCGTCGCCGTCGCCGCCGCGGATCCCGAGCCGACTCGCGTCGGCGATCTGCTCGGGGCCCACGTGCTGGAGCACGCGCAGCCGGCGGCGGCCGGCGAGCGCGCGGGTCCGCTCCCAGTCCACCTGCGTGCGCTGGAAGTCGTGGATGCCGGTGACGCCCTCGGCGTGGAGCGCCGCCGCGGCCTCGTCGAGCAGTCCCTCGTCCACGTCGGGCGCCGAGCGCTCTTCGAGCGCCTGGAACGCGCGCACGGCGTGCTCGAGCACGAGGCCGCTCGGCTCGCCTCCCGGCCCGCGCTCGAATCGCCCGCCTTCCGGATCCGGCGTGTCCTTCGACACGCCGGCCGCACGAAGCGCGGCGGAGTTCACCCACAGCGCGTGGAAGTCGTGGCGGTGGAGCAACACAGGACGGTCGGGTGCGAGCGCGTCGAGCGCCGATGCCTCCGGCCGCGCGGCCCAGCCGGCGTCGTCCCAGCCGCGGCCGATAATTGACGATTTTGGCAACGCCTTTATTGGCAACGCCTCGCCTGGCGGCTCGGCGGCGCCATCCACAGGCGCCACGGCGAGCGCGGCCCGCACGCGCTCGAGCGCTGCCTCGCGCGAGCTGCAGCCGTGCAGGTCGGGCTGCCGGCGCGCGCGCGCCCACGGCACGAAGTGGATGTGCGCGTCCACGAGCCCGGGCGTCACCGTGCCGCCGTGCGCGTCGATGACGTGGTGGGCCGAGCGTTCGTCACGCAGCGACGAGCGGCGTCCCACGGCCACGATGCGACCGTCGTGCACGAGCACGGCGTCGCCGTCGAGCGGCCGGCCCGACCACGGCCGCGCGTTCACGATCAGGAGCGGCGCGCTCACGCCGGCTCCGCAACGACCGGGTTGACCAGCGTGCCCACGCCCTCGACCGTCACCGCCACCGTGTCGCCGGGCTCGATCGGCGCGATGCCGGCCGGCGTCCCGGTGGCGATCACGTCGCCGGGCTCCAGCGTCACGAAGCGGCTGACGTAGTGGACGAGGAACGCCGGCCCGAAGTGCATCTCCGACGTGCGCGCGCGCTGGCGGACGTTGCCGTTCACGGCGAGCTCGAGCGCGAGGTCGCGCGGGTCCAGGCCGAGCGCGATGCACGGCCCGAACGGCGCGAACGTGTCGCTGCCCTTGGCGCGCGACCACTGCGAGTCCGACTTCTGCCAGTCGCGCGCGCTCACGTCGTTGAACGCGGTGACGCCGGCGACGTGCGCGAGCGCTTCCGACTCGCGCACGTGGCGCGCGCGGCGGCCGATCACGAGCGCCATCTCGCCCTCCGGGTCGAGCCGCACGAGCCCGCGCGGCTTGACGATCGCGGCGCCGGGCGCCAGCGACGCGCTCGAGGGCTTGAAGAAGAACAGCGGCTCGGCGGGCGGCGTGGGCGAGCCCGTCGTGCGCGCGACGGTGAGACTCTCCTTCACGTGCTCGACGTAGTTGAGCCCGATGCACACGATCTTGCCGGGGGTGCACGGCGCGAGCCGGGGCGCGGCGGGGTCGTCGTGCGCGCCGGTGGCGCGGCCGCCCGCCCACGGCGGCGCGTCCAGGCGCGCGAGGTGGTCGGCGCGCTGCAGGCCGTGATGCGCGACACCATCGACGACGTAGCGGACGAGGCACTCGGGAGCGGCGGCGGTCATGGCGCGCAGCGTAGCGCGGAACGCGGCCGGCAAAAAAGGGAGGCACCCATCCGCGCGTGTCGCGGAGCCGAGGGGGTCCCCCGAACACGACGGCACGTCCAGATCGGGTCCAGGGACTTCAGCTTCGCGTAAATCACGTCCGGGGACAGGACGCCTCGCGATTCAATTCTCGCGAAACGCGCGCACACAGCGCAAGAATATTCGCGCGCGACATCTCATCTATCGATGTCATGACGATGCGTGTACCGCGAGACGTGACATCGTCTGCCTGCGATGCACGCGAGGCCGAACGTCGCGGGGATCGAGACGGAATTGACGCTCGGCGACGCGCCTTGTTACCGTCCTCGGTTCCATGCCCAGCCCCCGTCGTTCCGTGAAGACCCGTCCGGCCGCCCAGTCCCTCGAACAACGACTCGAGAACCACACCGCCCGGCTCGCGGTCATCGGCCTCGGTTACGTGGGGCTGCCGCTCGCGGTGGAGCTGGCGCAGGCCGGGTTCGAGGTCGTCGGCATCGACATCGACGAGAAGCGCGTCAAGCAGTTGAACCAGGGCCAGTCGTACATCCAGGACGTCCCCACGGCCGACGTGGCCGAGCTGGTGCGCGAGAAGCGCTTCCGGGCCACGACCGACTTCTCCGTGCTGCGCGAGTGCGACACGGTCAACATTTGTGTGCCGACACCACTCAGCAAGCAGCGCGACCCCGACGTGTCCTACATCGTCGCGGCTGCCACCGAGGTGGCCCGCCACCTGCACAAGGGGCAGCTCGTCATCCTCGAGAGCACGACCTACCCCGGCACCACCGACGAGCTGGTGCTGCCGATGCTCTCGGAGTCCGGGCTCGAGGTCGGCAAGGACTTCTTCCTCGCCTTCTCCCCCGAGCGGGTGGACCCGGGCAACCCGACGTTCAACACGCGCAACATCCCGAAGGTCGTCGGCGGCGTGACCCCCGCCTGCACGAGCGCCGCAGTGAAGCTCTACCGGCAGCGGCTCGAGCACGTCGTCGCGGTGAGCTCCCCGCAGGTGGCGGAGATGGTGAAGCTGCTCGAGAACACGTTCCGCAGCGTCAACATCGGGCTCGTCAACGAACTCGCGCTGATGTGCGCGCGGCTCAAGATCGACGTCTGGGAGGTCATCCGCGCGGCCGCGACCAAGCCGTTCGGCTTCATGCCGTTCTACCCGGGGCCGGGGCTCGGCGGCCACTGCATCCCGATCGATCCCTTCTACCTGTCGTGGAAGGCGCGCGCGAGCGGCTTCGAGGCGCGCTTCATCGAGCTGGCCGGCCACGTGAACGGCCACATGCCGGATCACGTCGTGGACCTGGTGCTCGAGGCGCTGAACCGCCAGGGCCGGTCGGTGCGCGGCTCGCGCGTGCTCGTGCTCGGCGTGGCGTACAAGGCCGACATCGACGACGTGCGCGAGAGCCCGTCGCTCGACATCATGGAGAAGCTGCGCGAGAAGGGCGCGAAGATCGAGTACAGCGATCCTCACGTCGCCAGCATCCAGTTCGCCGGCGGCACGCTCAAGAGCGTTCCCCTCACCGCCACGCGGGTGAAGGCATTCGACTGCCTCGTCGTCGCCACCGCGCACCGGTCGTTCGACTACGCCGCGCTGCTGCAGTGGTCGAAGGCGATCGTGGACACGCGCAACGCGCTCGCCGGGAAGCGCTCGCCGAAGATCGTGCGCCTGTAGCGCGACCCCGGACGCGAAACGGCGGCGGGGCTGGCTGCCCCGCCGCCGTTCGCTCGACCGATCGCTAGTTCACGACCTCGAAGTCGGCGTCGACCGGACCGTCGCCGGGCTTCTTCTTCGGCGGCGCCTCGGCCTGTGGCTCCGGCTCCGCCCCGCCGGCCCCGCCGGGCGGCGGCGCCTGCTGGTAGAGCGCCTGCGCGGCCTGCATCCACGCCCGCGCCAGCTCGTCCGTGGCGGACTCGATCGTGCGCTTGTCGTCGGATTTCGCCGCCTCGCGCGTCGCCTTGATCTTGTCCTGCAGCGACGTCTTCGTGGCCTCGTCCAGCTTGGCGCCGTGGTCCGCGATGCCCTTCTCGACCTCGTACGCCTTGGCGTCGGCCGCGTTCCGGGCCTCGACCAGGGCCTTCCGCTGCTGGTCCTCCTCGGCGTGCGACGCGGCATCGTCCACCATGCGCTTGATCTCGTCCTCCTTGAGCCCGCTCGAGGCCTCGATGCGGATGCTCTGCTCCTTGCCCGTGTCCTGGTCGCGCGCGGAGACGTGGAGGATGCCGTTCGCGTCGATGTCGAACGTCACCTCGATCTTCGGCATGCCTCGCGGCGCCGGGCGGATGCCGTCCAGGTGGAACCGGCCGAGGCTCTTGTTGCCGCCGGCCATGGGACGCTCGCCCTGGAGCACGTGCACCTCGACCGACGGCTGCATGTCGGACGCGGTGGAGAACGTCTCGCTCTTGCGCGTGGGGATCGTGGTGTTGCGCGTGATCAACGGCGTCATCACGCCGCCCAGCGTCTCGATGCCGAGCGAGAGCGGCGTCACGTCCAGCAGCACGACGTCCTTGACGTCGCCCGAGAGCACGGCGCCCTGGATCGCGGCGCCCACGGCCACGACCTCGTCCGGGTTCACGCCCTTGTGCGGCTCCTTGCCGAAGATCTCCTTCACCAGCTCCTGCACGCGCGGCATGCGCGTGGAGCCGCCGACGAGCACGACCTCGTCGATCTGCGACGCGGACAGGCCGGCGTCCTTCAACGCCTGCATCACCGGGCCGCGGCAGCGCTCGATCAGGTCGGCCACGATCTGCTCCAGCTTGGCGCGGGTGAGCGAGATGTTGAGGTGCTTGGGCCCGTTCTGGTCGGCGGTGATGAACGGCAGGTTCACGTCGGTCGACACCGTGCCCGACAGCTCGCACTTCGCCTTCTCCGCGGCCTCCTTGAGCCGCTGGAGCGCCATCGGGTCCTTGCGCAGGTCGATCCCCTCCTGCTTCTTGAACTCGTCCGCGAGCCAGTCGATGACCTTCTGGTCGAAGTCGTCACCGCCCAGGTGCGTGTCGCCGTTCGTGGACTTGACCTGGAACACGCCGTCGCCGATCTCGAGGATCGAGATGTCGAACGTGCCGCCACCCAGGTCGAACACCGCGACCTTCTCGTCCTTCTTGCGGTCGAGGCCGTAGGCGAGCGCTGCCGCGGTGGGCTCGTTGACGATGCGCTTGGCGTCCAGCCCGGCGATGCGGCACGCGTCCTTCGTCGCCTGCCGCTGGCTGTCGTTGAAGTAGGCGGGCACGGTGACGACCGCCTCGGTGACCTTCTCGCCCAAGTAGTCCTCGGCGGTCTGCTTCATCTTCTGCAGGATGACCGCGGAGATCTCCGGCGGCGAGAACTCCTGGCCGCCGGCCTTCACCCGGACGTCGCCGTTCGGGCCCTTGATGACCTCGTAGGGGACGAGCTTGATCTCGCCGCCCACCTCGTCGTGGCGCCGGCCCATGAAGCGCTTGATGGAGTAGATGGTGTTCGTGGGGTTGGTCACCGCCTGCCGGCGCGCGACCAGGCCCACGAGGCGCTCGCCGTTCTTGGCGAACGCGACGACCGAGGGCGTTGTGCGGAAACCCTCGGCGTTCGCGATCACTTTGGGCTCGCCGCCCTCCATGACCGCCACGCACGAGTTGGTCGTGCCCAGATCGATGCCGATGACCTTGCCCATGTGGGATTTATCTCCAGGTATCCCCAAGCCACGCCCGGCGGGGACGCAGGGCGTGGCCGTGAGGGAGTTGAGTTCTCAGCGAAGCTAGTTGATTTGCACCTCGATGTCGCGCGGCCGGGCCTCGTCGGCCTTGGGCACGTGGACCTCGAGCACACCGTCCTTGTACGACGCCTTGACCTGGTCGGCGCGCACCGGCAGTGCGAGCGTGAACGACCGCTCGAACGCACCGTACGCACGCTCGACGCGATGCCGGGAGCCGTCCGACGACTTCTCCTCACGCTTGCGCTCGCCGCGCAACGTGAGCGTGTCGTTGTGCACCGTGACCTTCACGTCCTTGGCGCTCACCCCCGGAAGGTCCGCGCGGAACAGGTAGGCGTCGGCCGTCTCTTCGACGTCGACCGCCGGCGTCAGCGCGCCCATGTCCGAGCGGAGCAGGGCGGGATTGAAGAAGCCCTCGAACAGGCGATCCAGGTCCGTGTCGAGCGCGACCGACTGCAGGCCATTGCGACGGGGGATCCAGCGAATGAGTGACATGGTGACGTTCTCCTTCGTGACTGTATGAGAGTTCGGTCCGCGGTGGCCTGTGAGGCCACTCGGTCCCGCGGACCTCGTTGCCGATGCTCCATTGCAGCCCGCGTGCCATCGAGGCGGGCCACGCGTCGAGCGTGATTCCACTTGACGTTACGCGGCTCCGTTCATGACCGTTCGAGGACGCGTTCCACACCGCGACGCACGCGCGTTCCATGGCGTGACGCTGCGCGTTCCACATCGGAACGCGCCCTTGGGGCGCGATCGCGGGCTCTGCTAGCGTGCCCCGCTCATGCGCATCGCGCTCTTCCTGCCGCACGTCGGCGTGTTCGGGGGTGTGCGCCGCTACCTCGAGCTCGGGAACGACTGGGTGGCCATGGGCCACGACGTCACGCTCCACCACCCGGACGGCGCGCCGCCCGCGTGGCTGCCGTTCGCGGGGCGCACTGCCCCGCTGGCGGCGGCGGCCGCCTCGGCGGCCGACCTCGCGGTCTGCGGCGACGCGGTCACCTACCCGGCTTTCCGCGCGCACGAAGCGCGGCGCCATGTCTACTACTGCGTGCTCGAGGGCGATCCCGGCCTGCCCGCGGCGATCGCGGACCGGGACGTGACGCTGATGGCGAACTCGGGGCCGCTCCGGCGACAGCTCGCGCGTCGCGCCCGGCGCGCGGTGCTGGACGGCGCGGGCGGCATCCGCGTCGAACGCTTTCATCCCGATCCTTCGCGGCGCGCACAGGCGCCCCTGCGCGTGCTCCTGAACGGCCGCCGCTCGCGGGCCAAGAAGGGCACCGACCTGGTGCTCCGCGCGCTCTCGCGGCTCGAGGGTCGCGTGCCGGCGTTCGAGACCGTGCTGTTCGACGCGCTCGATCCCATGACCAACCGCCAGGACCCGCGCGACGGTGCGCCGCTGCCGGCGAACGCCCGCTTCGTGCTGGACCCCTCGCAGGACGAACTGGTGGCGCTCTACCAGTCGAGCCACGTGTTCGTGGCCGCGGAGCGGAAGGCCGGCTGGTGCAACACCGCGCTCGAAGCGCTCGCCAGCGGCTGCGCGCTCGTGTGCACGAAGAGCGGCACGACCGACTTCGCGCGGCACGGCGAGAACGCGCTCGTCACCTGGCGCAACCCGTGGTCGCTCCGCGCCGCGATCGGCCGGCTGCTCATCGACGCCGCCCTGCGCGAACGGCTCGCGGCCGCGGGCCCCGCGAGTGCCGCGCCGTGGGCGTGGAACCTGCTCGCGCGCAGGATCCTCGCCCAGCTCGACGCAGGTTAGCGGCGGGCGAAGCTCACACGCCCGCGCTCACGACCGCGGCGGCCGTCCCCACCGGCTCCGGCGGCATCGCGTCGAGCCGGGCGCGAAAGCCGATGTGGCGCCGGCGCGTCCACTCGACGAGCGGACCCCAGGCGGCGTGCGTGAGCTGGTGGCGGATCAGGAACTCCCACAGCCGGTTCGACCGCTTGTAGAGGTACGACATCGCCAGGTACGGCAGCACGGCGCCCGCGTGCCGCGGCCGGCGCCGCCAGATCGAGGCGTGCGAGAACAGTCGTGAATAACACCACGCGTAGCCATCCATCAGCTGCTCCGGCGTCATGTGCCGGGGGCGGAAGACGACGTGCGCCGTGTCGTAGCGCGACCAGTCGCGATGGAGCAGCCGGCCCTCGGCCTCGAACTGCCGGTAGAGCGGCGTGCCGGGATAGGGCGTCAGCACGTGGAACGTGGCGCACTCGAGCCGGTTCTGCTCCACCCACTCCGCCGTGCGCTGGAACACGTCGGGACGGTCGTGGTCGAAGCCGAGCACGAAGCTCCCGTTCACCTGGATGCCGTGGTCGTGGAACATCGCCACGCGCCGCGCGTAGTCCTCGGGGCGCGGACTCTTCTTCCGCTGGTCCGCGATGTTCTCGGCCTGGAGCGACTCGAAGCCCACGAACACACCGGTGCAGCCCGCGAGCGCCATCTCGCGAACCACGTCCGGGCGGTCGGTGACGTCGATCGACACCGCCGCACTCCAGATCCGCTCCAGCGGACGGAGAGCCCGGCACAGTGTCTTCAGGTAGTCGGGCCGCGAGCCCAGGTTGTTGTCGACGAACACCGCGTACGGCTGGCCGTCGGCCACGATCTCGGCCGCGACCTGCTCCGGGTCGCGAAGCTGGTAGGGCATGTGGAGGCCGTCGGTGGACAGGTAGCAGAACCCGCACCGGCTGTGGCAGCCGCGCGTGGCGATGACGCTCGTCGTGGTGAGGAAGTTGCGGCGGGGCAGCAGCTCCCGGCGCGGCGCCGGGTCGTCGCGGTAGGGACGCCGGTAGCTCCCTTCGTAGCGCGGCCGCAAGGCGCCGCGCTCCGCGTCGCGGAGGATCTCGGGCCAGAGCTGCACGCCCTCCCCCACGGCCAGCGCGTCGGCATGGGGCGCGCACTCGTCCGGGCACGAGAGGACGTGCAGTCCGCCGAGCACCACGCGCGCGCCGCGCTCACGGTAGAAGCGCGCCAGCGCGTACGCGCGCCCCGCGAACGTCAGGTGCACCGTGATCCCGACCACCTGGGGCATGGGATCGACCGGCGGCGGGCCCTGCAGCAGGTTCTCGTCCCAGTAGCGCACGGTCCAGTCGGCCGGCGTCGCCGCCGCGATGCTCGTGAGCGCGAGCGACGGGGTGAGCACGTGCTTGCCGAAGCTCGCGTGCGGGTCCTTCGGGTAGAACGGGTTGACCAGCAGCGCGTGGCGGGCGCGGACCGGTCGCGCTGCGGCGCCCGAGGGCAGCCGCGGCGGTTCCGTCATGGCGCGCGGCAGGAATCGCGGGGACACGCGGGCCTCCGTCGGGTCCGCTCTTGAACGTGCGCGGCGCGCCGGCCCTGGCGCTCAGCGCTTGGGCAGGTAGCCCGACTTCTCCATCGGCACGAGCAGCTCGTCCTTCGTGTAGATGAACGCGTCGCGGTTGTAGTCCGAGAGCTCGTAGTCCTTCTCGAGGTAGATGGCGTCCTCGGGGCAGGCCTCCTCGCACATGCCGCAGAAGATGCAGCGCAGCATGTTGATCTCGTAGCGCTCGGCGTAGCGCTCGCCGTGCGAGGCGGGGTTCGCGGGGTCGTTCTCCGCGGCCTTGACGAAGATGGCGTCGGCCGGGCAGGCCACCGCGCACAGTTCACAGCCGACGCAGCGTTCCAGCCCGTCGGCGTGCCGGGTGAGGATGTGGAGCCCGCGGAAACGCGGGAACATCTCCAGCTTCTCCTCCGGGTACTTCACCGTGAACGGCTTCTTGAACAGGTTCTCGAGCGTGACGCCGAGACCCGTGGCGAGTTCCTTGATCATCTAGTATCCCCGTGGAGCGCGGATGAGAGGCCCACCGTGGCGCTGCGAACTTGCAGCGTATCGGCATGGCCGATGTCCCGCAAACGACGTGGCCTGCGCGGCGATCGCCGTGCTGAGCGCCATCGTCGTCACCGTCGCAGAGCGTCGCTCCAGATCCGCGCCGGATCGAGCCACACCGACCAGCCCTGCCGGAACCTGGGCTTGAGGCCTTCCGAGAGCGGCTCGTAGGCGAGCTGGTAGCCGGCGCTCCCCCACGGGCCGACCGGCAGCGTGACGCCACCGCCGTAGGCGACGGCGTGGATGTCGGCTTCGGGATCGGAGACATAGCCGACGCGCAGGGCCAGCAGCCGGAACGCTTCGGTCTCGAGACCGACGCGATCGGCGCTGGATTCGATGCCGCCCGACGTGTCGAGTCGCTCATCGCGGTCGTAGGCGAGCGTGGCCGTGAATGCCGGCACGCTCGCAGGCCGCCACCACGGCAGCGACGCCGGCGGCGCGGCGCGATCGGCGGGCGGCTGCGGCGCGCCGTGCAGCGCGAACCCGACGCGGCGCAAGCCGTCCGCTGACCTTCGGCCTTGCCCCGCGCGGTTGAGCTCGGAGTAGGCCGCAGCGAAGTCCAGGTGGAACGGCACCTCCGGCCACAACAGCCGGCCGAGGGCGAGCCGGCCGTTCACGCCCCAGTCGACTGTCTCCCAGACCTCGAATGGCACGAGATTCCCGGGTTCGATGCCCGACTCCGTGTGCTCCGTCTGGTAGCCCACGGCGATCTCGCCGACATCCGTGAGCCGCGGCTGGCCCGAGCCCGCGCTCGCGCGGAGCGCGTCCACCACCCGCAACGGCGAGATCCCCAGCGCGAAGCTCTCCGTCTGCTCGTACACGGTGAACGTCTCGATCCCGGACCCCGTGTCGATGGTGATGGGGGCCGACTCGAAGCGTGCCCTGCCGAGCCCGGAGAACGGCTGGCCCATGACCGACGCGCCGATGCCCGCGCCCCCGAACAGCACCTGCTGCGTGTCGAACACGACGTCATCGTCGAACGAGGGGTTGAGCTGGGAGTGGCCCTGCTGCCAGCCCACGCCACGCAGGCCCGAGAGCGTCGCGGGATTCGCCCACACGTCGGGCTCGCCCCAGAACAGCGCGCTGCCCGCACCCGCCATCGCCGCGGAGCGGATCGAGGTCCCGATGCCGAGCGTGAGCGAGGTCGCAGGCTCGAAGATGACCCCCGCGCGGACGGGTGCGGAGACCAGCAGGAACGTGGCCAGGAAGCCGCAGCCCGTGGCGCGGGTGCGAATGCCGCCCACCGGGCGGCTGCTCATCGCCCGCCGCTCCAGATCCGCACCGGGTTCATCCACAACGCCCAGCCCTGCCGCAACTGTCGATCGAGGTCCGGCGCGTCCACGTTCGGCACGCTCGCGAGCTGGTAGCCCACGCTCCCCCACGGCCCGATCGGCAGCGTGAGCCCGCCGCCATAGCTCCAGCCCTCGATGGCGCTTTCGGGATCGGAGACGTAGCCGACGCGGAGCGCGAGCAGTCGGAAGACGTTGGCCTCGAACCCGAAGTGATCGATGCCGGAGGTTGCGTTGGAGAGCGGCTCATCGTGCCGCTGGTCGTGGTCGTACGCCAGGCCCATCGAGAGCTCGGGAACATCGCCGGGCCGCCACCACGGAAGCGAGGGCGGCGACGCCGAGCGCTCCGAGGGCGGCGCCGGGGAAAGGTGCAGCGCGAACCCCGTGCGATCGAACTGGACGGTGTTGAACGAGGTCTCCTGCTCGTTGCGGATCACGTTGATCTGCGAGTACGAGCCCGAGAGATCCAGCCGGAACGGAGCGTCCGCGCCCCAGAAGCGCGCGAGCGCCAGCTTGCCGGCAACGCCCCAGTCGTACGAGTCCGCCTCGGGGATCGTGAACGCCGGCGCCTCATCGACCTGCATCTTCGACTCCTTCGCCTGGTAGCCGACCACGATGTCGCCGTACGTCGTGAGCTCGCGCCGGCTCATGCCTCCGAGCTTGCGTACGCTCTCGACCAGCCGGAGCGGCGACACGCCCACGCCCCAGCCCTCGCTGAGGTCATAGGGCTCGAAGCCAGGGGTGAAGAAGGGCGGCAGCGAGATCGGCGGGTACTGGATCTTCGCCTTCCCGAGCCCGGAGATCGGCCGGCCCATGAGCGAGAACCCGACCCCACCGCCGCCGATCAGCAGCCGTTGCGAGCTGAAGACGATCTCGTCTTCCAGGCCGGGCAGGACGTGCGTGCTGCCCGTGACCCAGCCGACGCCGTTCACGCCGGCCAGTGTCGCCGGGTTCGCCCACGCGCCCGGCTCGCCCCAGAGCACCGCCGCGCTCGCGCCGCCCATGGCGGCCGAGCGGATGGAGGTGTCGAACAGCAGCGACGCGGCGGGCGGGGCGTAGAACTGCGCGCGCACCGGCCCTGCGGCGGCGGCGGCGCCGACCGCGATCAGGACGGCGAGCGAGCGCCGGGCGGCGAGGGTGCGCAAGGAACGCATGAGGGCAGGCTCCGAGTCTCGGGAAGCTCCCCGAGACTCTACATCCTAGGCAGCGTGATGCCCACCTGCTTCTGGTACTTCCCGGCCTTGTCCTTGTAGCTCACCTCGCACACCTCGTCGGCCTCGAAGAACACCACCTGGGCGATGCCCTCGTTGGCGTAGATCTTGGCCGGCAGCGGCGTGGTGTTGCTGATCTCCAGCGTCACGAACCCCTCCCACTCGGGCTCGAACGGCGTGACGTTGGTGATGATGCCGCAGCGCGCGTACGTCGACTTGCCCATGGTGATCGTGAGCACGTTGCGCGGGATGCGGAAGTACTCGACGGTGCGCGCGAGCGCGAACGAGTTGGGCGGCACGATGCACACGGGTCCCTTGAAGTCCACCATCGAGCCCGGGTCCACGTTCTTGGGATCGACGACCGTGGAGTTCACGTTCGTGAAGATCTTGAACTCGTCCGCGACGCGGATGTCGTAGCCGTAGCTGGAGACGCCGTACGAGATCACGCCCTGGCGCACCTGCTGCTCCTCGTAGGGCTCGATCATCCGGTGCTCTCGGCACATCCTGCGGATCCAGTGGTCGGGACGGATCGACATGCACGCTCCTTCAGGGTCGGAAACGGCCGAGCAGCCGCACGGCGTGCGCGAGCTCGGGGATCAGGAGTTCCTCGAGCGCCTGGCGGACGGCGCCGGAGGACCCGGGAAGGTAGACGACGAGCCGCCCGCGCGCGACCCCGGCGCCCGCGCGCGAGAGCCAGGCCGCACTCCCCACCTCGCGCGCCGAGAGCGCGCGGAAGCGCTCGCCGAAGCCCGGGAGCGGGCGGTCGAGCAGCGGCTCCACCGCCTCGGGCGTCACGTCGCGCGGCGCGAGGCCCGTGCCGCCGGTCAGGCAAACCACGTCGACCGCCCGCCTGGCGAGTGCCGCGCGGACCGCACGGCGGATCGCGGCGACGTCATCCTTGACCCAGGCGCGCGCCGCGACGCTCGCGCCGGCGCCGGCGAAGAGCTGCTCGGCGAGCGCGCCGCTCGTGTCGTCGGCGCCGCGGCGCGTGTCGCTCACGGTGACGATCGCGACGCCGATCGCGCGCGGAGCCGCTTGCGCGCGCGCGTGCTCGGGCGGGCGCGGCCCGCCGGGAGGCCGAGCCGGCTTGCGGCGCGCGCTCACGCGACCGTGGCCCCCGCCCATGCCGCGAGCGGCGTCGGCGTGATGCCGAAGTCGGTCGCCCAAGGCTCGGACTCGGCCAGCCGATGCTCGCGGAGCTCCTCGAGCGGCGGCTCCCACGCGCCCCCGCGCGTCTCCCCCGCGGTACGCACGGCGACATCGCGCAGCTCGGCGAGCGTGACCGCCTCGCGGCCCGCCACCTCGTACCAGCCGCGCCACGGGCCGCGACCGTCGAGCGCGCGCAGCAGCGTCTCAACCACGTCGGCCTCCGCCACCGGGTTCACGAGCTTCCGCCCGCCGTCGGGAAGGGCCGGACGCGCGCGGAGCTTCCGCCACAGCGGGCTCGCCGGCCCGACGAGCGGTGCGAAGCGCAGCGTCAGCGTCGGCGCTCCGCCCGCGCGCACGTGCTCTTCCAGCCGCCACAGCCGTTGCAGCGATCCGCAGCGCGCGTCGGGGTGGCTCCCGAGCCGCGACAGGACGAGCATACGAAAATGTCGCGAGCCCAGCGCCCGCACCGCGCCCACGAAGTCGAACACGAACGGACCGTCCGCGACCGCGAGCGTCACCGGCTCGTCGCCGGCGGGGAGCATCTCCGGCCGCGCGAACACCGTGTGCCCGTGCGCGACGAGCGCGCCCAGGAGACGGCCCGCGGGCTCGCCGAGCGGCCCGGGCTGGACCACGATCACGGGGCCAGCCCCAGCGCCAGTGCGAGCTGGCGCCGATGCGAGAGATCGTGCTCCACCCAGCCGCGCACCATCTCGCCCAGCGGGAAGCTTCCGCGGCGCGAGTGCACGCCGACGCGCCCCCAGTCGTCGCGACCGAGCGGCGCCAGCCGCGCGACCAGGCGCTTCCGGAGTGCGCGCCAGTCCTCGAGCACGTCCCGCGCGCGCTCGTTCGCGTAGCCCGCGACGCGGTCGCGGCCGAGCAGGTCGAAGTCGGGCACATCGGGTTTCGGATGCGTCAGCATCACCTCGAGCCGCGGCAGGTAGACATCGCGATCGCCGTCGCGCAGGTGGCCCAGCACCTCGTGCGCGCTCCAGCGCCCGGGTGCCGGCCGCGTCGCGACGTGCGCGGGTGCGGCGTCGAGCCGGTCGGCCACCCAGTCGGGCGACTCCGCGAGCGTGGCGAGCATTCGGCCCCACTCGGCGTAGGTCATCGGGCCCCGCCCGATCGCGGTGATCCCCGGTGCGCTGTCCGCGTTGGGAAACGGCCGCGCGAAGCCCTTCGCGAGATAGGCCTGCGCCAGCTCCGCGTAGTGCTTCGTGCCATCCGCGATCGCCGCCCGGTGGCGGTCCTTCACGGGTCCGAGCACGCGCGCCGGCGCGCCCACGGCGAGCGAGCCGGGCGGGATGACCTGGCCCTCGGTGACGAGCGCGCCGGCGCCGACGAGCGAGCCCGCGCCCACCCGCGCCTTGGAAAGCACGATCGCGCCCATGCCGATCAGGCAGTCGTCCTCGATCGTGCAGCCGTGGATGATCGCGCGATGGCCCACCGTGACGCGGTCGCCCACGACGGCGGGTGCGTCCTCGTCGACGTGGACGAGCGTCAGGTCCTGGAGGTTCGAGTGCGCCCCCACGGTGATCGGCGCGCCGTCGCCGCGCACCACGGTGCCGAACCACACGCTCGCGTACGCGCCGAGCGTCACCTCGCCGACGACGGTCGCGCCGGGCGCCACGAACGCGGTCGGGTGGAGCCGCAACCGCGCCGGCCAGTCCTTGTGGCGATCGCTCACCGCGCGCGCGCCGCCTCGCCCACGAACGGGTTCGTGCGGCGCTCGGCGCCGAGCGTCGTGGCCGGCCCGTGACCCGGCAATACCTTGAGGTCGTCGCCGAGCGGGAACAGCACGTCGCGGATGCTGCGCTCGAGCTGGTCCCAGGACGCCCCCGGCAGGTCGGTGCGGCCCACCGAGCCCGCGAACAGCACGTCCCCCGACCACAGCGTCGAGCCGTGCCGGAACGTGACGTGGCCGGGCGCGTGGCCGGGCGTGAACAGCACGTCCAGCCACTGCTCGCCGAGCGGCACGCGCTGCCCGGCGGCGAGGTCGTGCTCGATCTTTGGCACATCGACCGGCGGCAGGCCGAACATGGAGCCCTGGAGCGCGACGCGTTCGAGCAGCGGACGGTCCTCCGGGTGCAGCGCGAACACGCCGCCGACCGCGCGCTGCACGGGCAGCATGGCGGCGACGTGGTCGTAGTGGGCGTGCGTCGCGAGGAGCCAGCGCACGGCCAGCCGCTCGCGACGGACCAGGTCGATCACCTTCTCGGGCTCGAAGCCCACGTCGATGATCGCGGCCTCGCGTGTCGCGGGGTCGCTCACGATGTAGACGTTGTTCGCGAACGGGCCGACGTCGTGGAACGAGCGGTTCTCGAGCATGGTCAGTTCATCCGCCGATACGCCTTCTGCAACCGCACCGCGTCATCCTCCATCTCCGGGCTCTCGCACACCACCCAGCCGCCCACGCGCATGTCCTTGAGCGCGCGCAGCAGCTCGCGCCAGCGGAACTTCGTCTCGCGCAGCGGCTGGTGCCGTCGCTCGCCCTTGGGGCCGAACTCGATGCCGGCGATGTGCACGTGGAGCCGGTCCAGGGCCGGCCGGCCGAGCCTCGCCTCGATCGCGGCCAGCGTCGCGGCGAAGTCCTCGTAGCGGTTGTGCTTCCCCAGGTCGCGAGCGTAGCGGTGCGAGAAGTCGACGCAGGGTAGCACCCCGGGCACGGCCGCGCTCCACGCCAGCACCTCGTCGAGCGAGCCCACCTGCGAGGCCTTGCCGGTCAGCTCCGCCCGCACGTCGATGGCGTGGCGCTTCCGACGGAGCGTGGCCATCACCTGCTCCAGCTCGGCCTGCACGCGCCGCGCGGCCTCGGCCGCGTCCAGCGTGCCGTAGAACCCGGCATGGAAGCAGAACGACTGGGCGCCGCAGCGCACGCCGAGCCGGCCGGCCTCCTCGAGCCGCGAGCGGCTCCGGGCCACGATCTCCGGCGCGCCGCAGAGGTTCACGTAGTAGGGCGCGTGGGCCGTGAGCGTGACGTCGTGCTCGCGCGCCGCGCTCGCGATGGCATCGGCGGCAGCGTCGCTCATGCGCACGCCGTTCACCCACGCCATCTCCAGATGATCGAGGCCCAGCTCGCGCGCCCGGCGGATGCCGTGCACCGTGCCGGGGCGCTCGCTCGTGAGCGGGATCCCGGAGGTCCCGAAACGCAGCAGCGGACTCAACGCTTGTAGCCGATCTTGCGCAGGAACTCGCGACGCGTGGCCTTCTCGGCATCGCCCTCGACGCCCTTGGGCGGGCTGCCGTCCACCACGCCCACGACGCCGCGCCCCTGCCCGGTGACCGCGACCAGCACCTCGACCGGGTTCGCGGTGGCGCAGAAGACGCGGCACACCTCCTGGCACTGCTTGATCGCCGGCAGCACGTTGATCGGGTAGGCGCCGCGCAGCACGAGGAAGAACACGTGCCCGGCGCCCACCGCGCGCGCCTGCGCCGTGGCCACGGCCACGAGCTCGGCGTCGTTGCCCTCGGTGCGCACCAGGCACGGACCCGAGGCCTCGCAGAACGCCAGGCCGAACTTCGCCTGCGGCACCGTGGTGACCACGATCTCGGCGATGTCCTCGACCGTCTTGATGAAGTGCGACTGTCCGACGACGACGTTACAGTCCGCCGGGAACGCCAGCGGCACGGCCATCATATCCATGGCGACTTCTCCCCTCCCGCAGTTCTCGATGCGGCGCCGGAGGTGCCGAAGGCTTCAACGTCGGCGCCGAAGGCTCAAAAGGCCTGGGACGAACCGAACGAGAATACCGGGGATCGGTGTCCGTCGCGCGTGGGCGAGAGCGGGAACGCCAGGTCGAAGCGCGCCACCTGGTGGAGCGAGGCGTGCGGGAACGAGATGCGCAGGCCGAAGCCGGCGTCGTGGTGCCACGGCGCGTCGTCGGAGCCCATGCCCCACGCCCGGGCCGCGTCCACGAACACCGCGCCGCCGAGGCTCGCGAGGTCGAGCACGTTCCGCGCACCCACCCAGCGCGCCTCGCCGTTGAAGCGCCAGATCTGGGTGCCGGCCAGCGCCTGCACGCCGTAGGCGCGGAGACCGTTCAACCCGCCGACCGTGCTCTGCACCTCGCGCGGCGCTTCGGCCGCGACCTCGCCGTGGGCGGCCACCACCAGCGCCACGTCCTCGCGCGGCTGCTGGATCCAGCGCGCGTCGAGCTGCGCCAGCGTCTCGATCGGCGCGCGGCGCAGGCGCGTGGAGAAGTGGCCGCGCGCGTAGCCGAAGCCGAATCGGCGCGTCGCCCGGCCCGCGTCCAGCCTCATCTTGACGATGCCCTCGTCGGCCGTGCTCCCGAGCGCTCGCAGCGCCATGCCGCCCTCGAGGCTCGCGAGTGCGCCCACGTCGTAGTCCTCGACCGGGTCGAACAGCTCGATGCCGTGCCGTTCGATGTAGACGGGGTTCCAGAGCGTGTAGCGCAGCGACGCCCAACGCAGCTTCAGCTCCTCCTCCCCGGAGGCCACGTCGATCGTGGACAGCGGTGAGAACGCGGTCGGCCCGTAGTGCCGGTCGTGCAGCCCCATGCCCAGCGAGATGCGGCGCACCAGGCCGTCGGTGGAGCGGTGGCCGAACGCGTACTCCGCCTGCGCGAGACGCACCCTGAACGGGAACACGGCGGAGACGAGACCGTTCTCGTAGAGGAACTGGTCGGCGTCCGCGCGCGACCACGACGTGGTCCACGATCGCGTGTCGTCGAGCGCACGGAACGGGTCGTGGACGTAGTAGGAGTTCGACACGCCCGCCGTGCCCGTGGCGGCCTTGGCCTCGGCCTCGAGCTGCGTGCCGAACAGGCGACGCCCGGTGGCCCCGAACGAGCGTGTGCGCCCGGTGGGCTCGCTGCGGAACGCCAGCGACACGGCCAGCCCGAGCCCCATCATGTTGCGCTCGGTGAGCCCCACCGAGCCGTACGTGATGCCACCGGCGCGCTCGACGTTCAGCTCCGGCTGCGTCGTCCACTGGTCGTGCGTGATCACCATCACGTCCACCGAGTCGTTGACGAGCCGCGAGCCGATGACCTCGGGCTCGACGTATTCCAGGTCGCGCAACAGCCGCTGGCTCTCGAACACCCGGTCCGCGGTCCAGATCTGGCCCGGAGCGATGAGGATCTGCGAGCGCACCGTGGCCTGGCGCGTGCGCACGTGCATCTTGTTCGCGCCCGAGTAGACCGGCGAGAACGCGCTCGCCGGCACCGGGTCGAAGATGTCGAGGCAGCGGATGTCGACGCGGCGGATCGTCGCGCCCTCGCAGCGCGCCCGCACCACGCTGTCGCTCGCCGGCCCGTACACCGCCTCGGTCTGGCCGGGGAGCGTGTCCGGCAGCGCCGGTGTCGAGCTGAACGCGGTGTCCGCAGGCACCGGGTTCGAGCCCGGGGCCTGGGCGCGCGCGCGCCCCGCCCCCACGACCACCTCACATGCAGAGAGCGCGAGGGCGACCGCCATCGCCCTCGCGCTCAGGAGCGGCGCGAGCCTGGGTACCGTCTCAGAGTTTGACGCCGATACGGTCACGCGCGAGCTGTGCCTCTCCGCTCTGTGGGAAGCGTTTCACCAGGTCCTCGAACGTCTGCTTGGCCTCGTCCTTGCGACCCAGGCGCTCCTGGCACAGCCCGACCTTGTAGAGCGATGCCGGCGCTCGGTCACCGCTCGCCCAGCGCGCGCCGACCTGCTTGTACTCGACGAGCGCGCTGTCGAACCGGGCCTGGGCGAAGAAGCACTCGCCGGCCCCGTACTGGGCGTTATCGGCCAGGTCGGTGTCCGGGAATCGCCGCAGGTAGTCGCGGTAGCCCCCGAGTGCCATGGCGTAGCGTCCCTGCGTCAGGTCGGTCGTGGCCTGGTCGTAGAGCTGCGTGGAGTTCGCCCCGGTGGCGGCCGGCTTCGCGGGGCCCGCCCCGGAGTCCGGCGCCGCCGGCGTATTGGCCGGGCGCGTCGGCTGGCGTTCCGACGCGATGCGGAAGCGCGCCATGATGTCGTCCAGCTTGCCCTCCATGCGATCGAGCGATTCCGCCGTCTCGCGCGAGGTGCTGGTCGCCGTGGCCCGCGTGGCGAGGAGGACGTCCTTCTGCTCGGCCAGGTCGCGCTGCGTGTCGGCGATGAGCTGGGCGCTCACCGAGTCACGCGCCGCCATCATGTCCACCTGGGTGCGCAGGCTGTCGAGCCCGGACTTCACCAGTCCCATCTCGGCCGTGTAGCAGCCGGGCGTGGCCATCGCCGCCGCGAGCAGCAGCACCGACGCCGCCCATCCCGCCTTCCGGCCGCGCGCGTGCAGGCGCGCCGTCATCGTGGCGTGAACTCCACGCGACGATTCCGGGACCACGCCGACTCGTCGTGGCCTTCGTCCGCCGGGCGCTCCTTGCCGTACGAGATCACGCGGAAGCGCGTCGACGGGATGCCCTGGTCGCTCAGGTACTGCTGCACGGCCTCGGCGCGTTTCTGGCCCAGCGCCTGGTTGTATTCCACCGTTCCGCGCTCGTCGCAGTGCCCGTCGACGGACACGCTCAGGCTGGGGTTGTCCCTCAGCAGCTTCGCGTTGGCGTCGAGCGCCGCGCGCGCGCCGTCGTCGAGCTGGAACGAGTCGTACCCGAAATAGACGACCTGGAGGTCGGAGGCCGACACCGCGGGCTTGGGCGGTTCGGGCGTCGGTGCGGGAGCCGGTGGCGGTGTCGGGGCGGGAGCCGGCGCCGTCTCAACCGGCGTGGGAGCGGGCGGCGGTTGCGTGGTCGCGGCCGGCTTCTTCGCGCAGCCGGCCCCGGCGAGCGCCAGGGTCACGGCCAGCGACATCGCGATGATGCGGGGGCTCCACTTCATAGGGGCGTCCTCCTGACTCCGTTGCGTGATGCGGGATCGAGCGAAAGCGTTCAGGACCCGGTCGAGCGGCGCGGCGACCAGGCCGGCGACATGGCCCGGTGCCCGCCGGTGTCGAGCTTCCGGGGCAGGGCGCCGTCCAGGTCGGTGACCCACAGACCGTACCCCCCGTCGCGGTTCGACGCGAACACGAGGTGGCGGCCGTCGGCGGACCAGCGCGGGTTCTCGTTGTTACCCCCGGTCACGGCCGGCTTCGCCCCCGTGCCGTCGGCGCGGCAGGTCCAGACGTCGAAGCCGCCGCCGACACGGGTGACGAACGCGATGCGATCGCCCTTGGGCGACCACGACGGGGAATCCGTGTAGTCGACGTCGAACGTGAGCCGGCGGATGCTGCCGCCAACCGCGTCCATGAGGTAGATCTGCGGGCTCCCGGAGCGGTCCGAGGTGAACGCCAGCTCGCGCCCGGTCGGCGACCAGGCCGGCGCGGTGTCGATCGAGCGGTGGTTCGTGAGCCGCTGGGCGTTGCCGCCGCGCGCATCGAGCACGTAGATCTCGGCGTTGCCGTCCTGCGACAGCGTGCACGCGATCTTCTGCCCGTCGGGCGAGTAGCAGGAGCTGGTGTTCAAGCCCGGCCGGCCCGAGATGAGGAACGGCTTGCGCTGCTCCGGCGACATCACCCAGATGGCCGGTCCGTTGCCGCCGCGCCACGACGTGAACAGCAGCAGCGAGCCCTCCGGCGACCACGCCGGCGACTGGACGATCGACTTGTCCGCGGTGAGCGCGTGCGCGTTCGCGCCGTCGGCGTCCATGATCCACAGCTCCTTGTTCTGCCCTTCCCTGACCACGAACGCCACGCGCGTGTCGGCGACGCCGCGCTCGCCGGTGATCTGCTGGACGCAATCGTCGGAGAAGCGGTGCACGAGCCGCCGCCACTCGGAGACCGGCCCGGCGTAGTCGCGAACCAGGATCGGGCGGCGGGCCGGGAAGTCGCGCAGCTCGCCGGAGAGCTTGACCTGCGAGCCCTCGACGCTCCAGCGGCCCCCGCTCACGAACTGGGGCTGTGGATCGTTCGCGGCCGGCGCCCACGCGCGGTCCACCTCGAACACGGCGGACGACTGGAGGTCGTTCGCGAGCACGTTGTCCGCATCGCGCGCGGAGGCGTTCCCCGACGCCGGCCCCTGGAGCGCCTCGCAGCGGAGCGGCAGGCGCGCGATCGCGCCGCTTCTCACGTCGATGCGCACGTCGCCCTGCGCGCCGGCGCGCGTCACGGCGCAGGTGAGTCCGGCCACCGCGACCAGGAACTCCGCGAGCAAGCGCAGCGAGCGAGCGGTTTTAAGTGTCGTCATGGTCCGGTGTACTCGAAGCCGAAGTGGATGCCGAGGTCGGCGCCGGCGTAGCCGAGAGGCAGGGGAGGCAGTTGCTCGGTGATCGTGACCGCGCGAATCGCCGAGTCGTCGAAGATGTCGTTGCCGCTAGTGGTCTCCACGCGCAGCGCGGAGATCAGGCCCGAGCGCGCGACGCGGAAGTAGACCTCGACGCGGTCGCCGCCGGAGGACCCGGCGGGCGGCGTCCAGTTGCGCGCGATCTGCGCGCGCACGATCTGCAGGTAGTAGGCGAACTCGAAGCTGGCGTCGTCCACCGCCACCTGGCCCGAGACGCCGTTCGCCACCTGGGCGTACGGGAGCACGAGCTGCCTGGCCGCCGCAGGCGGCGTGTCGTCGAGCGGCGGCGGCGCCGGCTTCGGCGGCTCGATCGGCTTGGGCTGCTGCTTCACCTCGGGCTTCGGCTTGGGCTTCGGTTTCTCGATGCGCACGCCCTCGCTCTCGTCCGGCACGACGGTGTCGTTCGCCTTGACCACGGGAGCGGGCGGCGGCGGTGGCGCCAGGTCGCCGATCAAGGCCACCTGCACCACGTCGGGCCCGGGTAGCACGATCGTTCGCGACGGGCGCACCACGAACAGCGCCGAGAGGAGCGCCACGTGGATCGCCGTCGAGCCGATGATCGTGGCGCGCATCACCGACGGCCCTCCGCTGACGCTCCGGGCCGAGTGCCGGGGGCGGGCCCGGTGCCCTCGTTCGTCGGCTGCGTCACGAGGCCGAGCTGCGTGACGCCCGCGCGGCGCAGCCGGGCGATGAGCGACACGATGTCGCCGTAGGGCACGCTCTGGTCGGCCTTCAGGTACACGGGCCGGTCCTGGGCGCGCGCGCGGTGGAGCGCGTCTTCGAATTGCCCGGAGGGCACCACGCGCTCGCCCACGGCGATCGTGCCGCCGCGGCGCACGCTGATGATCAGCCCTTCGCGCACGTCGAGACCGCTCGTCGCCACCTTCGGCAGGTCGACTTCCAGGCCGCCCTGCAGGAAGGGCGCGGTGACCATGAAGATGATGAGCAGCACCAGCACCACGTCGACGAGCGGCGTGACGTTGATCTC
>Ga0207670_10000201_pt1 | contig 39273 bp, 34 predicted proteins | sample KBSS23HmetaG_FD_184339 | JGI IMG/M metagenome (GOLD analysis project Ga0207670, IMG submission 184339) | Switchgrass rhizosphere microbial communities from Kellogg Biological Station, Michigan, USA - KBS S2-3H metaG (SPAdes) (version 2) | ecosystem: Host-associated > Plants > Roots >... | reverse complement strand
CCTGCTCCTGCTGCTGCTGCTGCGCGCTCGAGCGCATCGAGCTCGACGCCTTGGACAGGCTCTCGCTCGCCTTCTGCCCCGAGGACTGGGCGCTCTTCGAGTCGCCGCTCTCGCTCTCGCGGCCGGACTCCTCCTGCTGCTCCGAGGCGTGCTGCTCCAGCTCCTGCGCCGCCTCCTCGAGCCGCTGCTTCGCGTCTTGCTGGTCCGTCGACTTGGACGCCTCGCGCGCGTCCTTCGACAACTGCCGGGTGTCCTCGGCCGCGTGCTGCTGCTGCTGGGTGAGCGCGTCGCGCGACGGGTCGCCGGACTTGGGCTGCGGATCGGACTTGGGATCGCTGCCGGACTTCTGCTCGCCGTCACGCTTCTGCTGGTCCTCCGCCATCTCGCCGTGCTTCTGGTTCAGCTCGTCCTGCCGCGACTTCAAGTCGTCGGCGCGGCGGGCGAGCGCTTCCAGGCGCTCCTCCTCGCGGAGCTGCTTCAGGAGCTCCATGCTGCGCTCGATCTGCTGCAGCATGTCCTTGTTCTGCTCCTGGAGCTGCGGCAGCGTCTCCTCCATGGCGCGCCGGTCCATCTTCTGCAGCGCCTCCTGCATGCGCTTCAGGGCATCCTTGAACTCCTGGCTCTGGATGTCCTTCAGGATCTCGCTCATCTCCTTGAGCTTCTTCTGCAGCTGCTCCTGGAACGCCTGGCGCTCGGCCGCCTGCTCGAGGCTCTCGCGCATGTCGTTCGCGGCCTCGTTCACCTGCTCGCTCACCGCCTGCTGGCGCTCGGCGGCCTTCTTCATCTCCTCGGTGCGCTCGAACGACGGCCCCTGCCGGCTCTGGGTCAGCGGCTGGCGCTGGAGCTTGTCGAGCGACTTCTGCACCTCGCGCGTCTGCTCCGCCGCCTTCTCGAGCGCCTTGGAGACGTTCTCCTGGCGGTCCTCGATCGAGGCGTAGAGGTCCGTGAGCGTGGGGAAGCGGAGCCGGAACTCGACGCTGGTCGCCTTGCCGCGCGGGCCGGGCCGCGCGTTGTCGTAGGCGACGAAGCGGAACACGCCGCTCTCGCCCGGGAGGAGCGCGAGCGGGGACGCGTCCCAGCGCGCGGCCGCGCGCGCTTCGCGCGGCTCGTCGGTGAAGCGCGCGAGCGACTCCTCGCGCCACGGATCGGACGCCGCCTTCCGCCACTCGAGCTTGAGCTCGGAGACGCCGAGATCGTCCTCGATGATGGCGTCGTAGGGCACGAGCTGGCCGGCGGGCAGGTCCAGGTCGCCCCCCGGCGTCGCCACGGTGAGCACGGGCGGCGCATCGGGGATCACCGAGAGCCGGTAACGAAACGCCGCCTCGCCGGTCGCCGCGCGCGCGTGCAGCTGCCACGTGCCGTCGCCGTTCAAGGCGATCGTGCCGTGCCAGCGCCGCGGCGTCACCGCGCTCCAGGTCATGGGCGCGCCGCCGTTCACCGACGCCGAGAGCGACTCGAGGTCGCGGTCGAACGTCGCTTCCACGGCCGCGCGCGAGCCCGCGAGCGCTGACAGGTCGCCGCGCGTGCCGCTCACCGCCTGCACCGGCAGCCGCGCGTAGGCCGGCGACGTGATCGCGCTCGAGAAGCTCACCGCGCGCGGCGAGCCCTCGAGCGAGATGTGGTAGACGGGGCTCGCGAGCGTGGCCACGCGCACCGCGTAGTCGCGCGCCCGGGTCACCGGCGGCAGGTCGAAGCGCCAGCGGTGGCCGCCGCCTTCCACCGACTCCAGGACCGGTGGGGGTGTAGGCCCGCTGCCGACGAGCCGCGGCGGCTGCCCCGTGCCCTCGACGCGGGCGCGCACGGCGAGGGCAGCGCCCGGGACCACGGTGACGTTCCCGGGATCGACGACGAGCGTCAGCGGCGGCGCGGCACTCGCGGGATCCCACATCGTCGCCCACGCGGCGCGCATCGGCGCCGGCGAGAGCAGCGTCGCCGCGAGCAGCGCCAGCGTCGCCGCACCCGCCGCGAGCAGCGGCACGCGCGCGCGCAGCGCGGGCACGGTCTCGCGCAGCGGCGCTCCCGCCAGCCGTCGGGCGGCCTCGTCGCGGACCGCGTCCGCCAAGTCACCCGAGGTGTGTGCTGCGCCCGCGGGCCTGTGCTCGAGATCGACCGCGTTCCGGAGCAGCGAGCGCAGGTCCGGGAAGTACCCCTCCAGCGACTCGAGCCAGGCGTGCCAGCGTGGGGTCTCGCGCCACATCGCGATCGAGGCGGCGACGAGCGCCAGGGCGCTGCCGAGGACGAAGAGCAGCAGGCGCACGCCGGCGGTGAACGGCTCGCGCGGCAGCGCCAGCCCGGCGGTGACGCAGGCCACGAGTAGCACCAGCGAGGCCGCGGTCGCGCGCAGGGCATGGCGCGCGATCAGCGCCCGGCGCACGCGCGCGTGGGCGGCGGAGAGCTGGGGCTCGAGCGGGTTCGGCGGGCGTGAGGTCATGGGAAGGGTGTGGTGCGGGCCCGGCGGGTCAGTGGGTGAGCGCGTATTGGACGATGTTGATCGACATCTTCAACGCCGCCTCACGCTTCTCGGGAGGATCGTGGTGCACCTCCTCGTCCTCGAGGCCATCCCCGAGGTCGCAATCGAATGAAAAGAATACACATAGCCTTCCATCGCGAACAATGCCGTAGGCCCGCGCGGGGCCGCCGTCGTGCTCGTGGATCTTGGGCAGCCCGCCCGGGAACTCGTAGACCTGGTGGAACACCGGGTGGTCGAACGGCAGCTCGACCAGCTCGGCGTCGGGGAAGAGCTTCTTCATCTCGCGGCGGAACGAGGGGGAGATGCCGAAGTCGTCGTCCACCCAGAGGAAGCCGCCCGCCACCAGCCAGCGTCGCAAGTTCGATGCCTCGGCGTCGGTGAACTTGATGTTTCCGTGGCCGGCCGCGAACACGAACGGGAACTGGTAGAGGGCCGCCGTTCCCGGCTCCACGGTCGCCGCGTCGTCGCCCGCGACCGGGATGTTCGTGCGCTCGCGCAGGCCGGCAAGGAGGTTCCGGAGCGAGGTCTGGTCGCCGTACCAGTCGCCGCCGCCGCCGTACTTGAGCCGCGCGATGCCGAACGCGCGCGCGCCGGGCGGGGTGGCGGTGGCGCGGGCGGGCCCCGCACCGGGGCCATTGAGTGCGAGTTGCACGACCGCGAACCCGGCGAGTACTGCCACGAGCGCGCGGTACCTCGCGGGTCCTGACCCGGGCTTCGGGCCGCGGGATCGCCGGCTCGGGAACATACCGGGGATTGAACCACGACGGGGAAGGGCCCGATGTCCCCCCGGGGACAAATGGGCGAGGCCGGGCCCGACGACGATGCCACGCATGGGCCCAGTCAACGCCCTGGGGCCAATGTCATTCGACCCCGCCCTGACGAGCGCTGTCTCCGCTCTCACGAAGCCCGTCCCGGCCGGCTCGAGCGGGGGGGCGGGCTTCGTGGTGGCGCTTACTTGGCCGGCGGCAGGATCCCCGGCGGGAGCTTGCGCGACAGCGCCGGCAGTGGCGCCGGGGGCAGCGTGGGTAGGATCTGCTCCTGGAACCAGGGCGTCACGACGCGCTCCCGCGCCGATATTCCGGCACGGCCGGCGAGCAGACGATTCATCTCCTCGTGCGGAATCAAGGAGGCCGGGGATGCAGCGTCGCCCGCCGTGACATCGCTGGTGATCCTGTATCCATTGGGATAGGGGTTAGCCGTCATGATGAACCCGCCACTCGCGACCGCCGCGACGTAGATGTTATTGGCGTCGCTCCCCTGACTGAACGGGACGTAGTCCGATGGGGAACGCGAGACCACGCGGCCGGACGCATCGATGGCGCTGACCCGGACGACGATGCTGCGCGGAAAGACCTTCGAGAAGGGCACGGTGTACAACGGGATCCGGATCCCGGATTCGGACCCGGGGGGCACGGTGCCCCACACGCTGATGTTGTGCGGGTAGGCAATGGGCAGGAGCAGGGAACCCTGAAGGAGGTAGTCGCTCCTGTTGACGACCGAGAACAGGCTGATCTCGAGCACGTAGACCACCGCACGGGGATCCGGCTCGAATCTGATCGTGAGCACGGAGTCCACCTGGATGGCGTCGATGTTGAGAGTCAGGCCATCGTCCGTCGTTCCCCACGGCACGACCGTGTTGCTGTACGGCGAGCGCTGGGTGATGACACCGTTGAGCAGACCGGTGACCATGTACTCAGAACGATTCTTCACGCCCGTGGGATGCACGATCCCCCCGACGTCCGCGCCGAGGGAGATCTGCTTGTCGACGTTCGAAATGTCGAAGTCCGTGGCGGGCCGGAACTCTTCGCCCGACTGGCGGCTGTAGGGCCGGAACGAGTTCGACTCGGTTCCGTCGATGAATTCGAGCACCGATGAGCTGGTGTCACCAAAGCTCACGAGCCCGATCCCCGTGACGAAGGGAGGATTCGCGGCGTCCTTCGGGACCGTGACGAAGACGACAGACGGGATCTCCTGGTCCTGGAAGCCGAACATCATCAGGCGGTCGTCCGAGGGGGTCCCTTGGCCGGGTGCGGTCGGCGTGGGCTTGGAGCATCCGCCCGCAATGGCGGCGATGACGGCCATCGCCGTCGTGACGAGAAGACCCAGGCGCAACTTGCTCATGACCCGCTTCCTTACTCGGCCGACACGCCTTTGCGACGGTCGATCGCGATCCAGATATCGAGAGCCATGGCGCTCGCCACGTAAACGGACGAGTACGTGCCGAACACCACTCCCACCAGCATGGCGAAGGAGAAGTCGCGCAGCACGTCGCCGCCCCAGAGGAACAGGGCCAGCGCCGCCAGGAACACCGTGAACGCCGTGATCACCGTTCGCGACAGCGTCTCGTTGACCGCGATGTCCATGACGCGCGAGTGCCTCTCCTTGCGGAGCGCCTTCGCGCGTTCGCGGATGCGGTCGAACACCACGATGGTGTCGTTGATCGAGTAGCCGGCGATGGTGAGCAATGCAGCGACCACGGTGAGGGAGACCTCGCGCCCGGTGAACATGAGGAATCCCAGGGTGACCAGTACATCATGGAACAACGCGGCCACGCCGCCCAGCGCGAACTTGAACTCGTAGCGGATCCCCACGTAGACGAGGATGGCGCCGAGGCTGGTGAGGATGGCCATGATGGCCTTCTGCCGCAGGTCGCTGCCCACCTTGGGCCCGACCGTCTGGTTGCCGCGCAGCTCCATCGTCACGCCCGACAGGTGCTTGGAGATCGCGTCCTGGACCTGCCGGACGGGATCGCCCTGGGTGCGGAACCGGAGCAGGTACTCATTCGGGTTGTCGCCGGTCATCTGCTGCAGCTCGGCCTGGATGCCCTCGGCCTCGAGCGCGTTGCGCATCTGGTCGGCGTGCACGACCTGGTTGGTGCGGATCTGCAGCAGCGTGCCGCCGGTGAAGTCGACGCCGTAGCGCGGGCCCTTGACGAAGAACCACGCCAGGGCCGCGGCGACGATCAGCGACGAGAACACGTAGGCGAAGCGCCGGTACCGCATGAACGGGATGTCGGTGCCGATCAGCAACTGGAGCATGTGGGGGCCGTCCTCGCTCAGATACTGAGGCGCTCGACCTTGCCGCGGCCGAGCCAGTAGTCGTAGATCATCCGCGTGAACACCACGGCGGTGAACAGGTTCGCGAGCAGCCCGATGCTGAGCGTGACCGCGAAGCCCTTGATGGGCCCGGTGCCGAACTGGAACAGGAACAGCGCGGAGATCAGCGTCGTCGAGTGGGCGTCGAAGATGGTGCGGAACGCGCGGTCGTAGCCGAGCCGCACCGACTCGTGGATGCTGCGGCCGTGCCGCAGCTCCTCGCGGATGCGCTCGAAGATCAAGACGTTCGTGTCCACGGCCATGCCCACGGTGAGCACGATGCCGGCGATGCCGGGCAGCGTGAGCGTGGCGCCGAAGTAGGCCATCGCCGCCACGAGGTAGAGCAGGTTCAAGGCCAGCGCCGCGATCGCGACCAGGCCCGAGAGCTGGTAGTAGATGGCCATGAACGCCACCACCATCACCGTGCCGATGACGCCGGCGGTGAGGCCCTCGCGGATCGAGTCCGAGCCGAGCGAGGGGCCGACCGTGTTCTCGGCGAGCGCCTTGACCGGGGCGGGCAGCGCGCCGGCGCGGAGCACGATCGCCAGGTCCTTCGCCGTGTTCACGTCGAAGCTGCCGCCGGTGATCGAGGCATCGCCCGAGGGGATGCGGTCGCGGATGAACGGCGCCGACTGGACGACGCCGTCGAGGATGATCGCGAGCTGGCGGCCGACGTTGTTGCCGGTGACGCGCGCGAAGTCGGCGCGGCCCTTGGGCGTCATCTTCATGCTCACGCCCCAGGCGCCGGGGTTCGTGTTCTCCAGGCCCACCGCGGCCTCGGCGCTCGCCACCGAGCCGCCGGTCAGTTCCGCGTCCTTCTTGAGCACGTAGAGCGAGCGGCCGGTCATGCCCGAGCGCGCCTCGTCCTCTCCGCCCCAGAGGAGCTGGGTGTCGGTGGGCACCAGCGAGTCGATACCGGTCGTCGCCAGCAGCTTCTGGACGGTGGGCACGTCCTCCCTGCGGAAGAACCCGTTGTCGATCATCAGCCCGGTGAGCGGCGTCTTCGCCAGCGCCGAGTCGGTGGAGGGCACGATGCGGCGCGCGGCGAGCCAGCTGTCCAGTCGCTGGTAGAGCGTGCGCTGCTCGTCGGCGCTGCGCACGAGCTTGAACTCGAGGAGCGCGGTCTTGCCGATCAGCTCCTTGGCGCGCTCGGGGTCGGTGAGGCCCGGGAGCTGCACCGCGATCCGGTCCTGGCCCTCGATCTGGATCAGCGGCTCGGCGACGCCGAACTGGTCGATGCGGTTGTTGATGATCTCGCGGGCGCGCTCGACCGCGTCCTTCGCCTCGGCGGGCGAGAGACGCGACTTGTCCACTTCGAGCAGCAGCTGCATGCCGCCCTGGAGGTCGAGCCCGAGGTGGATGGCCTTCTTGCGGAGCTTGCCGAGCTTCGCGGGGTCCATGGCCTGCTGCTGGGCGGGCGACATCGTGTAGTACTGGTACGACGGGTAGAGCAGCCACAGCGACGCGATCGTCACCAGCACCACGCCGAGCAGCTTGCCCTGATCCGTGCGGCTCATGGACTTCCCCCATACGTTCGACCGCCGGGAAGGCGGAAGGCCCTCCCGGCGCGCGTGAGAAAAATGAGGGCGGCAGCTTACGGGCGGCTCACGAGCAGTGTCAACGCATCGCGCCACCGCGGGTTGGGCGCCGAGCTCCGGCCGCATCGCGCCACCGAGCTTTGGCTCGCTGTCGTGGCCTCGCCGGCCGGGACGGGGGCCGGTTGGCGGCCGGCCCCGAAGGAAGAGTTGCCCTTGCGAGCTTGGTGGGTGGGTCGGGGTGAGGTGGTGATGGCGGGAGGGTGAGGTGGGATCCCCGCCGGCGAGGCCGCGTGCCCGCGGGCAAGACGCGTACCCGCTCCGCGCTCCCGGAGCACCCCGGGTTGCGCCGCGCGCCCCGTCGACCACGCGGCGCACGCGTCCGCAGGTCGACGTTGACACTCCACGAGCGCGCCGCCTAATGTGCCGCGCCTACCGAACCGGGCCACCCTTCTTCCGCATTCCTCGGAGCTGCCCAAGCATGAATTCTCGCGCTCGCGCGGCGAGCGTCGTGGCCCTGCTGTGGCTTTTCGGTGCGGGCGTCGCACAGGCCCAGGGGGATTCCACCGCAGCCAGCGTCAAGCCCATCCCCACCAAGGGAGCGATCCCCGGCCGCGGCGCCATCGGCGGCCAGATCGGCAGCTCGTGGATGTTCGCGGGCGGCGACTACTCCAAGGGCTCCCAGCCCCGGCTCACGTTCATGGGGCACTTCCGCTACCAGTCGAGCAGCCACTGGGGCTGGCAGGTGAGCCCCTACTTCACCTGGAACGGCTACGTCTCGCACGCGGACGCGCCGTACGAGGACCTGAACTTCCCCGGTGAGGGCACGTCCAAGGAGTTCTACCTCACGCAGCTGATCGGGGCCGACTCGCAGCTCCAGTGGTTCAACACCGGCGGCCGCACGCGCTGGCACGTCGGCATCGGGCCCTCCATCTACCGCGTGGTCATCGAGAACCATCGCAAGGTGTTGAAGGACCCGATCAGCCTCGAGCTCCACTCCGGCACGCACATGGGCGGCTCGGCCGAGTTCGGCTACGAGAAGTTCATGAAGAAGCTGTCCAACACCTCGATCGAGGTCACCGCCGCCTGGCACATCGCGTTCGCGAAGTCGGACGTGCGCTGGCAGGCGGGCTGGAACGACAACCCGCAGGCGATCGAGGCCCGCATCGGCGCGCACTACTACTACGACTTCCGCAAGCCCAAGCCGAAGAGCACCAAGCCGGGGCTCACGCCCTGATGGCGTGCGACCGCGCAGCGCGCCCGGCGAGCACGGGTGCGCGCGGTCGCTCTCGAGGTTGTACCCTGCGCACCCGGCGGTGCCGCGGCGGAGGCGTGTGCGTCTCAGGAGAACGCGCGGGTGAGTGACCGGGTGTCGTGGACGGAGAAGGTCGGCCCCGAGGCGCTGACGTTCGACGACGTGCTGCTCGTGCCCCGCTACGCCGCCGTGCATCCGCGCGACGTGGACACGCGCTCGCGCTTCAGCCGCAAGATCGCGGTGAACATCCCCGTGGTGAGCGCGGCGATGGACACGGTCACCGAGTCGGCGCTGGCGATCGCCCTGGCGCGGCTCGGGGGCATCGGCGTCATCCACAAGAACCTCTCCATCGAGGAGCAGGTGGCGCAGGTGGACCGCGTGAAGCGCAGCGAGAGCGGCATGATCACCGATCCCGTCACGCTCGGTGCCGCGGCCACGCTCGGGGAGGCGCGCGCGCTCATGGCGCGCTTCCACATCTCGGGCGTGCCCATCACCGAGAGCGGGAAGCTGGTGGGCATCCTCACCAACCGCGACCTGCGCTTCGAGGACGACGACTCGGTGCGCGTGAGCGAGGTCATGACCCGCGCCCGGCTCATCACCGCCCCGGTGGGCACGACGCTCGAGTCCGCGCGCGCCATCCTCGCCAAGCACCGGATCGAGAAGCTGCCCGTGGTGGACGAGCACATGATGCTGAAGGGTCTGATCACGGTGAAGGACATCGAGAAGCGCATCAAGCACCCGCAGGCGTGCAAGGACTCGCTCGGCCGGCTGCGCGTGGCGGCTGCCGTGGGCGCGGCCGGCGACTACGCCGAGCGCGCGCAGGAGCTGGCGCGCGCCGGCGCCGACGCACTGGTCGTGGACAGCGCGCACGGCCATTCGAGCGGCGTGCTCGAGGTGACGAAGCGGCTGAAGCAGCTGCTCCCCGAAGCGGAGCTGGTCGTGGGCAACGTCGGCACCGCCGAGGGCGCGCGCGCCGTGGCCGATGCCGGCGCCGACGCGGTGAAGGTGGGCATGGGCCCCGGCGCCATCTGCACCACGCGCGTCGTCACCGGCGCCGGCATGGCGCAGATCACCGCCGTGCTCGAGGCGGCGAAGGCGCTCGAGGGCACCGAGGTGCCGATCATCGCCGACGGCGGCATCAAGTACTCGGGCGACTTCGTGAAGGCGCTCGCCGCCGGCGGGCACACGGTGATGATGGGCGGGCTCTTCGCCGGCACCGAGGAGAGCCCGGGCGAGGTCGTGCTCTACGAGGGCCGCCAGTACAAGGTCTACCGCGGCATGGGCTCGCTTTCGGCGATGGCGGCCGCCAGGGGCAGTCGCGAGCGCTACTTCCAGGACAACACCGACGAGCTCTCGAAGCTGGTCCCGGAGGGGATCGAGGGCCGCGTGCCCCTGAAGGGTCCGCTGGCGGCCACCGTCTTCCAATTGATCGGGGGCCTGCGGGCCGGGATGGGGTATTGTGGCGTGGCCTCGATCGAGGAGCTGCGGACACGGACCAGGTTCGTGCGCATCAGCGGCGCCGGCCTGCGCGAAAGCCATCCGCACGACGTGAAGATCACCAAGGAAGCTCCCAACTACGAAGTCCGCTGAACATCCCGCCTCACACCTCGCGCCGTTCCCAGACCTGTCGTTCGCTCACGGTTCACGCGTCCATTCCATCCGTGGAGGCGTCCATGCGGCTGACCGGGCATCATCGAGGCAATCCCGCGGTGCGGTTCATGATCGAGCAGACGGCGAGGCGACGGATGTGGTCGCCGCCGGCGCCGGCTCGCGAGGGCACGCCGGAGTCGGCGGGCGAGGGCGCCGAGCGTCGCTGGGGCCGCGACTTCTTCGAGCGGCTGCGCGACGCGTGGCTGCCGCGCATGGCGCACGTGGCGAACACGCCCGAGGGCGAGCTGCGCTACCTGGGCTCCTCGGCGCTGCGGCTGTGGGCGTTCACGTCCACGCACGTCACCGCGCTCGCCTACGAGGTGGACGACACCACGGCGCAGATCCACGAGCGCGCGCGCCGCTGGCTCGCCTGCCTCAGCACGCGCACCGCGCCCGGTCTCGCAAGCCCGCACTGGGGTCATCCCGTCTACGGCGCGCGGCTCGATCCCCTCTCGGGCGAGCTGGACGTGGTGTGGGCCGAGCCAGGCGACTGGTGCGAGGCCGTGCTCGCCGGGATCCTGCCCGAGCGAGAATGGGACGCCCCGAGGAGCTGGGTCACCGGGCCGGTGTTCGCGCCAGCGTAGCCGCAGGGACCGGAAAAGCAGCGAGCCCCGGACTCTTGGCGCCCGAGGCCCGCGCGTTGCCCGCGACTGGACGGTCGGAGGGCAGTCGAAACCGTTACTGACCCGCCGCGCTACGAGCGCGGCAGCTCGAACTTGAACGACGGGTTCAGGGCGCGGATCTCGCCGACCACGCGCTCGAGGCTCTCCTCGGTCTCGCTGTCGCGCTTCTCGCGCCACGCCGTGTAGAGCTCTAGCAACTCGTCCTGCTTGGTGCGCAGCAGCTCCTGCTGGGCGTGCTCGTCCACGGAGCGCTCGAGGTGGTAGACCTCGCCCTGCGAGAACCGCTTCATCAGGTCCAGGTACTCGCCGCGCATGTGCGACAGGATGCGCAGGTACTTCTCGAACCCGTTCGAGAGCTTCTCCAGCACGTCCGACACGCCCGCGTTCTTGCGATGCACCTGCTGCGAGTACGTGTAGGCGAAGTGGTAGTAGGTCTTGCCGCGGCCGATGTAGGCCTCCTCGCTCGGCTGGGGGCGCGAGCGGGCGGCGGCGGCGGCCATGGCCGGATTGTCGAAGATGCCGATCGAGACCAGCAGGAAATCCGCGTTGGTCTTGTAGATCTGGTACTTGAGCCGCGCGTCGGTGGAGGACGACAGCCGCCGGAACACGTCGGTATCGTACTTGGACAGGAACTTGCGCGACTGCTCCACGTACTCGGGGTTGATGAACGAGTGGAGCAGGTGGGCGAGGTAGACGTTCACGTCCTCGTCGTAGCAGTCCTGGTTCGAGACCAGGCCCGTCTCCATGCGGCTGTAGAGGAGACAGTTGATCATGAAGAAGTAGGTGGGCTGAAGATCCCGGCTACTGTCTTTCAGATCGACGTAATGACGTGGGTTCATGTCGGCCCCTGCTGACCGCGGCGATTGCCCTGGGCACCACGACCGGTGCCGCGTCTGCTCAGTGGGAATGAGAAAGCATCGGTTGTGCCATGCGTCGATATGCGGCCGCGAACAGCGGACGGGCTGTGTACTGAACGATCTCGCGTGGGATTACGTAGCCGACGAAGGCTCGCGATGACAGTAGCTTCGGGTGTGCTGCGCCAGCGGTCGGGCCACCTGACCCGATTCTCCGGGTGAGGAAACTGTTAATGGCCCGCGCACCGGATATCGATATCAACATCCAATTCCGAGGGCTGAACGCAATTCTCGTTATGAAGTGTGAAAACTCCTTGCCATGCGCTTGACTGCCACGTGCCTGTGGCACACGGACATGCCCGTATTTCCACCGGGTTGCGGGGCGCGTGCGTCGTGCACGCTTGTCGACCTGCTGACCTGCGATTCGACCCAATGGAACCGCGCAAGTGCCGCTCGCTGCGCGTGACACTTCCGGGGCATGCCGCTTGCGTGATGCAATGGCAGGGAATCCCCACGGGTTCACCCACCCCCGGCCATGACGCACGCCCCCACTCCTGCTCCCGCCCCACAACCACGACCGCGCATCGGCCCCGGCTTGAAGCTGAGGCTGTGGCTGGCATGCCTCTCCGGTGGTCTCGTGGCCGCAGCGGGAACGCTGTGGATGCTGGCGACGCCGTCGCTCTCCCCGTCCGATCCCGCCGTCTACGGCTGGCTCGCGGGCGTGGCCTGCGCCTCGCTGATCATCGGGCTGCTGCTGGCGCTGTGGATCGACCACCACGTCGTCGGGCAGCTGCACGGGCTGCTGCTGGGACTGCGCTCGAACCGTGTCGCCGAGCTGCGCGGGCTGCCCGCGGGCTCCGGCTGGGGCGAGCTCTCCGAGCTGGGAGACGCGGTCCAGGACACGCTGGAGAAGCGCCAGCGCGAAACGCGCGCGCTGCAGGACCTGGAGCGCGTTCGCGAGCAGCTCGAGATCCTGTTCGCCAGCATCGAACATTGGCAGCGCACGGAGCGCTGGGAGCGACCCGCGCTTCCCGACGGCGAGGTGTCCGCGGTCGGTGAGCTGCTGGCGCACGCGCTGCAGCGGCGCGCCGCGGTGGACGAGCAGAACCGCGAAGCTGCGCGCCAGGTGGCGGGTGAGCTCTCGGCGGTGATCGCCGAGGCGCGCGAGGCGGCGACCCAGGCCGAGCGCGGGTTCGTCGAGGCGACCGCGCTGCAGACCACGCTGCGCGAGCTGCAGCGGCTCTCGGGAGAGTTGGCCGGCAACCTCAAGCGACCGCAGGCGGCAACCGCTGCCGAGCCCGCCGGCGCCGAGGATCACCAGGGCCGCATGCGGCAGGTGCTCGAGGATCTGGTGGGCGCCTCGCTCGCGAGCGTGGACTCGCTCGGGCGCGGGCTCGTACGCGTGCAGGACGTCTCCGACCAGGTGCAGCGCCTCGCCAACCGCGCCACGCTGATCGCCATCCAGGCGCTCGCGGGCACGGGCGACCCGGCCACGTTCGGCGACGAGCTGAAATCCCTCGCCCGCGAGGTGCGCGACGCCACCGACCGCACGCAGCGCTTCGCGCGCGACATCGAGGTGGCGGTGGCCGAGGCCGATACGCGCATGCGCGCGGCGCGCGAGCAGGCGCTCGCCCGGCTCGAGGCCGGAGCGCCGGCGGCCGGCGCGCGAGCCGGTGGTACCCCCGCGGCCGCGTCCGTGGAGCTCGGGCGCGACGTGCGCCGGCTGCTCGAGCGCGTGCTCGAGATGGTCCAGGACGCGAGTGTCAAAGGCGAGCGGGTCTCGACCGCGAGCGAGCGCGCCTCGAGCGTGGCCGAGCGGCTCGCGCGCCGGCTCGACGGCAACGCTTCGGATGCGGAGGCCCTGGTCGTGCGGCTCGCGCCCGTGGGTGAGCCGGTGGCGCTCCCCGCCCCCGACCTGCGCCTGATCGACGAGGACCCGTTCGGCTCCGACGAGCCGTCCGGGGCCGAGGAGCATCCTGCCATCGCACCAGACGATCCCTCCGCCACCGCCCCCGACGAGCGCAGCGAGTCGTTCGAAAGTCCGCGCGGCGAGCCGTTTGGGAAGCCGCGCAAGGATCCGCGCAGCGAGTCGTCGGAATGATGGCCTCCAGCGGAACCGGCGACGCGCACGCGCGCGAGATCGCGACCGGCCTGGCCGCGGCCGTGCGCAGCGCGATCGCCACGACGCGACAGCCGGAAGCACCCACCGCGCCGTCGCTGGCGTGGGCCGCGGCGGCGGACATCGCGGAGCTGCTGGACCTGCCCGGACTCGCGGCGCTGCTCACCGCGTGCACGGGCGCGCCGGCCACGGCCCCGGCACCCCTCGACCGCGCGCTCAACCGCCTCGCGCGCCTCGCCGACGAGGCGGAGTCGCGCGGTGACGTGGGCGCGTTCGCGAGCGCCGATCGCGAGTTGGCGACGCTGGCCGCGAGTGCCGGCCTCGCATGGCGTGCGGCGGTGGCGGCGGAGAGCACGGCTTCCCCCACCCCCGCGTCCCCGGGTCCGGGATCGAGCGCGCCGGCGGAAACAGCGGTTGAAGAAGACGTGCGCTCGCTGGACGTGCTGCTCACCGACTTCGCGTTCGACGACCCGGCCGCGGTGGCGAAAGCGATGGTCGTGCTCCCCGTGGCGGCGGGCCTCCGCGCCGCGCTCGATTGGATCGCTGCCGATGCCGGCGGCCGGCTGCACGTGGAGATGCAGGACGCGGCGCTCACGCTGGTCGCGCGCGCCGCGCACGAGGGCGGGCTCGGTGCCGCGGGCGCCGTGCTCGGGCTCACCGGAGGCGCACTGTTCCCCGAACCCGACGGCCGCTGGGCCCTGCGCGTGCCGCTCCATGCCGCGAAGCCCGCCTACCTGCTCGCCCGCCAGGGCGAGCTGTCGCTCGCACTCCCGTGGCACGCGGTGGCGAAGCTCAAGATCACCGACGAGGCGTCGCGCGGCGCCATGACCGAGCCCTCGCTCGAGCCGTGGTCCGCGCTCGCGCGCCCGCGCGGCGAGCGTCCGGCGGCGCTGCTGGCGCTCGGCCTGCTGCGCGCCTGGCTCCACCTCGACCACATCGTGTGGCGCGTGTTCGCGCGTCCCGAGCCCGCGGAGGCGATCGACGCGGTGCCGGGCGGCCGCCACGTGGTGCGCACGGAAGAGGGCGAGGAATACCGCGTGGTCGACGTGGCCGAGGCGCTCCACGCCGTGCCGCCGCTCCACACGCCGCCGCCCGCGCCGCGCATGCACCCGGCCGAGGTCGCCGCCGGCGAGCTGCTCGCGCCGGCGCCGGAAGCGGTCGCGATCGCGCTCGTGCCGGAGCCCGTCGCCGCGCCGGCGCCGGTCGCGGTCGAAGCGAAGAAGCCTGCCGCACCGGTCGTGTTGGGGGCGGAGTTCGTGCGCGCGCTGGGTTCCCCGGCCGGGGCCGTCGTCGCCACGCCCGCACCGCCGGCGGTGACGCCCGCGCCCGAGCCGTCCGCGGCGAGGGAGCCCGTGGCACCCGCGCCTCGCGCCGCGATCACTCGCGTGCTCGTCGTGGACGACTCGCTCGTGGCGCGCATGGAGTTGGGCCGTGTGCTCGAGCGCCACGGCTGGGAAGTGGAGTGGGTGGAGACCGCGGCCGAGATGTGGTCGGTGCTCCCCGAGAACGAATGGTCGATCGTGTTCGTGGACGTGTCGCTGCCCGACGCGCGCGGCCGCGCGCATCTGCAGACGCTGGCCGAGCGGCAACGCACGGCCCGGCGACGCTTCGAGGTGGTGGCGCTCACGCGCGACGCGAGTGACGAGCTCCTCGTGCACGACGCCGGCATCACCCGCATGCTGCGCAAGCCGTTCGCGCCCGGCGCGGTGGAGCGCGCGGTGCGCGAGCTGCGAGGAGGGCGCTCGTGATCGCCCGGCTGCCGCAGCGAGACCTGCCGCCGCCGCTCATCCTCGTCGCGGACGAGGAGCCGAAGGTCGTGGAGGCGATCGTTGCCGCGCTCCAGCTCCACCACTACCGCGTCAGCGTCGCCGAGGACGGCGACGAGGTGCTGCGCCGCACGCACGGCGAGTCGCCCGCCCTCATCATCGCCAGCGTGCGGCTCAAGGGTCGCGGCGGGCTGGAGCTGTGCGGCACGCTGCGCCGCGAGGCGGACTGGGGCGACATGCCGATCGTGCTGCTCTCCACCGCGACCGATCCCGAGGCGCGCGTCGAGGCGCTCGCGCACGGCGCCGACGACCTGGTCACCAAGCCGTTCTCGCCGCGCGAGCTGGTGGCGCGCGTGCAGCGGCTCGTGTCCCGCGCACGCGAGACCGATCGCTACCGGAACCGCAGCCTGGAGCTGGAGCGCGACGTCGCGCGCCTCGAGCTCGAGGGCCGCCGCTCGCGCGAAGATGCGGAGCGCGAGCGCTCGCTCCGTTCGCTCGCGAACGGGCTCCACGGCGCGCTGCTCCGCACGCTCGATCTCGACGAGCTGAACGCGAGGCTGCTGCGCGAATGCTGTGTCCAGACCGGGGCGCGCAGCGCGGCCCTGCTGTCGCAGGACCACGCCGGTGCCTGGACCGTGACCTCCGTGCGCGGCGATCTGCCCGAGCGCTGGGGCGCGCTCGCACTCGCTGCCGGCGGCGCGTGCGTTCCCTGGCTCACCGCGCTCGGCCGCCCCGCACTGAGCGCCGAGCTCGAGCGCCTCGGCGACATGGCGCGCGAGGTGGGTGAGCTTGCGGCGCACGGCGTCGCCATGCTCGCGGTCGTGCCGGGTGCGGCGGCCGGAGCGTCGCCAAGCGTGGCTTCGGACCGGGGCGCGTCCGCGATCGTCGTCTGCGAGGAGCGGCCCGACGGCCGGCCGTTCAGCCCCATGGAGCGCGACCGTTTCGGCGTGCTGTGCGCGGCGGCCGCGCCGGCGCGCGCCGTGGCGCAGCGCTTCCGCGAGCAGCAGGACCGCGCGCTCGAACTGCTCTCGGGTTCCAACGAGGAGCGGCGCCGGGAAGCGGCACGGGAAGCGAAGCAGCGACTGCTGGCGCTGGCGGCGCGGTTCGGCGTCTCGCCCGCGGACGAGGCGGTGCTCGCGCGGGCGCTCGACCTGGGCCCGTGGGTGTGGACCGACGCCGGTCGCGCGGCGCTCGACGAGCTGGTGGGTGACGGCCTCTCGCGCGAGCTGAAGCGCGTGCGCGAGCTGGCGATCGACGCCGATGGTTGTGCCCAGGGCGCGCCTGGAGCGGACGAGGACACGCTGCCGCTGCTCGCGGCGGCCGGACTCCGCTACCAGGTGCTGAGGCTCTCCGGGCGGAGCGCGTTCGAGAGCTGGCGAACGTCGGCGAGCTGGATGGGGGTGCAGGGCCACCCGGCGCTCCGCGGCGCGTTCCCCGAGGCCCTGGAGCCGGGGCCCGCGCGATCCGGGACGAAGGCCCCGGATCGCGCGCCCGCGCACTGACCGCTATTTCTTCTCGATCGTGCCCGGCTTGATGCCGCTGAAATCCACCTTCGGCGTCTCCCTCGCGTTCTCGGGGACCGGATACATCGTCGCTTCCTTGAAGCCGAACGCGCCTGCGAACAGGTTCATGGGGAAGCTGCGCACGGCGACGTTGTAGTCCTTCACCGACTCGTTGTAGCGCATGCGCTCGGTGGCGATGCGATTCTCGGCGCCGGCGATCTCGTCCATGAGCTGCGTGAACGTCTCCATGCTCTTCAGCTGGGGATAGTTCTCCACCACCACCAGCAGCCGGCCGATGGCGCCGTCCATGCCCTGCGCCGCCTTGATGCCGTCCTCGGGCGTCTTCGCGCCCGCCATGGCGGCGCGCGCGTTCGCGATGTCACCGAACACGGTCTGCTCCTGGCCCGCGGCGCCCTTCACCGTTTCCACCAGGTTGCCGATGAGCGAGGCGCGCTGCTGGAGCCGGTTGTCCACCTGCGCCCACTTGTTCTCGACGTCGGTCTTCTTCTGCACGAGCGAGTTGTAGTTGCCCGCGACGCAGCCGCCGAACCCGAGCACGATGAGCAGCACGATGCCCAGTACGACCAAGCCACCCTTCATGGCGACCGTCTCCTTTCGAACGCCGCGCCCGGTGCGCGGCGGGAACCTGCCTGACTACGCGCGGCCGCGGCCGCGGGATTCACCAGTGTGCGCCACCGCCACCGCCACCGCTCGAGCCGCCGCCGAAGCCGCCGAAGCTGCTCCCGCCGCCGCCGCCCCCGCCGCCGAAGCCGCCGCCGAAGCCGCCGAACCCGCCGCCCCAGCCACCCCAGCCGCCCGGCGGGTACCAGCCGCCCCCGCGCCGGCGCCGGCTCGCGGCGAGCGCGGGGAAGACGACGAAGAACAGCACGAACAGGATCAGCATGAACACCCAGTTGGGGATCCCGCCCGAACCGCCCTCGTCGTAGCGCAGCTCTTTCCCGTTCCACTCGAGCTTCACGCCCTTCTCGGCGGCGATGCGCTGCGAGGCGGCGAGCACGGCCGCGGTGATGCCGGCCGCGGGATCGCCGTTCCGGAACTCGGGCACGGCGAGGTCGCGCAGCATGCGCGCTTGCCAGCCGTCGGGCAGCGTGCCCTCGAGCCCGTAGCCGGTCTCGAACTCGAGCGAGCGCTCTTTCATCGACACGAGCAGCAGCAGGCCGTCGCGGCGGTCCTTGTCGCCGATGCCCCAGGTGTTGAAGACGCGCGTCTTGAACGTCGTCGGGTCGTCGGGCTCGCACGAGGCCACCGTGAGCACCGCGAACTGGGCGCCCGTCTTCTGATGCACCTGGTCGAGGAAGCTCTCGAGCTGCGCCGAGCGCTCCTCGCCGATCACGCCGGCGTCGTCGTTGACGTAGCCGTGGAACGCCGGGACCGCGGGGAGTCGGGTCGAGTCCTGGGCGCGCGCCGGGTCCCCGGCGGGGCCGGGTCCGACCGCGATCACCAGCGCGATGAGGAGGGCGCGCGCGGCCGCACGCCGGTGCGTCATTGCACGCGGAAACCGTCGACCGCGCTCACCAGCAGCTCGACCTGGGCGAGGAACGCACGGTACGCCGCGCGCGTGGGCTCCACGCCCGGATGCTTGCGCTCCGCGCGCAGGCGGTGCGCGCCCTTCAACGCGTTCTCATCGAGGCCGTGGATCTCGGCCACGCGCTCGATCACGCGTTCCAGGCTCGGCGGCGGCGCTTCGCCGTGGAGCCGGATCAGGGCGCGGAACAGCGTGTGGAACCCGCTCGCGAGCCGCGCCAGCGCCGCGTGCAGCTGCTCGGGATGGCCGCCGCCGGTCAGGTACTCCTGCATCAGTCTCAGATGCTTGCCGCGCAGCTCCTGCTCGATCTGGAGCCTCAAGTAGGTGTCCGGCACCTCGAGCGTGTCGAACAGGTTCACGCCCTCCAGCTTCCAGTGGCGCTCCTTCAGGTCGGTCCACTCGATCGGGAACACGTCGAGCGAGCGCTGCACCTGCTGCATCGTCACGAACAGCGGATCGATGTGCGGCGGCTTGTTGGAGAGCGGCACCGCGGCGGCGATCGCGTCCAGCCGCGAGATGGGCAGGTCCTTCGCCACGACCAGGACGTTGATGTGCCGGTGCTGCGGGTCGAAGCCCTCGTTCAGGGCGCCGCCGGTGATGTAGGCGGAGAGAAAGTCCGGGCCCAGGCGCTCCTGCACCGGGGTGAGCCAGCGCTGCGCCGTGGCGAGCACCAGCGGCGTGGGCTCGATCATGCTCTTCACGTCGGTCATGGCGCGCACGATAAGGCAACGCCGCGAGGGGTCAAGAGACGCGCGCGCAGCGCGGCTACTGCTTTCGTCGTACTTGACCCTCCCCAAGCGCGCTCGTACCGTTCCTTGCCCATGCGCACGGTCGTCAACGACTTCAGCATCCACGTGGCCACGGTCAATGGCTCCGGAAGCCAGACCGCGAACAACGTGCTGCTCCGCTCCATCTTCCAGATGGGTGTTCCGGTCAGCGGCAAGAACCTGTTCCCCTCGAACATCGCCGGGCTGCCGACCTGGTTCACGATCCGCGCCAGCCGCGACGGCTGGATCGCGCGCCGCGGCGGACACGAGATCCTCGTGGTGATGAACCCCGAGACCGCCGCCGCCGACGTCGCCGAGATGGGCCCGGGCACGGTGATCGTGACCAACGACTCGATCAAGCTGCCGCCGGTCGCCGACGATCGCATCGTCTACGCGGTGCCGATGGCGAAGCTGATGGAGAGCATCACCACCGACGTCAAGCTCCGCCGGCTGGTGGTGAACATGATCTACGTCGGCGTGCTCGCCGAGCTGCTGGGTATCGACGTGATCGAGGTGGACAAGGCGCTGCACGCGCAGCTGGGCAGGAAGCCAAAGGCGATGGCGTTGAACCAGGCCGCGGTCCAGGCGGGCATGAAGTACGTGCGCGAGCACCTGCCCAAGCGCGACCCTTATAAGGTGGAGCGCATGAACGCCACCGCGGGCAAGATCCTGATCGAGGGCAACACCGCGGCGGCGCTGGGGGCGATGTTCGCCGGCGTCACCGTGGTGACGTGGTACCCGATCACGCCCTCGAGCTCGCTGGTCGAGGCGTTGATCGGGTTCCTCGAGAAATACCGGCGCGATCCGGCCACGGGGAAGGCGAGCTACGCCGTGATCCAGGCCGAGGACGAGATCGCCGCCATCGGCATGGTGCTGGGCGCCGGCTGGGCCGGCGCGCGCTCGATGACCAGCACGTCGGGCCCCGGCATCTCGCTCATGGCCGAGTTCGCGGGCTACGGCTACTACACGGAGATCCCGGGCGTCATCTTCGACATCCAGCGCGTGGGCCCGAGCACGGGCCTGCCGACGCGCACGGCGCAGGGCGACCTGTCGTTCGTCTACGGGCTCTCGCACGGCGACACGCAGTTCCCGGTGCTGCTGCCGGGCTCGGTGGGCGAGTGCTACGAGTTCGCGCAAGCAGCGTTCGACCTCGCCGAGCGGCTGCAGATGCCGGTGTTCGTGCTCTCCGATCTCGACCTCGGCATGAACAACTGGATGAGTGACCCGTTCACCTACCCGGAGAAGGCTTGGGATCGCGGCAAGGTGCTGGACGACGAGGCGCTGGCGAAGGTCGCCAAGTTCGAGCGCTACCGCGACGTGGACGGCGACGGCATCCCGTACCGCACGCTGCCGGGTGCCAAGGACTGGAAGGGCACGTACTTCACGCGCGGCTCGGGTCACGACGAAGCGGCACGCTATACGGAGGACCCGAACGCCTACGTCCGCAACATGGACCGCCTGAAGCGGAAGCTCGAGACGGCGAGAACGATGGTGCCCGTGCCGGAAGTCTTTCCCACGAACGGCGCCGAGATCGGCTTGATCGCCTACGGCTCCTCGCACTGGGCGGTGGTCGAGGCGCGGGCCGAGCTCGCCGCCGCGGGCGTGCGCACCTCTTACATGCGCGTGCGCGGGTTGCCGCTGCCGGCGAGCGTCGCCGAGTTCGTGAAGCAGTACGACCGCGTCTACGTCATCGAGCAGAACCGGGACGCGCAGCTCGCCGAGCGCATACGTTTGGAGTGCCCGGACCGAGCCGTGCGCATCAGGAGCGTGCTCCACTACGACGGCCTGCCGCTCGACGCGCGCTCGGTCGTCCGTGGCGTGCTGGCGCACGAGAGCGTCGCCCAGGGAGTGGTGAAGTGAGCACGACCACCCCAGCCGGCCAGCCGACCAATCGCCTCGGTCTCACCAAGGCCGAGTACGACGGCAGCAAGACCACGCTGTGCCCGGGCTGCGGGCACAACGCCATCACCGGCGGCATCATCCAGGCCGCGTGGGAGGCGGGACTCGAGCCGCACCGCGTGGCGAAGCTCTCGGGCATCGGCTGCTCGAGCAAGACGCCGGCCTACTTCCTCGGGCACTCGCACGGCTTCAACGCCGTTCACGGCCGCATGCCCAGCATCGCCACCGGCGTGCACGCCGCGAACCGCGACCTGCTGCTGATCGGCGTCTCCGGGGACGGCGACACCGCGAGCATCGGCCTGGGGCAGTTCTGCCACCTCGTCCGCCGCAACGTGCCGGTGGTCTACATCGTCGAGAACAACGGCGTCTACGGGCTCACCAAGGGCCAGTTCTCCGCCACTGCCGACGTCGGCAGCACGCAGAAGGGCGGCAAGGCGAACCTGCTGATGCCGATCGACCTGTGCGCGATCGCGATCGAGCTGGGCTGCGGCTTCGTCGCGCGCTCGTTCTCGGGTGACCAGAAGCAGCTCCGGCCGCTGCTGAAGGCCGCGTTCGCGCACCCGGGCACGGCGGTGATCGATGTCATCAGCCCGTGCGTGACGTTCGCCGACCACGAGGGCTCGACCAAGAGCTACGCCGCGGTGAAGGAGCACGACGCGCCGCTCCACGACATCGAGTACGTGCCCTACTTCGAGGACATCACCGTGGACTACGAGCCCGGCACCACCCGCGAGGTGACGATGCCGGACGGCTCGCACGTCTACCTGAAGAAGCTGGCCGAGGACTACGACCCCACCAACCCGACGCACGCCATCCAGGTCATCCGCGACGCGCGCGACGAGATGAAGCTCCTGACCGGGCTGCTCTACGTGAACACGGGCACGCACCGGTTCGACCAGGAGATGCAGATGATCGACGAGCCGCTGGCGACGCTGCCGCTCGAGCGCGTGCGCCCGCCGCAGAGCGTGCTCGACTCGATCATGGCCAGCTATCGCGAGGGCAGCGCGCCGGTCGGTGCGGGTGGCGGTTGATCGGCTGACGGGGGTGCGCGCAGCGTTCGACGCTCGCGCGACGTCGTACGCCCTGTGGCCCGAGCTGGTGCGCGGCGAGACGCGCCACCGCGTGCTCGAGCGGCTGGAGCCCGTCGCCGACGAGGTGCTGCTCGACCTCGGCTCCGGCCCCGGCGCCATGGCCCGCGCCGCGGGACCGTTCGTGAAGCGCGTCGTGCTCTGCGATCTCTCGCCGGCGATGTTGCGCGCGGCCGCGCTCGAGTCGCGCCGCGCCGAGCGGCTCGTGCCGCCGCGCGCGGCGGGCGATGCGTCGTCGCTGCCGTTCAGGAACGGCAGCTTCGACCTGATCGCGTGCCGGCATGCCGCGCGGCTCTTCGGCTCGCCCGCGGCCGCGGCCGCGGAGATGCAGCGCGTGCTCCGCCACGGCGGCCGCGTCGCGATCTGCGACGTGATGGCGACCGGCGATCCCGCCGTCGACCGCGTGCTGCTCGCGCTCGAAGAGCTGCTGGCGCCGTGCCCGGTGACGCTGCTCACGCCCGCCGCGTGGGGAGAGCAGCTGGCGCAGGCAGGCCTCCGCCGCGACTGGGACGACCAGCCGCTCGTGGAGCTCGAGGCCGGCCGCTCGTGGCTCGACGCCTGTGCCCGCTGCGGCGCGGCGCAGCCCGCGTGCGACGAAGGCAAGCGACTGCTGCTCGACGCGCCCGCCGACGCGCGCCGCTCGCTCGGCGTGCTCGCGCACGGCACCGACGTCGTCTACCACCCGCCGTTCGGCATCGTCGGCGCGACGCGGGTGTAGCATCGGGTCCTCGAAGGAGGTGCTCCATGCCCGGTCCCATCCTGGTCCACGCGATCCTCAGCTCCCTGCTCGTGCTGCTTGCGATCCCGCTGATCCTGCGCCGCGTCCCGCCGAATCCGCTCTATGGGCTTCGCGTGCCGGCCACGTACAAGGACGACCAGGTCTGGTACGACGCGAACGCGGCGAGCGGCCGCGACTTCGTGATCTTCGGCGTGTGCATGACGCTGCTCACGATCGTGCTCCAGGTCGCGGGCGTTCGCGACATGGCGTTCGAGATCGCATGGAGTTTGGCGGCCGGCGCCGGTGCGATCTGCGTGGTTGCTCTCGGGTGGACGCGCGCGAACCGGATGTTCCGCGAGCGTCAAGGGCGCGGCCGTTGACCGTTCTGCGGCGTCGGTAGCCCGCACCCCGCCCGGCTGTCACACATCCGCCATAAAATGTCGCACGCAAGCCGTTGCTGCACCCCCGGACGCGTGCTTGAATCGAGAAGCCTACCGTGAGGCATTTCGCGGGCGCGGGCGGAACCGCCGGCGCCGACCTCGAACCCGTTTCAAGGGAAGCCAACCCCGCATGCGCGCTCCCGCCATTCGCCGCTCGATCGCGGCCCTCGCCACCCTCGTCGTCGTGGTCGCCGGCTGCGCGCAGGCGCCGGAGCGCCGCGGCGGCCGCGTGCCGGTGACCGTGGCGGTCGCCGCGACGCGTAGCGTGCCGTACGAGCTGGACGCCACCGGCACGGTGGAGCCGATCGCGTCGGCCGACGTGCTGCCGCAGGTGGGCGGCATGGTCACCCACATCGCGTTCCACGAGGGCGACGACGTGCGCCAGGGGCAGGTGCTGGTGGAGTTGGACAAGACCTCGTTCGCCACCGAGGTGGCGCGCACCGCGGCGCTGCTCGAGCGCGATCGCGCGCAGGCGCGCTCGGCCCAGCTCAACTGGGAGCGCACGCAGTCCCTCGACAAGCAGCAGCTCGTCTCGCCCGGCGACGCGGACGCGGCGCGCGCGGCGGCCGAGTCCGCCATCGCCACCGTGCTCGCCGACTCGGCGAGCCACATGCGCGCAGCGATCGACCTCGAACATGCGACCGTGCGCGCCCCGATCTCGGGCCGCACCGGCAAGCTCGGCGTGCACGTGGGCGACGTGGTGCGCGCGAACGAGGCGGCGTCGGCGGTGGTGACGATCCACCAGCTCCGGCCGATCCGCGTCCGCTTCACGATCCCGCAGACCGACATGGCCGAGCTCCAGGGCGAGCACCGGCGCGACGTGCGCGTGGTCATCGTGAAGGACGACACCGACTCGGCGAGCCCCGAAGGCTCGCTCGCGTTCGTGGACAATCAGGTCGAAGCGGCCAGCGGCACGCTGCTCCTCAAGGGCGAGTTCGCGAACACAGACGGCGAGCTGTGGCCCGGCGCGTTCGTGCGCGTGCGGCTCAAGCTCCACGAGCAGCAGGGCGCCACCGTGGTGCCGACCGCGGCGGTGAACAATTCGCAGTCGGGGACCTACTGCTACGTGGTGAAGGCCGATACAACCGTCGAGATGCGCAAGGTGACCGTGACGCGGAGTTGGCAGGACCTGAGCGTCGTGGCCTCCGGCATCGAGACCGGCGAGATCGTGGTCACCGATGGGCAGGTGCGATTGTCGCCGGGGGCGAAGGCCCTGATCCGCATGCCGGCCGGGTCGGGCGGCGGTGAGCCGCGCGCGACCGGCCCGGGCGAGGGCAATCCGGGCGGCCAGGGGGGCACGAACCACAAGTCCTCCGCCGGCGGCACGCGCACCGCGAGCGGCAGCGCGCCGGCCGCGAGCGAAACGCAGCGATGAACCTAAGCGAACCGTTCATCCGGCGGCCCGTCGCCACCACGTTGACGATGATCGGCGTCGTGCTGTTCGGCGCGCTCGCCTACCCGCAGCTGCCGGTGAATGACCTCCCGAACGTCGACTACCCCGTGATCAACGTGCGCGCGAGCCTGCCGGGCGCGAGCCCGCAGACGATGGCCGCCGCCGTGGCGACCCCGCTCGAGAAGCAGTTCACCACGATCCCCGGGCTTGACGTAATGACGTCCAGCTCCGGCCTCGGCAGCACGAACATCACGCTCCAGTTCGTCTTGAGCCGCAACATCGATGCCGCGGCGCAGGACGTGCAGGCGGCGATCTCGCAGACGCTGCGCCAGCTGCCGCAGGACATCCTGCCGCCCTCGTACCAGAAGTCGAACCCCGCCGACTCGCCGATCCTATTCCTGGCGCTCACCTCGGACCTGCTGCCGCTCTCGACGCTGGACGAGTACGCGCAGACGACGCTCGGCCAGCGCCTCTCCACCGTGGACGGCGTGGCGCAGGTGCAGGTGTACGGCTCGCAGAAGTACGCGGTGCGCATCCAGCTCGACCCGCAGGCGCTCGCCTCGCGCGGCGTGGGCATCGACCAGGTCTCGGACGCCATCGGAGACGGCAACGTGAACCTCCCGACCGGCGTGCTCTGGGGGTCGGACAAGGCGCTCACGCTGCAATCCAACTCCCAGCTGGAGTCGGCAAAGGAGTTCCGCGACCTCGTGATCAAGAACCAGGACGGCGCGCCCGTCCGCCTGGGGGACCTCGGCGAGGTGCTGGACGGGGTCCAGGACACGCACGTGGCGAGCTGGTTCAACGGCCGCCGCGCGATCGTGCTCGCGATCAACCGCCAGCCGGGCACGAACACGGTGAGGGTCGCGGACGCCGTGCACGCCATGGTCGAGAAACTCAAGCCCCAGCTCCCCGGCTCGGTGCGCATCGAGACGCTCAACGACCGCTCGATCTCGATCCGGCACTCGGTGAACGACGTGCAGGTCACGCTGCTCATCACGCTGCTGCTCGTGATCATCGTCATCTTCCTGTTCCTGAGGAATGCGTCGGCCACGGTGATCCCCAGCCTGGCGCTGCCGCTCTCGATCCTCGGCACGTTCGCGGTGATGAAGCAGTTCGGCTTCAGCCTCGACAACCTGTCGCTGATGGCGCTGACGCTGTCGGTGGGCTTCGTCGTCGACGACGCCATCGTCATGCTCGAGAACTGCGTCCGCCACATGGAGATGGGGAAGAAGCCGCTGCAGGCGGCGCTCGACGGTTCGGCGGAAATCGGCTTCACCATCCTGTCCATGACGATCTCGCTCGTGGCCGTGTTCATCCCGGTGCTGTTCATGGGCGGGCTGCTGGGCCGGCTCTTCCACGAGTTCGCGATCGTGATCAGCGTCGCCATCCTCGTGTCTGGCTTCGTCTCGCTGACGCTCACGCCGATGATGGCGAGCCGCTTCCTGCGCGCGGGCCACCATGAGTCGAGATCGCCGGTCCTGCGCGCGAGCGAGGCCGCGTTCCAGTCCGGACTCAAGGCCTACGAGAAGAGTCTTGGCTGGGTCATGCACCATCGCCGCACCGCGCTCGTGTTCTCGGCGGGCATCCTCGTCGGCACGGTGCTGCTGTTCGGCTGGATCCCGAAGGGCTTCATCCCCAGCGAGGACATCGACCAGCTGGTGGGGACCACCGAGGCGGCCGAGGGCACGTCGTTCGACTCGATGGTGCGCCACCAGCAGCAGATCGCCGCGGTGCTCCAGAAGGACCCGAACATCGCGGGGTTCATGTCGTCGGTGGGGGGCGGCGGCGGCGGCACCAGCTCGAACCAGGGCCGCGTCGTCCTGCGCCTGAAGCCCAAGGCGGAGCGCAAGCTCACCGCCGACCAGCTCGCGCGCGCGCTCACGCCGAAGCTGAACGCCGTGCCCGGCATGCGCGTGTTCCTGCAGAATCCGCCGCCGGTGAGGATCGGCAGCCGTTCCGCGAAGAGCCAGTACCAGTTCACGCTCACCGGCACCGACCTCGCCTCGCTCTATGACAACTCGACGAAGCTGGAAGCCAAGCTGCGCACGCTGCCGGCACTCGAGAACGTGACCAGCGACCTGCAGATCAAGAACCCCGAAATCCACGTCGATCTGGACCGCGAGCGCGCCTCACTGCTCGGCGTTTCGCCGCGCGACGTGGACGAGACGCTCTACGACGCCTATGGCTCGCGCCAGGTGTCGACCATCTTCACGCCCACGAACCAGTACTGGGTCATCATGGAGCTGCTGCCGCAGTACCAGCGCGACGTGACCGCGCTCCAGCTCCTGAACGTGCGCTCGAGCAAGGGCGGCCTCGTGCCGGTCGGCGCCGTGGCGAAGCTCACGGCAGGCCTGGGACCGCTGAGCGTGAGCCATTCGGGCCAGGTGCCGGCGGTGACGTTGTCGTTCGACGTCAAGCCCGGCACGGGGCTCTCCGAGGCCGTGACCCAGATCCAGACCGCGGCGCGCCAGACGCTTTCCAGCGACATCAGCACCGCGTTCGCGGGCACGGCGCAGGCGTTCCAGGCCAGCCAGCAGGGGCTGACGCTGCTGCTGTTGATCGCCGTGCTCGTTATCTACCTGGTGCTCGGCATCCTCTACGAGAGCTTCGTCCACCCGATCACGATCCTCTCCGGGCTGCCGTTCGCCGGCTTCGGTGCGCTGCTGACGCTGGTGATCTTCCGCACCGACCTGTCGGTGTACGCGTTCGTCGGCGTGATCATGCTGATCGGGCTGGTGAAGAAGAACGCGATCATGATGATCGACTTCGCGATTGCGGCGGAGCGCGAGGAGGGCAAGAGCCCGCGCGACGCCATCATCGAGGCGTGCCTCGTGCGCTTCCGGCCGATCATGATGACCACGATGGCGGCGCTCATGGGCACGCTGCCCATCGCGATCGGCTGGGGCGCGGGCGCGGAATCGCGGCGGCCGCTCGGCCTGGCCGTGGTCGGCGGGCTCGCGTTCTCGCAGCTGATCACGCTGTACGTGACCCCCGTCTTCTACACGTACCTCGCGCGGCTCCAGGAACGTTTCTCGTGGAAGCGCGCGAAGGCGTCCCAGCGCGGAGTGGGCGGCGCGGTCGCCGAACCCCCGGCGGAGTCGACCGCGCTGCGCTAGCGGATGATCTCGTGGGCGCCGGCGAGCACGCCGTGCGACTTCACGAAGTCGACCGCCTTCACCAGCACGTAGTCAGTGTCGTACGTGCTGACGACGAACACCGGGATGCCCGCGGCGGCGAGCGGGGCGGTGAGGCCGCTCACGACGCCGGTGAGGTCGAACGGCAGCGGGCCCACGACCTCGAACGCGCGCCAGTCACGCTCGACGTTCTCCGCCACGGAGGGGGGGAGATCGTCCTCGCTGCAGACGACCGAGAGCTCATGCGGCGTGCGCGTGATCGACCAGAACTCGGCCGAGGCGTGCAGCACCCACGCGGGCAGCGGCGCGTCGGGTGCGAACCGGCACACGGCGAGCCGCCACGGCGTCTCGCGAACCCGGAGCCTCGGCGGCGGACCGGCCGCCGGCCGGGTCACGGAAAGACGGTCTCGCCCTCGTCGTCGAGCACGACGATGGCCGAGCACGGACAGGTCTCGGCGGCCTCGAGGACCTTCTCCGGTGTCTCGGATTCGGGGTCGAGGATGGTCGCCTTGTTCTTGCTGTCCATGCCGAACGCGCCGGGCGCGATCTCCTGGCACTGGCCATGGCCACAGCACTCTCGATGGATGATGCGGATCTGCATGAGGGGTCTCCGAGAGCGCGACATGGTGGGGCATGGCTGCGGGGCGTTCAAGCGGGTTGTCGGCCGGAGCGCACGCGTTCTAGAGTCAACTGTTCACTTTCGACCTCGGCCCTCACGCGGGAACGCCCCATGGATGCCCTCGATCGCTACCTCGAAGACCACAAGCCCCAGTTCCTCGAGAACCTGAAGGCCGCGCTCCGCATCCCCAGCGTGAGCGCGCAGCCCCAGCACAAGGCCGACGTGCAGCGCTGTGCGGAGCACATCGCGGCGCACTTGAAGAAGATCGGGATGACGCGCGCCGAGGTGGTGAAGACGCCCGGTCATGCCGTGGTCTACGCCGAATGGCTCGGCGCGCCCGGCAAGCCCACCGCGCTCCTCTACGGTCATTACGACGTGCAGCCGGTCGAGCCGCTGGAGCTGTGGAAGACGCCGCCGTTCGAGCCCACCGAGCGAGACGGCAAGCTCTACGCGCGCGGCGCCTGCGACGACAAGGGCCAGGTCTACATGCACCTCAGCGCGATCGAGGCGCATCTCGCGGTGAACAAGAAGCTGCCGATCAACCTGAAGCTCGTGATCGAGGGCGAGGAGGAAGCAGGCAGCGAGAGCCTCGAGGGGTTCCTCACCGCCCGGCGCAAGGAGCTGGACGCCGACGTCATCCTGGTGAGCGACACCGGCATGCCGGCGCCCGACCAGCCCGCGCTCACGTACGCGCTCCGCGGCATCTGCTACACGCAGATCGAGATCGTGGGCCCGAGCCGCGACCTGCATTCGGGCGTGTTCGGCGGCGCGGTGAAGAACCCCGCGAACGCGCTCGCCGGCATCATCGCCGGGCTCATGGACGCCGACGGCCGCATCACCGTGCCCGGCTTCTATGACAAGGTCCGCGAGCTGACGCCCGCCGAGCGCGAGGCGTACGCCGCCGTCCCCTTCGACGAGAAGGGCTTCATCGCCGAGACCGGCGTGGTGCAGCCGTTCGGCGAGAAGGGGCGGAGCACGCTCGAGCGCATCTGGTCGCGGCCGACGCTGGACGTGAACGGCATGTGGAGCGGCTACACGGGCGAGGGCAGCAAGACCGTGCTGCCGAGCTTCGCCGCCGCCAAGGTGAGCATGCGGCTCGTGCCCGACCAGGATCCCAAGGCGATCTTCGCCGCGTTCGAGAAGCACGTCCGGGCGCTGGCGCCGCCGTCGGTGAAGGTGACGGTGAAGGACCTGCACGGTGCCAGCCCGTGGATCACGTCGCCCGAGCACCCGATGCTCCAGGCCGCGGTGCGCGCGCTGGCGCGCTCGTGGACCAAGAAGCCGGCGCTGATCCGCGAGGGCGGCTCGATCCCGGTGATGGCGACGTTCCAGCACACGCACAACCTGCCCTGCATCCTGATGGGCTTCGGCCTCCACGACGACCAGGTGCACGCGCCGAACGAGAAGTTCTCGCTCACGAGCTTCCACGGCGGCACCCGGAGCTGCGCCTATCTTTACGAGGAGCTCGGCATCGGCGTACGAGCCGAAGCGGGGGCGGCCGCTCGAGGCCACGGCGCGTAGCGGGACCGTGGAGCGGCCGACGCTGAAAACCACGTGGGAGCGCTGATGTGGCGCCGGTTCGCAGCGGGTGGGGTGAACCCCGTATTCCCCGGATCGCCCGCCCGGAGCTAGCTTCGGGTCGTCTGCGACATGCGAGCGATCGGGGACGTGGAATGCCACATCAATGGACGGGGCGTGGTCGCCCCGGCCGCTCGCATCGGCGTACGCCGATCGCATGTTGCTGGGCGCTCGTCGCGCTCCTGGCCTGGATCGATCCCGACGGCGGATCCGGCGCGCGCGCGGCCCCGCCCGCCAGCCGCATCCAGATCACCGTGTCGCATTCGGAGCACGGCGGGATCGTGCCCTCGCATCCGGCGCCCGTGGCGCCCGGCAGCACGGTGCGGTTCGGCATCTTCCCGCGCACCGGCTACCACCTCGACTCGCTGTTCGTGGACGGGGAGCCGGTCCGGACCGGGTCCGAGCTGGTGTTGAGCGATGTCCGCGGGCCCCACCGCGTCACCGCCAAGTTCGCGCGCAACGTGTACGTCATCGTCGCCACCTCCGGTCCGCACGCGACCGTCACGCCCTCGGGCCTCGTGCCGGTGCCCCACGGCCGGAGCCAGTCGTTTCTGTTCGCGGCGGACCCTGGATACCAGGTGAACGAGGTGCTCGTCGACGGCAGCGCCGTGCGGCCCCGCAAGCGCTACACGTTCACGAGCGTGGAGGCGGAGCACCGGATCCTGGTCCGCACCGAGCACCACGCGGCCACGGTCATCGCGCCCGAGCCCGGCGAGCTGTGGCTCGCGGGCGAGACGCGCGAGGTTCGCTGGCAGCCGCTGGAGAAGGAGGATGCGGACTCGGCCGAGGTCCGCGTCTCGTATCACGGGCCCGACGGGCCGTGGGCGCCCATTTGGCGCGGCCTTTTCCGCACCGGCTCGGCGGACTGGGAGGTGCCCGCGCTCGACTGCGACAGCCTCGTCATGTGCGTGGCCACGGTCGACTCGGGCTCGACACCCGGGCTCGACTACAGCAGCGGCCTGGTCCGCGTGCGCTCCACGGTGGCGGGCGACGGCGCCTCGCTCTTCTACGTGCGCGCGTCGCCAAGCCCGGCCCCCGTGGGGCCGGTGCGGCTCGATTACTCGGTGCCCATCCCGGGCGAGGCGACGCTGGAGATCTTCACCGTGAACGGACGCGAGGTCTGGCGCTGGTCGGCGGGCTTCACCCCGAGGGGGCGTCGGAGCGCGACATGGGACGGGCGACTCGCGGGCGGCGGGCCGGCGCAACCCGGCGTCTACTTCGCGCGCCTCACCACGCACAGTGGCGTGCGCAACTGCCGGCTCGTCCTGCTGCCGTAGCCGCACAGACTCTCCGCACGGGGCTGCCGAGCGTCAGCGAGGCATTCTGTAGACATCCGGCGCCCACTTCTCCATCCAGCGTTTCGGATCGGCGAGCGGGGTGAAGCCGAACTTCTCGTAGAGGCCGTGCGCATCGCGCGTGAGCAGGATCCAGCGCCGGAAGCCCTGCAACTCCGGGTGCGCGGACATCACCTCCATCAGCCAGCGGCTCAGGCCACGGCCGCGCCATGGCTCGAGCACGTACACGTCGCCCACGTAGGCGACCGTGGCGAAGTCGGTGACGACGCGCGCGAAGCCCACCTGCCGCGCGCCCTCGTAGATGCCGAAGCAGAGCGCGTGGCGCAGCGAGCGCTCGAACACGTCGCGCGGGATGCCGTGCGCCCAGTACGAGTTCGAGAGGTAGTCGTAGATGCCGTCGACGTCGAGCCGCGCCGGATCGGTGCTGATCGTGAACCCGTCGCGCTGCCACTCGCCGTGCTGCCCTCCCGCGGCGTGCGGCATCAGTTGCTCCGGTAGTTGCCGAACTTGAGCTCCACGCCGAAGTCCTGCTGCTTCAAGAGCGTGATCGCGCCCTGCAGGTCGTCCTTGTCGGGGCCGGAGACGCGCACCACCTCGGCGTTGATCGAGGCCTGCACGCGCTTGAGCTTCGCGTCCTTCAAGCAGCGCACCACGTCCTTCGCCTGCTCCGCGGTGAGCCCATCCTGGATCGCCACCACCTGCCGGCTCGTGGAGCCGGCAGCGGTCTCGACCTTGCCGGGCTTCAAGTTCTTGAGCGGCACCTTGCGCTTCACCATCTTCGACTGCACCACGTCCCACACCGCGTTCAGGCGGTGCTCGTCGGGTGCCGCGAGCGTGATCGTCTTCGCCTTGGTGTCGAGGTTCAGCTCCACCTTCAAGCCCTTGAAGTCGTAGCGCTGCGTGATCTCCTTCGTGGCCTGGTCCACGGCGTTCTGCACCTCCATCATGTCCACGCCGGTGGTGACGTCGAACGAGTTGCTGCCTGCCATGCCCAGCCCTCCTTGGGAAGTGGTCGTCAGGCCCGGCGGCGACGCGCGGCCGGGCGCTTGGTCGTCGGCGTCGCGCGCGACGGGGCACGGGCCGCCGCGAGCCTCGCGGTCACCTCGCGCGCGGCACCGCCGGGCGAGCCCGAGAGCACCTCGTCGCGCAGCGCGGCGATCGCCTGGCGCTGCGTCGCCCACAACACGCGCTTCGAGGCCTCGGTGAGCGTGACGAACGCGTAGCGGTCGTGTTCATGGGAAAGATGCACCGGATCGGTCCAAGCCGCCTCGGCCGCGAACACGGGCACGACGCGGATGTGGTCGCGAGCGGGGTCGTAAAACGTGGCCAGGTGCTCGAGCGCCCACCAGCGGACGGGGGTGAGGCCGGTTTCCTCGCGCACTTCGCGCACCGCGGCCGCGATCGCGGTCTCGCCGCGCTCGATGCCGCCCGTCACCGGCTGCCATACGCCCGCGAGAGAACGCTGGGGCGAGCGACGTATCAGCAACAACTCCACACGCTTACCGCGCCGTCGAAAGACGTGCACCTCGACCTGTGTCGCGCTGACCGGGATCACGCGCGGCAAGATAGCGTGCGCCCGCACCGGGAGCCAGCGCGGCGAACGAGCTTTGGCCCGCCCGCGCCGGCTTCCGGACCGCGGGTCACGTCGGCTGGTGGACCGGCTCATGCGCGCGTTCTGGCTTGACCCGACCGGGACCTTCGACTAGGGTTCCGCCGCCTTCGTCAGCCGTTGGAAACATTACGGTTGGCCCAAGGTTTGTGAAAAGTTTCTCTAATGGTTTCAGTCTCCGAGGTCGGCCCGCATGGCACCTCCGCAGGACAAGAAGCCGGACGATCCGAAGCGGGACCCGTCGGGCATGCGGAGCGCGGCGACCCTGCTCGCGATCCCCTCCCTGCTCATCATCTCGCCGCTCGTCGGATTCTTCCTGGGGGATCTCGGCGACAAGCGGTTCCACACCTCTCCGTGGCTCGCGCTCATAGGACTCGCGTTCGGGTTCGCGGCGGCAGCACGAGAGGTCGGGATCATCTACAAGAAGTACCTCGAAACACAGGAGCGCTGAGCCGCAGCCGCCCCTCCGGGGGCGGCACGCGCGGCGACCGAGATCATGGGCCTCGAATTCCTCGCGCGCGTACGCCGCACGTCCACCTGGCTGGGCGGTGTGATCGCGCTGATGGCGGCCACGTACGTGAGCCCGATGCTGGGGCTCGCGTTCGCCGCCGGCGCGCTGTGGTCGCTCGTGAACCTGCAGCTCCTCGAGCGACTGGTGGTCGGCATCACCGGGCCGGCTCGCGGCACTGCCGACGGCGTGCGCCGCATCGGCTTCGCCGCCATCGGCATGCTGTTGCTGTTCGCGGCCGGCGGCGTGCTGCTCATGCTGCTCTCGCCCGCGGCGCTGGTCGCGGGCTTCGTGCTGCCGCTCGCGGTGATCGTGGTCAAGGCCGGCACGCAGGTCCTGCTCGGCTCGCGGGCCTGGCGCGGGCTCGTGACCCATCGCTGGCGCGCCGGGATCGCGGCGCTGGCGCTCGCGACCGTGACCTGGTTCGCGCTCGGCGCGCTCACGAACGCGGGCGGGCAGCCGGCGGGGACACCCGCGGGGACCACGGTCTCGGAGCAGCAGCATGGCGCCCCCACCGAGGCCCACGGGGAGACGGCGGCCGAGCCGGAAGGCGAGGCCCACAAAGAAGGCAAGTCCGAGGGCTTCACCAACATCATCGCCCTTGTCGCCGGCGCCTTCCCCCACGCCGCCTGGGCACGCTTCCTCGAGCACTATGAAGTGCTCGTCTTCTCCCTGCTCGTCGCGCTCGTGCTCCTGTTCGTCGCGTTCCGCGCCAGCCGCGATCCGCAGCTCGTCCCGAGCGGGCTCCAGAACGGCGTCGAGATGGTGGTGGAAGCACTCTCGGACTTCATCATCAGCATCCTCGGCCCCAAGAACGGGCCGCGCTTCGTGCCGTTCCTCGGCACGCTGTTCATCTACATCCTGTCGATGAACCTGTTCGGCCTGATCCCGTTCATGCATTCGCCCACGGCGAGCTTGAACGTGACGGTGGCGTTGGCTCTCACCGTGTTCGTGTACGTGCAGTTCATCGGCTTCAAGGAATTGGGCCCGCTCGGCTGGCTGGACCACATGCTCGGCAGCCCGCGCGACCTCACCGGCTGGCTTCTGTCGCCGCTCATGCTGCCGATCCACATCCTCGGCGAGCTCGCGAAGCCCATCTCGCTCTCGTGCCGACTGTTCGGGAACATCTTCGGCGAGGACATGCTGCTGGTGGCGTTCGCCACGCTCGGCGTCACCATGCTGCCGTTCAAGCAGCTGCCGTTCGGCGTCCCGATGCATGCGATCTTCTTCCCGCTGGCGCTGCTCGGCAGTGTCCTGCAGGCGTTGGTGTTCACCGTTCTCAGCTCCATTTACATCCTCCTCATGCTGCCGCACGAGCATCACGACGAGCACGGGCACGAGGGGGATGCGCAACACGCCCACTAGTCCAACAGGAGGTATCTCAATGGATCTGCATGCTGCACTATCCCTCGGTCTTCCCATCGGAATCGGCATCGCCGCCATCGGCTCGGGAATCGGCCTCGGCCTGATCGGCCAGGGCGCCATGCAGGCCATCGGCCGCCAGCCGGAGGCCACGGGCAAGATCCAGCTCGCCATGATCATCATCGCCGCGCTCGCCGAGGCGCTCACGATCTATGCGTTCGTGACCATGTTCCTCCTGCAGGGCAAGATCTGACGCCGCGCAGGCGCATGAACTCGCCGCTCTCGCGCGTCCGCGCGGGCCGGCAAACGGAGCACGCATGAACCTGATCGACATCCGCATGGTCGGCACCCAGATCCTGGGCTTCCTGATCCTGCTCTGGGGCCTGAGCAAGTGGGCCTGGGGACCCCTCACCGCCCAGCTCGAGAAGCGCCGGCAGAGGATCGCCGGCGAGTTCGCCGAGGCCGAGCGCCGGCAGAACGCCGCCGACCAGTTGAAGGCCAAGTTCGAGCAGGATCTCCGCGGCATCGACGCCCAGGCACGCGCCAAGCTCCAGGAGGCGGTGTCCGAGGGGCAGAAGGTGGCCGGCGAGATCCGCGCCCAGGCGAACTCCGAGGCACAGGCCCGCATGGCCCGCGCCGAGGAGGAGATGATGCGCGAGCGCGAGAAGGCGAAGGAGCTCCTGAAGGAGCAGGTCATCGCGCTCTCGATCGCCACGGCCGAGAAGATCTTGAAGTCGAAGCTCGACGAGCCCGCGCACCGGAAGCTCGCAGGGCAGTTCATCGACGAGGTCGGGGCCCTTCGATGAAGAATCGCAGGAAGAGGACTCGCCGTTGATCAAGGACGCCTCGGTCGCCGCGCGCTATGCCCGCGCCCTGCAGATCCTCACCGAGAAGCAGGCGGCGAAGGCGGGACGTGCGCACATCCCGCTCTTGGAACAAACCCTCGAGGAGCTCCAGGGGCTCGCGCAGCTGCTCGCGCACGGCACGCGGCTCGGCAAGTTCGTCCTCGACCCGCAGATCAGCCCGGCCGACCGGCGACGGGTGCTGGAGCAGGGGCTCGCTCAGCACGTGCTGCAGTCGGTACGCGTGTTCGCGGACCTGCTGCTGCGGAAGAAGCGCGTCGCCCTGCTCGAGGGGATCGCGCACGAGTTCCAGGCCATCGTCGAGCGCGCGAAGGGCCTCGAGCGCGCCATGGTGGTGAGCGCGGTGCGACTCACCGACGGCGAGCGCGACCGGCTCCACCGCGAGCTCGAGCGCTTCACCGGCAAGAAGATCGTCCTCGAATCCCTCGTCGACGCGTCGCTCGTGGGCGGCGCCTACGTGCGCATCGGCGATCGCGTCATCGACCGCAGCGTGAGGAGCCTCCTCGGCTCGCTCGCGCAGCAGCTCTACGAAGTGAGCGTGTAGCCGTGATCCCGAACGGCGCGCGCCGCACACCACACTGAACCAACGGGGCTTCCACCCATGGCTTTCCGACCGGAAGAAGTGAGCGCCATCCTGGCGCAGGAACTCGAACGCTACGAGGCCAAGCTCGAGACCAAGAGCGTGGGCAGCGTGCTGTCGGTGGGCGACGGCATCGCGCGCCTGTGGGGGCTCGAGGACGCCATGGCCGGCGAGCTGATCCGCTTCCCGGGCGACGTCATGGGCATGGTCCTGAACCTCGAGGAAGACAACGTCGGCGCGGTGCTGTTCGGCTCGGACAAGAACATCAAGGAGGGCGACCGCGTCGAGCGCACCGGCAAGATCGCCTCGGTGCCGGTCGGCAAGGCGATGATCGGGCGCGTCGTGAACGCCATCGGCCAGCCGGTCGACGGCAAGGGCCCGATCGGCGCGGACAAGCTCCGCAACATCGAGTTCAAGGCGCCGGGCGTGATCGACCGCCAGCCGGTGAAGGAACCGCTCCAGACCGGCATCAAGGCCATCGACGCGATGATCCCCATCGGGCGTGGCCAGCGCGAGCTGATCATCGGCGATCGCCAGACCGGCAAGACCACGATCGCGGTGGACACGATCATCAACCAGAGGGGCACCGGCGTCATCTGTGTCTACGTGGCGATCGGCCAAAAGGAATCGACGGTCGCAAATGTCGTGGGCGTGCTCGAAAAATACGGCGCCATGGAGTACACGATCGTGGTGACCGCTTCGGCCTCCGAGCCGGCGCCGCTCCAGTACATCGCACCCTACTCTGGCGTCACGATGGGCGAGGAGTTCACGTACGCCGGCGGCCACGTCCTGTGCGTGTACGACGACCTGTCGAAGCACGCGAACGCCTACCGCCAGCTGGCGCTGCTGCTGCGCCGCCCGCCGGGCCGCGAGGCGTTCCCGGGCGACGTCTTCTACCTGCACTCGCGGCTGCTGGAGCGCGCGTGCAAGCTCTCGGACGAGAAGGGCGGAGGCTCGCTCACGGCGCTGCCGTTCATCGAGACCCAGGCCGGCGACGTTTCCGCCTACATCCCGACCAACGTCATCTCGATCACCGACGGCCAGATCTTCCTCGAGAGCGATCTGTTCTACTCGGGCGTGCGCCCCGCCATCAACGTCGGCATCTCGGTGTCGCGCGTCGGCGGCAACGCGCAGATCAAGGCGATGCGCCAGGTCGCCGGCCGGCTGCGCCTCGACCTCGCGCAGTACCGGGCGCTCGCGGCGTTCGCGCAGTTCGGCTCCGACCTCGACAAGACGACGCAGGCGCAGCTCACGCGCGGCGAGCGCATGGTGGAGCTGCTGAAGCAGGGCCAGTTCATGCCCATGCCGGTCGAGCAGCAAGTCGTGAGCATCTGGGCCGGAGCGAACGGGTACCTGGATGACGTGCCCGTCGAGGCCGTGCGCAGGTTCGAGACCGACTGGCTGGCGTTCGTGGCCAACCAGTACGCCGAGGTGGCGCACAACATCCGCACCGCGAAGGCGATCTCGAACGAAGACGAGAAGCGGCTGCACGAGGCGTGCAAGGCGTTCAAGGCCAAGTTCAAGGCTTGAGGTGAGGGCCCCATGGCTTCGCTGAAAGACCTCCGGCGGCGCATCCGCGCCACGAAGAGCATGCAGCAGATCTTCAAGGCCATGGAGATGGTGGCCGCGGCGAAGCTGCGTCGCGCGCAGCAGCGTGCGCAGGCCGCGAGTCCGTACGCGGCGAAGATCTCGGCCATGCTCGCGAACCTGTCCGGCGCCGCCGCCGAGCTGGAACACCCGCTGTTCAAGGTGCGCGAGGTACGGACCACCGCGCTGGTCCTGATCACCGCCGACCGCGGCTTCGCCGGCGCCTACAACACCGCGATCCTGCGCGTCGCGGAACAGCGGCTCAAGGTGGCGTCCCCGGGCTCGATCCAGTGCGTCGTCGTGGGCCGCAAGGGACGCGACTACCTGCGCCGGCGCGGCTACCCGGTGCTGGCGGCGCACACCGACCTGCCGGGCGAAGCGAGCCTCGAGCTCGCGCGCCGCATCACGAACGACCTCACCGAGCGCTTCATCGCGGGCGAGGTGGACCGCGTGGAGATTCTTTACACGCACTTCGTCAACGCCATCGTACGCCGCGTGCTGACCGCGACGTTCCTGCCGATCGGCACCGGGATCGGCAGCGGCGATGCGACGTCGGCCGCGGGCTCGGCGATCTTCGAGCCGGACGCCGAGAGCATCTTCGCGGAACTCCTGCCGCGCTATGCGACGGCGATGCTCTACGCCAGCATGGCGGACGCGCTGGCGAGCGAGCATTCTGCGCGTATGGTGGCGATGGGCTCGGCCCGCAAGAACGCCGGCGAACTGGTGGATGCGCTCACGCTGACCCGCAACCGGATGCGCCAGGCGGCGATCACGCGTGAGATCTCGGAATTGGTGGGCGGCGCAGAAGCGCTGAACTGACGGCATACAATCGTAAGGCTTCGAGATCGGGGCGATATCGAAGCCGGGGGAACTGAGAATGAATGTGGGAAGAGTGGTGCAGGTGATCGGTCCCACGGTGGACGTGGCGTTCGATCCCGACGAGCTGCCGAAGATCTACAACGCGATCCTCATCGAGGACGCCGCGCGCGACATCAAGCTCACGGTCGAAGCGGCGCTGCACGTGGGTGACAACGTCGTGCGCTGCATCGCCATGGACTCGACCGACGGGCTCGTGCGCGGCATGAAGGCGACCGACACCGGGAACCCGATCATGGTGCCCGTGGGGGACGTCGGCCTCGGCCGCATCTTCAACCTGACCGGCGATCCGATCGACGGCAAGGGCCCGGTGAACGCGAAGCTCCGCTACCCGATCCACCGGCCCTCGCCGACGTTCTCGGAGCAGCAGACCGAGAAGCAGCTGTTCGAGACCGGCATCAAGGTCGTCGACCTGCTGGCGCCCTACCAGCGCGGCGGCAAGGTCGGGCTGTTCGGCGGCGCCGGCGTCGGCAAGACGGTGCTCATCCAGGAGCTGATCCGCAACATCGCCACGCAGCACGGCGGCTTCTCGGTGTTCGCTG
>Ga0207670_10000199_pt1 | contig 39491 bp, 26 predicted proteins | sample KBSS23HmetaG_FD_184339 | JGI IMG/M metagenome (GOLD analysis project Ga0207670, IMG submission 184339) | Switchgrass rhizosphere microbial communities from Kellogg Biological Station, Michigan, USA - KBS S2-3H metaG (SPAdes) (version 2) | ecosystem: Host-associated > Plants > Roots >... | reverse complement strand
GAGTCAGCGCACGACTTCAGCGTTGCCATCTCCGGCTTCGCCGCCGGATGTGAGATACCGTCTTAAGAATCAAGAGCCGATACTGAACTTGACTCCATCCGCTCCGGCTTCGCCGCCCGATGTGCGATACCGTCTTAAGAATCAAGAGCCGATACTGAACTTGACTCCATCCGCTCCGGCTTCGCCGCCCGATGTGAGGCGAGGCTCTGCCTCGCCGCTGATTGAAAGCTTTCGATTGGGCTGCGCCCTCGGTTCGGGCTCTGCCCCCCGGTATGGGCCAGAGGCCGAACCGAGGGCCTAGCCCAAAACCTTCTAGAAATTCTACGGCGGGGCGGAGCCCCGCCTCACATCGGGCGGCGAAGCCGGAGTGAAGGGGTCAAGTTTCAGGATCAGCTCTTGACTTCAAGACCGTATCTCACATCGGGCGGCGAAGCCGGAGTGAAGGGGTCAAGTTTCAGGATCGCCTCTTGACTTCAAGACCGTATCTCACATCGGGCGGCGAAGCCGGAGTGAAGGGGTCAAGTTTCAGGATCAGCTCTTGACTTCAAGACCGTATCTCACATCGGGCGGCGAAGCCGCAATGGTACGCGCTCAAGTGCAAAGCCTATAGAACCTGCCCTCCAATCCAGAAAACAACTGTTGACGGACGTAAATTCAGTTCCGTAGTATTTGAAACAGCGGCCAGCGCCGAGGCTGGTCGCCGCGCTCCTCTAATCGGCGCAAACCACCAGAACGGCACGCGCAATCTTCAGCGCAGCCTGCCACCCAAGGGATAAATTCATGAGTGCACAACCGGAAACCTGGCGTGTGAATACGCCCGAAGGAATTTTCGAAACTGACCTCGAGACGCTGAAACAGTGGATCCTCGAAGGTTGCGTTCTACCCACCGACAAAGTCAGCAAGGGCAACCTGAGTTGGATTGATGCAGGGCGCGTCCCAAAACTCAAAGGCGCTTTCAATGGAGAGGTGACGCCGGTTGCCGAACCAGTGAGCAACTCAGTCGAAGAGCCCGCCACAACGTGGGTCGAACCGGAAAGAGTCCCTGCTGCCACAACCGCCTGTCACAACCATCCTGAAGCGGCGCCGGAGTATGTGTGTCGACAATGCGCCGCACTTTTATGCAAGGCGTGCACGAAGTTCGTCAGAGACAGGGTTCCACTCTGTTCGTTGTGTGGCGATCTTTGTCATGAGTATCGAGTCGTAACAGAAAAGAAAGCGCGTGCTAATTTTCAAAGCTCCGGCTTTGGATTCAACGATTTCTTTCGCGCAGTTCGTTATCCGTTCCAACACAAGTTTGCGTTGTTTGGTGGCGCTTTAATTTATGGATGTCTTTTGTTGGCAGGCTTCCGGGGTAGCTTAGTGGCATGGATGATCATGTTCGGATGTATCTCACATGTCATCAATCAGGTTGCGTGGGGCAGGCTTCATCGCAGCTTCATGCCGGATTGGAGCTCATTCTCACCCTGGGACGACCTGTTTCTTCCGGTGTTTCTCGGAATCGGAATCATGATCGTGTCATGGGGTCCAGTGATCGTTGTTGTGTTCGCATTGATATTTGGTGCTGTGCGCAGTGGTGGTGTTGACGCTGCCTCTATCGCAGGCGTGTCTCACGCTCAGGAGAAGCCGATTTCGAAAGAAGACCTTTCCGTGCTCACCGATCCGGAAGCCGATCCTAAAAAACTGGAAGAAGCAAACAAGAAGCTTCAGGAGTTGCGGCCCGGATCCGGAGCGCAGATCGCACACGAAGCTGAAGCAGCTAGAGCCGAGGCGAGCGATCCTCTTGGTGCTTATAGCGAGATGATGCCGGTTCTTGGCGCCGGACTGGCTATCGGTTTGTTGCTGCTGCTGTTTGCCGGATGGGGATTCTTCTATTACCCGATGGCACTCACCGTCGCGGGCTATACACAAAGCTTCGGCTCGGTATTGAATCCGCTGGTAGGCCTGGACACTATTCGACGAATGGGCGCCACTTACTTCAAGGCATTCGGAATGGTGATCGCGGTGCAGGTCGTTGCATTTGTAGTGGGCGTGGTAATTGCCGTTATAACCTCACCTCTCGCACTTCCCTTCATGGGAAACGTAGTTGGCAACTTCATCAACGCGCAATTCACGTTCTATTTCAATCTCGTAATCGCCTGTGTTCTTGGCCTGTCACTCTTCAAGTGCGCGGACCGTCTCGGCATCAACGTGGATTAGCAATTAACGCCTCGAATTATCACCAGGAATTCTGATTCTTCGTAGCAATAGCTTCGGAAGTCGATTATCATCTACGGGTCTCCCGATCAGCTTTAAAAACCGTCCCTGATAATTCACGAAGGCCGAACGGCGCATAGGTGTCCATGAGAGTACTATCCTTGTACGCAGCTACGCTTGTGATCGCTGCATTTACCTCTGTATCTGCACAACAACCAGCTCCTTCTCCCGCGCCGTCGCCACAGGATGAGGTTATTCGAGTAACTACAAACCTCGTACAAGCAGACGTGATTGTCACGGATAAATCAGGACGTCAGGTCACTGATCTCCGGCCTGAAGATTTTGAAGTGCTGGAAGATGGTAAGCGACAAACACTCAGTCACTTTTCTTATATTTCAACTGATCGTCCTAACCAGCAAGTTGCAAAGTCGACCGATAGTTCTTCAGGAGTGCCGCCACTTCCGGTAAGCGAAGCGCAGGCAAGGCGAACTCTCGCTATCGTCGTCGACGATTTAGGTCTTTCTGCTGAAAGCATTGTGTCCGTTCGAAAGGCTCTTAAAGAGTTCGTTGAGAATCAAATGCAACCTACCGACCTGGTTGCCATTGTGCGAACCACGCAGGCGAGCGGAGCCCTGCAACAGTTCACGTCAGACAAGAGCAAGCTTCTTGCGATGATTGAGCGAATTAACTGGTTTGGCGCGGGTCGTGGGGCTTTAAGTGCTTTTGCTCCGGTCAATACCCAGACGGAGGTTACCTCCGTTCAGGGAGCACAGATCATTAGTGAAATGGAAGAGGAGCGCGCATCGAATTACGCGGTCGGAACGATCGGCACTCTTAGTCTGGTGGTGCGAGGACTTCGCGATGTGACCGGACGTAAAGCAGTTTTGCTCATATCGGAATCGTTTCGCCTGTTTACTACTCAGGGTCGCAACATTCGTTTGATAGAGAGCCTGAAACAGGTTACAGATCAGGCTAACCGATCGTCGACGATCATTTATACGTTAGACGCCAGCGGACTGAATCCGCTTAACCTAACGGCGGAAGACAAGGTTTCCGGCCAGAGTTATACGTTCGATCCGAATTCTTTTCAGAATCCGGGAAGTCCTCCGACTCCGCCACTTCGAAACCGCGGCACCCCGAGGAGAAATGACGTCGCGCCGTCCGCAGCCTCCATCGCTCTCGAAGAAGGTGGATCGAGTGCGGCCTTTAAACGCCTCGACGCGCTGGTCGCACAACGCGATAACCAAAATATCCAAAACCACACCGTGTTGTCGTTTCTGGCGGATCAAACGGGCGGATTGTTTACCGCTAATACAAACAATCTCAGCCTGGCGACGGAGCGCATGCTTCAGGACCAAAGCGGTTACTACTTACTTGCCTACCGTCCCAGCGAACCGCCAACAGGGAGCCCACGTTTTCACAAGTTGACTTTCAAAGTGAAACGTTCAGGAGTGAATGTTCGATCGCGCGAGGGTTACTACACCGGCACGAGCGAAATCGCGAGCGCTAAAACAAGAGAGGCGCGACTCAGCCAGGCGCTGATATCACCATTCGCGGCGGGAGCCGTTGCCGTGCGTGTCACTCCGCTGTTTTTTAACGATCGCTCCGAAGGTTCGTATTTAAGAGTGCTGCTGCATTTGGAAGCAAAAGACTTAACGTTCAATGAACAATCCAACAAGTCACAACAGACAGTACTCGATATCGTCGCTATCAATTTAGGTGAGGATGGAAAGGTTGTAGATCAATTCAGTGACACACCAACACTGGACGTCAAAGAGGAAGCGTTTCCAGGCGTACAAAAAAACGGGCTGAGTTTTGTGCTGAATGTGCCGGTGAAGAAGAGTGGCGCTTACCAGTTACGAGTTGCGGTGCGCGACGTTGCTTCGGATCGCACTGGTTCTGCTGGTCAGTTTGTTCAAGTTCCCGACGTTGCGAAAAACCATCTCAGCTTGTCGGGTGTGGTGATTAGCGGACTTAACCAGGGCACAAGTGCAGATGCTGCTTTGCAGGCAGTGCCGTCTTTGCGACGGCTGACGCATGGAATGGTTCTCAGTTACAGCTACACAATATATAACGCTGAAGTGAAGGAAGACCGCCCGCAACTCGAGACACAGATGCTCTTGTTCCGTGAAGGCAAACAGGTATTTGCCGGAAAAATCTCGTCCTTTGATCCTGGCACGCAAAGCGATATGAAACGTTTGAAAGTCACTGGTGGGTTACGACTCGGCCCCGAGCTGCCGGCGGGTGGATACGTTCTGCAAGTTATGGTGACTGACAAACTAAGGAACAAGCCAAACACCGCGGTGCAAACGTTGGACTTCGTGATCGTGGAGTAGGTTCTATGCGTCGAATTTCGCTCGCTCTTGCGCTGATTTCGCTATTCGGTGCGACCGGGATCTATAAATGTAAAGCGCAGGATGCTCTTCACCAGATTGAGGGACGACTGCGCTCTCAAGCAGCAGAATTAAGAGGAATACACGTTAAGCTGGTGTTGGCATCGGAGATGCGAACGATTACGGAAACCTTCACGACTGCGGAAGGTAGATTCGTCTTCAGATCGCTTCGAGAGGGTGATTATCTGGTCGAGACGATGGAAACGGATCTGTTTGAGGAGACGAGCACGAAGGTTAGCCTTCGTCCTGCCATCAGGACTGCGCCGACACCCAACCTGGTCATGCTGTTGATTGATGTGCCTCTGAAGGCGGCGAAGAAACAGACCATCGGCGTTATCGCTGCTGACGTCGATCTCAATGTTCCAAAGGAAGCTCAGAAACACTATCGCGCAGGCTTGAAGGCGCTCGATGCGACAAACTCACAAGAGGCTATACAGGAGTTTCAGAAAGCCATAGAAGTTTATTCCAAATATTACGCCGCGCGGCTGGCGCTGGGACGAGAGTTACGACTGCAAAAGAAATTTGAAGACGCGGCCGGCGTGCTCGAACCATTGCCTCAGATCGCGCCGGGGCATGCAGAGCCGAGAATCGAGTATGGCATCGTGTTGCTCAACCTGCAGCGACGACAGGAGGCGGCGCGCGAATTAACCGAAGCGATACGACTTGAGGAGCCGAGTTGGGCCGCGCATCTATACCTCGGCTGGGCGCTTCTGCAAGAAGACGAAAAGACTGCAAGCAAACATTTCAAACGTGCGCTCGAGCTGGACGAGCAAAAGGCCGCGCGCGCCCATATCGCGCTCGGACAGATCGCCAACAACGAAGGCCGGCGAGAAGAAGCTCTCAAACATCTCGTTGCCTACCTCACTCTCGCACCTAACGCATCCGACGCAGAAGCCGTCCGCAAGCTCGCCGAGACGCTGCGGAAGTAATTGCTCTTAGCCTGTGAAGCAAGCGACACCAAAAGCTGCCTAGAACCCGCGAAGCCTGCTAGAGCCCGCGAAGCCTGTTTAGAGGTGCGGGCTGCTTAGAGCCCGCAAAGCGGGCGAAGGCATAAAGCCTGGGGCGCAAGCCCCAGGACACGAAATTAAAAATAGGCGTGCGAGCCCGTGAAACGGGCGACAGCCTCGGGTGAGCTTGCGCTGTCGCCCGTTTCACGGACTTGCGCCCTTTTTTCTTGAAGCTTTCCTGGGGCTTGCGCCCCAGGCTTTATGCCTTCGCCCGCTTCGCGGGCTCTAAGCAGTTTATGCTTATCCATGCTTCGCAAACTAAGAAGCTTAGCAAAATTGTAAACTAAGAAGCTTACTAAAAAGGCCTGCCGAATGATCGGCAGGCCTTAATAGTTACAGCTCAATCGCCCCTTAGAAACTGAAGCGTGCGCCTAACTGAATTACGCGCGACTCGCGTGCACTGGTGTAGCGTCCAAATGTAGCGCTCGTCACGTTCAAGTTCACCCCGGTCGGAGCTGTACCACCCTGTGCGGTGGTAAGATCCGTCGGACCAAACTGAGTATGATTCAAAGCATTGAAGGCCTCGAATCGCAACTCGAGATTGGTTGATTCGGTGAACCGCAATCGCTTCGAAACGATCATGTCGAAGTTGTTAATTCCATTGTTCAAACGGAATTGATTGACTCCGGACGTTCCGCGTCGTGCACAAACTGCCACTCCACCGCAAGACGCTACCGTGGCATTCACGAAAGCGCCCGGATTGAATGCTTGCAGATTGTTTGTTCGCGGATCTAGTAATTGGAACGGCACGGAACCAAGGTCCGCAAATGGGCCGGCTATACCGCCGCCGACTCCATTGGTGTTGGTGACATTCAAGACGCTGAATGGCTTGCCGGATTCATACGTGTAAATTCCGCCAAAGCTCCAACCGCCAAAGACTGTCCTACCGAGACCACTCCACCGGTTACCCCACGGGATGTCGTAGATGAAGCTGCCGACGAATCTGTGCGGAACATCATCAGGTGACAACCCCTTGCCGGCATTACGATCGAACAGATCAAGTGTTCCACGTACGCTGTCAGTACCAGCTGTGTCGGTGATCGATTTCGACCATGTGTACGCAGCCTGGAACAGTAATCCGTTTGCGTAACGCCGAGTAAGGTTCAACTGCAACGCGTTGTACCACGAGTTACCAGCCGTCACAGCTTGACTGATTCCCAGTGCGAAGTCTGTGTTCACGCGTCGCGCATTGATATTTGAGGCAGCCGTCGAAGGTGTGAATCGCTGAACTGCCGGAATGAACGACGGATAAGGCAGGAACGCCGTTCCGTACGCGGGGTTAAGCTGCTCGAGTGCGTAAAGTTTGCGTCCTCGATTACCAACATAACTCGCTTGCGCAACGTAGTTCTTAGCGAAGCTGCGTTCGATTGTGAAGTTGTATTGGTAAGTGTAAGGCGTGCGAATGTGCGGATCGATCGCCCGCGAGAGTTGGGCTTGCGGAGCCGTGCCGGATAGAGCCCTGGTCACCGGACTAACGCCCACAGTAATAGTCGACGCGAGGAACGGGTTAGGAATTTGTGGCTGCAAAGTATTCGGCGTTCCGAAATTCGGGAACGGATCAGGTCCGAATGGGTCGGCGAGTGTGCCACCGAGGTCATCGAAAAATGCATTCGTTCCCTGGAAACCCGGAGCCGTTAGTTGCTGGAGCGCCGTATCGCCGATAACCGCTCCATAGAAAACTCCGAAGCCACCGCGAATCACCGTGGCCTGATCTCCCATCACATTTCGCAGGAAACCATTGTCAGGAGTTCTTGGTGAATAGGCGAAGCCGAACCGCGGAGCAAAGTTATTCAAATCGCGATTAATGCCTCCGGCTGGAACAGTGCCGCCCAGATCCGGATCTGGATCGCCCGGATATAACAGTCCGATTGGCGCTCTGTTGCCTGCGCCAACAATAATCGCCACGCCATCAGGTGTGTGCAACTGACCACTGGTCAGCAGGGTGGAGGTAATACCCTGTGCAGCTGCAGTCGGGCGATAGTAAGCGACGCGGTTGTACTTATCACTGATCGGACCAACGTACTCCCAACGCAAACCAAGTGAAAGCGTCAGTTGATCAGTAACACGCCACGTGTCTTGTCCAAAACCGGCGACGCCAAGCTGGCGATAGTCACGCTCTCCATTCGCGCCAAACTGAACATAACCCGGCGAGTTTCCAATAATCAGGTCAGACAGATCGTTACCGGTTGTGTTTGCTTCCTCAGCACTCCCGTAACCGATGATGCCCTGATTAATGAACAGGAAGACCTGGTCTTGTTTGTACTTCGTTCCATCGAATCCGAATTTGAATCGATGATCGCCCTTGGCCCAGCTGACAGAGTCCTGAATTTGGAAATTCTCAGCTACGCGTGCCTGCGGGCCCTGGAAGGTATTTCCGAGTCGGAGGAGCCGATCGTCAAGGAAAATAAACGGGGGGCCGGCAAATCCCGCGTTCGCGACGAAATTCGCACTGAACCCAATCTGCGCTGGGGTGGTGGTGTTCTCCGGCGCGAAGCTGGGCATTTCATTGCGAGCATAACCAGCGAGAAATGAGTTAACTAAGTTTGGTGAGAACAGGTACGTGTGGTGCACCGCGGTGTTGTAAGTGGTGCGCAGATCAACCGAGCCAAAACCGGGAACGTTGGCGCCGTTGGTCGTGCCGGCGAACGGGAAAGGACTATTAATCGCACGATCGAAATAACTGAAAGTGACGCCTACCGTCTGCCGTTCTGTGACCCACGGATCGACACGAGCCGTGAGGATATCAAAATTTGTGGTTTCGTCCGCCGCGACAGACGCGTTTCCGTTCGCGTCGCCGGTGGGGATGAAGCCAAGATAATACTGTGCGATTGGACTGAACCGCGCTTGCGGGATTTGTTGTCTTACGTTCGCACCGGAAGTCCCGATAATCGGGAATGGAGCTCCCGTAGCCGGATCGAGAAGGAGGCTGTCAGCGGGCCTCGTAAAGATACCCTGCTTCTCTTCCGCCGTAGGAAGATTTGAGAGTTGCTGCGTCGCACCGATTAATTGGCGGCGTCCTTCATAATCAACAAAGAAGAACGCGCGGTTTCTACCGCTGTAAGCGAGTGGGCCGCCTTCACCGAAGCGTGGCAAGTAGATTGGGCCACCGATATTGCCGCCGAATTCCTTTCGCTCGTAGCGACGGCGAAAGTCATCCTGCGTTCCTGGTCGTGGCGCCTGGTTATTATTCTGGTCAAAGAAGCGTGCTGCCGACAGCACTGTTGGTCGCCAGAACGCTCTCACATTACCGTGATAATCGTTCGTGCCGCTCTTGGTCACAACGTTAATCACTGTTCCAGAGTTACGTCCGAACTCAGCTTCAAAGTTTGATGTAAGCAGACGAAATTCCTGCACTGCGTCCGGGCGCGGCTGCACACCGGTGGAACCACCCGTAGCAGTCTCATTGTTATTTGAACCATCGAGCTGGAAGTTGTTTTCCACTGCTCGCGATCCATTTGCGCGGATTCCGCCGGCGGCATTCTGGGTGACGCCTGGTTGGAGCAAAGCCAAATCGAGAATGTTTCGTCCGTTTAATGGAAGACCGACGACGCGTCGTTGGTCTACTGTGGTACCGAGGGTTGGTGTTTCGCGATCTACCAACTCCTGTGCTGCGGTTACTGTAACTTCAGCAGTTTGGCCACTAACCGTCAGCGCATTCTCCAAATTCAAGTTGCGGTTTGGTTCGACTTTCACGTCCGCGACACGCGTTTCGCCGAAACCGCTTGCGGTGATGATGATCGTATAGGTCGCGGGTTCTACTTCTAAAAACTGGTACGCACCGTCTGCATCAGTCTGCACACTCTTGACGTCAGCTTCACGAGCGACGTTGATGAGTTTGACGGTAGCGCCGGGAATCACCGCTCCTTGTGGGTCGGTGACCTTACCTCTAATTGAGCCGCGGGTGCCCTGAGCAACAGCTACACCCATGCCCAACAAACTCAAACACAGCACGGCAAGCGTCAACTGGAACATCAGCTTGCCGAAGCTCGCTCTTTGTAGAAATTTGTGACAACACATGTTTATCTCTCCAAAAAAATGGAAACCTTTTTGTTGTTGGTTGATTCGTTACTTGTCTTACGTGGAAGCACAAGCAATGTCGAACAACGAAAGCGCAACTATCATTCCATTATGTGAAGAGTGACGAACGTCACGAGACGATTAGACACGAGCACACTACTCGGCCTCTGCAGTTGAGAAGCGAAGTCCAAAATATGAAATTTCTTTATGAAATTGGACGGAGGTAAGAAGAAGATGCTGCGCGAGCGAATGTCTTCAGAGATCCACTTTTTTGTTCACTGCGTCACCGGGGCCTGCTTTTTTTGGAGATGTGATTTGTAGATTTGGTCATTCATCCCGAATACCGACGCTCAACGCAAAGCTGTAGAAGCCGCAATAAACCCATCCTCCTTGACCCCTTCGGTTTCGTTAGCTGTTGTATTTCTCGCGAGCTTTCTGGGCCTCCTCAATGTTGCGGAACTTAAAGACACCGCAGGCACAACTCTTTTAGTATCTATTTTGTGCTTTATGTGCCTTATTGTGGCACACGTAAACAGTATTGACGCGAACTAAACCTTCGCATAATCTATCGACGCCTCTCAGTCCAAAGTAACAAACCAGGTGGAACTGAAACTCAACTCCTGAGCCGCCCGTTGCTCGCGAGCGAAAGCCGGTACCACTCACCAGAGCTGGCCCAAACTCTCTTTACCAAGGCTATGAACGACTCATACGAAACAAATCAACTTCACCAACAGTGGCTCGAATCGTTAATCACACAGTTGGGCGCCGTCGCCGGCACGGTGCATGTGCAGCGAGGCGAGGACTTATACCTCACTGCTGCACATAACATCCCGCCACACGTAATCGCGATTGTGGCCCACGTGCCGCACGGCAAGGGAATGGCAGGTATGGCCCAGGTGCAGAAGCAACCGGTCCAGACCTGCAACTTGCAAACAGATCAAACAGGCAACATCAAACCGGGCGCCAAAGCTGTTGACGCGCAGGCAGCGATTGCACTGCCGGTGCTGGACGACGCAGGTACAGTGCGCGCGGTCGTCGGAATCGCCTGGAACAAAGAAGGTGAAATTGGAGAAGACGAAGAGAAGACCCTGATGAAATCGGCAGTGGCATTGCCGCAATAGCTAAGACAAGGGTACCCCATATCAACTCACAGAAGGAGCTTCAAATGAGCGTATTATCTTTTCCTCGCATCTATTTCAAAGGTTACATGGAATGGGACCCATGCACTTTCAACAACAACGACTGGCCGAAGAAGTTCAGTACATACGATGCCACCAACGCAGCCCTGAACTGGGAAGCGCTAAAGCCCTTCGGCATCAATGAGAATAACTTCACCACCACGTTTCGTCCCTGGGCGATCCTGTTGCAGGAGGATCTTGCGGATACGCCGCCCGTGGGGGAGCGAGTACCATGCGAGTGGAACATGTTCGGCTCACACAGCGTCAAGTTCGTCCAATACCAGAACCCGGGCGGGAGCATGTATACCACTATCATCGGCGGCGACATTGGATACAACAACCCGGCGCGCTCAGACGATCCCATTCTCGGCGATACGGTTGCGATCCTTGGAGACGGTGGCAGTGGCGGGGGAGCCCTGGTCGATACAAACCCAACTTCGCCCTGGTCCAGCCAGGTTTATTTCGGCCAGTTCCAATTTGGCGATTCGCCCAATACCACCACTGGACAGCGCGTTTACCGGATGCATTCTCGCTGGCTGAATCCGAATCGCATCTATACACAAGATACGGTCACGCCAATTACCTCACCGGCCTCCAGCATTGGCGTCTGCTTTCAAACATGCATGCCATACAATCAGGTTTCGTGGCCGGCCAATAGCACTTCGAAGCTTCTCAACGAGCTCAAAATCGCCGCCGCTCAGCCCGGCGCGCTGGGCATCATGATTCGATTTACAGCCTACGTGAATCTCTATTTCATGAACGGCATTTTTAACGGCGCGTCTCAACAGCCGCGAACTTACGCGGAGTTGGCCGATGCACTGGCGACAGCATGGAACACATGGAACACGAGCGGTAGCGCTTCTGACTTCTTTTCGAATCCATGCTACAGCCACGTCGTCGGCGTCATCGGCGTATGGAACAACGGTGAGCTTGCCAGTGTGCCTGGCGGACGCTGCCTGAATCTGCCGCCGCCTCCGGCGAGCAGTGCCGCCCCGCAACCGCTCGAGTTTGCCGGCCACGAATTGAAGACCACTGCGCCTCCATCGCCGGTTCTTGGACCAGCCGCGATTAATGTTGACTATAGTTCGAGCTTGATTTCTCTGGACTTCAGCGGCGCGGTTCCCGAAAACGGCACGCCGGGAAGCTGGCCGTCCGATCTCACGAAAGCCGACTGTGGTCCACTCACGCTTGGTGTTTTGACGACGAATCCCCCATTCACTCCGATTGCCGTGATCGACTACGCCCAATACCAACAGTCAGCTTACGAGGCGAAGGCGGGCATCATCGACATCCCGTTCCCAAACTCTGGTACTAGTTCGCTTTTGCAAAATAACCCGATCGCGATCCAGATGCAGGGTCAGACAGCGTTGCAGGAACAGACCTACACGGCGGAAACCGATACGCGCGGCATATACCTCGATCAAAATGAAACCGCGAAATTCGACGTCACTGTTTGTCAGCAGGGCATACCTACCAAGGGTGTCAAATTGCTGGTGGCTAAATATGACTCCGGCCTGAACCTGATCCCGTCAACTTCGACGCAATATGTAAACATCACAAATGGTGTTCAGGTGACTGTTCCGGTGCCGGGTTCTAGTCCGGCAGCCGTGAGCAATGCCGCCATTTTCGATACCGATCCGAACGGTGTTGCAACGGTCAGTATTGCGTCGCAAATGTCCGGGTTTCCCGTGCTTGGCTTCTTTCCGTATGCTGCCGGCAGCCCACAACCGCAGCCCCCCGCTTCCTTCAGCTTCATTGACGATGCGTTTTACACCACCATCCGCGTGTTACCTTTCGACAATGCAGTGCCGCAGCAGTTTTGTGATGCCTGGAACAGTCAGCCGACTTCACAGAACGCGTGGAATTTCGTCTATTACCAAATCCTGTATGTCTACGACATGCTTTTCAGTGTGATGCTTGGGGTTATCAACCTTGGCAGTCAGACGTCATTTGATGGCAGCCTCTGTTCGATTTGGAACGCAATCCAAAAAGAGGCCGCGGTGGAGAACACCAGGGCAATGCCGATTACGCGCGATATGTCCGCAGGTAAGCGACTCGCGCTGCAGCTTTACATCTATCTGGCTTACAACAACTTCAACCTGGGTGGGGAGCCCCTCACGGTGAATTCTATTCCACCAGGATGGACTCCGTGCGGAAAGAAGGCTGCATTCGGAAACACGACTAAGACATAAAGTTTAGTGTCTTTGGATCTTAATAATTGATCTTCTTCCATCGTCCGACTAAGCAGGAGACGCGAGCTATGAGTGTGTTTCAATTTCCTCGAATCAATTTCAAAGGAACGATCCAGTTAAACCCCGGCACTGCGAATAACGACGACTATGCCGGCGCGGTCACGTTACCAAGCGAGTGGGGACCATTCGCCGGCCAGACGCTCGCTTTGATCGATTCCAAACTCGTTCAGCCACGCACCTATGGAATGTCGGATGATGCCTTTATCGCTTGGGTGCAAAAACAGCAGACATTCGACCTGGTCGGCCAGCCTTGTCAGACGAGGAAGATTATTCCCGCGGAATGGAATTACTACGGCGGAATGGACATGAGTATAGTCAAGACACAGGTCATCGGTGTCCAAACAGGCCCCGGCGATATTTACTCCGAGCCAGACAGCAGCGTGCCACTGACGAATTTGTTGGGTGCTGATCTTAAATTTGGCGGCGGCCATTTCACCGACGTTAATTCTGAAGGCTCACCACCGGCAACTCAGTTTTTTATCGACAACGTTTCATTGGTAAAAGGCGGCCAGACTTTTTTAAGCGGACCTGCATCGAAGGGCGCCTGCCAGTGGTTGAACTTCTACCGTAACGTGAACCTCACCGCTGATGCCGGCGCGGGCGGCTACGTCTATCACGTTATTCGGAAGGATCTGTCGGGAAGCATAAACATTCCCGGATTCGAAGATCCGAATATCGTCGGTGTCATTCTCCGCTATTATCTGTTTCGTCCGCTGCAAACCGCCAAAACAAAAGCGGAGATCGAAGCCCTTTATCAGCAAAAGAAAACCAATCCGGTCACTCTGGAGATCGCCGGTTCCTTCGCACCGTTGTTTGCAGGGGAACAGATCCTGACGACGCCGACCGGAAGGCTGATGATCAGTAATCAACCTCAGATCCCAACACCGCTCGGCTCGCAAAATAATAGTGCCAACGGATTGTTCGCGTTGGCTCCGGCCGTGCTACAGGTGAACGAAAACATCGTGTCGGCAGATTTCATTGGCACCTTCCCGGACAATTATCAACCGCAACCGCAGCCGTCGAATATCAAGTACGATTTTGGCAACGTGTCGCTGGTCGTTTATAGCGGATCTAACAGCGCGGTTATTGGCGCAGTCGAATACGCAAAGACCGCGGAAGGATACCAACGGGGTTGGATATTTGACTTTGACATCACTTCGAACACGGCCGCTCAGCAAGTGCTGCAGAATGCGGAAGCGAAGTTCAAACTCGTTCATTCAAGTCAGGCGGTTGTTCTGGATGAGACTGACTACTACTTTGTTTCCAATCAACAGGGGATCTATGCGGAGCAACATGGGACTGGTTCACTCTTTCTAAATCAGGGCAGTCTTGAGCCGGCGACGTTTTCGGTTTTCCATCGCGGCCAGGAGCTTTCTGCGAAGGATTGTCCTGCGGTTACGGTCTGGCTGTATCGCTCGATTCCGCTTCAGGAGCCCGGCAATGCCGTGCCCATTTCCACGAATCATAAGCCGGGCCAACCTATCGTCGTCGACACCAGCCAACCAGGTAATTTCCTGTTTACATTCTCTGTCAACGACAAGGACAATCCGGGCCCCGCCAACTATCCGCCCAAGAATTACAGCAGCTTCATGAATCCGCCGTTCATCACGAATGCGCCGTCCATCAGTCTCCGCATTCTGCCGAATGATGAGGACTTCAGCCAGTATTATGTAGACCCAACTGCCGAAGATCCCGTGCTGAACGATCGACTGACTTTCGATGTGCTCTACGAGAAGGTGTTGCGAACGTACTACTTGCTCTACCCCGTAATGATTCCATTTGTCCAACTCAATTCAGCGGACAGTGTGCGCACGAACGCGCAGGCCATCCTGAACACGACCGAAGCATCGGTATGGATGACGAGGAGCTACATGCCGCGCACTCGCGATATGTCTTCGAGCCGGCTAAAGCTTCTGCGAGCCTGGTGCAATAAGGTGAAGTAAGCAGGATGCTGCGATCATCAACGGCACTCTTTTCGCTCCTGTACAATGGGCCATTATTCATCCTGGCCATCTTCTGGATATTCTTTCGCACACAGGAATACAGAAGATTGCGGATACTGGGAGCGCTGCTCGATCTCGCGGTAGTCTTAATTGCTATCGCACGATTTTTTGGTTCTTCAATCCCACCTTCCGGACACGCGATATTGCTCACACACACGCTCATCACTGTCAGCAACCGGTATTTCAGACTAGCTGCTCTGGCAATGTTAATAGGCACAGCGGCCTTGAAAATAAGTTGGCATGATTTTTCATCCCTCGGATACGGAATTGTGTTGGGGATAACAAGCGGAATGATCTGGCTCTGGGCACGACGCGACTCTGATCAAATTTTGCAGTCTGAAGAAGGATAACCGACGCGCGTTTCGTCACCACTTTGGCTCCGCTCACACCACCTACAAGCGTCTCACTACAAACACACCGACTACCCTACAAATTACCGCTAGACTTTCAACCGTTAGGCTCTTTGCACGGCAAGTTATTCATGCACAGGTTGACGCGGCTTTGCCGCCTGATTGGAGATACCGTCTTGAAGATCAATTGCCCGATCTGAAACTTGACTCCATCCACCCGGCTTTGCCGCCCGATGTGAGGCGGGGCTCCGCCCCGCCGCAGAAATCTAAATTAAGGGTTTGGGCTAGGCCCTTGGTTCGGCCTCTGGCCCATAACCAGGGGCAGAGCCCGAACCAAGGGCGCAGCCCAAGCGAAAAGTTTTCAACCAACGGCGAGGCAGAGCCTCGCCTCACATCAGGCGGCAAAGCCGGGACGACGGAGTCAAGTTTCAGATTGGTCTTGGTCTTTAATCAACATCGGGCGGCGAAGCCGGGACGACGGAATCAAGTTTCAGACCGGTCTTGGTCTTCAAACAACATCAGGCGGCAAAGCCGCGTCGAAGCGCGCTTGAATAACTTTTCGTGCAAAGGCTTTCAAGGATTTAAGGCTTTAGGATCGAAAGGACAATCCTATGAACCGAAGAGAGTTTGTTGTGGCGGGTTCGTTCACCCTCGCCACGCTGGCCCTGAACGTGGCTGCGCAAGAGAAGAAACAGTATGTCTGTACACCGTGCGGATGCAGCCACGATGGTGAGGTACACAACGAGCCGGGCAGTTGTCCCGCTTGCAGTATGCCATTGATTGAGAAGACAGCGGCGATGAGTGAGTTGACGGGTATTCCCCACTTTCTCAAGCTCAGCGATCAAGTCTGGACGGGCGGCCAACCATGGCTCGAGCATCTACCCAAGCTCAAAGAAGCGGGCGTCAAGGTCATCATCAACCTGCGACCACACAGCGAATGGAATGGTGACCGCGAGGCGGCCAAAGTGAAGGAGATCTCAATGAGCTACTTCAACATTCCCGTTGTTTTCAACGAGCCGGATGAGTTGGACGCAGATGATTTTCTGAAGCTCACTGACGAACAACTCAAGAATGGTCCAGTGTTTATCCACTGCGCGAGCGGACCTCGCGTCGGCGCCTTCTGGATGATTCGTCGCGTGCTCCGCGATGGATGGGAATACGACAAGGCCTTAGAAGAAGCCAACCGGATCGGCCTGCATCAGGCTCCACTGATCGAGTTTGCTAAACAATACATCGAGAAAAAGAAAAAGAAGTAGAGACAGGAAGATGAAGAAGTTTTTGCTTGCGTTGACATTCTTACTGAGTTTGGCGTCAGTGGCAGATGCGCAGAACTGGCCATCGTTTCGCGGACACAATGGCGCGGGCGTTGGTGATGGCAGCGATCCGCCGGCCGCCTGGGATGTAGAGAAATCAATTAACGTCTTATGGAAAACTCCGATCCCGGGTCTGGGCCATTCGAGCCCAATCGTCTGGAAAGATCGCATCTTTGTTACGACCGCGATCAGCAGCGATGCGAATTCAGAGTTTGTGCATGGGTTAACGGACACAGGCGCTTCTGCAGACGATAGTTCGAAGCACAGTTGGCGCGTTTACTGCCTCGACAAAAACACCGGGCGCGTCATCTGGGAGAAGACGATCTACGAAGGCGTGCCGAAGGTCAAACGTCACGTCAAAGCAAGTCATGCGAATCCGACTCCCGCTACAGACGGCAAGCATCTCGTAGTTTCCTTCGGCTCGGAAGGACTCTACTGCTTTGACCTCGACGGGAAGCTTTTGTGGAAACAGGATCTGGGTATCCTCGACGGCGGTTGGAGCTCTGACGCCGGCTCTCACTGGGGCTTTGGCAGTTCACCGGTCATCTACAAGCATCTGGCGATTGTCCAGTGCGACACGCAGAACCAGTCGTTCATTGCGGCGTTCAATCTCGTCGATGGCAAACGCGTCTGGCAAACCACGCGCGAAGAAGACAGTTCGTGGAGCACTCCCACGATTTACGAAGGCAAGGATCGCGCTGAGTTAATTACAAGCGGAACGAAATATTATCGTGGCTATGATCCATTGACGGGCAAGGAGCAGTGGCGGATGGCTGACGGCGTCGACGTGAAGATCCCAACTCCGCTTGCCACGAACGACTTGTACTTTCTCGGCGGTGGCGGGACGAATGGACGGCGAACGTTTTATGCCGTGCGGGCAGGAATTAAAGGAGAGATTAAGCCTGCGGATGCGGGCATCGCGTGGCAAAGCGCGCAGATCAAACCACACATCGTCACGCCGATAGTGTATGGCGACTATTTGTACGTCTGCACAGACAATGGGATCTTGAGTCAGTACAAAATCACAACCGGCGAACCTGGATTTCGCGCACGGCTCGGCACTGGCGGCTCATTCAGCGCCTCACCTGTCGCAGCAAATGGAAAACTCTACTTCGCCAGTGAAGACGGCGATGTATTTGTCATCAAGGCTGGTCCAACTTTCGAGTTGCTTGCCCGAAACCCAGTGGGAGAAGTCATGATCGCCACACCCGCGATCGCAGACAAAATGATCATCATCCGCGGCCAGCACCATGTCTTCGGGATCGGGAGAAAAGATTAAGATGTGCACCTAGCCGGTCATCACGCAACACAAGTCCGCCCCAGAGCAAAATGCCAATAACAACGGGAAACAAGATTTCAAACCATCCTTGTTCCGCACGCACGTGCGTTGCGACAGCACCGCCTAAATACCCTGTCAGAAGGATCGCGCCGAGAATGGCCGTACGCGGAATCAAATAGATCAACGTACACGCCACGAGCACGACGCCAAGACCAAAAATTACACGCTCAGAATATCCAAGCCTCACCGTAGCCTCGACCACGAAAGCCGGCTTGATTAATTTCATAACGCCGTCAAAGAGTAGGAACAGCGCCGGCAGAAAACTTAGAATACGCCCCGCCCAAAGCCGTTTCTTCGCGACTGCAACTGCCGGAGTCTGCATATTCGATTGAACTACATTACTTACTATTGCCATTTCGTGCCTCCATTTTCATTCTTCTAATACATAGTCGTTTGGGACACCTCAAAATCGACACGTTCCCCCGAACGATCAAGTCCATTTGGTATTCGAAAATGCATTTGGGCGTGCACCGTTGCGGCTGTGCCGCCGGATGTGAGATTTGAAATTCAAGAGCCGATACTGAACTTGACTTCATCCGCCCCGGCTTCGCCCCGATGTGAGATACCGTCTTAAGAATCAAGAGCCGATTCTGAACTTGACCCCATCCGCCCCGGCTTCGCCCCGATGTGAGATACCGTCTTAAGAATCAAGAGCCGATACTGAACTTGACTCCATCCGCTCCGGCTTCGCCGCCCGATGTGAGGCGGGGCTTTGCCCCACCGTCAGCTTACTAAACTAAGATTTCGGGCTCTGCCCCCGGTCCGGGCCTTGGCCCTGAAATGTTTAGGGGCAGAGCCCGGACCAAGGGCGCAGCCCAAATTGAATAATTAGAATCGACGGCGAGGCAGAGCCTCGCATCACATCTGGCGGCGAAGCCGAAGCGAATGAGTCAAGTTTCGGGATTGCAGCGTCGTGCCCGGCTCCACATTAGTTGGTCCATCAATCCCACACGTCGGAGGCATTTGGCCACTTACAACTGCAGCTAACGTCAGCAATAAAAAGACCGAAAGAATTTGAATCGATCTGTCCATCGACGGCGGCTTGCCTCATCCGCAAGGTGCAATATAAAGCGATGGCAACGCATCGGGTAAGGCGATATATGAGCCGATGTTACCCATGTGTGCCTTGCCATAAAACTCTAAAAAGGACAGTAGTTATGCGGCAGACTTTGAGGGCAAAGCTAGCCAACGATCAAGCAATGTGTCCTTCAGCTGAGGTTTACTTGCCGGGTTTAGGCTTTAGCTCCCACAAGACATTGACAATTACCCACCGGCCATTGAATTTCGCCATGTGCAGGTAGTCAATCCAATCTGAAGCGACAATCTTAACGCTCGCTGCATTTTCGTAGATGTCGAGTATTGTGACATCCTTCTGCTGTCGCTCTTTCGGTGTATCTTTACCGCCACCTCTGCGTGTTCCCAGAACAAGGCTCATCGCACTCATCTGATCAAGCCGGCTTTGATTGTTTTGTGGGTTAGTACGAACAATTCTTTTTGCCAATTCCGGATGTAGCGCACGTTCCATGCGCTCTGCGTTTCCTTCATACCAACCTTCGATGTAATCCAATGCGGTTTGTCGTATTGCGGCATCTGCATTAGCTACGTTCGTTTGTGAGAAGACAACAGAGGGAAATGTTACGAGAATGAGTACCAGTGCAACACAGGTGATTCGCATAGTGGCTCCTTTTTCGAAATGTTTTAGGGGTTTGCTGACAGCTTCATTTCGATCAACGATTCTGGCGACCGCATAGTTCTGTCCCGTGCGGCCGTCACCGTACTTTTCGAAGTGAAGAGGAGATTCTATATGACATTTGGTACAACTGAGAGCAAGCCGTGGGTTGAGGCGTTGCCGACCGAGTCCGCTGGATTTGCCGGACGGACTTTTAGGCTCGCTCTTACGGCGCACAGGTTCTAACCGGTGAAGGCGCGCGCGTGCTGCGCATCGAACTACCAAATGCTGGCGGCCGAGGTGAAGGAACGGAATACGAGGCGCGAGTTTGGCGAGGTCCATTAACAGATGACGGTGTCCCGCAACTATAAATATGCTGCAGTGATGTTGTTCTTCTTAAGTGCAGTCTGTTCAGCAAAGGTCGATTGCCGCAAGTACAGGTTTGATGTGGATGGGAAAGATTTGAATATTCTTGTAGGCGACGAGGTTGTATCGAAAATCAAATTGCCGAAAGAGGGAGAAGTTAAGAACTTTTCGCTTGATTCCGTGGAAAAAACCAAGCTTGGTTTTCGGATAAAAACTGATTGGGGCGGAAGTTTATATCACTATGAAGTCCAATTCGATTTCATATGCAAGGCGAACAATTTCTATCTTTATAGAGTGAAGAAGGTAAGTCTCTTAACAACAAATCCTGACAATGGGTTCTGGGACAAGAGGAAAACTAAAATAAGTAAACCGAACCTGCCGATTGAAAAGTTTGTAATGACTGACTATTTGTAAGTGACGCCACGGGCTTGTCCGTGGTACCAGATGCCACGGGCTTGTCCCGTGGAGCCTCACGTTTGCCGCTACTCAGAACCAAAAACCAACGCTTCAGATGCCACGGGCTTGTCCCGTGGAGACTCACGATCGCTGCTATTTAGCTGGGAACGTGAACCCTCCACGGCCCAAGGCCGTGGCATCCAGTTTTGCAGGTTGGAGAATTGGTGTAGCGGCCAGCGTGATACTCCACGGGACAAGCCCGTGGCATCTTCTGACCCAACGGGGCAAGCCCGTGGCATCACTTTTAATTTATCCGACGGCGCGCCAGCCCGAGGCCCGCGAGGGACGTCACCAGCAAGATTACCGAAGCTGGTTCGGGCACTGACTCAACAGTAAGAGTTGCGCTTCGCAATTCAAATCTCGGATCTCCGGGGCCCGCCGAAATAAAGTGCAAAGCCACAGGCCCGCTCAAGGTCTGTAGCGGAATCGTAAAGATTGGGTTTTGCCCCAATAGCGCATCCTGGGCGTTGGCAAAAAAGGTCCCTTGAATTGTAGCCGTGCCAATTCCCTGCAGGTCTAAAGTGGCCCCCATAACATTGGGAATGGCCGGACCAGAACCGGTAAAACTGACTTGAACGGCCGCAAAGCCTTGATCCGCACTGCCTGCAATGCCGCCAGTAAAAGTGATAGTTTGCCCGGGTCCTGCGAGAAATGGATTCTGGGTAAATCCGCCCTGACTTTCCGCGAAGATATTGAACACGTTTCCCGTGGTCGGGTCGACGCCGATCAGGCTAAGACTGATGCCGCCGCCGGCAACAATCAAACCACCGGGCAGCGTGCCACGAGCGCCGGTGATCGTGCCGCCAGTAATCGTAAGGGCCGGCACCGGATCGGCATGAGCAACCGCCGGGAAAAGAAGAAACAAAAAGAGAAACAGGAAACGAAACGACTTTGGCATCTGGGCCTCCCTATGATCGATATTAGACAGCTTTGGGGCTTGTGGATATTACCTTAGCTTAACCTCGTTGGAGCTGAGGTCAGCGTTCGAAATCTAAAGCCGCGGGAGAGGTGAAAGATTAGTCATGTGAAGAACAAAAGTCAACGGTTTCGACGTGGTGGTTTACATGTGCGATTCTCGCGTTAAGTAGGTGGGAAGTTTCAAACCCTTAACTTCGCACTAAGGAGAAAATAAAATGGCCACTACATACCTTGCATGGACAGGAACAGATGGAAAGATCAACGTTCAACCCGTTCCGTCAAGCCAACAACCGGTAACCTTGAATCAGACTTCGAACCAGGGACCGGCCCTCGCTTTTTACAACAGTAAACTCTACCTTGCCTGGACAGGAACAGATGGGAAACTTAATGTGATCTCCTCCTCTGATGGCACAAATTGGGGGAACCAGGCCACACTAGGTCAAACCTCCAACAATGCTCCGGCCCTGATTGCTTCGAGCAATTTACTTTCCCTTGTCTGGACAGGGACAGATGGAAAACTCAATCTGATCTTCTCCTCAGATGGCCAGACCTGGGTGGATCAAGTCACACTAAGTCAAACCTCCAGTCTTGCGCCAGCTTCAGCCGCTGGTCCTTACCAGGTTCAAGCCCTTGCCTTTACAGGTGCAAATGGAATTCTGAATGCACTTTGCGGAATGGGGATCGAAATGGGCCCGGCGGCTATATTCAATGGGACATCTAAACAGGCGCCTGCTTTGGCTTTTTACCAGGGTCTCCTCTACATTGCCTGGACCGATGCCACCGGAAAACTTAATGTGATGCCCTCCCCTGATGGCATACACGGGGGAAACCAAGTCACACTAAATCAAACCTCCAGCAATGGTCCGGCCTTAACTGGATCGAGCAGTTCGCTTTCTCTTGCCTGGTCAGGGACCAACAATCAGCTCAACGTGAGTTCCTCCTCTGACGGTAAAGTCTGGGGGAATCCAACCACGTTGAATCAAACTTCCAAGCTCGCACCGGCTATAACTGTGGGTACTTTCCAATAGCTGTGTGAAGGGTGGTCTAATAGATCGGTAAGGTGGGGTCGGTCAAGAGCGGGCCGACCCACCAAAACTATTTCCTGCTGGCGGCGGCTACGCTACGAGTCGGATCGGCGCCTTCCCAACGCACGTCGGCAGTTGGACCATAGGTCGAAGGCACAGTCTTGTTCAGCAGGCGTAAATACACTCCGAGTTGTGCGCGATGATGCGCTGTGTGCAGGACGCGCCGCCAGAAAACCCAGATCCTTTCGCGTTCCACATCGAAGAAAGGAACAACTGTCAGCCACCACTCTTCGTCCTGCTTTGCGAGAAAGTGCAAACGTTCGCGCGAGAGCTCGACCATTCGTGCGGCAAACGCCTGGGGAGTGCGATCCTGCGGCAGGACTTCGTTCGCCAGCACTTCCGGCAAGCCGAGGAACTCGCCAAAGAACCGGCGCTCCGACAGTAGCTCGTGCTCAATAACCTCTCCAACCGTGCTGGAACGCGCATGTGGTTTGAAGGAGAGATCGTCTTCCGCAAATTCGTGCCAGACGCAATTGAGCTTGTTCACTTCACTCGCATAGGTTCGCACCACGTTTTGAAAAATGCGGTTTGAAGCAACCGGAATGTCAGCATCGTTGATAGCAATGTTTTCGTATTTCATGATCTTTCAGAATGTAAAGATCGCCGCAAATTCCGAGCGAATGTTGTGCGTGGTGTAACTCGGAATGCCGCGAAACAGCGGGAGCAGACCCGTGCGAGAATCCGCGCGCGTTCGGTAGTAACCCTGCTCGTAACCAAACGTCACCCACTGGTTCCATTTGTATTGAATGTTGCCGGAGAACAGATCACTCCAACCGCCACGCAGACCAAAGCGTCGCGCGTCGCGCGCCACCGCTTGATCGCCACCGTAATAAAGGAAAGCTGTCCAACCCGCGTTGCGACCTTTTGGATTGGCATTAAAGATTCGCGACAACGGAAAGCCGAGTTGAACAAATCCGCCGTGAGCGCGCACGGGACGCTGCGGTGCGACAACGGGAATGCCGTTGTCCAGTCCGAAGACCACTGTTGACGAGCCGTCGATCGAAGTCGCAGTTGCGGTACTTGTCAGGCCGAAAGTGTCGTTGAAGTTGGAGAGTAATTGCCCCGCGAGAAAGAAGCGCAGATCGGAACCGCCGTAATACTTCCCTACCACGGTCACAAAATGGGTCGGCAGTTGAAACTCGGCTGAATAACCGTTGCTATCGCTGTTAACTTCCGCGCCATTCGGAAATGCCGCTCTAAAAGCAATTGGCACGTTCGCGGCGGTAACGATCGCGGTGCGTTGTGCATGTTCGAAGCTGAAGATCAATTGAGCCGGAGCCACGCTTGCTGCTTTATCGAGTTGCCATTGAAGTACCGCGCGGCCTTGAATTCCGGGATGTTGTGAATCCACTCCCTGTCTTTCACCGAACGCTAATTGGTTGGCAACGTCACTCGGCAAATTCCCGAAAGCCGGCAGCACGATCGCTATCTCTGGTCCAAATCGCACATCGCGTGAGCCGCCAAATTTGTGATTCAAACCAAACTTAGCCTGGGGAATCCGTGTGTAAGCTGCACCGTAACCAACGCCGCCGAAGTTTGTGTTTTCGATCGTGTTGGGCAACGTCGATGAGACGAATGGCGACCAGTCCTGTCCAAACAGAGCGAAGAGACTGTCGTTTTCACCGAAGCGCCGATCGATTCTGACCCATGCCAGGCGCAAAGACGGCTGACTCGATCGAATCGAGGTTATGTTGCGATTGTTGGCGCGCGGGAAATCACCTTCAAAATCAAACTCGAACTTTCCGGTGAGCGTTGTCTTCGGGGCCACATCCAGCCATTCGAAGTTTGCTCCGAGTCGCAACCCGCGTGCGCGCAGGTGAAACTCGGGCGAGTTGTTCGGGCCTGTATCAGCTGCCAGTAAAGGCAATGGGAAATCGTTGCCCTGCGGCGATGATGAATCGTGAATGATGCTTGTTTTGAAGATGCCGTATAGCTTGAGGCGGGCGCCGGTTCCGAGTTTTATATCCGGGATCAGTCCTTCACGTTTCGGAGCATCAATTCCCTGTAATCGAACTGGCGCAATCGCGGCGATTACAGCGGGCGTCGGCTGTGGTTTGGGTGCAACTGGCTCCGGCGCGCTGGTCTTGTACTCGGCAGTGATCGTCTTCACCTCCGGAGCAGCCGCAGTCGTGTGTAGCGCGTCGAATTCCGTCGCCGAGATCACGCCTTTGTCGCGCAATATGACAGCCAGCCGATCTCTTTGTTCGGCAGGTGAGGCATTGATCGTAATTGCGCGGACTTCGGCCTCAGTCAGAATTCCTTTAGTTTGAAGCACTCGGACGAGAGGGTCACCAGTGTCAGCGCTTTGCGAGAAAACAGCCGGCGCACTTGCAAGACTGACAATCATCATCAAAATAAGACGTAGATACGCACGCATGAGCAGATCCTTTCTCAATGACAAAGATCGAAGCAATTTCCTGTATTTGGTTCAGCGGGGCGATAAGGGTTTACAAATTCTCGCGCGTGTCCTGCTCTTCTTCCCAACGTTCAATCATTCTGGATCGCTCGTCTTGTCGCCGCTTCTCGCGTTCATACGCGTCGCGCGGATCGCGGCCGGTCACGGCGCGATACCAACCCGGGTGATGTGTCCATGCCCATTTTTTCGTCACGGTGCCATCGATCATCGAATGAAGTGTTCCTGGTTGGTGTGATGTCCCTTCATAGATGTGGATGATGAATCCTGCCAACATCAGCAGCGCCGCTATATCGTGAATCACATAACTTGCTGCGACAACCCAACGTCCGACGAGATTGTCGAACCACATCAGCACGCCCGTGATGAGAAACAAAACGGCACTTACTACAATCGCCCAAAAGTAGATCTTTTGACCGCCATTGAAGAAGCCGACATCTTCGGGCTCAACCCGGTGCTGATGAGTTGAATACTCCTTGATGTGCCTGAGCCAACGACGATCCGCTTCTGTCCAAACCATTGGTGCGAACCAGTTAAGAAACTGGAAAAAGAAAAATAACTCGAAGAGCAGGCCAAACCAGGGATGGAGCAGTCGCGTCCGGGGTCCCCCGCCAAACAGCGGTGTTAGCCAACGGTATAGCCACGGTGAATAGATTGCGAAGCCGGAAAGCAAGGAAAGCACAAAGAAAATTGCGACTGACCAGTGCAACACTCGCGTGTAAACCGGGTGCCGCAACAATTCGCCGCGATGCACAATCGTTTCACCAATACGATCTGCCTCGCGTCGCGCACGTTCATCAAATCGTTCGACAGTGCTCATGGCGTCTCCCTGCGCTTTGCTTCAACTGTATCCGGCTGCGTGGGCAGTGGCGGCGGCGATTCGGGTTGTGGCAATCTTGGCCCAACCGCGACACGGTGAAAGAAAATAGCCAGTACTCCCAACACTCCCATCAACAAACCGGCCGGTTTTGCCAACCATTTCCAATAGGTGTAGCTGGGAGGAATGATCGGATTGGCAGGCAAACCGTATCGCTCGGGTCGCTTGATGTCGTGAAGCACGTAAATCACGTGCGTCCCTCCGATTGATTCCGGATTGTAAACACCCGCATCGGCAAAGCCCGAGACTTCCTGCAGTTGCTTCGCGCGCAAGCCGGCAAGCTGGACCATGTCGGATTTGGTTCCAAACTTCAGGCAGCCCGTCGGGCATGCCTTAATGCACGCAGGTTCGAGACCTTGCCCGACGCGATCGGAACAGAGCGTGCACTTGTAAACTTTCTTAGTGTTCGGATGAAACTTGGGAATATCGAAAGGACAGCCCGAGATGCAGTAGCCACAGCCGATGCAGTTCTCCTGCTGAAAATCAACGATGCCGTTTTCGTACTTGATGATCGCGCCGTCAGCCGGACACGCACGCAAACAGCCGGGATCTTCGCAGTGCATGCACTGATCTTTTCGCAACAGCCACATCAAGTTGCCGTCGCGCTCGTCTTCAGCAAACTTGATCAGGTTGTAGTAGTTCCACTCGGTCGTGGGCATCGTCTGGTAAGTGTCGTTGAAGGTCGTCTCGCGAAACGGATGATCGTTCCATTCAACGCAGGCGACTTCGCACGCCTTGCAACCGATGCACGTCGTGACGTCGATGTACTTGCACACCTGGTCTTCACGGCGTGTTCCCTGCCCCGGCACAGGACCCGGATGGGCCGAGATTTCCTGAATCTGGAATGTGCGTGGGTTAGCCATGGTCTTAAGCCTTTTCAATCTTCACGAGGAAGCCTTTGAACTCCGGCGTGTACGCGTTCGGATCGATTGCGGCCGGTGAAAGTTGATTGGCGGTCATCAGCTCTGTCTTCCCCTTGTCTTCGGCAATGCCGCGATAACCCCAGTGAATCGGTATGCCGATCTGATAGGTTTCCTTGCCATCAATCATCATCGGCTTAATGCGCCTCGTGACCATGGCCTTCGCTACATACTGCCCGCGTGCGCTACTGACTCTCACCTTCTCGCCGCCTGTGATCCCCATTTTGTCGGCCAGTTGCGCAGGTATTTCGACAAATGGTTCCGGCACGAGTTGCACGTTCATCTGATTGTTCTTGGTCCAATAGTGGTAGTGCTCGGTGAGTCGATAGGTAGTGCAGACAATATTGAAGCCCTGATCTGGCGTGCCGAGTTTATCCAGATCTGAAGTGAACTTTTTCGCGACCGGATTATTCGACTGTTGGGGATGCAAGGGATTTGCGATGGGACTCTCAACCGGTTCGTAGTGTTCCGGAAATGGCCCATCAGCAAAGGCTGCGAGTGGCGCAAAGATACGACCGACGCCCTCTGGATTCATGATGAATGGGCCCATGTGATCCGAAGGCTTCGAATCGGCTTTGAAATCAGGCACATCGTTGCCGACCCATCGCTGTTGCGCCTCGTTCCACCAAATCTGGCGGCGCTCCGGGTCCCACGGTTTTCCCGACAGATCGCACGAGGCACGGTTGTACATGACGCGTCGATTGGCGGGCCACGACCATGCCCAGTTCGGGTAAATTCCAAGACCAGACGGATCGTCGGTGTTTCGCCTTTGCATTAGCGCTCCTGCTTCCGTCCAGGAGCCGGAGTAGAGCCAATTACCGCACGCGGTCGTGCCGTCGTCTCTCAACCATGCAAACCCGGGAAGTTGCTGGCCTGCTTTGATTGTCACGCCGGGCTGCAGCGGATCGGTTAGATCGGCAAGGGCCTTGCCGTTGATCTCTTTCGCAACTTCCGCAAGTGACGGATTCTGCGGAGTTGTGTAGGACCAGCTTAGATTGATGATGGGATCCGGAAACTTACCGCCTTCGTTCTGATAAAGCTCGCGAACTTTCAAAAAGATGCGCGCGAGTATTTCCTGATCGACTTTCGCGTCACCCGGCGGAGGCACCGCCACATATTTCCATTGCAGCCAGCGCGCGGAGTTGACGAACGTGCCATCCTTCTCGGCAAAGCCCGCGCCCGGCAGACGATAAACCTCCGTCTTGATATTTTTCATCTGGTCTGCCGTAGTGCCCGGAGCTTTCCAGAATTCGGCTGTCTCTTCCGGATAGATATCGCACACGACGAGGAAGTCAGCCTTCTTCAATGCCTCGATGTTTTTTCGCGAGTTAGGACCGATGGCGACGCCGTTCATGCCGAACGCGATCAGACCTTTCATTTTGCCGGCATACATCTCGTCCCACATCTCGGTCCATGAGAACTTGCGATCGATCTTCGGCAGATAGTGATAGTTGAAGTCGTTTTCCTTTTTGGCTGAATCGCCGTAGAGAGACTTCAAAAACGACGCCATGAACTTCGGCGTGTTGGACCAGTAGTTGTACGAGTCCCACTCGTTTGGCTTCGATAGAGTCGGCGTCGTGCGTTTATTGAAAGTCGCGAGATCGATATCTAATGGCTGTGGAATCTTGAGATAGCCGGGGAAGATATCGAATACGCCGCCCATGTCGGTTGCGCCCTGGATGTTTGAGTGTCCACGCAAAGCGTTCACACCGCCGCCGGCGCGTCCGACGTTTCCGAGCAGCAGTTGCAGCATCGCCGCGGTGCGAATGATCTGAGTGCCGAAGGTGTGTTGCGTCCAGCCGACGGCATAGATGATCGTACCCGCTTTCTTCATGTTGCCGTCTTTGCGAATCGACGTGAACAGGTCCGCGGCTTTGATGAACTGATCTTTCGGAATTCCCGTAATGCGCTCGACCATCTCCGGCGTGTAGCGTGAATACTGTTGCTTCAGGAGCTGGAACACCGAGCGTGGATGTTGGAGCGAAAGATCGTAAGCGATGTTTGGCGGCAGCATCGGCGGCGGCTTCGTTCCACCCTGGCCGGAGGCGCCTGGTCCACCAGCGGCCTGATGCCCCTGGCCCATCGCGTCGCCGCCCTTTTGCGGTGTCGAAGGTTGCGAGCTAACCGGCTCGCTCTTACGTTCAAAATTCTTTGCAGGCTCTCCGCCTGTGGCTGGAGTCGAAGTTGTCGACGACGATCCCGCGGTCGTTTCTTGTGTTACTGGTCCAACGTTGCCACCCGCTTCGTAATTCCAGGTTTCCTTGTCGTAGGTTTTGCCGTCGAACCCTGAAAACAATCCATCCTCGGGAAGTTTGAAACCCTCCTTAACGATGAATGCGGCGTTGGTGTAATTGATCAGGTAGTCCTTAGCGAGACGATTGTTTTGGATCGCGTAATTGATCACTCCGCCGAGGAAGGCGATATCAGTGCCGGCGCGGATTTGTAAGAAGAGATCGGCCTGAGTTGCCGTGCGAGTGAAACGCGGATCAACGACGATCATTTTCGCGTTTCGATGCAACTTTGCTTCAACCGGCCACTTGAAGCCACACGGGTGGTTCTCAGCCGGATTGCCACCCATGATCAACATCATGTCGGTATTCTTGATGTCGATCCAGCCGTTGGTCATTGCGCCGCGTCCGAAGGTGGGCCCCAAACTGGAGACCGTCGGACCGTGTCAAACCCGGGCCTGCGTTTCGAAGTAGCAGAGCCCCATGCTGCGCATGGTTTTTACGGCAAGAAAATTCAGTTCATTGGTGTCAGTGCAGCCGCCGATCCAACCGATTGTCTCCAAACGGTTGACGGTATATCCGTCCTTATCTTTCTCGATGAACGTGGCGTCGCGCGTCTTCTTGGTCCAGCGGGCAATCTCTTCGACTGCCTGATCCCACGAGATGTCGTCCCAGTGATCGGAGCCGGGGCGTCGCACCTGGGGTTTCGTCAAGCGCCGTGGGTTAGCGATATCCTGCTCAAGCGACGCGCCCTTTGGACACAGTGTGCCGCGATTGATCGGATGATCGGGATCACCTTCGACGTGGACGACTTGCGGTACCGCATTCTTCGATTTGTCGCCCAGCGTGTGGATGATCACGCCACAGCTTACCGAGCAGTACGGACACGTGCTGCGCGTTTCAGTTGTGCGCTCGATTTTCAGCCCTTGAGTTTGCGCGTAGACCGGCGCGAGACTGAATCCGAATACACTTACACCTGTACCTCCGATCAAGGTTGTCTTGATGAAGGTCCTTCTGGAGACTTCCATGGCACATACCTCCGAGGCAGATCTTCCTCGTAACTATGTTAGAAGGGGCTCAGTTGTAGGGGTTACAGCGATAAGACTAGGCCCATCTACGGTTAAAGTCAACGGAAGATTTAGGCCCACGACCAAATACAGAAGTTAGCCACGGATCTACACGGATTTCATACACAGATCTAAATAAAATCCGTGTAGATCTGTGGCTGCTTTATAAGCCAACTAAGTTGAGTTCAATTTTTGTATACCCGTGTTCGCGGGCCCAGAGATCGAGGGGGGAGGCGTAGATCTCATCTACTAATGGTACGGCGTGTCCGAAACGAGTGAGATCTATCCCTTTAATATAGTGCTGGCATGAATCGCACGCTTCGATCCGGATGTGGTCGAACTCGGGTGAGTGAAAGTAACCGAGTTTTGACGGTCGCTCTTCCCCACAGCTCGCGCAAACCACGCGTCGAAATTCCCATGTGGAGAGACAAGTCGCACATAGCAAGTCACGATTGCCGCTTTCGGCGCCGCTTTCTTTTGACTGAAGGAAGCTGAGTTGCGGCTGGCCACCACAAAAAGGACACGTGCGTTCACCGCCCGCGAGCTCTCGTCCGGCGGGAGTGGTTCTCGTTTCCGCCAGCCAGCGCGCGTAAGGTTGAAGGATCGACTTAGCGAAGAACTGCGTGTCTGACGGACTGCGCCAATAGCCGAGTAGTTCGTCAGTCATAATGTTCGACTCGGCGATGAGAAGGACCTGCGCTTCAGAGGCGAGTGAAGTCGGACCATACTGTGCAACAGTCTTCAGCAACCCGGTAATTAACGACTGCACAACAGGCAGATCGCTTTCCAGGTCACCCGAAGGCAACCAGTCTTTGCGGCTTCGAAGCGACTCGTAAAGCTCTTGCTGCGCACGAAGTAGTTGAGCGTAGAACGTCAGTAACTCTTTCGACCCGCTCGACTCGCTCGCGAGATAGTCTGCTCTTTCGATCTGTTTGTCCCAAAAGTCAGGCATTACGTCAGTAAGACTTGGCAATGATCGCTTTCTGCGTGGCCTTCTTGCCCGATACTACGCACGTCCCGGATTCGCCGTCTGAAACGAGACACCTGATGCTTGCCTGAATGTCTTTCAGCTTGAGCTCATCCTCAGTCGTCCCACTCCAGAATACCCTCGCAAACCCGGCATTTGTTTTCACAACTTCGATAGCTTCGTCATACGTCTGCACGTCGAATGTATTGCTGTCTCTAAAGTCGCGTGCTCTTTCAAACAGACTGCGTTGGATGTCGTCGAGCAGAGTAGTAACTCGCTCCGGCAGCTCATTCGAACTCAGTGTTTCTTTTGTCCTGGTGTCTCTTCTACAAACGACCACGGCGTTACTTGCGACTTCTTTTGGTCCGAGCTCGAGTCGCACTGGAATACCGTTCAATTCCGATTCATTGAATTTCCAACCTGGGGATCGATCCTCTCTGTCGTCCACGTGTACACCAACGGCTCGCTCACGCAACGCCGACTTCAACCTCGACGCGTATTCCATCACGCTCGCTCGCTCATCATCCTTCCGCCAAATCGGCACGATGTTCACCTGTTTCGTCGCGAGTTTTGGCGGCACTACAAGTCCCTGATCGTCGCTGTGAACCATGATGAGGGCGCCCATCAAACGAGTACTCGCACCCCAGCTCGTGGCCCAAACATATTTCTGTTCCCCATCTTCATCCTGAAACTTCACATCAAACACTTTCGCAAAGTTTTGCCCGAGATGATGCGACGTACCGGCCTGTAGAGCCTTCTTATCCTGCATCATTGCTTCGATCGCATACGTATGATCGGCGCCGGCAAACTTTTCTGATTCAGTTTTCAGACCCGAATAAACCGGCACCGCCATAAAGTCTTCGGCAAATGTTTTATAGATTCCCAGGATTCGCAGTGCTTCTTCCTCAGCCTCGTCATAAGTTCTGTGGGCGGTGTGTCCCTCCTGCCAAAGGAGCTTCCGTCTTCGGCAGTCTTTAGCCGGTAATGAGTAACGATTGCACATTCCTTGGCAAAGTGTTCGACGTGTTCAGCCTCTTTACTCAGGTACGACTTCGGAATGAACAACGGAAAATAGGCATTCACGTGCCCGGTTTCCTTGAACATATCGTCCAGGGCTCTCTGCATCCGCTCCCAAATGGCAAACCCGTTCGGTCGAATCACCATGCAACCCTTAACGGGCGAGTAGTCGGCAAGTTTGGCTTCCTTGATAATGTCCAAATACCACTGGGAATAATCTTCACTGCGTTTTGTAATAGCCACTTAGACGTTAGTTTTCCTTTCGGTTTCTTCGAATGAGCCCGCGAAGCGGGCGGCAGCATAAAGCCTGGGGCGCAAGCCCCAGGATCCAATTAAAAGAAAGCGAGGGAGCCCGCGCAAGCGGGCGGCAGCGCAATGCTACTTTAAGTGCTTATCAAACCACGCCAGCATGCGCTTCTGTAAGTCGAGACGGTGTGAATACTCCTGGATGTTATGACGTTCTCGAGGGTAGATCACAAGTTCGGCTTCGACTCCGGCATCTTTTAACCCGTTATAGAATTCATAGGCCTGGCCCACCGGAACACCAGCATCGAGCTCGCCGTGTAATAAAAGAGTCGGCGTCTTGCAGTTTTTAATAAAGGTGATGGGTGAGTGTTCGTCATACCAACTGCGGTCATGGTGTGGGCTCTGTCCGCTGGTCCTTCGCAGTGAGTCGCGCAGCCATGATGTACCGTAAAGGCTGAAGAAGTTGGAATGCCCGGCCTGGGCCACAGCCGCCTTGAACCTCGTCGTTCGGGTGATCGCGTATTCCGTCATGAAGCCCCCGTTGCTCCAGCCGCCGATACCAAGACGGTTTGGGTCGGCAATTTTTTGAGCGACCAGGTAATCAACGCCGTCCATCAAGTCTTGAAAAGCCATCTCGCCCCAATGGTCGATCGTTGCGTGCATCGCTCCGCCTTCGCCGGTGACTCCGCGGGTGTTTGGCAGAAAGACTACGTAACCATGCGACGCCAACAGTTGCCCCCAGTCCCACCACCTGCTCGAGTGGAATCCGGTCCACCAGGCCGTATCACCTGGATGGGTGTTCACGATCGTCGGATATGGATTTCCCGATTTGTAACCGGGCGGAGTAATAAGAACACCACGTCGAACCAAACCGTCCTTTGAATTTTTCCAGGCGACTTCGCTTACCTTTCCAAACGCCCAGGATTTTGTCTGCGGATTGAAGTCTGTGAGTCGTCGTGGCTGGCTATTCTTTTCGATTACCCAGACGTCGTCTGCGGATTCAGGCGTCTGGGCGAAGTAAGCGATAGTGTCTCCGTTCGTGCTAAGACTCGCTCCCCACTGTGACCTTATCACGTCAGTTACTTTGTGGAATGCTCCGCTATCAACATCAATTCTTGAAATGACTTCGCTCGTACCTTCGACGCTGAGTGCAATAAGACTTTTGGAATCCGGAGCCAATTCTAACTTCAATACACTGCCCTTGTAGTCTTTCAACAGTGGACGAATCTCTCCTCCGCTCGCGGGCGCCAGTGATAGCCAGTTGTTAGACTCTTTAGTCGGAGGGAATTCATAAAACGTTATCCATCGGCCATCAGGCGACCACCTGAGAAGGCCTGTGATGGGTGGGACGTTTTTGGTAAGGGTGCGCAGGATCTCGCCCGTCGCTCGACTCACGACTACGAGAGAAAGGTTGTAGGAGTCTTCATCTCTCGGCGTTGGGGCCACAGTCAAAGCAAGCTCATCGCCCGCGGGTGACCATGCGAATTCAAGGATCTCGAAGTTCTGTTTTGTTACCTGCGTGGCTTTTCCGTCTGACAGGTTCACTACCCACAGCCGCGTATACTTAAGATTGGACTCGGGCCGGACAATCGCATCATCGCCTGCGGCTCTTCGTACCTGTTCCTCCGGAGTCGCTTGATCGCGTGCGAGGAAGGCGATCATTTTGCCGTCAGGCGACCATTCATAATCTTCGACGCCGCCGGGCACATTAGTCAGTGGTGAAGGCTTTGTCTCGCCATCACGCAGCAAGTAGATTTGAGTACTACTGCCTTGCTCAGAAAGGAAAGCCAACGTCCGGCCGTCAGGCGACCAGCGCGGAGATCCTGCACTCTTAAGACCGGGGATTAACGCGCGCGGAAGCTCGCGCCCGTCTGCCATCACGACCCAGATATTCGAGACGCGGGGCTCGCGCGGTGAGTTGGGATTATTTGGCTCGTTAACTACGAATACAATCTGTTTGCCGTTGGGGGAGAGCTGAACGTCGGACAGTTCTCGAATAGTGAGCACGTCTGCTGGAGTAATAACATGACGCTCATTTTGAGCCGATGCGGCACCGGCGGCGAAGAAGGCGATCGTAACTGTTAATAATAAATTTCTGAGATTCACACCAGATAAACACCGGCCGATTTTAGTTTTGTAACAATTATTCTGCCTGGAACATTTTTTCTTCGGAGAGTGATCAAATGAGCCACAGTAAATCCATCCTTGCCGGTTTATTACTCCTGTCCGCCGCAAGTTTTGCGCAAGCACAAATGAAATCCCAGAACGTCTCCGTCAGATGACTACAGACAAATGTTTGCTCGCAGGCGCCGTGAGTGTGGCAGTTTGACCTGTCGAAAAGTAAATTGATCCAAGCGCTGCGACTTCGCCGCCGGATGTGAGATACCGTTTTTGAAATCAAGAGCCGATGCTGAACTTGACCCCATCTACTCCGGCTTCGCCGCCCGATGTGAGGCGAGGCTCTGCCTCGCCGCAAGGCCCCCCTAAGGTTTTGGGCTGGGCCCATGGTTCGGCCTTTGGCCCATAATTTTAGGGCAAAGCCCGAACCGTGGGCATAGCCCATTTCGAAAACTAGAATCGAACGGCGAGGCATAGCCTCGCCTCACATCGGGCGGCGAAGCCGGAGTGGATGGAGTCAAGTTCAGCATCGGCTCTCTCACATCCGGCGGCGAAGCCGGAGTGGATGGAGTCAAGTTCAGCATCGGCTCTCTCACATCCGGCGGCGAAGCCGGAGTGGATGGAGTCAAGTTCAGCATCGGCTCCCTCACATCCGGCGGCGAAGCCGGAGTGGATGGAGTCAAGTTCAGGATTGGCTCTTGATTCTTAAGACGGTATCTCACATCGGGCGGCGAAGCCGGAGTGGATGGAGTCAAGTTCAGCATCGGCTCTTGATTTTTAAGACGATATCTCACATCCGGCGGCGAAGCCGGAGTGGATGGGGTCAAGTTCAGCATCGGCTCTTGATTTTTAAGACGGTATCTCACATCCGGCGGCAAAGCCGCAGCGACAAGTGCTAAATTGCAAATATGAAGAAAGAGCATCGAGATATTCAAACGTTTCGACCGCTTGCCGGCACCTGGCAGGATCTTCGTTATGCCTGTCGAACACTCTCGAGAAGTCGAAGCTTCGTCGTGATCGCAACACTCATGCTGGCGCTCGGTATTGGCGCCAACACGGCGATCTTCAGCGTGGTGCTTACCGTGCTGATTCGGCCGCTGCCTTACGCTGACGCGGAGCGAGTTGTCTGGATAACTAATCGAAACTCGGCGCTGGGCGTCACCGGTGCATTTCTAAATCCTGCCGATATCCTCGATTTTCGTGAGCAAAGTCAAAGCTTTGAACGCATCGCAGCGTGGGGAACGATTCCCGTCAATCTTTATGGGGCCAAATTTCCGGAACGCGTGGAAAGCATTTATGTCACGCCTAATTTCTTTCGCACGCTCGGAGTGCAGCCGGAACTCGGAAGGGATTTCGCTGAAGTTGATGAACCGGAAGATAGCATGATCATCAGTCACGCCATCTGGCTGCGACAATTCGGCGGCGACCAAGCTGTCCTCGGAAAGAAGATCACGTTCGGCTTAACCACTGGTGACACTGGCGTCATAGTTGGGGTTCTTCCCCCGCAAACCAATTTCCCAGCGCGCGTCGATGTCTTCACGATGACTGAGATCACACACGAGGATCTCGAACGCGGCGGCTCACATAACTGGCGCACGATTGGCCGGCTCAAGCCCGGCGTCAACATCGACCAGGCTCAAGCTGAAATAAACACGTTGACGCAGCGACAGGCGGAACTCTATCCCGACACGAACAGGGGTTGGCAGGTTCAGCTTCAGCCATTGCGCGGTTATCTATTCGGCAACTCAGGCGCGGCACTGCTCCTGTTGTTTGTTGCGGTTGCGATCGTGCTGGTTATCGCGTGTGCAAATGTCGCAAACCTGCAGCTCGGACGCATTCACATCAGACGTCGAGAACTAGCACTACGACTCGCACTTGGCGCCGGCCGGTTCCGTATCGTGAGGCAATTCCTGATCGAAAACATGCTGCTCTCCGTATTGGGCGGCGCTCTCGGCGTGTTCGTCGCCGCGGCATGTCTTTCGGTGGTACGGACCCTGGCCCCCGATTCGATACCGCGCATAACGGAATCCGCGCTGAGCGTACCCGCTTTCTGTTTCGCTTTGGCGATATCATTTCTAAGCACGATCATGTTTGGCTTGTTTCCTGCATTTCAAGCTTCACAACTGCAGCTCAACGACGCGCTCAAAAATTCCAACAGTCCTGGGGCTACTCCTCGAAGATCAAATCGAGTACGTCAAGCCCTGGTCGTCGGACAGATTGCACTGGCCATGATCCTGTTAACTGGAGCGGGTCTCGTCGTAAAGAGCTTCTGGCAACTGCAAGCTATAGATTCAGGAATGAAGAGTGATCACCTTGTGACGGCCGGACTGTCGTTGAGTTTTGCTGATTATCCGAATGGCAGTCCGAAACGCACGCAACTTTTTCGCGACGCACTCGAGAAGCTGAGTACATTACCCGGTGTGACGTCGGCTGGAGCGATATCGCACCTGCCTCTCGGCGGTCGCACGATGAAGCTGCCCTTTGTGATCGCAGGCGAGACGAACGCGACGAGGGCTGAAGAAAGAGTTGCCGACTACCGCGTAGTCTCACCCTCTTTCTTTGAAACGGCTGGAGTGGAGTTGAAGAAGGGACGTTTGTTCGATGGACGTGAACGAGAGGACACACCAAAGGTGTTCGTCATCAACGAGGCATTCGCTCGAACATATCTTCCGGGAAGAGACCCCATTGGTGTTCGACTCGCCGGTGAATCACAGTTTGTTAAAGGTGAGATTGTAGGAGTAGTCGCGAGTATCAAACATAGAAGCCTGGAACTTGACGCGGAACCGGCGCTTTACGTGTCATACCAGCAGTCTGCGACATTCCCAATCATGAACTTCGTAGTAAAGACGAAGTCGGATCCATCGTCGTTGATCATTCCCGTCCAACAAACGTTACAGGCACTCGACTCACGTGGCGTGGTATTCAATGTTCGACTATTCGATCAATTTGTCGCCGATGCCGTTGCGCCGCGACGCTTCAACCTGTGGCTCTTTACAGCGTTTGGATTTCTGGCTGCGTTGTTAGCCGCTGCGGGAATCTACGCGACGATGAATTTCGCAGTTATGCAGCGAAACAGAGAAATAGGTATCAGAGTCGCTCTGGGTGCACAGAAAAGCGCAGTGATGAAATTGATTCTCGGAGAAGGCGCTATCCTCGTTGGCGCCGGGCTCTTGATCGGCTTTTCCGCATCCCTTGCACTAAATCAGTTTATGAAATCTCTCCTGTTTGCGGTCAGCGCGACTGACCCCTTGATCTACTTACTAATGGCAACACTAGTCATCTTCATCGCCCTCCTTGCATCCGGCATCCCCGCACGAAGAGCAACAAAAATCGATCCGATTCGAACGTTGCGCAGTGATTAGACGATCAAAATAAAAATATATCCTCACCGGAAACACTTAGCCTCATCGGGTCATTTACTAATGAGCATCAGTGAAAACTAAGCTCGAAAGGAGTGACTCTAATGCCCTTTAGAACAACCACAACTCCGCCGTCAACCAACTTCAAAGATCACTATTAACTTCGCAGGATTGCTATTGCTCTAAGCTGTCTTGCTGCGTCCTCATTAAGGAGAAAATCATGTCCAAAGAAATCAACAAGGGGGATTTCCGTCTCACCGTTCCGCTCGATGCCTCAGAAATCGAAGGCTTCAAGCCAGAGATGGGAGTGAAGGTAGGCTTATTGGATCGAAGCGGTGCGGTCCATTCGCAAGTAGTTAAGCTCGATGAAAAGGGGAAAGGAGCGGCAACATTCAACTTTCGCGAGCAACCCGGTACCTTGCGTTTGATCATCGGCCCGGAAAACGCCTCAGATGAAGAGCTCCCCGGACTGCAAACGTTGACTACTAATATTGATCCAAGACAGTGGCAATCGCGGGCCGAACTGGATCTCACAGCAATCAGAATCACACCCTATTATTGGTGGTGGTGGTTGTATTGGTGTCGCACATTCACAATCCATGGACGAGTGCTTTGTCCTGACGGCAGTCCTGTGCCAGGCGCCGTTGTCTGTGCTTATGATGTCGATTGGTGGTGGCTCTGGTCCAGTAAACAACAGGTAGGAAGTTGTGCGACCACCGACGCGACCGGCTCTTTCAGTATTAGCTTCCGCTGGTGCTGCGGCTGGTGGCCATGGTGGTGGTGGCGTTTGCGCTACTGGCAATATGAACCACTGATCGCCGAACACCTTCTGCCAATTCTGCGGCGTGACCCGTCGCTCGATCGACTTCGAATTGCAAGTCCAACACCCGACCTTTCGATCTTTGACGCTATGCTTGAAGATCAGCCGTCACGACTTTCCGGACGCGCAATAACTTCGGAAAGGTCCACAAGATTCGCATCGCAAGCTGCGAACCGGATCACCTCGTCAATAAGCAAACAACCAAAAATCGATCCCGGCGCGTTGGCCAGCTTGCGCGACAAGCTCGTGACGCGATTACCTGCGGCGCCCGAGCTGGAACGATTACGACTGTGGCCATGGTGGCCGTGGGAACCGTGGTGGGATTGCTCGCCCGACATCATCTTTAAAGTTACGCAGGACTGCGGGCAGACAAACAAGATCATCGTCGATGAGACTATTTGGCAGGCGCGCGGGGATATCCCCACAAACCTCAACGTAACTTTGACTGCAACTGACGCGTGCTGTATTCCGATTTGTCTCGAACCGGCGGATTGTCCGGACGGCAGCTGCGTCGTAATTAATGAAGCCTGTAACGTGCTTGTAGAAAACATTGGCGGCAACTTCGATGCAACTGCCGCCACACCAGCAGGGTACGCCAATCCCGGTCTCATATCGGTAAACGGCGATCGGCCGTTTGCAGACAACGTTCTCCTCCGAGGCGTCTTCGGAAATAGCGCGAACGTTGACTACTATGAATTCGAGTGGGCCACAAGCCTGGCTGGACCATGGAACGCAATGCCGCCCGCGGCTGCGGGAAGTTTTTCTCGCAGCTTCTGGGGGCCAGACTTACCCGTAGGTCCTGTTGGCTGGCATCATGCCCAGTTTCAGTTCACACCCATTAGTGGCCGAAACGTGGTCGAGACGCGTGAACACTTCGAAGCCAACAATGGTCCTGGAACCTGGGGAGTCACACGTTTTTG
>Ga0207670_10000198_pt1 | contig 39635 bp, 67 predicted proteins | sample KBSS23HmetaG_FD_184339 | JGI IMG/M metagenome (GOLD analysis project Ga0207670, IMG submission 184339) | Switchgrass rhizosphere microbial communities from Kellogg Biological Station, Michigan, USA - KBS S2-3H metaG (SPAdes) (version 2) | ecosystem: Host-associated > Plants > Roots >... | reverse complement strand
GGAATAGAGAAATTTTATAATTATTGAAATAAAAATGTTGTTTCTTTAGAAGCTTTAAGTTATAAACGAATAATTATGAGGAGCGCGTTCGGGTGAGCGAGTTCCTCCCCAAAAATATAAAAAAAATCAAAGGAAACAATATGACGGGCAAGGTCAATAGAAGGTATAATACCATACTGAGAATCATGAGAGACCACCTAAATGTGACCCTCCATGAAATAAAGCATAGCAATGGTAGCATTATAAGAGGAGCAAGCTTTTACGAAAGAAGCCTACGAGATCCCCTTCTTGAGACTGCATTGGCAATTGCTGAATCTCTAGAAGTTAAACCTGACTTGCTACTATATTCATTTGGAATATTACCTAAAGAAGACAAAGAGATAATCAAAAGCGATCCCTTTTTCTATATGGAAAAAATAAAGAAAATGTGCAATAATCATGATAACCGTTATGGTAAGGAAGATGTGGACTTATATAGTCTTAACGTTACCAGGGTATCCGATTATATTAGGTTAAATAGAAGGAAAAAGGAAAGTGTCACTAAATAGGATCGTTAAAGCTTTAATTTTAACAGTTGCCACTTCCACGGCAGTTCTTGGAACTGAGGGATTGTATGTCGGTATTAATATGGGACAATCAATTGTTCAAGCGGGAATGGAAAGAAAATCTTCCAGCACCATTAGAAACACCTCAAGCTCAGGAGATAAGAGTGTAACTGTTGGGACATTCATTGGGTATAACCATCTTATTCAAGAAACTCCATTATTTATTGGATTAGAGTTAGGTGTTGAAAACCATAACTTAAAAATTGACCAGGAGGAAAACGTATCTCATCTTCCTATTAATCATAAGACTGTAGTTAAAACAAACAATTCATTTACCGCAATTGGAAAGTTTGGATTTATCGTTAAAGACTTAATGATTTATGCAAAAGCAGGTGTTGTTAAAACAAATTGGTCACTAAGTTATTCTGCAAGATATAATAATGCATTAGGCATTGAGAACACCGTTAAAACCAATAAATATGGGTCAATCTTTGGTTTTGGAGTAGATTATAAACTAAACCCAAACTGGCTGATCGGCGTTGATTATTCTGTTAAATCATATCCTGATGTTGTGTTAAAAGGTGCTATCGCAAATGTTACCATTAAACCTACAATTAACACGACCAGTTTTAGATTGATGTATTCGTTTTAAAAATAAGCACTTCGATATTTGTAGTGGTTTGTTGTTTCAGTCAACTAACTACGGTATTCGAAGTGTTTTTAATCTTTCCTCTACTAAATCAATCCCTTCCTTAGCGCTTCGGCATATATAATACGGCACCTTCTTGGTGTCGCACCATTCCTCGAACATCTTCTGGTTATCTGTTTGTTTGCCTTTTACGGTCTTAAATTCTATAAAGAAACTATCGTTTGGACTCATAAAGCAATAATCGGATACACCAGATATCTTACCCATATGCTTTTGTTTCAGATCAAATGAGAAGTTCTTGCGTGCCGATGGGAGGAATTCATTGGCAATATGAAACCATATATAGGGAAACTTGCCAGTTAAGGTCAATTGCCTCATATGGTTGGCAAATTCAACGCATATCTTCTGTTCTTCTTTAAGGGAGCCGTATGGGACAGATCTATTAGGAAGAAGGAGCGAAAAGATTTTTTTGTTCATAGAGTTCTAACTGTTTCTTTAAATTGAGAATTTTATTAAGCCAATCATGGAATTGAACGCACTTTGGCTCTTCAAACGCTAAGCACCTCTTATCACCCCAAACAAGACATTTCCTATCTGGACAAACTTGCTTCAATTCTTCAAGAGCTTCCTTAGATGGAATGGGAAACACTGGGAGTGATTGAATTATAAAAGAATTAATGTTTGGTGTTTCTGGTTCCTGGTGTGAACAATTGCTTATACAGATCATCCCTACTAGGAGCAGGAGCGCTTGAAATTTCATTTTGGGCCTGCTGAATCTTAACAATCTTACTTGCACTATCTTTTACTCCTTCAACTTCTTTAGTTAAATGTTCATTCTGGATTTTTAAGGATGCATTGCGCCTAATAAGATAAGAATAAACCAGAAAACCAAATGCTGTAACGACAGCATAAATCCTACTCCATGACCCCATAATGAATGATAACATATCTTATTAAATTTCCTTTAAAAATTAACGACTTAAAAAAATATAACATATTTTAATATTATTGTTGACTGTTTAATTTAATAGTGTTAAGTTTTAACTATGAGAGCGATGGTTTTAAAATGAAGCGTAGGATCAAGGGAACTAAAGATGATAAACAATATGTCGTTAGAGAACAAAATCGGACAGAACATTTACGAAAAAGTCATTAAACTATACGAAGAAATGACTAGTAAGAAATTGTTGCAAAATTGCAGTAGTTTAGATAAGAAAAAGATAGACATCATTTTTAATGAAATTAAATATGACGCTAATAGAATGAAGAATTATAAACAATGAGGCTTGATATGTACTACGCAATTGAACTTTATGAAAAACAAGATATGACAATCAGGGACGTAGAAAGACAGCATTTTAAAGACATACTTGAGGATACGGTGCTTGATACAAGTAAGAAGATTTTTGTCCACAAAGAGTTTTTAGCCGTCCAATGCGGCAAAATGATGACGGCATATTATTGTAACGAAGAAAAGCGAAACAATATGGTATCTGAAATCCTCAACAGAGGCTACCAGAGGGCTATTGATTTTCTTAATGGGTTAGACTGAGGTTGGATTGAACGTATTTCCTTATAAGTTGCTTGATAGATGGGAAGAGGAAGATAGGCAAAAAGAAATAGACAGAGACCTTAATTGGGTTTTGAGTGATGGTAAGTTGATATTCAAGCCGTTACCAAAACAAAAAGTGAAGAAAATTAAATTAAATAGAGATAAAGACGGAAGATTTATAGGAGTTGAAGTTGAATAACGAAATTATAAATGAAAAACAAGAGTTTGTGTTTAAAGGACAAGTAATTTCTCATGGAAAAAGAATGACTCCTTTGAAGGGGATTATTTATGGAGATAATGGTGTTGGAAAGACAACATTGCTTTCAGCCTCTTTAAAGCCAATTATCATTGATATGGAAGGCAACTGCTCCCATATTAGCTCTCCTTGTTGCCGGATAACGAAATATGATGATTTCATGGCGCTAATTACATCTTTGCTAGTAAATGAACATGACTATAAAACACTTGTTATTGACTCACTAGATTCCCTTCAAACATTTATCTTAGAAAGAATGTCTCAACAACATACAACGCAAGAATTAAGTTATGGCAAAAGCAATGCAATTCTTGCTAAGCACATAAAGGAGATCGTGGGCGTCCTTGAGGCTTTGCAGAATAAGAAAAACATGAACGTACTATTTACTGCGCACTGGAAGGTCAAAACAGCAAATAACCCTATGGTAGATCAATATGATCGATATGACATGCGCATAAACGAAGAAATGCGGACTGGGTTTTGTAATTGGGTGCAGTTTATTTTTCTTGCACTCAAAGAGGTTGTCTTTGACGAGAACAAAGATGCTGTATTTGGAAAGAAAAAAGTTAAAGGAATGGAAAGGAGGGTATTATATACTGCGGGAGATCCAACATATTATGGGAAAAATGTTTTTAATTTTCCGCCTAAAATAATGATGGATTGGACAGAGATAACAAAGAACGTTAAGAAATTTTACGATAATTAAATTTAAAAGAGGAATTGTTAGATGTCATTTAATTTTACAGTACAGAACGTGATAGATTTTCCGGATGGTGAGTACACAGCGCAGATTAATAATGTGAGTTCTGTTGATAGCGAATATGGAAATTACTTCCAGGTAGATTTCAATATATTGCATCCTAATGAATTTCAAGGATCAGTCTTTAAGCAAAATTATAAAATCGAACATCAAAATCAAACAACAAGAAACATTGCGATAAAAAGCTTTAGTAACTTTTGCATGGAAATTGGTGGTTTAAAGATTGGTGAAGAGCCGAAAGAATTAGATTTCTTGCTAAAAGTAGTTAAGATATTGATTAAAAACAATATTGGAAAAGATGGCAGAAATTATGCAAATGTCGTCAGAATTGAACTTGCCGAGAAAATCTTAGTGGAAGCTACTCAATTAGATACAATAAGTCAGAATTCTCCAACAACCGTACAGTACGGAGGGATTTCCATACCACAAGAACAACCAGTTTCTAACCAACCATTAAACGATGAGGTGCCATTTTGATTATTAAAACAATATTATATGTTCTTGGGTTTATTGCATTTCTTGCTGTGTCTTTTTATATGATTGATACCGCACAGGAGAAACACAAAAGGAAACTTTTGGAAATGAAGGAAAGTATTGATAGATGAAGTTTTCTAACCAAGGGGAACAGATATTAATGGACATGGAGGGGTTTATTGAGAAACCCACTCCTGACCTAGGAGGTCATCCTACAATCGGCTATGGCCATAAAATAAAGCCTGGCGAGAAGTTTAACACCATAACGAAAGGAACAGGTATATTAATATTACAAGATGACGTTAAACCTCTAGAAGATGTTTTAAACGGATATATTCCGATTAAGTTAACGCAGAACCAGTTTGATGCTTTGATTGTATTTATGTTTAACATTGGACAAACAGCTTTCTTGAATTCAACTGTGTTTAGTGATATTAAGCTAGGACATTTTGAGACTGCTACTATTCCATGGGAAAGATGGATTAACATAAGCAAATATGAAACAGATCCAAAGACAGGCGAAAAGAAAAGAAAGTTAGTTCCTGTTAAGGGATTGATTAATAGAAGAAAAAGAGAAATAGAATTATTTAGGAGAAAATAAAATGGGATTTATTAAAAAAATATTTGGTATTGAAAAAATGTTGTATATCTCAGGAAAACTAGTTGAAAGACAAGAAACGTTTGAAAAAGTGCTTTGTAAGAATACAATACAATTAACTGATTTAAAAGAGAAAATTGAAATTCTGGAAAACGAAATCAAGACTCAAGACGATATCATTTTTGATATGCGAAAGAAAATAGAGAAGTTAGAAAAATCATCTTGGAAAGGAAAAAATAAATGATAAACGATGAACTAAAGATTTTAGAGGTTCCCAATATAAAGGGAAGGGATAAAATAGAAAGGGACGAAGTGGTAAAGATTCTCTTCGAACAAAGGAAAAACATAGAGGAGACGTTCAAAGAGAACGAATGCATCAAAATGGACTTAACTAATGGAGAGATCATCGGCCTCAAGAGTACGGCAGAGTTTGGAAAGCTCAAGATAGGCGACCTTCCAGCATTAGATTACATAATTAGGAATGATTATAAATATAATAAGTCTACAATTATTAACCTAGGAAACGTCGATATGCTTTTTAAAGAACTGTCATAAAATGCATTACGCATCAATAGTAACTATTATTTTAACAATTTTAATAATAGTTATGAAAAATAAGAAAAGGAAACAGAGAAGGCCAGCTGCTGGGAATGTTTCTTTAATGAATAATATTGTTAAATTATCTAGAAAAAGGAGAAAATAAAATGGCATTATTTAGAACATTCTTTGGAAATTTATTGGTATCAAAGCATAAATTTATTAACAATTTACATAAACGTTTGATCATTGAAGAAGATTGGAGTGAAAGGTTTTCTAAACATCTAGTAAGGCATGATTCACATATCGAATCAATAGAAAGAGAAATTGAAAGTTTAAACAAAAAAATAGAATTGTCAAAGACAAATTCTATCGTGGCTGAAGGAATATCAAACACTAAGGCTATCATTCAAGCCCTGGAAATCTCAGGTAAAACATTGCATTATAAGGAAATATTTGATATTATCAAGAATTATGATTTAAAAAGACCACATGTAACCTTAGATACCATTAGGGGCGCATCATACCAATTAGTTAAGAGAAAAAAGATTAAGAATGGCAAAAAACCAGGAACATTCTATTTTAAAGAACAAAAAGATTCATAAGGAGCTTTTGAATACTTCCTATGACAATGAAGAGGTTACAGTACAAAGCCTTATGAAAAATGGCTTTACCTGTGAACAGGCCACCAGTTGGCTTAGGAAGATTCATATGGATAAATTATTTAACGAGGAGGGATAAAATGAAACTAGCATTAGCAATGGTCGCATTAGTGGGCTTAACAGGGTGTACAGCAAGCATGTGTAGTCCTTGGGACCCAAGATGCGTTACACCTGGCAACTCGCCCTGGGACCCAAGGATTTCAGATTGCCAAGGAGCTTGTGAAGTATGTGAGGCTTGCAAAGGCTGTGAGACATGTCAGGTAAAGCCTTTACCTAAAAAGAAATAAAGTTTACAAGATAAACGGAGAAACAACTATGACCATTTGGAATGGCAAGGATAGACGAACTATGCCTAAAAATAAGGAGAAAAGAACTATGAATAACAATGCCGATAAAGAAATTTACGATACAGAGCACAGTGAACAAATATTTATAGATAATTTTATTAACAAGCAGGATACGGTTCAAATATTCCTTCTGGGGGGAATGAGGATAGTAGGAACGATTATTGGATCTGATGATTACACAATATTATTGAAGAGACTTAAAACTACCACCCTTCAAATGATATACAAAACAGCTATCACAACAATTCAAATATATGAGGATAAATAAAATGAATGAACAATTTTTAAATTTTACGAGAAATATAAATAAATTAAACAATAGTTTTATGAGTTTCATTGACTATAGCATATGCAGATTATGTCCAGATATTTCCCCAACACAAATATTGCTTATCAAGAATATTGGAGAAGAGTCTATTGATGTTAATACCACATCAAATATAGGATACTACACAGGAACAAATATTACATACAATATCAAAGAGTTACAAAAAAATGGATATCTCAAAAAAAAAAAAGACAAGAATGACGAAAGGCGCGTATATCTTAAACTGACAGAAAAAGGATTAAACATATTGTCTGCAATCGACCGCGTCTTTGGGTCGCACTCAGAACTATTGCAAGAACAAAAGATTGATGATAAAACTATGAAGGATACTAATAAGATTTTATACAAATTGCAGAAGACATTTGAGATATAGCAAGGAATAAGACGAAATCGATATAGACTTCGTCTTAACCGATTTCGATTAAGGTGAGCGATGTGATAATGGAAAAGTTAATGCCAGTTGGGATGTTTTTAATATTGGGAATGTTAATATCAAGTTTATGGGATATTTCAGCAACATTAAACAAAATACACGATAAATTAGACATCATAAGGGTAACTTTGATAAATAGGGGATAAAGATATGAATAAAACATTAAATAATAATAAGAAATGGCCATCCATATTTTCAGTGCCAGCTATAATTGTTTTGTTAATATTGGCTTTCAAAACTTGTATTTGGACAGCAAGTATAGTTAAGTATTATATTGGAGATTGGGGTGTGGTATTAGCTATGCCTATATATTTCCACTATATCATAAGCCCAATATGGGATGAATTGCAAAAATGGTATGAAGATAGGTTTTGTTAACTTATATAGTTACAGCAACAAAACTTTCAATGAATTTTTTAAAAATATTAAATACTATATATAAAGCTTCAAGAGTAGCCATTAATTCAAACAATAAAATTAAGCCATATGCTTTAACCAAATCTTCCCTTTGAGACAAAAAAAAACCATAGCATTTGTAACAAGAAAGATAACTGTTCTATTTTCTTTAACAAAGGAAACCAAATTAAAGAACTTATTTTTTTTCTTTTTCATCTTTCTTTCCATTGTTATTGGCCATATCATCTCTAAATTTCTTAGAAAGAACATGGCTTGCTTCTGGATAATTTTGAATATCTTTCCATTGATGTTTAAGGAATGAACTTACCATATTGGTCAATCTTTTACCTAATACTTGTTTGTCTTTTATATTGTTTTTTTGAGATAATTCCGCATATTTTACCGCTGCGTTTATAATTTTTCTATTTGACGCAATTCTTGATAATACATTAATTCCTGCCGGCTCAGCTAATGCGCCTATGCCAATACCATGGATATAAGTTGAACCAGCTATAGTAGCAGCTGTATTACCAAGGACTGTTAGCAAATCTTTAAATCCATTAACATCCCTTGCTGAAAGAGTGGTTTTGCTTGGATTGCCAAACTCTTTGCCAGCTGAAACAAATTCTTGAGAAATGTCAGCAAGTCTCTTCATGCCTTTGTATTGATCCCCTAAAAGTTGTTTTAATAAAGCTTGTTTTTCAGGAGATTTGTTAAACAGGTTGCTTAACCTTGAATACGTGATGGTTCCAGAACTATCCATAATGTTAGAAGTTAGAATTTGCTCTAACTTTGCTCTTTTTAGACCAGATATAATTTCTTTGGCAGCATCTGATTTCCCAATTATATGTTCTAATTGACGTATATTTGGAGCAGAACCCATATAGACAAAGGCATCTTTGGGCACCTCTCCTTTTAATAGAGAAGTTGCTATATCCGTTCTCATTCTTTCGCCAACCTCTTGTTTATAGAAAGCGTTTGCTACGTTCCTTGAATCAACAAATTGTTTGTTTGCTACGGAGCTAATATCACTCTCAAGCGCATGAATAAAACCATTCAAGAGCGTTTCAACGCCATGAATAGCACCCTTGTTCCGCATGCTTTGTTTAAGAGCCTGGATTTCAACAACTAGTTGACTAACAGGTATTTCCTTAATTTTATCACCCTTACCCCAAGATTCTTTAATTTTCTTAATTAACTCGGGGGAATCCTCGTACTTGCTTAGGTCTGGCAACCACCCCCAGTCTTTTCCGATTCGTGAGATATTTTTAGATACAAACTGCATTTGATCCGAAGGTGAAGCAGCAGAAACCTTGGGTAAAATGGCCTGCGCTTCTTTAAAAGCATTAATTGGTTTTGCAGCATCAGTTTCTTTCAGGAAACCATTAGAATAATCATATAATTTAGCAGCCTCTTTCTGGAGGGATTTTTTTTCGCTCTTGAGAAAATCTTTAGCTTGAATAGAGGAAAGCTCTCCATCAATTAAAAGTGGGTTAATTTCATCTAGTTTACGTAGAACAGAATTGATCATATCACGATCAGCGTTTTCTATAACATTGTTATAGTTTTTATTAACAAATAAAGATTTAAGTCCAGTATTAGCTAAGAATTTTTGAAATTTACCTCCCAGTGCTACCTCAAATGGTAAATCTACACCTTCTTCCTTAGCAGCCACATTAACCTTTGATTTGGGTTTTGCTCCTAGTGATAAAATCTTAGCCGCTCCTTTTTCAAGTGGATTAAGTTCTTTCAAGGAATTGTTTTTAGGTTTATCAGCTCTATTCAAAATATTTGATATAATATTTTCAGAGTTATCTAATATTTTTTTCTTGGCAGCAGAAATACCTTTATCACCTAAAGCCATCCCGGTAAGAGTAGCTAAGAAGTCCTCAACTATCCTACCGCTTGTCCCATCTTTCGTAATGCGACTGTCTTTAGTTCCTTCAAGGGCAGCGGCACCCGAGAAGGCTACCCCAACATGTTTGCCAGCAGCTTTCAAAACTTCCCATCCCGTTTTAGCTCCTTTAGCAACATTCCCTAAAGGTACTGAGAATTCACCTGCTGCATTTAATATTTTACCAGTTGTATCTTTGGGGGTAATATCTTTACCTGCAAGTTCATTTGCTTTGTTGGCAACATCTCCTGTAAGGTTTGATTCTTTATAAAAATCTCGAGCTCCATATATGCCTTGTGCAACATCATTTAAGGCATTCTCAGCATTAGAAGAAACAAGACCCGCGCCTTTGGCGGCAAGTTCCGTTGCTCCACCAGCCACGTTTAAGGCTGGCGCAGCCACATAATTATTAACAAGATCAGCACCAAAGGCAGGAATGCTAGCAACACCTTTACCAAATTGCAAAGCTCGATCACCATAGCTTAATTCTTGTCCACCTTGATCAACTATTTCACCACCCATCTTTTTTGCTTGTTCAAGATTTGATTCAGAAACCTCACCAATTTCTCCAGTATCCGGTCTTTTAACCTTATACATCTTTTCAGATTGTTGAGGGATATTTGAGGGATTTTGAGGGACTGGTTCTTGAGATGGAATATTTGGAGAAGATTGAACATTATCATTTAATTTTGGTTGCGTAGGTTCATTTTGAAGTAACTCATCCACCACTTCTCCGCCAAGAAGAATAGCTTGATCTAAGTTATGATCTGCAACGTCGCCAATTTGTCCTGTATCAGGACGACGAACTTTATAAAATACAGGATTAGCAGATGGCATCATGATATTGGCTTCCAAATATTAGACCACTCATCTTGAGGCGCAGGATTCGGCTTAGGATTATTATTTCCCATAACCTCATTAGTACTTCCTTGGTATTGATCAGCAATACCAGAACCAACATCACTTTCAAGAAGCTGAAGCCTCTTTAAATTGTTTTGAAGAGATTCTTTGTTTTCAAGTTCCATTTCATCAAGTATTTCTGAAAATCCCTGAGCAGTCATGTCAAGGTTAGGAACAGCTTTTCCACCAACTTTTTCAACATACATATTAGGCCGCGCAAAACCATTGGCAACGTCAAGAGTCATCTTGTTAATATACTTAATCATTTTTGTAATAGCAGTGGCTTTATCAGGTGCCATTTTAGAATGAGCACTTTTTATAAAAGCATCCATATAACCAGGTTCTTGAGAATCACGCCAAATAACATCACCAGCAGACTGGAAAATGTCAGAATGATCTTTAAGAATCTCCCTCATATGAGGAACAATCGTTAAGAATTCTTTAGACGCATCAATTTTCTTACCAAATGATTCAGTTAATTTTAAATCATGCTTAAGACCAGCAGCATCGGTTCTACGCTTGGTTTCTTCTAATTTCTCTCCCATTATCTGATATTTAATAGGCGCATATTTACTTTCTGTATCAGCTTTCTGTTGATCTATATAATTCTTCTGAACCCTCTGAACGACATCCTCTCCTGCTAAATTACTTAAGCTATAAGCGATAATATTTCCTTTTTCATCCCTCATATTCACAATAGGAGAATTAGGAACATAACCAATATAATCTCCCTTGATAGTAGGATCAGCCAGCTTGGCTTGTTCCATAACATTACGCATACGATCATTGCCTGTAGCATAATCCATACCACTATAACTTATTTCTAAGCCACCAACAGCAAAGGGCTTAACAGTCTCTAATCGTTTCTCTTGCTCAGCATGCCATTGATTTTGTTTAACAACTTCACCTTGAACCGATTTAAGATAATCCATTTGCTTTTGATATTTACCAAAATTCTCTTTCTTTTCAGAAATAGCATTAGATTTAGCACCATATTCCAAACCCTTAGCGAATCCTGCCCCCAAGTTTCTAGCGCCCCCACGAGGGCGATCACCAGGAGCACTAAAGCTTTTGCCAATATCTGCAAATAACTGAGCATCATTTTCACTTTGAGTAGGCAAAGATGCTTGATTTTTATAAGAAGAATCTTGCAATTGCCCAGCCTGGATAACTGAATCTCCTAAGTTACTTGATGCACTACGAGTTTTAGACATTTTCTTACCTTAAAATAGTTTATTGTGACCAAGGCGTTATTTTTTTAGCAAACCTACCAGCAAAAGTATCAGGACCAGCAGTTAACATAGCACCACCTAAAGTTCCAAGAGCATTCATACCAATTTCACCAAAAGTTGGAGGTTTATTAGCATGAGCTTCTTGCGCTGTACGATTATTTGCCTGAATAGCATTAACCTGATAACCATAACGTTGATTTTGTACGTTATTTTCAGCTAAATAAGTGTTAAGAGACTGATCATGTGTCTTATCCTGCAAAGCTTTCCAGTCATCATATTTAATAACATTAGAACCAATATCAAACTGACCTTTTCTTTCTGCAAGGGCTTGTTGACGTCTACCCTCTTGATCTTGCTCATCAGCTTTGTTCAATGCATAATCAGCTTGTGTCGCTTCCAACGTTCCTTGTCGACCAGCTTCTCTAAGTCCAAATGCTTCTTTATTTGTTCCTAAACGTTTAGCGGCTAAATCTTCAGCATCTCTCGTAGCTTGCGCATCTCCTTGCATACGAGCCAATCCATGTGCGCGCGCCATCGCTGCACGAGATTCATTAGCATAAGTGCCAGAACCTCTGCCTGTATGGGCTAGACGCTCTTCATTAGAACGCTCTCTCATAGCAAATTGCTCATCAATAAGCGTACCCTGCATATTCTTAAAATTAGCTATATCTTCTTGAATATTGCCAATATTAGCAATTTGACCTAAATCATTAAGACGTTCTCTATCAAGATTGGCAAATGTGTTAACCAAAGGCGCAAAACTAATAACAGACTTTGGGTCATATTTATAAAGGTTTTGGATATCTTTCATAGAAGTAATTAATAAATCTTGTCCTGTCTTCAAAGATTCTGCTTCTTCTGGAGTTCTTGGTAATCGCGTCGTAACACGCCTTTTCTTGCCATCAGCACCTGTTACAGTAACAGACTGAGTCCCAGTAATATGACTTATAAAATCCATCATCTCCTTCTCAGGAGGAGGATTGGGAATTTGTTGCATTTCAGGAGCATCATTACCAAAACACATATTATAACCTCTTCATAAACCAAGTTTTTGATTCGTCATTATCCCAAGAAGGGAAGTCTATCTTTTCAATTCCAAACTTTTCAAAACGTCTAAATACGCTTCTAAGCCTTTCGCATCTCGTCCAAGTATACAACTCTTTGTAACCTAATGAAAAACAATGTTTAAACAAATGGTTAAAAAACTTTTTGCTGAGTACATTGTCTTCAAATGAATCAAGAATCCAAAAAGCCTCACCGACATTTCCATCACGAGATAAAACACCATAAATGCATAATGGATGATTATCTTTAAGTACTTTAAAATAACGTGCATTGTCATCATAATGAGCATTATGAGATGAATAGATTTCCGATTTGTTTATTTCTTGGAACGAGATCATTGTGTCCCCCATCCAAAAACAGAAACATAAGTTGAATCTATTGCAACAGTATTAAATGTATTACAAGCGACAATAACAAAATCACTTCCTACTTGGACTATATTAGCATGGATAGGATCACCATTTATTGCATTTAAAGCACAAGAAACACCAACATCACAATTAGCGGTTGTGAATGGAACAGTAATATTTATTTTCCATCGCCCTATAGATTGTCTCTGAACCGTAGGCACATTATAACCACTTGTTGGAGGATTTGTACCATCTACAGAACCATCAAAAGAACATCTAAATTTTAGTGAGCTAGGATGATATTGTTGAACAGATGGATTAGTATAAACCGTAGAAGAAGTTGCAGTTATTTGATCAGCCTTAGACGCTGCAAAATTTAGAGGTAACTTACCAAGAGTTACAGAATTATCAATAATCTGGTCTGTCCCAACGGAGTTGGGAGCTTGCTTGGCTAACGTATTGCATCCATCAACAAGGTTGTTAGTATCAACGGAGTTGGGAGCCTGCTTGGCTAACGTATTGCATCCATCAACAAGGTTGTTAGTATCAACGGAGTTGGGAGCCTGCTTGGCTAACGTATTACATCCATCAACAAGGTTGTTAGTCCCAACGGAGTTGGGAGCCTGCTTGGCTAACGTATTACATCCATCAACAAGATTACCCGTATCAATTGTATTTTGAGCTACCTTTGATCCAGGTATTCCACCATCTGCTAGCTGTGTAGCCGTAATTGTTTGTGGAAAAAGCTTACTGCCCGTAATAGATTGATCAAGAATATTCGATGCCTGCACAAATACCCAAGAGCCTACCCCTGCACTAAGCAACTTGCCTGCATTGGCTGGATCGTTTATGCCAGGTATATCGCCAAGGACGATACCGTCCATCTGGAGATCCAGGACATTCAATTGATCGATGATGTAATTAATATCCGTGTCAATCATTTGGTCGGTAGGTGGTCGTCTATTACTTCGCGTTAATAGCTGAAATCTCTTATCATTTGGGAGAGATATGTTGATATAAGGCAAGTTTGGCCTACGAAAATTATTGGGCATCTAACTACCTTTCCATCATTCCAAACAAACGAATCTTCTTTAAAACAAATGGCCCATTCTTAATTTGGCCGGCCAAAGTCACAGCAAAGTTATTGCTTAAAAACTTTAAGCGCCCTTTTTTCGGATGAGATGGGGAATCTAAGCGCATTCCGATAGCGTCGCTATCAGGAAGGTTTAGATCGCCAGCTTGGCTCGCATCAACTAAAGTTATTGTCCCTAGCAAATCACCCTTTAAAGGTAATTTGTACAAATCTGAAAGCACAAAAGAATTACGCAAATTACCAGATACATATATATTTACAGTATTTTCAGTGTTAATAGCAATACTAGAAGAATAATCAACGTCAATTTCGTACCTTTTATTTGCGTACCTTTTGCGAATATTATTGACATATTTTGTTTCAATGAAATTGATAAAACGGGTTTCGTCTTGGTCGCCATACTTAATCGGAGACCCACCGAATCCATCAGCGTATCTATAAATCTTGTTTCCTAGATATAAATACAAGCAATCGTCGAGCGTAGATAAGAAACAGGCAGAAGCAGAGAAGTCACCGGAGAATATGCCCCACCAGAAGAAGGAAGAATGGAACTTTGAAACGATAATATCGTTCTGGCCAATCTTGAAACCACAGAAACCGCCACCAGAGTATTTAAAAGAAGCGCAAGAGCGGTATTGATAATTGTTATCAATCGTAGAAAGATATTTAGTCGCCAATATATCCATATTAGGGGTATTAGAAGCAGCAAATTGCTTTGCAATGTTTAACGTCCCAAAAGAAACAAAGCCATTCTGGGATAGGAATTGAGCATCATTTGGCAACTCAACAATAAGGTCACCATGATAAACACCCACAGGAAGCGTTACGCTCCATTTAAAATAATCCGCAGAGCCTTCTGTAAGAGGATCAATACCACTCCATACTTGGGACTTCTGCCTACCCATAAAGACAAGGTTCCCGGAAAGCTGTACGATTGCCTCAAGATTATCAGCAACCCCATGCTTTGCAGATATGTCCTCACTAGGAACCGTTTTTGTTTTTTCATTAAAAAACTTAAAATCTGCTTCATCGCTGAATGGCTTATATGAATAATAGAATCTCATAGACAAATCAGGGATGCGATATTCAAGACTGACTGCACCCGCAGGTAAGCACCACAACCTATCATGGGCACCCTTCATGAAACTAAACTTAGGAAGCTTGTCAAAATAGAATAATGTGATTTTATCTTGGCCAGTAAATTCATCAATATCATCTTCTGTTTGGATAGTAACCAGGTCATCTACTTGCGTAATAGCCACAACAGTAGTCATAAGATCTTGTAATATTGCATTTAAATGGATGCTAACCAAACGTATGGATTTATCAACTGCATATTTTGCAATGTCAAAAGAAGCATCTGGGATAAAAGAGAAATTCCTAGCATCAATCCAATTAAATGACCCCGCTCTTTCTTTTATCTGTTCTTCATATACTTCTAAAGTTGCCCCATCCCATGTCATTACGTCATCTACACCGTTGTAAATCCAAAGGTTTTTGGCAAAATATTCGGCACGAGGGACGCAAGCTACGGATAAACCATCAAGCGTTGCAGCCAGAAACGAATTAGTCGCAACATCTAAAACCTTAATATAACCATAAGAATTGAAAAGGGTATTAAGCTCAGGAGTAAGAGACTCATAGCTTAACAAACGTACTTTTCCATCATCAAATACAGGTATATCGGGCTCAACAATAGTAAAAGTTATTTGACCTTCAATTGTATCATCAATTCCATTGGGAGCGATGAGAAGATCAGTGGATAGGCCATCAATGGTTAATTCTAATACCTGTCCGTCAAAATAATAAATTTCGGCAATGAAATCGTTAGGAACCGTAATACTAAAATGACTATCATCAATGTATTGAGGGTCAGGATCAACAGCTGCAATAAAAAAATCATCCAACTGATCAGGAAAACTATTATCCTGTAATTCAATATCAATCGTATTAACATGATCCTGAACAGGCGTTATTGCTTCTATTTGATAAAATAAATCAGAGGATATACCATTTAAATCAATATAATTAAGCTTTAAAAGGGTATCTGGTTTAAATAATGAAATATCAGGACTTGTTATCCTAATAACGTTAGAAGAAATAATTCGAAAGTTTGTATATACAGCAAAATTAGCAAACCCATTCATATATAAGACTTGTTGCTTTGCACCCGATTCAGAAGAAAAGGGGAAAGCAGCTATAATTTTATCTGTAGGAACATGGGAGAACTCAGACGTCCCATATCGTACCTGGCCTTCGCCAAGAGACTGAGGCATCATGTTTTCAATGTAATAGGAATAATCCTGCTTCAAAAGAGCGGGCGCAATGTTTTGGTTCATGCCCTTAGATGCAGAGAAAAGCTCAATGATATCATAGCCGCCTTCATGTATCATCAGACAGGACTATACGTAGAAAGAATTTTTTTACCGCTTATATTCTTCATATAAGAAAATAGCTTCTTCTTCCCATCTTCCCATCTAGCCTGAGCAGACAGCATCTTGTTCTGATCTTTAAAACCTGTTTCAGACTGGAAAACATAATAGCTCGCACCATCAGCCAGGATTTGTTGGTACAAAGAAGGAATCAGGATATCAGAACTTGGAGAATTGTAAACTAAGGGAATAGGCTGTGGAATGTAACGAACACCAAAGCCTCCGCCAATAGTATTAGGTGGAATGGGTATCACAGTGCTTGTGGTCAAAGGATAAACGTTAATGACACCATTCGCATAGTACCACTTGGAAGGACTGCCAGTTTGCTTTAAACCAGGATCAGCCTTCAAAATATCTTCTTCTAAAGCCCCTACTAAGGGATAATTAGTAGAAATGTTATATATTACCTTTGGAATGAATATTGGTTGCGCTGTAGGAGATAAGACGCCATTTGTGCAATCAAGTTGTTCGTTCAAATTAACAACTATAGGACTTTCAGAAATCGTAGCTTGAAGCAATTCAAAGTAAGCAAGATTAATAAATCTCATAAAAACAACGACATCGCTGTCATTTGGGTTATCAACGTCAATATCATCTAACCCGATGCTTAACGTAGCCAAAAGCTTAAGGATTTCTGATACATTCATTTAAGATCATAACCTTCAAGAAAATGGGGGCATGCTTTCACATACCCCCAAATATTTTAAGAATTGCCGAGTTCAATATGTGCAACGATTTTATCAGTTGCAATAAGAAGGCCGTTCCCTGCTCCCCCATCTCTTACAAAAAGAGTGCTTATGCCGTTTGCTGTAACAATTTTATAACCAACATATGCCCTAGCATCAGTCAAATAATAAAAATTGTAGAAAAAACCAGTTCCATCACCTGCGGCATCTCTTTGGACTTCAAGAGTAACAGACTTAATTGTAGCTCCCCTAAATTCAGCAAAGATCATACCTGTTGCATTTTGGATTTGACGAGCTCCAGCGCCTACGTCTGCGGCGGCTAAAGTACGTGTAACAGATTCGAAACCATAATCTTGACCAACATCTACAATAGCACCCCCGGCTAAAACAGCAGCTCCAGTTGTATTTGTAAGTTCAGCATGTCTGACTACTGCGACCATAATAAAATTTCCTTTCTTTATGCGATTTGTACGAGGTTATGAATGATACCATTCTCAATAACCACCGCTTCGTTGTTAACCTTGTATGAAGGGAACTTAAGAGCTTTAATGCCTCTCATTTCCATAACTGTCATTTCGACTTTAGTACGCATGTTTGACCATTCCTCGCCAAACCATGGATCTTTATGCCAAACAACGCCAAGAGCCTGAGCACCACAGAATAGGTTCCAAGCTGCAGTATGACCACCGGATGTTACACGGAAATCGCCAAGTTCTGGCATTTCATAAATCATAATGTTGCCAATCTGACCTTTGAAATAAGCACCATTGAAAAGAGAAGGCTGATTGGCCATTTCAATAACACCACGCTGGTACTGGGCATTCCACGCAGTATCACCCTCAAGACTCGTGAACGATTCCGTATCCATGAAATAACAATAAAAAGGAGAAGGCGTATTATTTTTTGTCTGCAACATATACGGACTAATACGTTTTTCAGCTTGGTAAGTTAGGCCACCAGTAACAGCTATATTACGCATTTTTTTAATGCCTTTTACAGACGCGCCACTGTGATCGAAAGTAGCACCAGTCATTGCGGCAACTGCTCCATTAATGCTCGCATTATATGCATCACCAGAACCAAACAAGACACGTTCGGCAACAGGGCCATTCGCTGTAAGATCTGGGTAATTCTGGAAAGTAGCGGCATTTAAAATAGAATAAACAAGGTTACGTTTACTGGCTATGGATAGCTTTGGCTTTAATTGATCGAAAACAGGAACAGGCGTTTGCATATCGACAATTTGAACGCCATTCAATTCAGTGGGTGGAAGAGCCTGAAATTGAACAGTAGCTTGATCGGTATAAAACTTTATTTGTTGTCCCTTACCTGAAATCTGGTCAAAACCTGTGATTACATTCTTATAATCAATTTCACGGCTAAGGTTGAAAGTATGGGTAGGGCCTGTACCATTAGGCTTTCTAACAAGCTGGATAATGGATTGTTCATCTGCGCCCATGAATGGTGACAGATTGGTTTCAAGGAGAACTTCTTTAAAAAACTTTGAACTGACGTGGACTGGAATTTCTGATGTAGCAAATGCGTTTGGTAGTGCTGGGGCGTAAGCCATAAAAAACCTCTATATGTAAAAATTAAATAACAAATCCACAAAACATATGTGGATAACCATTTTTTTCTTTACATACTGAGGTAGGGTCTATTCGTAAAATGAGGTAAGACTTATTGTCGTCTCATTTCAGAATTTCGCGTCTAGTAAGCTCAGACTGTTTTCAGAAAACGCCTTTAGGAAAAGGTAAGGAATCTAAAAACTTTAACGACGATTGAATAACTTTCCAAAGTCTAACGAATCACCTTGATCATCACTAACATGAGGCGCACCTGAAGAAATTCTCAAGTTTGCAGGCTCAGTGTCATAATCCTGATGCTTCTTCTTTAATTTATTATATTTTTCAATGGACTTGTCAAGTTCTTTTTTAAGATTGTCAAGTTCCGATTGATATTTTGACTTCAATTTTCTGATACTTCCAGCTTCATTAATATCAGAATAAACTTCATCATTATACTGCTGACCATAAGATATCATACGCTTTGTTAGCTCAACTTCGTCATCTTCATATTGTTGAAGATCATAAAATATATCTTCGAGCTCATCAGAAGATGAAGATTGGATAAGATGCTGGAATGCTAAGACATGTTTGTTGATATCGGTAGCGTTAGAAGAATATTTACGCATATATTCAAGCTCTTTGTCCCAAATTTTTCCATACTTAACAAGAACTGGATCATTTCCACTACTATGTGGTTCATCTTGATATTGAGTATGGTCAAGGAGTAAATTGGCCTCATCCTCTAAAAGAGTACCGTCCTCCCTCATCTTTTCAACGGCTCTTTTGTAAGCAGCAAGCTTGCGCCTGTCTTCGTGAAATGATTTCTGAGTATCCTTTAAAGTCTTTTGAAGCTTCTCGTTTTCTGATTGGTAATCAATAGATTTCTCTTTAGGCTTTTCTTCTTTCTTAGCATTAGGCTCTGGAGCCTCTACATCTTCTGTTTCAGTTTCTTCCTGTTCATCTTCATCTGGCTCTTGAGCAGGTTCTTTTTTAACCTCTTTAACTGGCTCTTTCTTTTTTGGAAGTTCTTCTTCTTTCTCTTCGGCAACAGGCTCGACATTACTATTTCTATTAAAAATATCGTTTAGGTCGAAATCTTGTGGTTGTGTATCTTCTGTCATGTTAATCCTATATACTTGTTTCTAATAATTGACGACCTGCAACTAGGCAGCTAAAGGTATTTCCTGAGAAATCAGAATTTGCATAAGCAAAATCGCCAGCTTGTAAAATGACCAGAGATTGCGGACTAGGCAGAAGCTCAATGCTTTGATGCTTTGCCACAACTCGCTTATAAGCTACATATGGTTTTTCTGCGGTAGGATCGTCAGAATCCGGCTGCGTTCTTTCGCCCAATATCCTAAAATCAACAAATATTTCTTTCTCAGTCGTATTCGTTATAATAATGCTGTCGAAAATAGTGACAGCAGGAGCCGTATAAAACAAAAGCTCCGAACTGTCGATTGTCTCTCGCATTGGAGCGCAGAAATTTACCCAGGGGTACTGATATGGGCTAGACAAGGTCTGCTTCAACCTGCGTAAGAATATCTTTCAAAGTCTGGGATTTCTCTCTGTAATAAGCTTTCGCTTGATCAAGATCAGCAGTATCTTTTGGAGATTGCATAACGTACGCAGCAGCATCGCAAATTGCCTTTGCATAAAACATAATCGATTGGATGTTAGTAGCAGTTTTTGGATCAGTAACATGCATCATATATAAAACCTTTCATAATTAACTTAGTTATCAACAACTTAGATATTAAATAGATATTAGCCAGCAGTCAATATATCTATTGTCTGATTAATCAGAACATTCCCTGCTTCAAGAGCACCAATTTCATTATTAAATTCTCCAATCTGACCATCAAAAAATACTATACTTTCATTTGCAGAAGAAATTGCCCTTTGGACGCTTGAAATCTCAAAATTTAGAAAAGTTATTTGATCCAAATTGATTTGCAATAATTGCTTCTGATAATCGATCAGGTTTTGGTTAGGGTTCATTTTTAATAATCTCCTTTTAGGTTAACATGCTATAAACGATAGGCTCAATTCTGAGACAGTTAATGTGGTAGCTGTGCTTGTCAAAACCCATATCTCCAAAAAATCAGCAGGATTAAGGTCACACATAGTGTTAGTAATTGATAGAGTATATATACCACCAGCTACTGTAGGGCTAACATATGCCTGGCAACCCAATATATTAGTTCCGTTAAGATAAACAGCAAGACCTAATTTAGGCGTACCCGAACTTGGCGAAAGAACGGCAGTTGCTGAAAACATCCCCTTAGAATCAGTTGATAAATCAGAACCTGTAAAAGTTATCCTATTAGTTGAAGATGTGAACTGCTTGTTTGGAGGAGCAAGTGAACTTGTGCTAACAGCTTTTATCCATGTATTAGCTGCTGTGGTAGTGGTAGAAGAACTACCTGCTTTAAACCAAGTAGCAGACGGAACGCGGCTATAAAATGTTCCATCTCCTAGCAAAACTGTTGCATACCCTGAACCATGAATTCTAAAGAGTTCTGTAGAAGTAGTGGAAGATGCACCACAGTAGAAAACATGGCTAGCTGCAGAGGTATCCACAGTATATTTTAAGGTTCCAGAAGTGACACCAAAACCGTAGACTTGGAAGCTATTTGCAACCGTTTGGTATAGACATATTTTGCAATTTGAAGTTGCGTTAGGAAATTGAAGCCCAATAGTAGGGGAAGAAACGCCTACCCCAATGTTTCCTACATTTATGATATTTTGGGAATTGAAATCGACAGAACCTGTTGGGATTGGTATTTGATTAAGTTTTGAAACGATCGTGGTAGGAACTCCACCGCTTATAGTTCCTAATCCGGTTACATCACCAGTTAATGAAAGACCAGATCCGCTAATTAAAGTTTCAACATATCCAAGATTAATAGCGTCTGTTAACGCTGAAGGATTTGCCAAGTGGGTAATCTTTTGACTCCCCATATCAAGAGGTTGAGTCATGAATACAGGGGAATAGAAATTAAAGTTTGTACCATCAAAGCTATATATATTTGTTCCAGCGCCATCAGCAAGAAAACTTTTAAAATAAAATGAGCCAAATTGATTGGTGTCTGTAGTTTGACTTAGTTGTTGAAACCTGAAACCAGCATATTTTGAATTCCTTGTTTCAATGTCAATTGTAGACGTATTGATAACAGTAGGAGCAAATTTGCTAAAAGCCTGTAACTTTACATGAGCAAATGTGTCCTCAAATGTAAATCTTTGATAATGTCCCCATGATTCTTGATTAGGAACAGTTGCCGCCGCGGTAAACTTACTTAATGATGTGCCAGACATAAATAATCATTCCTTATTAAAAAGTTAAGCAGACTCAATAGATATTGAACCATCAGTTACGATGATTCCTGGGGTATTTGTTACAGAATTCGCCACCCAAAGCTCAAAATAATCTGCATTTGAGGCAGTTGTCATAACTCTTATGCTCACTGAGTTATTATTAGTTGAACTGGCCGCAATAGTAGTAAGTGAAACTGGATTAATTGAAACGCCGTTCTTAGCAATAGCAAATGTAGTAATCGCCGCAGAAGCTGCACCCGCATTTTTAAAAATAAAATTCGCAGTAAGAAAAACTGTAGGGACTGGGTTTGATGGATCAGAGCTTGTAAATGTTAATCTGTTATTAGCTGGCATCGTAATTTCACTGCCAGTAGCAGCTAAGGTAGTCGTACCAAGTACCTTCATCCAAGTATTAGCAACCATTGTGGTGGTCGCAGTCGCATTAGATGAAAAATACATGAGCCCTGTCACGCGTCTTCCATAAATAGGCTTTGCAAATATTGCTGCCGTATTATTTAAAGTAAGGATAAGGCTATTGCTGCTTGGAGGGGAGCCAGAATAAAATGTGTGAGCCCCAGTTGTCGTACCAGGAGAATATTGCCAGATAGAAGTGCCGGTTGTGTCTGCATCATTAACATAATATTGAAGTTCCAACTTACCAAAGGCATATGTATCTGTGGTGGCGCTTGTTTGTTTAAGCCTAAACCCTGCTAAGTTAGAATTTCGCAACTCTAGGTCAATAACAGAGTTCGTACCAATGATAGGAACGAATTGACCAAAGACTTCAGTTCTAACTAAAGGATCGGTTGAGTCATATATAATCCTCTGGACAGAGCCCAGAACTGCTAAATCAGGGTTAACGTTATTAATTGTAATATTGCTGCTCATGACCATAATACGTTCACCTCATCGTGTAGCACATGCCATAGAAAACAGAAGCTTATAGCATCGTCATCTTCCTCTGGATCACATGGTAAGTTAATAATTCTGTTATCATTCATATCGATAACCCCACCAGCAATAAAATTATTGGTAATGTTTGTAATCGCATCGTCTATATAGATATATACGGCTGGCAATAAAACAGTGGTTATGTTTGTTATATCTGAAAATAAAGTAGTGATATTTCCTTGAATGGTAGTAATAGTACTATTAATAGTATTAATTTGTGATTGGAGAGATGTAAGTGTACTATTAATTGTGCTGATGGAAGACAATATAGATGTAATTGATGAATTTATAGTAGAAATATCTGAATATATGGTAGTTATATCAGATAGAATGCTTGTTATCGTGGTGTTTATAGTGTCTATCTGAGTTTGGAGAGAGGTAAGGGTCGTATTGATAACCGTTATATCAGACAGAATAGTGGTGATTTGAGAGGCTATCGTAGACAAAGATGAAAATATACTTGTGATATCAGATAGAATGGAGGTAATTGAAGACTGAATTGTAGTGATGTCACTCTGAATCGTAGTAATTGTTGAGTTTATCGTTGTTACAGCTAATTCTAAGGCATCCAACCTAAGATTTATACCGGCCTCTGCATCTAATCCAGAAGCAATAGCCGTATCAATCTGAAGTTGCAAGTCAGCTAAATGGTCTAAACCAGACGCCACATTCGTATCAATTTGGGTTTGAAGGTCAGCAACGATACCATCTAAAGCGTCTAGCCTAATAATAATATCACCAAAATCAACGGTTATGTCTGATATCGTCTCAATGATCGATTCTATGGAGGTATTTATGTCTCCAAGCTCAATGTTAATATCTCCCAGTTCAATATTAATGTCGCCAAGTTGGATTTCCACTTCAAGTTTAAATTCAAAAAGAATATCAAGCTTTACATCAATATCAAAAAGATGATCAAGAATTGAGTCGATAGTGAGATTGATATCCCCAATCTCTATTTCGATTCCACTTAAAACATCTGATTCTTCAGGATAATTATCTACATTCCCAACCCATATTTTATTGTATGTAAGATGTTGAATAGAAACGATTCCATCATCATGCCGAAGCATTCCAGGGATTAACTCATTCAAAGCTTGGGAACTGTCAAAGTTTTGAGATGCAGCTTGCAAGATAAACCGTGTTTGAGACAAGCGACGGCGTAGATCAATAATCTCTAAGCGTAAGTCAATAATGATGGGGCTTGGTAAAGGACGATCATTACGGTTTCCTATCCAGACATAATTTTGATATAAGTCTGGAAACATCGAGAGAATGATTCTTCCCGTAACAGGACTCATAAAAAAATCTGTGAATCCGGGTTGGTATTTCATTAGATAGTTAAATGCCCCAGGAAATTAGATATAGCCGTAATGTTATCTTGAAAATAATCAATTGCTGTTGTGGTCATATAATCTATAAATTCTGGTGAGGTATTGTCTAACTCAGTGTCTTCAGCAGGGTCTAAAGGAGTCTGGGCACGATAAGTGTACATGTTATTCAAAGAATAAAGATCAAGAAGGCTTAATTCTTTTGCGTCTGTTTCTTGGCCACCGCTAATACCAATTCCAATAAGATTAAATATATATGCCATATTGGATTCATCAGGAGGAGGGGTTGGCGTATCATGGAATCCTATTTCTCCCAACCCTGCGCCAATAGAAAGGATGCACACCCTATTAGCAACAGGCTTAACAACTTGTCCTAAAGCGTAACCCAACATAGCCGGATTGTTTTTGATAGTTCCGCCATCGATATAATTGGACGTTCCCCAATTTGCCCTTGGGAAATATAAAGGAGCGGCCGCCGTGGCCAACCCAACATTCTTAACAAATTCTGTCTGGCCACTAGAATCGGGGAAAATAATATTAGAAAACAAGGTAGGGGTGTTGGTATCATAATTATATGAAGTTATTAAGGTGTTCGTATTCATATCAGCCATGGTTTGGTCGCCAAACACATCATTTAATTTTTCAATAAAAGCTGTGTTGGGATAAAAGCTGCCACCGAGGATCATTGTGGCCAGCTTATCTAATGTCGTAGCTCGCACACTTGGCAATATATCTGATGTAGAAAATATCCATGGGCCATCCTCAACAAAGAAGTTCAACATATCTGTTGGACTTAAACCATTGGCATAGCCTAAAGCTTGGAGTCCACCAGCGCTTGTCCCACAGATAACATCAAAATATTTCCATATTTCATTTGGGTTAATACCCCATAACTGTACGAATTGATCCATAAACTTGGCTTCGAATATGCCGCGCATACCGCCACCATCTAAAGACAATACCCGGATTGTATTTGGATCAGACATTTAAGCAGCACCTAATTGCGTAGGGTTGATGGCATCGATGCCAGGGGGTGGCATTTCCGCTCCACCACCCTGAATCGCAGATTGTTGCTGAGCCTGTTGCTGATTTAGTTGCATCATAGATTCAGCTAGCTTTTTATAATCACGACCTCCAATAAGTTTAGCTATATAAGGATTCTGTAGCATCAAAGGTGCCTGTTGATTCTTCATTACCTCCATAAATGTCTCTCGTTGCTCTTCAAGGGAAGAGTCATAATCTGGAACAATCTCAACGTATATATCAGCAGGTAAGGTACGTATGTCGTTTAATATTTTTCCATCACTCTCACGAACCAAATTCATAACAAACATATCTTTTTCATCATCGTCTAAAACAATATTAACCATTATGTTCTCTAGGCCACCTCCTTGCAGAAGCTCCATAAATAGTTTGCCTTCGCGTTTTTTAACGTAAGTGAATGAATCAAAACCAAAAGCTAAGTTTTTAGAAGAAGCAATTTGCCTTCTTTTAATAGCAACGCCACTTTGTGCATTTGAAGTATCGCCAAGTGAATCACTATACATACCTGACACTTGTTGCAACTCATAATCAAGACGCTCAGAGGCTTTTACCATTGATTCCGAAATGTCAATGTTAGGAATAATTTCTACGGGGCCATTACCTGTCGTAAAGAGGATGCCAGAAGGGTCTTGCAACTGTTCTTTGATTTCATCCGCACTCATTCCTTGAATTGCGTTTACATCAATGCGTGCTCTTACAGAATTAAGGGACATTACTTGTTTAAGCTTGGTAAGGTTAAGAAGTCTTTGCAAATCCTTCATATCTTCCATCCAGCCCACAAGAACGCCATCACAAGTTCTGCGCAACCAAACAGAAGGTATCAGTGGATAGTCCTTCTGGTTAGGCAAATTAGGAGATATTGGCGAATACTCAAAAAGGATATCATTGCAGAAGACCGTACGCATAATCCTAGTACCAGCTTCTTCCTCAATCTCGGATTTCTTATTAGCTATCTTTTCTGCATATTCTTCGTTAAATGTTTCAAAATAGTACCCTTGTTTATCAAGACCACAATAAAAGTTTGCTTTTTCTTTTTTGAAACATTCGTTAACCTGAAGTGTTGTCCCATTGCTTCCTATATTATTCACAGGGATATAAGACGAATTACGATTAAAATATTCTGATGTAAAGTTACCTGAGCCATTAAAATCATTTTGACATATGGTATCTAATATTTTTGCATATTTAGGCCATGCTACCTTTACATCATCAGGAGACATCCAATGCATGTAAATTAAGCCACGCATATTTTCTAACTGAGGGGAGAAATCATCCGCATCATAAATGACGTTAAGGGGATTAATATAATCATAGAAAAATTGATTTTTCTGATAAACTGTCCTTGACCATCCAATGCCACAAACTAATTCATCCCTACATCTTAACGAACCTTTAAAAGAATAATTTTGATTCTCTTGAATTGCATAACCAAAATGTGTCATTGCCTTAGCGAGTTGCTCTTCTTGTTCACTAAAAGAATGAGGAGCAAACGCAAAATTACCACGCGTGTTGATTTCCATCCCCGAAGCCTGGTTAATCATACTTCTAACTTTGTTAACAACAACGACATCTTGCTTACGAATGCCAAGTTTCTGTATGACTTGAGGACTATATTGGCCAACACCATCATAGAAATTAAAACTATCAATGGCTTCTTTACGCCAAGTTTGATAAAGAAGGTTGCCACCCATAGTGTTCATTTGCAATTTAGCGTCTGTAAGAGCTTTTTGCCTAGATTCTGATAATTCTTGCATTTATACCCTCATCCAACCGCCACCAGAATCTTGATGAGTAGGTATCCGAAACTTATTAAGAGTAGAAGTCTTAACTCTAGCAATTGGTAAACCTGTGACAACACCGTATCTCATAGCATCCATTAAGTGATCATTTCCTTTTTTTACCTTACCATTATCATCGCGCGCATACATCCTATATTCTGTTAAAGTCTTGGTTAAAGTACTAAATATTTTAAGTTTTCCGGTTTCCATTCGCTGTAAGACCGTATAAATTCCCTTATTGACCGATCTCTTATCAGCAGGAACCCAATTCCTAATGCCAGCTTGTTGATAAAGCTCTACGACATTGCCACCATCGTCTTGGGTAGCACTTTCACCGGCATGGTCATAAGCACCAGGCATCCAATCAGCACCTTGTTTAATTAAGTGGTAAGCATGGTGCTGAGGAGTTAAATGACCCGCTAGATACTCTCCATATGCATAAGCAACGTCATTGTCTTGATCGAGAGCTATGAAGATAGCTGCTGTATTATGCCATCCAAAGTCCATGCCAAAGCATCTTGGCCAATGATCTTCAATTTTGATGGGACTGATTACAATTTGTGATTCAGGGATAGGATATATAAGACCACTACCAAGGGAAGGAACACCCTTTGTACGAGCTTCACGCTCATGCGGAGAATAAGATTTTAATAGACGCTCTTTCTCTTCTTGAGGAATATGTGGAGCATCATCATGCGTTGCTGATACATAAACAATGGAATTATGAACTTCACCAGATGCTACGTTCTTAACTTCTTCATCGCCTTCTTCTCTTTGCATAAAATGCAATAGAAACAAAGTCATACCCTTCAGTGGAGTAAGGGAAGGCATGATCATGCCATGGTCGCCTTCAGCTGTAATTGCTGTACGCGTTAAAGCTTCACTGTAAATGTCATATGGCATTTCCTCGTCAGGGTGGACAATATCAACCTTTTCAGCTTGCCAAGCCTCACGGCCTTGCTCAAAGGATTTAAACCGTAGCTTTGAGATACCCCCAGATATATGTCGAATGAGATATAGGTTTTCAAGTGGCTTATGATCAAGGATTAAACTTGGATGTATCCAGCCTATCTTATTCACATCACCTACATAATAAGCCTTAAGGTTTTGGTTAGTTTCTTTATTGCTTACGCCAGCCACCCAAACATTAAGAGGCCGGTCATAACGGTATCCATTCCACCAATCAGGATAGATACCTGTTAGATGGGCGCATACCTCCATACTAACAGACAATGTCTTACCAAATCTGTTGGCAGCAATTAAAGCCCGTTCCCGGGCATGTAACCCGGTCTCAAAGTAGTCTAATTGTTTCTGATTTGGCTTAAACGGCTTACCGTCATACATCCTAAAATGTATATGATCTTGCGTTTTCTGATATTCTTTAGCTTCAGCTAGGGAATTTAATATTTCTTCTGGGGAGAATTTTTGTAACATATCAATCATAATTGATTGATATTATGAAATTATATTACGCGCAAGGGAAAAGTTTAGAATACCCACTTGGTGCGCTTCTTCGAGAGGCGTAGTAGGCTTATAAATTGATCAATAGACTAATTATCTTTATTTGTCAATTGATTCACCTCAATAGGAGACTCACTACGTGCTTTCAAAGCTTCAATAATTTCATTAGGATGCCAACTAGGTCTAGTCATAAACATATATTCAGAGAAACGTTTCAAACGAAATTTTAATGGAAATGATTTGTCATCATCAATTATATCAAAAAGAATATCGGTCAATAAAGGATCATCTAACAAGATTTCTAAAATCTTATGCACCTTAGGGCTAAATTTATTAGGAATTATATTACACATAAGTTTTAGTTCATCTTCACTCATAGTGTTACTCCTCTTCAATAATTTCATTGGAATAATGACTAAGATCATTCATAGCTATATAATCACCCAAACATCCTAAATGATATTCTATTGGATGTAATGGCTTATTATCATTATCTTTACTAAAGGCAATTATATTAAAAAATATATTTTCCAATACAGGATGTTTTATCAAAACATCTAAAATCTTGTGTGTTCTACGACGCCGTATCTCAACGCGTTGTACGGGGGTAAGTTCATTTAAATCTTTTATTTGTTCCATAGCGCGGGCATACTCCCAATCCATCCCAGGTGCATTTTCATAGTAATGGGTTAAATCTAAAAGATATTTTTTTCTTCGTTCAATTAATTCACAGGCATTCCTACCTCTTTTTATTGGAGGCTCTTCTTTAGTTTCAAATTCTTTAGAATCATGTAATTTATTTTCATAAACTTGCCGGTTTGCAAGCGCAAGAGTTAAATTCAAATGATCAACATCATCAGTACTAATACCTCTCCACAAAACGCCTTCCGACATTTTTTTATTTACAATATCCACTAATGATAATTTCGTAGTTAGAATATACAATAATGATTCGATTTTTTTATCATTCTTGTGAATTAAATCAATAAGTTCGTCATAATTTTTAAGCATCAGATGGTTGCAAATTATATAAGGTTTCAATTAGCTTATCGCCTTCTTCTAAAGTGAGAACAAGATTATTAGGATCACCTTTTAGATTCACATAATATCCATCTTTAGGATTATCACTTTTAACAAATACCTCAAGTTTAGACTCTTTATCTAATCTAGCGGAATACTCACATTGAGATATATTAATGACTGAATTTATTTGATAAGTGATACTTGATATATCTTCTGATCTTATAAGATTCTTACCAGCTTTAACGAACATGATTTACTCCTGAATATTAATATTAAATTAGCGTACATGGTGGGAATCGAACCCACGACCCTGGAGAACATTACTTTTCAGTATGTAGTTGAAAAGTTAATATTCCTACCCCCTCTACCAACTGAGCTACATGTACATAAAGTGGATGTGGGCGGAATCGAACCCCCAGCCTAACCATTTAATAGGTTTGCTCTTCCATTTGAGCTACACATCCATAAACGTAAACACACCACACAACCGGATATTACTGCTAATCTTCTTATACACGCGCAATGTGTTTACAATTACACTTTAAATTAAAACTATACATGCTGTCAATATATTTAATGAACTTTTTTTGTCTCAAGACCTTTTTGCATAAACTCAGATAGTTTCTTAGCATTAGCCATGTGAATCTTGAGTTCATCAGCACGAACCTGGACAATATCTTGGATATAATTGATCAGCTCAAAGCTTTGATTAAGCGTCATATCTGATAGTAAGTCTTCAGTTAATTCAAATGGTTTTTGTCTATACTCGTTTAGATCAGTCATTATTATTTTCTTTCTTTTCTAGATAACTTAGCGTTACTCCTTTACGTAAGGACATAAAACCTTTTTCAATATCAGTTTTGCCAATAGCAAGCCATCTATGAGTAGATGTTCCCAGAAGCCAGTTAGACATACTAGTTATTTGATTTAAAATGTTTTTCTCGGCATCAAATAATTCATCCACAACTTCTTTGTATTCATCGTCTAATTTTACAAAACTCATTTTAATTCCCTTCTCTTAAATCAATGCCATAGTCCTCAAGTATCTTACAAAACATATCTCTTATTTTATCAACCGCATCACCTGTCGTAATGGATAGTGGAAACCCATACTTATAAAAGTTCCTAAGTTGTCCTTCTAATTCCCGCAACGCAGAAAGATAGTCATTAGCCTTTAGATAAACTCTTAATTCACTTTCTTCAGAAGTATTAATTGTACAACTGAATTTTGAAGCTGAGCGTTTAAAACCTTCTTCTAAATTATTGTTATTCTCCCGCAAAAGATTAATATGATCATCCATATATTTTGCATTTATATCCATTACTCACTCCTTAATCTTATAACCAACGACAATAGGCTTAATAATTTCTTCTACCTCAATAACTTCAAACTCGTAATCTGTGGGCTTTGTGAATGATTTAAAGTCTTCTTTTGCTTCCATCACTGAATCATAAATATGAAAGCAGATAGAAGAATCTCTCTCCAAGAGAAGGTCTTGAATATCTTCATCTTTCAAAGAAAGAGTGTGACCTTTGTTATTTTTACCCATTATTGATCTAATGCCACCATCATCAACAAATGAAATTGCATATAATTTTTTATTTTCCATTATGTCCTTAACTTTCTCTTTTTCCTCAACTAATGTACTGCTCATTTCTTTCTTCCTGTTATTTCTCTCAATAATTGAATTGGCTATTTCATTAGTCATTTTCTAATAACTCTACTTTTGTTACAACTTCAGCACCTACCAAAGCAAGACGTAAGATCTCCATAATATCACCAATCGACTGTTGTCCTGTAAAAGTTTCTTCACTATGCATTTTGCATTCCACCCAACTGCTACCATAATAACCTTTAACTTCAATCCTAAATTTATGGGTATTTTTATACTCAAACCATTTATTAATTTTGTAACTCATCTAATCCTCCACCCCCAACGCCCAAAAACTTTTATTAATCTTATCAACAACACTTTTCATAACCTTCTTATCAAGATTGCAATTGCAATTTATCAAAGAGCGATTAGCAAGTGTCTGCAAAAGAGCGAGTTCTTGAATATTGAAATAGCATTTGTATATGTGTTTTAATAGAAGTGACCAGTTAGTCACATCAATAACCTCACCCTTCTGGCTTAAATATGTGATTGGAGCTGTAGGCTTATTCTGATGCATTTTTCATCTCATCCATAACATTATTTAAAAGTTCGATTTGTTCGTCTGTAAGATTATTAACTTTTGAAAAAATGTCATAATCAGTCATCGGCTTATCAATATTATTCAATTGTTTCAATAGTTTATTGTATTGATCTTCGGTTAATGATCCCCTATCAATAGTACCACACTCATCAATGGAATAATAAAATTCATTATCTTTGTGAATTTTATGATGTGAAACAGAAATTAGTCTATCCAATGGAACAGTAACTTCTCCGCTCATATGCTCGATCGTAATAAATTTCATATTATTTCTCCTCATTAATTATCTACAACTAAAATGTATATATTTTTAAACTGAGTGTCAATTGTTTTTTTTACGTTTATGCTTTTTATCGATATCCATATAAAATTTCTTTGATGCTTTCCTTGAGTCCGTAAGATCAACATCATTTAGTTTGATATCTATAATAGACACATGCACCAGATGCCCAGAAATCCATATTTCTTTTTTATGATCTTTTTCAAATCCACAATCTTCTAAATAAATGTCCCATGCTTTTTGAGATAAAAATAAATACCTTGGACCTATATCTGGCTCTGATAGCCTAAAGTGAGGGTCTTCAATAATTATTGGGTTACTACTACAGGCACGCTCTCTCAATCTTTTTATTGTCTCCGCAGAAAAATTTTTATTCATTTATTCGCCACCTTCCAAGTAGGAATTATCAACAAATGATATTTGAAATCATTAAAATCACGCCAAGGCGGACGATATTCAAAATCATCTATCTGATTAATTTCTACAAATTCCTTCAAATCTGCTAAATCAACAAATTTAAACCATAAATAATCTTTTGCTTTTGAGGAGGTAATATTCTTCTTCCCCCACTGACGCCACCCATACACGTTAAACCCTATAAACACTACATATAACGCAGCCTGTGCATATATCCCTCGTGTAAAGTCTACAGACAGCCATAGGGCATTGCATAAGCCCCATACAAGGAAGCCGTACTTATTCTGTCTGCTGTTTAGATAAGTTCCAAAGATTGTAGAGGCAGTCAGTAGCCATGTGAAAATCGTAAAGCTATTCATGACTTAATCCTTTGGTTTCTTTATGTTTAAAATCTCGTGCCAAAAAGGCAAAGATCCCGGATTTCCATCATCAAGCTTATAATCTAGAATTCCATATGTATCACAATTTACGATTCTCACGCCTTCCTTACAAGACCAATGCTTTTTTAAAAATTCTATAACCATGTTATCCGTATACAATACATAAACAGACCCTATGGAATCTAAAGACAAAACGTCGCAATCTTTGCAAAATAAACGATATTCAGTTCCCATATTCAATAATTATCCTCATATGAAAATTGTGAAGGTATTCATTTATTAATCTTATCAACAAATACTCATTCTCCGTCACCGTAATAATCACCAGGTTCAATGGTAATGAAACTATCGCCCTTTCCAAATTTAACTAAACGCTCTATAGAATAAGTGCAAGTGTATGCTTTTACGCCAATTCTAACCTCAAAATCATCAGGGAACCCATTAAGAGCTTCGATCAGTTCTGCTTTAGTCATTTTTTTTTCTTATCCTCAAATCCAAACATATCCATCAATCAATTTTCCCCACAAGTAGGACAATAGCTATCTTGCTTGTTATGATCATCAAAATCCCTTATCAATTCATGCAAATCATTCTCAATCTTTGACCAAAGCTCATAATGATTAAGCTTTATTTTAATACGGCAATAAAGATCATTATCTGGGTGATCTTTGTCAAATACAGCTGTTAAAGTTGACATTGCTGAATATATCTCATCTTGGATGTCTAATGAAGATTTGTAGTCAATCTCATCTTCAGGAATACCCATTTCACGTCTTAGCTGTAAAACATGTGCCCTAGGAATAAGACTCGCGCAATACACCTTACGATAAATACGTTTATCGGTTGTTTTTTCAATCATTGCCATAACCTTCTATTAATAATATACTCCACCCAGAGGGCGTAAAGATTAACTTTAATGTTTTCTTTTAAAAGTGACGCCCTCTAATTATCTACTAAAGTCGCCTCATTATGGTATCTAAAATATAGTTACCATAAAGACGTATGTATTTATTTTCCTTCACTCATTCGCCGTCTCCATCTCCATCTAAGAGCCATTGGATTGCCTCCAAATTATCAATTGCTACCCTCAATGCACCTTCTAAAGATTCATAATTTATTTTAGGGCTAATTAAAGAAGAATGCTTTCCTATACTGCTATATGCTTGCTCAACAGCCATTTTAAGATCTTCCTCATGTTCTTTGATTAACTCCCCCACGGTCATAGGCTTATCTGTCATCCTTCTTCCCTCCACTTATAATATTTTTATTATCAACATTCATTTTAAAATCAGGAATAGTATAATAATCATTACCTTTCATAACTAGCTTAGCAACGCAATCATAATTATCACCACATTCCTGATAATCATCTTGAATAATTGCAACAAATCTTCCTCTGTTTTGACGAGACAGGATATAAGGATCGAGAAATTTGCAAATCTCCATTAGACATCCATCTCCGTGTTTATCGTATGCATTAAATGAAACCCAAAAACGATCTTCATATTTTCGCATTCTGAACAATTCTACATAGCTTTCATCCATAAATTCATAAAATTGTTTAGAAAGACTTTCATCTTCAAGTACCTCATTACTAAGATTCGATTGATATTGCATCGTATACCAATTACCCATTTTCATTTCCACCACTTATAATGTTACCTATCGATTCTAGCTGCTCAGCGCTCAATCCCTTACATGCTTCCGTCAATTCATTAGTGCCATTCTGCGTTATATCAATATCAACCTTAGCCTTCACAAGGAAGTAAGGAAGAACAGTCGTACAATAGAGCTTTAAAGACGTTTGGTTGCCTGATCTAGCCTGAGTGCCAAGCATCTTAACGATAGCCTGGGCATCATCCCAGTTATCTTCTACAAGGTTCGTAGTAAGCTTAACTCTAAAGTCAGCTGGCCTACCATTAGCATTACCACCAGAAGCTTTCCAACCCTCACCTTTAACAAAAGTCATTATTTCCAATCTCTAATTTAGAGCTAGTTAATCGCTAGTTAACTATAACTAAAAGTATATGTTTTGTTAAAGCAAAACTATCCCACATATCTCATCTCATGCATTTGATCAAATAACTTCTCTTCAACATATTTGTCAATATATTCAATAAGTTCATTCATTAAAGAAGTCTGATTTGTTTCAAAATCTTCCTGTGAAAGGTTCCTGGTATAATACTCTACAGACATATCACCTGTACCCATAGTATATCTTGAAAAGACATTCATAAATCCATCATCATCTTTAATGCTCATAAATAACACCTCAAACTTATCCATTTTTTATTTGTTTCAAAAACACCGTCAACATATGGATAATCATACTCAACTGTATCAATAAGAAAATCTTCATCTCCCCAATCAAAAGACATATTACACTTGATCACCATATCATCAGGAAAGTCTTTGAGAGCCTCGATTAATTCCCCCTTAGTCATCAGTTACCTCATTAATAGGCAAAATTCCAAGATAGTCATCAGGTGCTTCATTAATTGAAACATTAAGAATAAGTGGTTTTAATGAAGGAACATTCTTAAGCAATTGATACTCAACCTCTCTAAATTCATCATTAGATATTCCCTGCTCCTCACTATAGGTGTAATCAGCATTAAGATCATCGATCCATCCAGCATTTAACAGAATCTCCATAGCGCCAGGACATCTTATAAGATATGATATACGTTCAGCTTTAGTCAAACTCATAACGCCCTCACAAAACAAACGCTATACACTTGATTATTATCAATTTTCTTTATTAACGTCATAAATATTTTCTCCTCCCGTTTTACGTTCTAAATCTTGCAGCCTAGTTAATAACTCACCATATTTATATTTTTCACTATCAATTATCAGGCCACTAACATAATCAGTTAAATCAAAGAGTTTTTGTCGAAAAATTTTATTTAATTCTAAGTTATTGTTTTCTTCATGTTCCACTTCTTTCATTGCATCATATGCTTTAAAAAGATCAATCATACGACCTTCAAATTTTTTCATATCCGTCTCAACTGATGGTATCATCTATTTTATCCTTTTCTTTTAATGGTTTAAAGTTTACTTTTTCATCTAAAAATATCTTACGTCCAATATCTTTAAATCTCTCTATCTTATCACGGAACTCTTTATCCATTCCCATAGTATAAAGATGTCCAAATAGTTCAAAATCAATTCTTAATGTTAATTCACCATTTTCATTGGAAAAATGAATACAATGCTCCATACCAGCAAGTGGAGTTAAGCCGTCAGTACCATATAAGTAAGGACCAACAACAAACACAGTACGATATCTTTTAGCCATTAGCTCTTCATAGGTATAATAATCCTGAACTACTTGTAGGTGCTTACGTATGTAAGGTTTAACAAGCTTTTCATATTCATCATCAGTCATATCAGAAAGAAGGGTCATAATTTAGTTCCTAAGTTATTAATTCTATGATGAATATTCTTCATTTCTTCTTCTAAGTAAGACACTTTTTTTATAAGTTCTTTATGTTCTCTAAAGAATTCTTCAGAATAGTGTTCTTGCTCCATAGCTATCTCTCGAAGTTTCAAACAGGAATTTCTAGAACTAGAAATATAAAAACATGAAATGAAAAATATGATAATTTCGAAAAAACATAAGAAACTCATTTTTTAGCCCACTTTTTCTGAAGCATTTGCTCATAAGTAATTTCACCATTATAAACTCTACCTCTTTCTCTAAATTCAAAAAGTGTATCTTGATCATACATAATAAGATTTTGCAAATGCGCAAACAATCTAGTGAGTTCGTAATAATCTGCACCATCTTTATAAGTAGCATTTGCACCAAGAAACGATTTTATTAAATTGATAATGTCTATCATATTTTTATTAGATTTTATATAACTTCTCATTTTCCGCTAAACTCCACCTCTACCCCATAATCATCTTTTAACAATTGCTCCGCAACCTCTTCAACAGGATTGTTATTGCCTAGCAAAGAATGCGAGACATACCCCAACATAAAAAGCAGCATAATCGCCATAGCAACAAGAATTTGTAAGCTTAAGTTACTCATCTTTTTTATAACCTCTACGCATAAAACTTGTAAGAGAATCAGAAAACTCTTCATAAGCTCTTTTTGAGTCATCTTGTTCTATAAAAATCAAACCTATTATTATCGCAACTTCTTGGGTAGTAAGATTACTGATTAAACTCCTAAAGGAAGGTAAAATAGAAATAACTTTATCTGCCTGCGATTGTCTTTGTTTATCGTTTTTATTCAATGCACTGTTCCTCCTTGTTCGTTATCAATCAAATAAGAAAAACGGTTATGAAGAATTTCGATAGCACAATAAATATCTCTTGTTTCATTACCATCAATGACTTCGCATATCTCAAAAACCAAATTAACAATAGAGTTTCGATTTTCCTCAGGAATATGGTCCGGGAGCATATCATATAATTTATCTTTAAAGTGATCTATGTGTATCTTATCATCATCCATTCAATTAACTCCCATTACTTCTTTTTCTAATTTATCAAATGAAATCTCTGCCAACATCCTGAAAGCTCCAATGAAAGAACTTCTCTTTGGAGACTTTCTAGTCGTTTTTAAATGAGCCTTCATCTCCTGCATAAACATATTGAATGAATCAAATAACAAACATTCTAAATCACAATCCGTATCGACACCTTTGTTTTTTTCATAATTAGCCAATATATTCAACGCATATGTTAATGACTCATGTTTTGCAAATATCGTTTTCATAAACTAAAACCTTTGTATATTATGTATAATTAATCATTTTTTCATCTTCATATCTGAACTTACATACTTATAAAAGCACAATTGTTTTACACAAGCAAGACATATTTTTAATTGAAATACAATAATACATTCTAACGTATGAATCCATTAGAAGACCATAGAGTGCCCATTGGGATCGTTAACCGTGTTTGAGACACAAAACATATCAAAGGCCATCAGAGAGTCTTATTTGGAAGAATGAGGGTATATCCTACCTGCTTCCTTACCATCGGGAGACTTAATAATAATTTCTGGAATAGCCAATTCATTCATAAAATAACTAAATCCTAAGAAATCATTTGTGGATATATCCCTAGCAACCCAATTGGAAGGAGCTACGCAGATAATCTCACCATTGATATTTCGGTTAATTTTCAATGTCTTAATCCAGCTAATGTACCTGGCTTTCCCCATTCTTTCTAAGCACGTATGCTTAAACTTTAAAATGATAGGATCTGGATCAGATATAGGCTCTAGGTCAAGGTAAATCACGTTAATTCTATCTCCTGTTGTGTAATGGCCTTCGGTTATTTTAATGATGGTTTCAGGCTTTGCAGCCCATGCAAGGTTAAGTTTGAATTTCTGGATAGTTTCGCCCATCAGGTACTTGGATGAAAGGATAAGGCTGCAATAGGCTTGCCACTTTTCAAGGGAAGACCCAAATACATCCTTGTAGGCAATCGACAGATTATCAAATGTGGACTTGCTAGGGGATGAAGATAAATCACACTGAGTTACCCGCCTCCAGGTCTCGATCATCTGGCTCACGATGTCCACCGATGGCGCTGGCTGTTCTGTATTCCCTACCACTTCTTTTATTTCTTCTTCCTTAGGCTGTTCTGGCTGCCCCGAATTCGCTAGAGAGAGATAGAGAGAGAGAGGTATTCTTTGTAATGTATTCTCTGAGGGGCGTTCCTCAGCCTTTGTTTCTGCGGGTGAGCGGGAAAGTGGAGGGCTGATTTTGCTCCCTCCTGTAGGGCTGATTTTGCTCCCTCCTGTAGGGCTGATTTTTGCTCCCTCCTGTAGGGAGCATTCAGTGACATATAAGTCATTTTTATTAGTGACAGTTGCGTCTCTTCTAAAGATGCCATCCAGTAAAAGGTCGTTATTATCAGTGATTTCTCTTTGATGGAGAAATTGTGTTTCATCCTTAGAAACGTAAATATCAAGTTTATTGGTAACAATTGCGTCTCTTTTATAGGTGCCATCTCGTATCTCCTTAACGGCAACGCCATCCCTAAAATAGAATGTTTGGTTGGTTTTCTTATCAATATAGGAAAGGAAAGGCTTCCCTTGAAATGCCCCTAAATACCCATAAGCTTGCTTAGCAGCACGATATAATGATTTGCTTTTGTAGGAGACACAGATGAGCTTTAAAGCTCTTTGAATTGTATCTTTACTAACTCGTAACTCCTCACTTAAGCTATCGCCCTTCCTATAGAATGGATTGTCACAAGGAGACATGAACTTATAAAAGCCTAATGGCTTCTTCTGGAATCGATACTCAAGGGCACAGAAAAGCTGGGCAGCAGACTTTGAACCTAAGGTTTCAATAATATGCATCTCATATTTAAGAAAGGAAGCGGGCATAGATTGTTTAAGTCTTTCGGCACGAAGGGATTTAGAGATGGGAGACGTAATGTCGCACGGACTAATAGATTTGACAGGCTTTATAAGACGGAGAGCCACAGGACATGACCTTTCTTGCTATGAAAACAAAGTTAAAAACGACAAAACTTCTTGACATATCTAACTTAGTATAAATGCATACCCATATGGAATAGAGAAATTTTATAATTATTGAAATAAAAATGTTGTTTCTTTAGAAGCTTTAAGTTATAAACGAATAATTATGAGGAGCGCGTTCGGGTGAGCGAGTTCCTCCCCAAAAATATAAAAAAAAATCAAAGGAAACAATATGA
>Ga0207670_10000197_pt1 | contig 39852 bp, 36 predicted proteins | sample KBSS23HmetaG_FD_184339 | JGI IMG/M metagenome (GOLD analysis project Ga0207670, IMG submission 184339) | Switchgrass rhizosphere microbial communities from Kellogg Biological Station, Michigan, USA - KBS S2-3H metaG (SPAdes) (version 2) | ecosystem: Host-associated > Plants > Roots >... | reverse complement strand
ACATCCGGCTCTCGTACCGCGACCGCACCACGAAGACCACGACCGTGTTCGGCTCCGACGAGGGCATGCTGCGGACGCGCGGGTTCGACCTCTCGCGCGGCCGCTTCTACACCGAGCAGGAGGTGGACCACCGCGCCAACGTGGTCGTGCTCGGCAGCGACACGCACGACGTGCTGTTCAGGGACGCCGGCGGGATCGGTGAGACCGTGCACCTGAACGGCGTGCCGTTCACGGTCATCGGCGAGTTCGAGTCCAAGGGCCGTTTCCTCGGCAACAACTTCGACGAGATCGCCACCATCCCCTGGACCGTGGCCGACAAGTACTGGGCGCCCGGGCCCGACGCGCCGTTCTACATGACCAAGAAGGGCGAGGTGTTCCTGGACGCGATCCCGGTGGACGCCGAGCACACGGATCTCGCCATCGGCCAGATCCGCGCCGTGCTGCGGCTGCAGCGCCACGTGCCCGTGAACCGGTCGGACGACTTCGACGTCTTCAGCGACGACGCGTTCCTGACGCTCTACAACACCATCACCGGCGGCATCGTGGCGCTGATGATGCTGATCTCGTCCATCGCCCTGCTCGTGGGCGGCATCGGGATCATGAACATCATGCTCGTGGCGGTGACCGAGCGCACGCGCGAGATCGGCGTGCGGAAGGCGCTGGGCGCGCCGCGGAAGGCGATCCTTCTCCAGTTCCTGATCGAGGCCGTGATCCTCACCGCGGTCGGCGGCCTGGTGGGCATCGCCCTCGGGGCCGGCGTGGCGACCGCGGTGCGCACGTTCTCCGGACTGCCCACGTACGTGTCCGCGGTGTCGGTGATCGCCGGCGTCGTGGTCTCGACCGGCGTCGGCGTGTTCTGCGGACTCTACCCGGCGATGCGCGCCTCGCGGCTGGACCCGGTGGAAGCACTGCGGTACGAGTGAATCGCGCGTCCGGCGGCATGATATCCTCGCCGCCCTCATGACTCCGCGCTCCAGCTCCGTGGCCCCCGAGGCGCCCGCGTCCGACGCCGCCGCGCTCTCCGACATCGTCGTGCGCGGCGCTCGCGAGCACAATCTCAAGGACATCTCGCTCAAGCTGCCGCGGCAGAGCTTGATCGTCATCACCGGGGTTTCGGGCTCGGGAAAGTCGTCGCTGGCGTTCGACACGCTCTACGCCGAGGGCCAGCGCCGCTACGTGGAGTCACTCTCCGCCTACGCGCGGCAGTTCCTCGGGCAGATGGAGAAGCCCGACGTGGACGCGATCGAGGGCCTGTCCCCGGCGATCGCCATCGAGCAGCGCGGTGCGGGCTCGAACCCGCGCTCGACCGTGGCCACGATCACCGAGGTCTACGACTACATGCGACTCCTGTTCTCGCGTCTGGGCGCCCGCCACTGCCCCAAGTGCGGCACGCCGCTCGCCCGCCGGAGCGTGCAGGAGATGACCGACCAGCTCCTCGACCAGTACGCCGGCGCGCGGGTCGCGGTCCTCGCCCCGGTGGTTCGAGGCCGCAAGGGCGAGTACCGGAAGGAGCTCGAGACCTGGCACCGCCAGGGCTACCTGCGCGCCCGCATCGACGGCAGATGGGTCGAGCTGGAAGAGCCGCCCAAGCTCGGCCGCCACCAGCGGCACGACATCGAGGTGGTCGTCGACCGGTTGAAGCTCGAGTCCGAGAACCGCGCTCGGATCACCGAGTCGCTCGAGGCCGGCGTCAAGCTCTCGGGCGGGCTGATCACGATCGCGCGCGAAGGCGAAGAGGACGTGGTGATGAGCGTGGGCGCCACCTGTCCCAAGTGCGGGACCGCGGTCGACGAGTTGGAACCCCGGCACTTCTCGTTCAACTCGCCCTACGGCGCCTGCACCGGGTGCGACGGGTTGGGGAGCCTGCTGCAGGTGGATCCGGACCGCGTCGTGCCCGATACGGAGAAGACGCTCGCCGAGGGCGCCATCGACAGTATGGGTGACGCCGAGGGCACATGGACGGCGGGGCAGCTGCGCGGGCTCGCGCGCACGTTCAAGGTTCCGCTCGACGTGCCGTGGAAGAAGCTGCCGGCGAAGACACGCCAGCTCGTGCTCCACGGCGCCGGCGACGAGAAGGTGAAGTACGAGTTCCGGATGAAGAAGGGCGCGGTGTGGGAGCACGAGGGCAAGTGGAAGGGCGTCATCCCCGAGCTCGAGCGCCGCTACCGCACCACCTCGAGCGAGGCGGTGCGCCGCTCGATCGGCGCGCTCATGAACCCCACGCCCTGCCCCGAGTGCCAGGGGATGCGCTTGAAGCCGGCGACACTCGCGGTGAAGGTGGACGGACGCAACATCGGCGAGTGGTGCCGGGGCTCTGTCGCCAGCGCGCGCGCCGCGTTCGAAGCGCTGCGCTACACCGGCGGCCAGGCCACGATCGCGGCGCCGATCTTGAAGGAGATCCGCGCGCGGCTCGGGTTCCTGGAGGACGTGGGACTCGGCTACCTGACGCTCGACCGTATGGCGGGCTCGCTCGCCGGCGGCGAGGCGCAGCGCATCCGGCTCGCCACCCAGATCGGCTCGCAGCTCACGGGCGTGCTCTACATCCTGGACGAGCCCTCGATCGGCCTCCACCACCGCGACAACCAGAAGCTGCTGAGCACCCTGCAGAAGCTCCGCGACCTCGGGAACACGGTGGTGGTGGTGGAGCACGATGAGGACACGATGCGCTCCGCGGACTGGCTCGTGGACCTGGGTCCGGGCGCCGGACGGCACGGCGGCCGCGTCGTCGCGGCAGGGACGCCGGAGCAGGTGATGCGCGCCGTCGACTCGCTCACCGGACGCTACCTCGCGGGCCACGCGCGCATCGCCACCCCGGCCTCGCGCCGGCCCGGCAACGGCCTGGCGATCGAGGTGGTGGGGGCGCGCGAGCACAATCTCAAGGGCATCGACGTCGCCATCCCGCTGGGGACGTTCACCTGTGTCACCGGGGTCTCCGGCTCGGGCAAGAGCACGCTGGTGAACGACATCCTGCTCGCGGCGCTGGAGCGGCGGCTGAACCCGACCTCGACCGCGAGCCCCGGCGCGCACCGGGCGCTCAAGGGCGTGGAGGCCATCGACAAGGTGGTGGCGATCGACCAGAGCCCGATCGGCCGCACGCCGCGCTCGAACCCGGCCACGTACACGGGCGCGTTCACGTTCATCCGCGACCTGTTCGCGAACCTGCCCGAGGCGAAGGTCAGGGGCTACGGCCCGGGGAGGTTCTCGTTCAACGTCAAGGGCGGCCGCTGCGAGGCCTGCGAGGGCGACGGCTCGCGGCGGATCGAGATGCACTTCCTGCCCGACGTCTACGTGAGATGCGACGTCTGCCACGGCCGGCGCTACAACCGTGACACGCTCGAGGTGGGCTACCGCGGCCGCTCCATCGCCGACGTGCTGGAAATGACCGTGGAGGAGGGGCTCGAGTTCCTGGGCGCGGTGCCGGTGCTGCGCCGCAAGCTCGAGACGCTGCGCGACGTGGGATTGGGCTATATTCATCTCGGTCAGTCCGCGACCACGCTCTCGGGCGGTGAGGCGCAGCGCGTCAAGCTCGCGACCGAGCTGTCCCGGGTGGCGACCGGCCGCACGCTCTACGTGCTCGACGAGCCCACGACCGGGCTCCACTTCGAGGACGTGCGCGTGCTGCTGGACGTGCTCCAGGCGCTGGTCGAGCGCGGGAACACCGTGCTCGTGATCGAGCACCACCTGGACGTGATCAAGTGTGCGGACTGGTTGATCGACCTGGGACCTGAAGGAGGCGACCGCGGCGGCACCGTCGTGGCCGCCGGCACCCCCGAGGCGTTGGCGCGCGCGAAGGGGTCGCACACGGGAGCGGCCCTGCGCCAGCTGATGGGGAAGGCATGACGCCCACGACCGCAGCGACCTCGGCACCCGGACGACCCGCCACGCGCACCCGCACCATGAAGGCCGTGGTCAAGGCCGCAGCCGCCCCCGGCGCCGAGATCCGCGACGTTCCCGTGCCCACGGCCGGCCCGGGCGAGGTGCTGCTGCGCGTGCTGCGCGCCGGCGTGTGCGGCACCGACCTGCACATCTGGAGCTGGGACCGCTGGTCGCAGGGCCGCATCCAGCCGCCGGTGACGCTCGGGCACGAGTTCGTGGGCGAGATCGTGGAGCGCGGCGCCGGGGTCACGAACCTCGCGATCGGCGAGCGCGTCTCGTGCGAGAGCCACATCGTCTGCCACACCTGCATCGGTTGCCGCACCGGGAACGCGCACGTCTGCGAGAACACGCGCATCCTGGGCGTCGACGTGAACGGCGGCTTCGCGGAGTTCGTCGCGGTGCCGGCCGTCAACTGCTGGCGCGTGCCCGCGGGCATCCCGCTCGAGGTCGCGGCGGTGATGGAGCCGTGCGGGAACGCCGTGCACACCGCGTTCGCGGGACCGCTCTCCGGCTGCAGCATCGCGGTCAGCGGCTGCGGGCCGATCGGGCTGTTCGCGATCGGCGTCGCGCGCGCCGCGGGTGCCGCGCACGTGTTCGCCTCCGACATCTCGCCCTACCGGCTCGAGCTGGCGCGCGCGATGAAGGCCGACGCGGTCGTGGACGCGCGCACGGAGAAGCTCACCGAGCGCGTGGCGCAGCTCACGAACGGCCGCATGCTGGACGGCGTGCTCGAGATGAGCGGCAACCCGGTGGCCGTGCGCGAAGGGCTCACGGCGCTGCGCATGGGCGGTCGCATGAGCATGCTCGGGTTGCCGACCGAGCCCTACGAGCTGGACTGGAACCGGCTCGTGATCTTCAAGGGGCTCACGATCCACGGCATCATCGGCCGGCGCATGTACGAGACCTGGTTCCAGATGGACCAGCTCCTGGGCTCGGGCCGGCTCGACCTCCGGCCCGCGATCACGCACGTGACGCCCATGGAGCGCTTCGACGAAGCGATCGGGCTCCTGCGCGACGGCCGCGCCGGGAAGGTCGTGCTGATCCCCTGGGGCGAGAAAGGCTGAGCATGTTCGAGACCATGAAGCCGGTGATCGAGGCCGAGCTGCAGAAGATCCGTGAGGCCGGGCTGTGGAAGAGCGAGCGCGTGCTGACGTCCGCCCAGGGACCCGAGGTGACGCTCGCCGACGGCCGGCGCGTGCTGGTGTTCTGCGCGAACAACTACCTGGGACTGTCCTCGCACCCGAAGGTGCTCGAGGCCGCGCACCGCGCGCTCGACAGCCACGGCCACGGCCTGTCGTCCGTCCGCTTCATCTGCGGCACGCAGGACCTGCACGTGGCGCTCGAGAAGCGCATCGCGGAGTTCGTGGGCGCCGAGGACGCGATCCTGTACGCCGCCTGCTTCGACGCCAACGGTGGCGTGTTCGAGCCGCTGCTCGGCGAGGCGGACGCGGTCATCTCCGACGAGCTGAACCACGCCTCGATCATCGACGGCATCCGGCTGTGCAAGGCGAAGCGCTGGCGCTACAAGAACAACGACATGACCGACCTCGCGCGCTGCCTGGCCGAGGCCGAGGCCCAGGGCTGCCCGCAGAAGCTGGTGGTGAGCGACGGCGTGTTCAGCATGGACGGCACGGTCGCCAACCTCAAGGGGATCGTTGAGGTGGCGGAGAAGCACCGGGCGCTGGTGATGATCGACGAGTGCCACGCGACCGGCTTCATCGGGAAGACCGGGCGCGGCACGCCCGAGCTGCACGGCGTGCGCGGCCGCGTGGACATCATCACCGGAACGCTCGGCAAGGCGCTGGGCGGGGCGCTGGGCGGGTTCACCGCGGGACGGAAGGAGATCGTGGCGTTGTTGCGCCAGCGGTCGCGACCGTACCTGTTCTCCAACACGCTGCCGCCGTCGGTCGTGGGCGCCGCGATCGCGGTGTTCGACCTGCTGTCGCAGACGACCGAGCTGCGCGACCGGCTCGAGGCGAACACGAAGCGCTTCCGCGCCGGCATGGCGGCGGCCGGCTTCGAGATCAAGCCCGGCGAACACCCGATCGTGCCGATCATGCTCTACGACGAGCGGCTCGCGCATGCGCTCGCGGCCAAGCTGCTGGAGAAGGGGATCTACGTCATCGGGTTCTCGTTCCCGGTGGTGCCGAAGGGGCTCGCGCGCATCCGCGTGCAGCTCTCGGCCGCGCACACGAACGAGCACATCGACCGCGCCGTGGCGGCGTTCGCCGAGGCTGGAAAGGAGCTGGGCGTGCTGGGGAAGGCCGCGGCGCGCTAGCTGGCGCCCGTCCGTGCCTTCCGCAGGACCGGCGCGAGCGAAGCGAGCGCTTGCCAAAAGCGCTTGCAACATGCGACCGCTAACTCCCTCGGGCGTCAAAGCTTGACCCGCCTCGACAGCGCACGCTAACGTGACCCGTTCCGCGACCGACGCCCACACCCGGAGGCAGCATTGGAGCCCAGCACGGCGCTGAAACGCACGCCCTTCCACGAGTTCCACCGCGCCGCGGGGGCGAAGCTCGTGGACTTCGCCGGCTTCGAGATGCCGGTGCGCTACACGGGTGACGTGCGCGAGCACCAGGCCGTGCGCACGGCGGTCGGGCTGTTCGACATCTCGCACATGGGCGAGTTCGAGGTGCGGGGTCCCGAGGCGGCGGCGTGGCTCGACCGGATGGTCACGAACCACGTCGGCGCGCTCGCCGTGGGCCAGGCGCTCTACTCGCCGATGTGCCGGCCGGACGGCGGCATCGTGGACGACCTGCTCGTCTACCGGTACGCCGACCACCACATGCTGGTCGTGAACGCCGCGAACCTGGCCAAGGACTTCGGCTGGCTCGCGGAGCACAAGCCGGCGGGCGTCACGCTCAAGGACCGCTCCGACGAGACCGCGCTCCTGGCCGTCCAGGGCCCGAAGGCCACCGACGTGCTGCGCGGCCACGTCCCGCGCGAGGCGCTGGAGCTCGGCTACTACCGGTTCACCACCGGCGAGCTGTTCGGCGCGCCCGCCACGATCTCGCGCACCGGCTATACCGGTGAGGACGGCTTCGAGCTCTATTTCGAGCCCCGGTACGCGACGACCGTGTGGAACGGGCTCATGGCCGCGGGGAAGCCGCACGGCCTCGAGCTGATCGGCCTCGGCGCCCGTGACACGCTGCGGCTGGAGATGGGCTACATGCTCTACGGGAACGACATCGACGACGTGACGACGCCGCTCGAAGCGGGGCTCGGCTGGACGGTGAAGCTCGCGAAGGGCGACTTCCACGGCCGTGAGGTGATGACGGCCCAGAAGGCGGAGGGCCTGAAGCGTCGGCTCGTCGGTTTCCAGCTCGAGGGCCGTCGCGTGCCGCGCCACGGCATGCCCATCTCGAGCGGCGGCCGCGCCGTGGGCGTCGTGACGAGTGGCACGCACAGCCCGACGCTCGAGCGGCCGCTCGGCATGGGCTATGTGGAGACGGCGCTGGCCGCGAACGGCACGGCGCTGGAGATCGAAGCGGGTTCCTCGACGCTGGCCGCCCGGGTGACGGCGCGGCCGTTCTATACACGTGGTTCGCATCGATCCTGATCGCACCGGAGGCGACGTGACCTTTCCCGAGGAGTTGCGCTACACGTCGGAGCACGAGTGGGCCCGCGAGCAGGGCGGGCTCGTGACCGTGGGCATCACCGGCTATGCCACCGAGCAGCTGGGCGACGTCGTGTTCGTGGAGCTGCCGGCCGTGGGGAGAAAGCTCGAGGCGGGAAAGCCGTTCGGCGTGGTGGAGGCGGTGAAGACCGTGAGCGACCTCTACGCCCCGATCGCGGGCGAGGTGGTCGAGGTGAACGCCGCGCTCGCCGACGACCCGGCGGTGGTGAACCGCGAGCCGTACGGGAACGGCTGGATGGTGCGGATCAAGCCCAGCGATGCCGGCGCCACGGCGAAGCTGCTCTCGAGCGCCGACTACGCGAAGCACGTGGAGGGCGCGCACGCGTGAGAGTCGAAGCCGCTCACGCGTGCGCGTGAACCCCACCCCGTCCGCACGCGTGAGTGGCGGCCCCGGAGCCGAGCCGCCGGCACCCGCCGCGCCCGGCCCGGCGGCGGTCGAATGGTCGTTCGACCCCTGGCGCGAGCGTCCGGCGGCGGCGGGCATCGCCGCGGCCGCGGTGCTGGTATTCTGGCTGGCGATCGCGTGGATGCGCTTCCCGCTGCTGATCGCCGTGGCGCTCGGCGCCATGGCCGCAGCCCCGCTGCTGCCGGCGATCGTGCCCGCGAACTGCCGCGTGAGCGCGACGGGCGCGAGCCACCGCGGGCTCATCGTGACCGCGCGCCGGGCCTGGCGCGACGTGCGCCGCATCGACGACGTTCCGGTCGGCGTGCTGCTGTCGCCGCGCGCGCGCCGCGACTGGCTGGACGCCACGCGCGCGCTCACGCTGCCCATGCCGGCGCCGCGTCGCGCCGAACTGCGCGACGTCGTGCGCACGCTGTGGGGTGCGCGTGGCGGCTGACCCGCTCACCGAGGACGACCGCGCCCTGCTCGAGAAGCTCGCCCGCCGCGTCGTGGCGCTGAGGCTCGAGACGCCGGCGCTGCTCACGATCGAGACCGCGCGGCCGCTCTCGGTGCTCGCCGGCCAGGCGATGCTGTTCTTCGAGCCGTTCGCGCAGGCGCTGTTCCGCCTGCCCGAGTACCGCCGCGTGGCCGCGCTGGTCGAGCGCCGCGAGGCGCTCGAGGCCCTGGCGGCACTGATCGAGCACGAGGCGGACGAGCGCGAGCAGTCGGGGAGGAAGGTGTGATCCCCGATCCGGAGTCGATCCGCTCCATCCTCGCCACCGACTGCGGCTCCACGACCACGAAGGCGATCCTCATCGAGCGCGGGCCCGAGGGCTATCGCCTCGTCACCCGCGGCGAGGCGCCGACCACGGTGGAAGCACCGTTCGAGGACGTCACGCGCGGGGTGCTGAATGCCGTGCGCGAGGTGGAGGAGCTGCGCGGGCGGAAGCTCCTCGACGGCGACGGCATCCTCTCGCCGCAGCGCGGCGACGACGGCGTCGACCTCTACGTGAGCACGTCGAGCGCGGGCGGCGGGCTGCAGATGATGGTCTCGGGCCTGGTGCTGCAGATGACCGGCGAGAGCGCGCAGCGCGCGGCGCTCGGCGCCGGTGCCATCGTCATGGACGTGATGGCCCTCAATGACGGCAGGCGAGCGCATGAGAAAGTCCGCCGGCTGCGCCAGCTGCGGCCCGACATGATCCTGCTCTCGGGCGGCACCGACGGCGGCGACATCAAGCGCGTGACCGAGCTGGCGGAGATCATCGCCGCCGCCGATCCCCGCGCGCGCCTCGGCGCCGGCTACGAGCTGCCGGTGATCTTTGCAGGGAATCAAAGTGCCGCACCGCACGTCACGGCCTGCCTGGGCTCGCGGACGGCGCTGTCGGTGGTGCCGAACCTGCGGCCGTCGCTCGAGCGCGAGCACCTCGGCCCGGCGCGCGACGCCATCCACGAGTTGTTCATGGAACACGTCATGGCGCACGCGCCCGGCTACAAGAAGCTCATGACCTGGTCGCCGGTACCGATCATGCCCACGCCGGGCGCGGTGGGGCTGATCATGGAGAAGGTGGCGAAGCGCGACGGGCTGGCGGTCGTGGGCGTGGACATCGGCGGCGCCACGACCGACGTGTTCTCGGTGTTCCGCGTGCCGGGGGCCGCGGACGGCGCGACCGTGTTCAATCGCACCGTGTCCGCGAACCTGGGGATGAGCTATTCGGTCTCGAACGTCATGGCCGAGGCGGGGATCGCGAACATCTTGCGCTGGGTGCCGTTCGCCGTGGACGAGGTGGAGCTGCGCAACCGGATCAAGAACAAGATGATCCGGCCGACGACGATCCCGCAGACGCTCGAGGACCTGGTCATCGAGCAGGCGATCTGCCGCGAGGCGCTGCGGCTCGCGTTCGAGCAGCACAAGGCGCTCGCCGTGGGCCTGAAGGGCAAGCAGACCGCGCGCGACATCTCCGATGTGCTCGACCAGAGCGCATCGGGGGCCTCGCTCGTGGACCTGGTGGATCTCGGGCTGCTCGTGGGCTCGGGCGGTGTGCTCTCGCACGCGCCGCGGCGCGCGCAGTCGATGCTGATGATGATCGACGCGTTCCTGCCCGAGGGGATCACCGAGCTCGCCGTGGACAGCATCTTCATGACGCCGCAGCTGGGCGTGCTCTCCACCGTGCACGAGGTGGCCGCGACGCAGGTGTTCGAGCGCGACTGCCTCGTGATCCTGGGGCCGTGCGTGGCCCCGATCGGGTCCGCGAAGCCCGGCTCGCCGTGCGTCACCGTGGAGTGGGCGCCGGAGTCGGGGGCGCCGTCGCGGCACCGGGTGCCGTTCGGCGAGTTGGTCCGCGTCGCGACACCGGGGGAGCGCGGCCGGCTCACCGCGACGCCCGAGCGCGGTTTCGATGTCGGCGCGGGCAAGGGGAGGCCGGTCACGCGCACGGTGCGCGCCGGTGTCGTGGGCCTGGTCGTGGACGCGCGCGGCCGGCGGCCGTTCACGCTCCCGGACGAGCCCACCGCGCGCATCGCGCGGCTGCGCGCGTGGAACCGCGCGCTCGATCTCTACGCCCGGGAGGTGTGAGATGGGGCACGCCTACACACCCGGGCTGCGCGTCGCGGCCGAGACGCTCGTCCGACGCGAGCGCCGGCTGCCCTTGAAGGGCGCCGTGTGCGTGGTCGCGGGCGCCGAGGTGGGACCCGAGTCGGTGATCGCGCGCTGCGAGCTGCCCGGGAACGTCCAGACCGTGAACCTCGCCGCGCAGCTGAGCGTCGACCCCGCGGCGGTCGGCGGGACGCTGCTCAAGCCCATCGGCTCGGCCGTCGCCCGCGACGAGCCCATCGCCGAGGCGAGGGCGATGTTCGGCCTCATGCGCAACCGCGTCGCCTCGCCCGCCGACGGGACGCTCGAGAGCGTCTCGAGCGTGACCGGGCAGCTGCTCGTCCGCGAGCGGCCGATCCCGGTCGAGGTGTATGCCTACGTGCGCGGCCGGGTCGTGGAGCTGCTGCCGGGCGAGGGCGCGATCGTGGAGTCCCGCGCCGCGCTGGTGCAGGGCATCTTCGGCGTCGGCGGCGAGACGTACGGCAGGCTCGCGATCGCCACGCCGGGGCCGGACACCTCGCTCGAGGCCGCGCACCTGAAGCCCGAACACCGGGGCGCGGTGCTCGTCGGCGGCAACCACGTTTCTCATGAGACCGTCCTGCGCGCTCGCGACCTGGGCGTCCGCGCACTGGTGGTCGGGGGCTTCGACGATCGCGACCTGCGCGAGCTGCTGGGGCGTGACCTGGGTGTGGCGATCACCGGCCAGGAAGAGCTGGGCATCACGCTGGTCCTCACCGAGGGCTTCGGTCGCATCGCCATGGCGGCGCGCACGTGGGAGCTGCTCGTCGCGCATGCCGGCCGCGTGGCGAGCGTCAGCGGCGCGACCCAGATCCGCGCCGGCGTGCTCCGGCCCGAGGTCTTGGTGCCTTTGGACGAGCACCCCGGGCCGTACGCGCCCGAGGCCGGGGGCGGAACGCTCGAGATCGGTTCATTCGTGCGTGTGATCCGGCAGCCGTGGTTCGGCCGGCTGGGGCGCGTGGTCGAGCTGCCGGCCGAGCTCGGTGCGCTCGACACCGAGGCGCGCGTGCGCGTGCTGGTGGTGGAGTTCACGGACGACGGCACGCGCGCGACCGTGCCGCGGGCCAACGTCGAACGCCTGGCCGGTTGACGTGCTCGCGTGCGCGTTGTTAGCGTCGCGCTCGCTGCGCGGGCGCAGGAAGCGCCCGGGATCGTCCACGGAGGACCCTTGACGACCGAGCCCGGGGCCCATGGCCCTGTCCGCCCGCTCCTCGCGGGCGTGCTGGTTCTGGCTGTACTCGCGGCCGGCGCCGCAGGCGCACAGGAGATCCACCCGCCTGCGCCGCCTTCGAGCCTGACCGTTGCCGACGTGCCGAACGACGCCGGCTCGGCGCTCACGCTGGCGTGGAAGCTGTCGCCGGACGACAGCGCCGGGCGCCGCCTCGTCGCCGGCTACCGGCTCGAGCGTGCCGTCGCGCCCGAGGGGCCGTGGACGCTCGTCGACTCGATCGCGCCGGGCACGGCGGCTCGCGTGGACGCCGGCGTGCACCGGAACACGCCCTACTTCTATCGCGTCGCCGCGTACGGGCCCGGCGGCGTGACGTTCGCGCTCGCGAACGCCGGACCGGGGATCGGCCGCGAGACCTGGTTCAACCTGACGCGCACGAGCGTGCTCACGTTCATGCTCACGTTCTACCTGCTGGTGCTGTTCTTCATGGAGCGCGCGCGCACGGGACAGAAGCCGTTCGTCCGCCGCCTCGCCGGCATCGACGCGATCGAGGAGGCCATCGGCCGCGCCACCGAGATGGGGCGCCCGGTGCTCTACGTGCCCGGGATCCAGGACATCGACGACATCCAGACCGTGGCCGGGCTCGTCATCCTCGAGAGCGTGGCGAAGCTCACCGCGCGCTACGAGACGCCGATCCGCGTGCCGGTGGCCTACCCGATCCCGTTCACGATCGCGCAGGAGATGGTGAAGAGCGGCTACCTGAACGCCGGCCGGCCGGAGGCCTACGACCCCGACAGCGTCCAGTTCGTGTCCCCGGAGCAGTTCGCGTTCGTGGCCAAGCTCACCGGCATCATGCTTCGCGACCGGCCCGCCGCGCACATCTTCATGGGCTCGTTCTACGCCGAGTCGCTGATGCTCGCCGAGACGGGGTTCCAGACCGGAGCCATCCAGGTGGCGGGCACGGCGAACGTCCACCAGCTGCCGTTCTTCGTCGTCGCCTGCGACTACACGCTGATCGGCGAAGAGCTCTACGCCGCGAGCGCCTACCTTTCGGGCGAGGCGCGGCTCGTCGGCGGCTTGAAGGGCGCCGACATGCTCAAGCTGCTCATGATCCTGACCATCCTCGTCGGCTGCCTGCTCGAGTCGTTCGGCGTGCACGGGCTCACGACGTGGATGGAGACCCAGTAGGGGAACGGCGATGAAACGCGAGCTGCCGCTGCTGCTCACCGCGGTGATCGGGCTGTTCATGCTGCTGTCGTTCTTCGTCCCGCATCACGTCGTGAGCGTGCCGGCGGACTTCCTGCAGCAGTGCGCGGTGATCGTGGTCGCGTTCGGCTACGTGCTCGGTGGGGCCAACGCGCTGAGCGTCAACCTGTCCGCGATCGCGCGCCGTCAGCCGGACTGGCCGTACAAGCTGGTGCTGGTGGCGACGCTGCTGTTCACCGTGCTCATCGGGCTCAAGGAGGGCCGGCACTGGCAGGACGGCAACACGATCTCGATGTTCCTCTACAACCAGCTGTATTCGTCCATGCAGGCCACGATGTTCGCGCTGCTGGCGTTCTTCATCGCCTCCGCCGCGTTCCGCGCGTTCCGCGTGCGCACGGTGGAAGCGGGGCTGCTCGCGGCCGCGGCGCTCATCGTCATGCTCGGGCGCGTGCCGATCGGCGACCAGCTGACCGCGTGGCTTCCCGAGCCCGTGAGGCTCGGCGCCGTGCAGGACTGGATCATGAACGTGCCGCAGAACGCGGCCAAGCGCGCGGTGCTGATGGGCGCCGCGCTCGGCGTCATGGCCACCGGCCTGCGCGTCATCCTCGGCATCGAGCGCTCCTACCTGGGCGGCGGCGACTGACATGAACCTGTCCTGGCTCGAGAAGCTCGACCGCCGCTGGCTGTTCCTCATCGTCGGCGTGCTGGTGATGGGGCCGCTCCTCAGGCCGATCGGCGTGCCGCTTGGCTCATCGAAGCCGGTGAAGCAGTTCCACGACGCCATCGCCGCGATCCCCGAGGGCGCGATCGTGCTCATGTCGTGCGACTACGACCCCGGCGGCAAGCCGGAGCTGGTGCCCATGACGCGGACGGCGTTCCGACAGCTCATGGAGCGCCACTGCCGCGTCGTCATCACCTGCCTGTGGACCGGGGGCTCGGGCCTCGTGGACGAGACCATCGAGGGCATGGCGCAGGAGATGCGCGCGGAAGGAAAAGACATCGTCTACGGCCGCGACTACGTCGACCTGGGCTACAAGGCGGGCTACGAGGCGGTGATGGTGCTGATGGGGAAGGGCATCGCCAACGCGTTCCCGCAGGACCAGCGCGCGAACGCCACGTCGAGCCTGCCGCTCATGCGCGAGGTCCGCGACTACTCGAGTTTCGCGATGCTGGTGAACATCTCCGCGGGCTACCCGGGGACCAAGGAGTGGGTGCAGCAGGTGAACTCGCGCTTCCACCTGCCCATGGTCTCGGGCTGCACCGCGGTGAGCGCGCCCGAGTACTACCCCTATCTGCAATCCGGCCAGCTCCGCGGCCTGCTCGGCGGCATGGCGGGCGCCGCCGAGTACGAGAAGCTCCGCGGGGAGAAGGGTTCGGCCACGAAGGGAATGGACGCCCAGTCGCTGGCGCACGCGTTCGTCGCGCTGTGCATCGTGCTCGGCAACGTGGTCCAGTGGACCAAGCGGAGGACCACGCCGTGACCCTGAGCCACGACTTCGGCACCTGGGTGGCGGCGCTGCTCACGCTGTGCATCTTCTCGTTTCTCTACAAGGACAACCCGCTCTACAAGTTCGCTGAGCACCTGTTCGTGGGCGTGTCCGCGGGTTACTACATCGTCCTCAACTTCTGGACCGTCGTGGTGCCGAATCTCTACGACCCGCTCTACCGCGCGTTCACGAGACACGACCCGATCACGCACGCGGTGGTGGAGCGGACGGGCGGCCCGTTCGCCGGCTCGGTCGGCGACTACCGCGGCTGGTTCCTGATCCCCGGCCTCCTGGGACTGCTGCTGTTCACGCGCCTCGTGCGCCGCGTCGACTGGTTGTCGCGCTGGTCGCTGGCCGTGATCATCGGCGTCTACGCGGGGCTCAAGACCACCGGGTTCGCGCAGGGCGACCTGGTGGCGCAGGCGCAGGCGAGCCTGCAGCCGCTCTGGGGCCATGACTTCTGGACGAGCGTGAACGCGATCCTGTTCACGATCGGGCTCCTGACCTCGTTGCTGTTCTTCTTCTACAGCCGCGAGCACAAGGGCTCGCTCGGCATCGCGGCGCGCACCGGGATCGTGTTCCTGATGGTCTCGTTCGGCGCCGGCTACGGCTACACCGTGATGTCGCGCCTGTCGCTGCTCATCGGCCGCTTCCAGTTCCTGCTCAACGACTGGCTCGGGATGAAATGAGCGCGCGCCTCACCCTCTGGCTCGACGGCGCCGCCGACGCGCCGCGCCAGATGGCGCGCGATGCAGCGCTGTTCGAGCGCGCGGCCGCGGGGGAGCTGCCCGGGACGCTGCTGCGGCTGTTCACGTTCGATCCGCCGGGGATCACGCTCGGTCGCTCGCAGGACCCCGCGCGCGAGCTGGAACTCGAGTCCCTCGAGCGCGCGGGGGTGCGCTGGGCGGTCCGGGCGACGGGCGGACGCGCGATCTGGCACGAGGAGGAGTGGACGTTCTCGCTCCTGACCCGGCTGGGCCCGGACGGCTGGGCCGACTCCGCGGCCGCTGCCTACGAGCGCACCGGCCGGTTGCTCGCCCAGGCGCTCCAGCGCCTGGGCGTGCCCGCCGTGCTGGCACCGGGCTCGCGCGGGCCCGGGGCGCCGCGGGCCCGGGCGGGGTCCGCGCCGCCGTGCTTCGCCTCGACCGCGCGGCACGAGATCCTGCTCGAGGGCAGGAAGCTCGCGGGCATCGCCCAGCGCGTGAGCCGCGGGGCGCTGCTCCAACAGGGAAGCGTGCTCCTCGGCCACGCCCACACGCGGCTCGCCGACTTCACGCCCGTCGCCGACCGCGAGGCGCTGCGGCGCGAGCTTCGCGCTTCGGCCGCGGTCGCCGGGCCCTGGCTCGGCGGCGAGCGATCGCTCCTGCGCCTGCGCGACGCGTTGGCGGGCCTGCTGCCCGATGCTCGGGTCGGTGCGCCCGACGGCGTGGAAGCTTCGATCGCAAGACGGCGCTAGCAGCCCGGGCGCGCGCTCTCGACACGGGCCACCGGCTCACTTTCCCGTGTCGGGTGTGCTCCCTATACTGCCGCGCGGTCATGCGATGTCGCCCTGCGGATGCGGGCGGCCGCGAACCGAACGGGAGCGGGGGGGAGCGCGATGCGAGGTCGTGCGGCGGCGGTGTGGCTGGCGCTGGGGACGGCGACGTTGGTCTCCGGATGCGGCGGCGGCGGAACCGCCGGCTCGACGTACGTGGACCGCGTGCCGCTCCTGCCCGACACGATGACCACGCGCATGGACGAGATCGGCCGCTACGGCGGCCGGTTCGTCGTCGGCGCCACCGCCAGTCCCAAAACGTTCAACCCGATCATGGCGAACGAGACCAGCTCGAGCGACGTGATCTCGCAGCTGTTCGCGTCGCTCACCGACATCGACTACGTGACGCAGGAAGACATCCCGATGTTGGCCAAGTCCTGGGACTTCTCCGACGGCGGGCGCACGGTCACCTACCACCTGCGTCGCGGGGCGTGCTTCTCCGACGGCCACCCGATCACGAGCGAAGACGTGAAGTTCTGTTTCGACGTGGTCATGGACCCCGCGCTCCACCCGTCGATGCAGGACGCGTTCACGATGGAGGTGGGCGGCAAGCAGGTGCCGTTCACGTACAGCGCGCCGGACTCGTACACGTTCGTGGTCACCGCGCCCGCCACCGACGCGTTGATCCTCGCCCACGTCGCCAACATCCGTGTCCTGCCCAAGCACGTGCTCGAGGCCGCGACGAAGGCGGGCCGGTTCGCGTCCAGCTACACCACGGCCACGCCGCCCGAGAGCCTGGTCACGAGCGGGCCGTGGCGGCTCAAGGAACACCTCGAGAACCAGAAGACCGTGCTCGCGCGCAACCCGTACTGGTGCGGCGTGGACGCGAAGGGGCGGCGGCTGCCGTACCTGGACGAGGTGGTGTTCCGCGTGGCCAAGGACCAGGACGTCGCCGCGCAGATGTTCCACGCCGGCGAACTGGACGGCCTCGACAACGTGAAGTCCGAGGACTACAAGAAGTACGCCGCCGAGCAGAAGCAGAAGGGGTTCGTGCTCTACGACATCGGCGCGCACTTCAACACGAACTTCCTGTGGTTCAACTTGAACCGTGTGCGCAAGCCGGAGAAGGGGAAGAAGCTCGGGGACCCGAAGGTCGAGCCGTGGAAGTTCGCGTGGTTCTCGAACCGCGATTTCCGCCGCGCGGTGTCGATGGCGGTGGACCGCGACGCCATCATCCGCGGGCCGTACTACGGCTACGGGGTGAAGGGCTGGGCGCAGTTCACGCCGGGGAACCCGCGCTGGTACGACGCCACGATCACCGGGCCGGACCTGGACATCGAGGGCGCGAAGCGGCTCCTGGACCAGATCGGGCTCAAGGACCGGAACGGCGACGGCGTGCGCGAGGACGCGACCGGCCACGACGTGGCGTTCGCGCTCGTCTACAACGCGGACAACAAGCTGCGCCAGGCGATCTCGACGTTGCTGCAGGACGATCTCGCCAAGGTGGGGATCAAGCTCACGCCGAGCGGCCTGGACTTCAACACCATGGTGACCAAGACGCGCCACGAGTTCGACTACGACGCCTGCCTGCTGGGGCTCGGCTCCGCGGTGCCGAGCGACCCCGGCATGGGGCCCAACTTCTGGAAGTCGAGCGGCCTCACGCACTACTGGGACATCGGCCAGCCGCGCCCGGACACGCCGGCCGAGGCGCGCATCGACTCGCTGTTCCAGGTCTGCATCGGCACCACGGACCTGGCGGCGCGCAAGGCGGCCTACCGGCAGATGTCGGAGATCCTGAACGACGAGTGCTTCGTCGTCTGGCTGCCAACGCTCGAGCTCAAGATCCCGATCCGGAGCCGCTTCGGCAACGTGCACGCGAGCCCGATGCCGCACCGCATCATGTGGAACTCCGCCGTCCTGTTCGACAAGCGCCCGGGGCAGAAGAACTGAGAACGTACCTGCTCCGGCGGCTGCTCCAGACCATCCCGCTGCTGCTGGGGATCTCGGCGCTGACGTTCGTGCTGCTGCAGCTGGCGCCCGGCGACTTCCTCGCCACCATGGCGGAGAACCCGCAGGTGTCGCCGGCCGCGCTCGAGGCCATGCGCCACCGCTTCGGCCTCGACCAGCCGTGGTGGGCGCAGTACCTGCTCTACCTGAAGAACGTCTTCCTCCACCTCGACTTCGGCGAGTCGTTCTCGCGCCACCAGCCGGTGTTCACGGTGCTGCGCACGGGGCTCGCGAACACGCTGCTGCTCGCCTGCGCCGCCGCCGTGGTGACGTGGGCGCTGGCGATCCCGCTCGGCGTCGTGGCGGCGGTGCGCCAGTACGGCTGGCCGGATCGCGCGCTGTCGTTCCTCGCGTTCTTCTCGCTCTCGGTGCCCGAGGTGCTCTCCGGGCTGCTGTTGCTGTGGCTCGCCGCGAGCACCGGCTGGTTCCCGGTCGGGGGCATGCGCCACCTGGACCACGACCTGTTCGGTCCGCTGCAGCGACTCGGCGACACGCTGCGCCACCTGGTGCTGCCCGCGCTCACGGTGGGCCTGATCCCGCTCGCTGGCCGCATGCGGCAGATGCGCTCGAGCCTGCTGGACGTGCTCCGGCTCGACTACGTGACCACCGCGCGAGCGAAAGGGCTCTCGGAATCCCAGGTCGTCGTCGGGCACGCGCTCCGGAACGCGCTCAATCCCATGATCACGCTGTTCGGCTTCACGCTCGGCTCGCTGGTCTCCGGCTCGTTCGTGGCCGAGACCATCTTCTCCTGGCCCGGGCTCGGGAGCCTCACGCTCGAGGCGCTGAACACGCAGGACCAGTACCTGGTGATGGGCTCCGTGCTGATGGCGTCGCTGGTGCTGATCGCCGGCAACCTCGTGGCCGACGTGCTGCTCGCCGTGGCCGACCCGCGGATCCGTCACGCATGAGCGCCGTGGCCCCCGCGAACCCGCCCGTCTCGTCGTGGCGCGACTTCTGGCGCCAGCTCCGCCGGAGCCCGCTCGCCGTGGCGGGCGGCGCGCTGCTCGTCGCGCTCTACCTGCTCGCCCTGCTGGCGCCGTTCCTCGCGCCCTATGCGGAGAGCGACATCGACCGCCACCGCTTCTTCCATCCGCCGACGCCGCTCCACGTCGTGGACGCGCAGGGCCGCTGGCAGGCGCCGTTCGTCTACGGCACGCGCGCGGGTCGCGACCAGAGCTATGAGCGGGACGCTTCGCAACGCTATCGGCTGCAGCTGTTCCCGCGCGGCGCGCGCTACCGACTGTTCGGCCTGATCCCGTGCGACCGGCACCTGTTCGGCGTCGATCGTCCGGGCCGCATCTTCCTGCTGGGCGCGGACGACACCGGGCGCGACGTGTGGACGCGACTCCTCTACGGCTCGCAGGTGTCGCTCACGGTGGGGCTCGTGGGGATCGCCATCTCGTTCTCGCTCGGCCTGCTGCTCGGCGGCGTTTCCGGCTACTTCGGCGGCTGGGTCGACACGCTGATCATGCGCTCCACCGAGCTGCTGCTCTCGATCCCCGGGCTCTACCTGATCGTGGCGCTGCGCGGCGTGTTCCCGCTCACGCTGCCGAGCCAGCAGACGTACCTCGCGATCGTGGCCATTCTGTCGTTCATCGGCTGGGCGAGCCTGGCGCGGGTCATCCGCGGCATGGTGCTCTCGCTCCGCCGGGCCGAGTTCGTGCTCGCCGCCGAGGCCATGGGCGCCTCGAGCCTGCGCATCATCGTCCGTCACATCCTGCCGAACACGCTGTCGTTCACGATCGTCGCCGCCACGGTGGCGGTGCCCGGTTACATCCTGGGCGAGGTGTTCCTGAGCTTCCTCGGCGTGGGCGTGCAGCCGCCGGCGGCGAGCTGGGGCAACATGCTGAACGCCGCGCGCAGCGAGCGCGTGCTGACGTCGTTCCCGTGGATGCTGCTGGCCCCCGGGCTCGCGATCTTCCTCACCGTGATGGCGTTCAACTTCTTCGGCGATGGCCTGCGCGACGCGCTCGACCCGCGCAAGTCGCCGAGCCCGTCCGGCGGAGGCCAGGCGTGAGCGGGACGCTGCTCGAGATCCGCGAGCTGCAGACGCACTTCTTCACCGACGACGGCGTGGTCCGCGCCGTGGACGGCGTCTCGCTGGCGCTCGAGTCCGGCCGCACGCTGGCCGTGGTCGGCGAGTCCGGCAGCGGCAAGAGCGTCACCGCGCTCTCCGTGCTGCGCCTCGTGGCCACGCCGCCGGGGCGCATCGTCGGCGGCAGCATCCGCTTCCGTGGCCGCGACCTGCTGTCGCTCTCGGAGCCGGAGATGCGCGGCATCCGCGGGCGCGAGATCTCGATGATCTTCCAGGAGCCGATGACCAGCCTGAACCCGGTTTACACCTGCGGCGCGCAGATCATGGAGGTGCTCGAGCTGCACCTGAAGCTCGACCGCGCCGCGGCGAAGCGGCAGGCGATCGAGCTCCTGAAACGCGTCGGCATCCCGTCGCCCGAGCAGCGCGTGGACGAGTACCCGCACCAGATGTCGGGCGGCATGCGCCAGCGGGTGATGATCGCCATGGCGCTCGCCTGCCGGCCCGCGCTGCTGATCGCGGACGAGCCCACGACGGCGCTCGACGTCACGATCCAGGCGCAGATCCTGGAGCTCCTGCGCTCGCTCCAGCGCGAGCTCGAGATGAGCGTGCTCCTGATCACGCACGACCTGGGCGTGGTCGCGGAGACGGCGGACCAGGTGGCGGTCATGTACGCGGGCCAGGTGGTGGAGACGTGCAGCGTGCGCGAGATCTTCCACGCCACGCGCCATCCGTACACGGCCGGGCTGCTGGCGTCGCTGCCGCGGCTGGGCGCGACCCCGGCCGGCGGGGCCGGAGGCCCCGAAGGCTCCAAACCTCGCCTGCGCGTCATCCCTGGCCAGGTCCCCGATCCCACGCGGTTCCCCGCCGGCTGCCGGTTCCACCCGCGCTGTCCGCTCGCCGTGGAGCGCTGCCGGACCGAGGCGCCCGCGCTGCGCGACGTGGGCGGTGGCCACCTCGCGCGCTGCCACCGTGCGGAGGAGATCGCCTCGGGCGCCGTGGACCCCGTGGCGCCGGCTTCACCTCCTCCGGCGCCTTCGCCCGCAGCTCCTGAAGCGCCTTCGGCGCCGCAGGTCTCAAGAGCCCGCCCTCATGCCTGAGGCGTTGCTGACCGTCCGGGGCCTGAGCAAGCTCTTCCCGATCCGGAAGGGGCTCTTCGGCCGGGTCGCGGGCCACGTCCGCGCCGTGGACGGGGTCTCGTTCGACCTCGAGGCCGGCGAGACGCTCGGGCTCGTGGGGGAGAGCGGCTGTGGAAAGACCACGACCGGCCGCTGCCTGCTCCGCCTGATCGAGCCCACCGCCGGCGACGTGCGCTTCGACGGCCGGGCCGTGACCGGCGCGACCTCTCGTGAGCTGCGGTCGTTGCGGCGCGAGATGCAGATCGTCTTCCAGGACCCGTATTCGAGCCTCAACCCCCGGCTCACCGTGGGCAGCATGCTGGCCGAGCCGCTCCACATCCACGGGCTCGCGCGCGGTTCCGCCGCGCGCGACCGCGTCGCCGAGCTGCTCCAGCTCGTGGGGTTGTCGCCCGACCACGCCCGGCGCTATCCGCACGAGTTCTCGGGCGGACAGCGCCAGCGCATCGGCATCGCGCGCGCGCTCGCGGTGCGGCCCCGGCTGCTCGTGCTCGACGAGCCGGTCTCGGCGCTCGACGTCTCGATCCAGGCGCAGATCGTCAACCTGCTCGCCGACCTCCAGCGCGAGCTCTCGCTCACCTACCTGTTCGTGGCGCACGACCTGGCGGTCGTGGAGCACATCAGCACGCGCGTGGCGGTCATGTACCTGGGGCGGATCGTGGAGCTGGCCGACCGCGACACGCTCTACCGCGACGCCCGCCACCCGTACACGCGCTCGCTGCTCTCGGCCGTGCCGGTCCCCGACCCCGACCGGCGCTCGCAGCGCATCGTCCTCGCCGGCGACGTCCCGAGCCCGGCCCGGCCCCCTTCGGGCTGCCGGTTCCATCCGCGGTGCCCGCTCACGGTCGAGCGCGGCGAGCTGGCCCGCTGTGCGGCGGAAGACCCGGCGCTGCGCGAGGTCGCGCCCGGGCACTGGGTGGCCTGCCACTTCGCCTGAGACGCGGTTCGCGTTCGCGCGCCGCGCGCCTTCGCGAAAAGACCCGAAATCGAGCGTCCCGCGGGCGAATCTCCCCACGCGCGCAACACGCGTGCGTGCCGGACGCAACGTCGCGCGCATGCACAAGCCCGCTCGTGGCTTCTCCCGCACGAGCTTGCGACGCATTGACAGTGACATGCAGACCCCGCTCGCGCTGGCATCCCGATTGCGTGACTGCTTCGTCGAGCCCCGACGCGGCCGCCCGTGAGCGGACGATGAGGGCGACAACTCAAGAGTCTTGCTCCCTGTCCTCCTCGTGCTTGGCGGTCTGTGGGCTGATCCCCCTATCGCGAGCGAAGGAGTCTTACGGACATGCACACGGTTGGTATGGGGAGCATTCTGTAGGGCCCTGGATCCGCGGCGCCATAGCCTCCGCGCTCGACTCGCGCGTCCGCACACCGGGGCCCATGATCGGGCCGCACCCGACACCGCCTCCGCGCCCTCCCGCGCGGGGGCGGTTCGTGCTCCAGGGGCCGTGGCGCCGCGGGCGAAGCGGCGGAAATGCCGCGCCGGCGTTGACCGCGGACGGCGCGCGGGGGTAGCTTGCGCGGGCGCCGCCTGCGCGTATCCCGCGCGTCCGCGGTGCTGGACGCGACTGGAGGCGCATGGACCCCCGCCCGTCGGGACGCTCGCTGGGACTGGTCGAGACACACGGATTCACGGCCGCGGTCGAGGCGGCCGACGCCATGACCAAGTCCGCCCGGGTCACGATCACCCGCTACGAGGTCACGCGAGGCGCGCTGGTCACGATCCTCGTCCGCGGCGAGCTGGCCGAGGTCGAGGCCGCCGTGGCCGCGGGTTCCGCCGCCGCCGCCGCGATCGGCGACCTGCGGCACGGGCACGTCATCCCCGCGCCGGCGCAGGAGCTCGAGTCCGTGATCCTCGCGCGCCGCACCTCGGCGCCTTGAACCGTTTTTCCGTGATCCATACCCCACGGCAGCACCGTCTGCGGAGGATGCGATGGAAGAAGCGCTGGGCTTGATCGAGACGCGGGGCTTTGTCGCCATGGTCGAGGCTTCGGACGCCATGGTGAAGGCGGCGCGCGTGACGTTGGTGCACTATGAAAAGATCGGCGGCGGCTACGTGACCACGGTGGTGCGCGGCGACGTCGCCGCGGTCCGTGCCGCGACCGAAGCCGGCGCGGCCGCCGCGGCCAAGGTCGGCGAGGTGGTCTCGGTGCACGTCATCCCGCGGCCGCACGGGCAGCTCGAGGACGCGCTGCCGATCCGGCGCCCCGAGCCCGCGAACGCCAAGCAGCGGTAGCCTCCCAGACGCCGTCATGATCCTGGCCAAGGTCCTGGGCACGGTGGTGAGCACGCGCAAGGATGCCGGGCTCTCCGGATTGAAGCTGCTGCTCGCCCGCGAGGTGGACGGCTCGTTCCAGCCGGCCGGCAACCAGGTCGTGGCCGTGGACGCCGTGGGCGCCGGCGAGGGCGAGATCGTGCTCATCGCCGCCGGCTCCTCCGCGCGGCTCACCGAGGTCACGAAGGACCGGCCGGTGGACCACGTCATCTGCGGCATCGTCGATGTCGTGGAGCAGGACGGGCGCGACGTCTACCTGAAGCACGTCGGGGTCGAGCGGTGAGCACGCCATGAGCCTCGACGCCGCGCGCATCGGCGCCATCGTCGCGGAGGTGCTGGACAAGCTCGAGCGCGACCCGGCCGATCCGGCCTCGGCGAGACCGCTCGGCATCCACGCCTCGCTCGACGACGCGGTCGCCGGCGCTCGCCGCGCGTTCGCGGCCTGGCGCGACACGCCGCTCGAGGTGCGCGATCGCGTCATCGCCTCGATCCGCGAGACGCTGATCGCGAGCCTCAAGGCCCTCTCCGACCTCGCGGTCGAGGAGACCGGGCTCGGGCGCTCCGATGACAAGGTGCTCAAGAACCGGCTCGTCACCGAGCGCACGCCGGGGATCGAGGACCTGGAGCCGGTCGCGTGGACGGGGGACCACGGGCTCACGCTGCTCGAGCGCGCGCCCTACGGCGTCATCGCGGTGATCACGCCGGTCACGAATCCGAGCGAGACCATCATCAACAACGGCATCTCGATGATCGCCGGCGGCAACACCTGCGTGTTCTGCCCGCACCCGAACGCGAAGAAGGTGAGCTCGCTGACGATCGACCTGATGAACCGCGCCGCGCGTCGCGCGGGGGCGCCCGAGCCGTTGCTCCACTCGGTGGCCGAGCCGTCGCTCGACGTGGCGAAGGCGATGCTGCGTTACCCGGGCATCCGCCTGAACGTCGTCACGGGCGGCCCGGGTCCGGTGAAGGAGGCGCTCGACGCCGGCAAGAAGGCGATCACCGCCGGCCCCGGCAACCCGCCGTCGGTCGTCGACGAGACCGCCGACCTGGAGCGCGCCGCGCGCGACCTGGTGATGGGCGCCTCGCTCGACAACAACATCATCTGCACCGACGAGAAGGAGATCATCTGCGTCTCGCTCGTCGCCGACCGGCTCAAGGAGAACATGAGCCGTTCGGGCGCGATCGTGCTCGGGGCCCACCAGACGGAGCAGTTGAAGAAGCTCATCATCGAGACCGACAAGGGCCCGCGGAAGCACGGCTACATCAACCGCAAGTACGTGGGCAAGAACGTGTCCGTGATCCTCGCCGACGCCGGCATCCCGTGCCCGCCGGACAAGCGCCTCGCGCTGTGCGAGGTCGACAGCGACCACGCGTTTCTGTGGACGGAGCTCATGATGCCCGTGCTGCCGCTCGTGCGCGTGCGGCACGTGGACGAGGCCATCGACTTCGCGGTCGAGGTCGAGCACGGCTACCGGCACACGGCGAGCATGCACTCGCGCAACATCGACAAGCTGCACGCGATGGCGCGCGCGTGCGACTGCTCGATCTTCGTCAAGAACGGTCCCAACGCCGCGGGCCTGGGCTGGAACGGGGAGGGCCCGACGAGCTTCACGATCGCGAGCCCCACCGGCGAGGGCATGACCACGGCGAAGAGCTTCACCCGCATCCGCCGCTGCACGCTCGTCGACCGGTTCCGGATCGTATGAGCCCGCCGCCTCCGAGCTCGCCGCAGCACTCCGGCGGGGCTTCCAGCCCCGCCGGTTCAAACGCCTCTACCACCGCGATCGCGGCGGTAGAAACGTCGAGCATCGCGCAGGGCATCGTCGCCGCCGACGCGATGGTGAAGCGCGCAGAGGTCGAGCTGCTGCAGGCGAGCGTGCTCTCGCCCGGCCGCTACTGGATCCTGATCGGCGGCCGCGTCGCCGACGTGCGCTCCGCGCACGGGCGCGGCATCGACGTGGCCGCCGACGCACTGCTCGACCAGCTCTTCATCCCGCAGCTCCACGACGGCGTCCTGCCGGCGCTGCGCGGGATCGTGCCGCCGAGCGACGCCGACGCCGTCGGCGTGCTCGAAACGCTCACGGCGGCCTCCGCGATCGTTGCCGCGGACGCCGCGGCCAAGGCGGCGGGGATCGTGGTCGCCGACCTGCGCCTCGCGAACGGCATCGGCGGCAAGGGCGTGGTCACGGTCACCGGCACGCTGCCCGACGTCGAGGCCGCCGTCGCCGCTGGCCGTGCCGACGCCCAGAAGCGCGGGCTGCTCGCGCGCGCCGTCGTCATCCCGCGCATGCACCCGGCGCTGCGCGAGCACCTGGTATAGGGGGCCTGATGCTGTTCGGTCGCGTCGTGGGCACGGTCGTCTGCACCGAGAAGGTGCCGTCGTGGCGCGGCCAGCGGCTGCTGCTCGTGGACACGACCGACCCCTCCGGCGCTTCCACCGGCGGGCGCGTGTTCGCGGCCATCGACCTCGTCTCGGCCGCACCCGGCCAGCGCGTGTTCGTGGTGCGCGGGCGCGAGGCCGCGGTGGCGCTCTCGAACCCCGAGAACCCCGCCGATGCGGCGATCGTGGGGCTCATCGACTCGGTGCACGAGCCGGCCGTGGGAGCGCCGGCCTGATGTTCCTCGCGCGCGTCACCGGCACGGTCGTGGCGACGATCAAGCACGCGCACCTTCACAGCCGCAAGCTCCTGCTCGTGCGACCGGAGCCCACACCCGGCCGGCCGCAGCCGCCGTCGGTCATCGCCGTGGACACGGTGGACGCGGGCTTGGGCGACCGCGTGCTCGTGGCGGACGAGGGCAACACCGCGGCGCAGGTGCTGGGCATGCCGCGCGGGCCGGTGCGCACGGTCATCGTCGGCGTCGTCGACGAGGTCATGAGCGAGGCCGGCCCGGCGGACGGAGCGGCCGGAGCCTAACGGCGCTCGCATTTGCTGGTAGGGTCGGTCGTGAAGGGCCGCTTCACCGATCGCAGAGGAGGGACCCGATGCGAGTGCGCATGCTCCTTTTCCGCCGCCGGTTCGTCGGGATGCTGCTCGTGGCGTGCACGGTCGGAGCCGTGCGCTCGTCACACGCGCAGGCTCCCGCCTGGGTGCAGCTCTCGCCACCCGCCGAGGTGACGCTCCACGTCCGCGATTCGCGCCGCGACCGGGAGATCTTCTTCGACCAGTCGGGGCTGGTCGCCGTGGACGATCTCGCGGCGACGCGCTTCGCCCGGATCTTCTTCGGCGTCAACCCGGTCCTCGCGCGTGACAAGGGGTTCGCGTTCTACGACCCCGCGCGGGACCGCATCTGGGCGATGAGCCTGCCGATCTCCGGCGCTCTCCAGCTCTGGACGATGGATCTCGCGGACGCATCGCCGGTCTGGACTCCCCAGCCCTACACCTGGTCCAACCCCGCCCTGGCCGACACGATCATCATGAGCACGGGCCTGGTGTTCGACGACGCCCACGACCGGCTGCTGTCGTTCGGCGGTTACCTGCCGGCGACATGCATCCACTGCGTACCCCCGGGGGACACGAACGTGCTCTACCAGCTGACGCTCGCAGGGACGCCCCAGTGGTCCACGGTGCCCACGGACGGTCCAAAGCCGAGTCCGCGAGGGTTGGCGGCCATGGTCCGTGATCCGTGGCGCGACCGTGTGGTGATCTACGGTGGCGTCTCGTTCGGACCCATCCTGTACGACGAGACCTGGGCGCTCTCGCTGGGAACACCGATGAGCTGGACGCTCTTGAACCCCACTGTGATCCCACCTTCAGGCCGGGTCGTGGACAGCGCGGTGCTCGACTCACTTGGCCGCCACTGGTACATCCACGGCTTACAAGCCGGGGGCGGCCCGGCGACGTACGCGCTGGACCTATCCAACGCGGTGAACGATGCGGACGCGACCTGGAGCGAGGTCGCGCCGGCGGCGGTCACGATCGCGTCCTACCCGGCGATGACCTTCGTGCAACCCGGGCAAGACCGGCTCGTCGCGATGAGCGGCACGTCGGAGTGGCGGTTGCCGTTCTCCGCGCCGACGGATTGGCAGCTCGTGCCGGGCGCCCCCTTGCGCCGGAACGACCACGTCGGCTTCGTGGATCCTGCCACGCAGCGCCTCTACGCAGGCCTCGGACCAGACGATGGATTCCAATGGCGGCCGATCGGCCAGGAGGTGCCATGGATGCCGCTCGGCACGCAGGGCCCGACCGGCTTCGGCGCCAGCGCGGGCGTGGACCCGGTGGGCGGCAAGGTCTGGGTGTTCGGCGGTCACGACTCGGGGGACGACGTCGAGTACTCGGACCTTTGGTCGATGGACCTGTCCACGAGCCAGTGGACGCACGTGAGCACCGGGAATCCGCCGATCCCGAGGAGTGAGGCGCTCGGGGTGTTCGACTCCGCGCACCGCCGGCTCATCGTGCACGGCGGGCGTTACACCAACCCCGGTATCGTCGCGCTCGGCGACACGTGGGTGTACGACGTGGTCGCGGGCAGTTGGTCATCGCCCGCGACGGGCAGCTACGGGCTCGACTACGGCGAGGTCGGCATCTACGACCCGGTGCGCGATCGCGTGCTGGCGTTCGGGGGCCACGCCGGCGTGAAAGACGTGCACGTGCTTCCGCTCGGCGCGACGGTCGGGACCTGGTCGGTGCTTGCCGCCTCGGGAACGCCGCCGGACTGGTCCGACGAGGAGACGCTCGCCGCCGCCTACGACCCCGAGGCCGACCGCATGCTCGTCGCGGGCGGCGTCGGCGCGACGGCGCTGTGGGCGCTGAACCTGGCCGGCACACCGACGTGGGAGCAACTCGCGCTCGCCGGCCCACTGCCGCCACAACGGCGCGGCGCGGCGCTCGCCTGCGACGTCGTGAAGCATCGGCTGCTGATGTTCGGGGGCACGCAGAGTGCACCTTGGCCGCCGGGTTCGGACCCCGGTGACGTCTGGGCGGCGGTGTTCCCGCCGGGCGTCGTGGCCACCGAGCTGTCGCTGTTCAGCGTGGATGCGAACCCCGATGGCGTGACGCTGCGCTGGTACGGCTCCAGCTCGGCCGCCTCGGGGACCGTGTACCGGCGCGAACCCGGTTCGACGTGGCGTGCGATGGGCGTGACCGCTGCGGACGGTCTTGGCCGCTGGAGTTGGGTGGATCGCGACGTGACGCCGGGGGCCGGCTACGACTATCGGCTCGGCGTCGTGCGCAATGGCGGCGAGCGGTTCTTCGGCGAGACGCACGTGGATGTGCCGCTCCGGAGCACGCTCGATCTGGCCGGTGTGCTGCCCAACCCGAGTGACGGCCCGCTGAGCGTGACGTTCTCGCTGCCCGGGAGCGCGCCCGCCACGCTCGAGCTGTTCGACGTGACAGGGCGCCGGCTCGCCGAGCGTGCGGTGGGAGGGCTCGGAGCCGGCACCCACCAACTGCGGCTCGACTCCGACGGCGTAAGACCGGCCGCCGGGCTCTACCTCGTCCGCCTGCGCCAGTCGGGCAAGCAGCGGCTCGCTCGCGTGGTCATCACCCGCTGACGTGGGGCGCCCCCCGATCCGGGGGGCTTGAGCCAAAGGGGCTGTGGCGCTTATGGTCAGGCCGCCCACGCCAGCCGGAGGACCCCGTGCCGCTCTACGAGTACCGCTGTCCGTCCTGCCGTCACGCGTGGGAAACGCTTCAGGACCGCTGGGATTCGCCCGCTCCTCCCTGTCCGCGCTGCGGCGCGGCTCGCTCCGAGCGTCGACTCAGCACTTTTGCCGTCGTCGCAACGCCCGCTTCCGGCGCACGAAACCAGCCCGGGCCCTGTGGCTCGGACGACTGTGCCTGCCGGAGGCCGCCAGACTGAAGGATCAGGGGGACGCTCAACCGGGAGGACGCACGATGACGAAAGCGGACCTGGTGGAAGAGATCGCCACCACAACCGGCGTGTCACGCAATCACACGGCCGTGATCATCGACGGGATGCTGGATGCCGTCTGCCGCGCGCTGAGCGAGGGCAAGCATCTGGAGATCCGCGGCTTCGGGACGTTCAAGGTGCGCGAGCGCCGCGCTCGTCGCGCCCGCAATCCGCGCAGCGGGACCGAGGTTCAGGTCCCGGCGAAGCTGGTGCCCGTGTTCAAGCCCAGCAAGGAACTCAAGGCCCAGGTCCTCGAGGCCCCGGCCAGCACGACCGCCTGACCAAGGAGGAAGAAGGATGGGTTCGGGGAAGAAGCGGAAGCGCAAGAAGATCGCCACGCACAAGCGAAAGAAACGCCTGCGGAAGAATCGTCATAAGAAGCGCATCCGCTAGGGACCCCGAAGCACTGCGTCGAGTCCTCGGCCGCGCGCACTTCGCGCGCGGCCGTTGGACGTTCGACCCCGCCCGCCGCGGCCCCGGCGTCCGCGAGCTGCGATGGAAAACCGTGCACGCGCCCGAGGACGGCGACTGGGTCATCGCCGAGATCCCCTGGAACGGCCCCGCGCACCTGGTCGAGGTGCTGGGCGCCGACGATCGCCCGGAGTGGGACGACGCTGCGGTGGCGTCGCAGTTCCGGCTGCGGGTGACATTCCCCGAGGGAGCCCTCGCTGAGGCCGCGGCACTGCGCGAGCCGACCTCGCGCGACCTGAAATCTCGCGAGGACCACCGCGACGACGCCGTCGTCACGGTGGATCCACACGACGCGCGCGATCACGACGACGCGCTCGGCGTGCGTTCGCTCGGGGGCGGCCGCCACGAAGTGGGCGTGCACATCGCGGACGTGGGCTGGTACGTGCGCCCGGGGGGCGCGATCGATCGCGAGGCGCGCGCGCGCGGCACCAGCTGCTACCTCCCAGGTGGCGCCGTGCCGATGCTGCCGGAGCGGCTCTCCGGCGACCTGTGCTCGCTGCGCGAGGGCGTCGACCGCCTGGCGCTCTCGGTGTTCGCCACGCTCGACGACAGCGGCCTGCTACACGGCTACCGGTTCGCCGCCACCGTGATCCGCAGCCGGGCCCGGCTGTCGTACGAACGCGTCCAGCGCGCGCTCGATGGCGCCGAGCCGCTCGCGGACGCGATCCAGAAACCGCTCGAGACGCTGATGCAGCTCGCGCGCGTGCTGCGCGCGCGGCGGCTCGCCGTGGGCGCGCTCCAGCTCGAATCGGTGGAGGTGAAGGCCGTGGTCGACGAGCACGGCGCGCCGCTCCGGCTCGAGCGCCGTCCCCATCTCGAGAGCCACGAGCTGGTGGAGGAGTTCATGCTGCTCGCGAACCGCTGCGTCGGCGAGGCGGCCGCGCTCCGAGGCAGCGGGGTGCTGTGGCGCGTGCACGAGCCGCCGCCGGGGCGGAAGCTGCTCGAGCTGGATGAAACCCTCCGGGTGCTCGGGCTGCCGCGGCTCCCGCGCCACACCGAGGACGCCCATCGCGCGCTCCAGGCGCTGCTCGAGGTCCCGCTCGATCCGCCCAAACGCCGGCTCGTCCACCGCATGGTGCTGCGTTCGCTCGCCCGTGCGCGCTACCTCGAGCGCGACCTCGGCCACTTCGGGCTCTCGACGCGCGAGTACCTGCACTTCACCTCGCCGATCCGCCGCTATCCCGACCTGCACAACCACCGCCGGGTGCGCGAGTGGATCGAGCGCGCGCGCGACGAGGCGTGGGACCCGCACGAGACCGCGGCGCTCGCCGCCGAGTGCAGCGGCCGTGAGCAGGACGCCACCGACGCCGAGCGCGAGGGGACGAAGGTCAAGGGCCTGCGGTTGCTGGCGGCAAGACTCGGGGAGCGCGTATCGGGTACTATCTCGGGGCTCGTTCCCAGGGGATGTTTCGTGGAGTTGGACGACCCACCGGTCGATGGTTTCATTGCGGTGGGTGACCAACTGGACGATCGATTCGAGCTGGACGCCGCGGGCGTGCGACTGGTGGGGCAGCGAACGCGCCGCCGGTTCACGCTCGGGGACACGGTCCAGGTCACGATCGCCCGCGTCGACGTTCCTGCGCGCGAGTGCGACCTGGCGCTCGATCAGGACGACACGCGGCGGGGCCGGCACGGAAAGCCGGGCGCGCGCCGATCAGCGAGGAGGCAAGGATGGCACTGAAGCGATTGGACCTGCGGAAGGGCCGCGAGCGGCGCGGGAGCGAGCGCGCCGACGCGCGCCTGTCCATGCGCGTCGAGGCCGGCTCCACGGCGGGCGCGGCCCGCATCGTCACCGAGAGCCAGAACATCTCCGCGAGCGGCGTCTACTGCCACGCGTCGCATTACCTGGCACCGCTCTCCAAGGTGCAGCTCACGATCATCCTGCCCCGCGTGCCCGGTGGGCCGCCGAACGTGCAGGAGCTCCTCAAGTGCGACGGCATCGTCGTGCGCTGCGAGCAGCGCGCGAACGAGCGCGGCGGGACGCCGTACGAGCTGGCGTGCATGTTCACGGCGCTCGAGCCCGCGGCGCGCGTGCGGCTCGAGGAGTTCGTGACCTGGCGGAACCTGCAGGCGCTGCGCGCCGCGCTGGCGGCCACGCCGGGCGGCCGCGCGAGCGGGCGCACCAGTGCGCGGCCCTCGCTCAAGCCGTCCACGAACGGTCGCAAACCCGCCACGGCCACGAAGAGTGTCCGCACGACCGCACGCACGAGCGCCCGAACGGGCGCCGGACGGGCGCGCGGCTGAGCCCGCAGCCGGGCACGGCGCCCCGCGTCGGGGTGCGACGCGGACGCGCGCTGTCCGGGAGCTTCGCGCCGCCGGGTGACAAGTCGATCACGCACCGCGCGCTGCTCTTCGGCGCGCTCGCGGACGGCGTCACGCGCGTGACCGGCGCGAACCGCGGTGAGGACTGCGCCCGCACCGCCGCCGCCATGGTCGCGCTTGGCGCCACGGTCGATCCGACCTCCGACGGCTGGCGCGTCATCGGCACCGCCGGCGCGCTGCGCCAGCCGGCGACGGACGTGGACTGCGGCAACTCCGGCACCACGCTGCGGCTCGCGGCGGGCCCGGTCGCCGCACGACCGCTCGACGTGCGCTTCACCGGGGACGCCTCGCTGTCGCGCCGCCCGATGCGGCGGATCGCCGAGCCCCTGACCGCGATGGGCGCCACGCTCGAAGGCCAGGGCGAGGCGTGCACGCCGCCGCTGCGCGTGCGCGGCGCGAAGCTGCGCGCGATCGACTACACGGTGCCGATGGCGAGCGCCCAGGTGGCCGGCTGCACGCTGCTCGCGGGGCTCTCCGCCGACGGCGTCACGCGCGTGACGCTGCCCGGCCCGGCGCGCGACCACACCGAGCGCATGCTGCCGGGGTTCGGGATCGCGCTCGAGTGTGAGGCGCTCGAGCGCGGTCAGCGCCGGGTGAGCGTGCGCGGTGGCCAGGCCCTGCGCGCCGCCGACGTGCGCGTGCCGGGGGACTTCTCGGCGGCGGCGTTCCTGCTCGCGGCGGCCGCGTGCGAGCCGGGGAGCGCGGTCACCGCGCGCGACGTGAACCTGAACCCGACGCGCACCGCGTTCCTCGAGGTGCTGGCGGCGATGGGCGTGGACGTGCGCGTGGAGCGCGAGCGCGTGGAGACCGGCGAGCCCGTGGGCGACGTGACCGTGAGGGGCCCCGAGGCGCTGCGCGCGTTCGATGTGCCCGCGGCGTGGCTGCCGCGTATGATCGACGAGGCCCCGGCGTGGGCGATCGTGGCCGCGGCGGCGCGCGGCACGTCGCGGCTCGCGGGCGCCCAGGAGCTGCGCGTCAAGGAGAGCGACCGGATCGCCACGATCGCCGCCGCGCTCGCGGTCGTCGGGATCGACGTGGAGGAGCGCGCGGACGGCCTCGCGGTCACCGGCGGCAGCGCGCGCGGCGGGGGGCGGATCGAGACGCGCCACGACCATCGCGTCGCCATGGCGTTCGCAGCGCTCGGTGCGCGGCTCGAGCAGCCGCTCGCGTTCGACGACGTGGCGAGCGTGCCGACCTCGTTCCCGGCGTTCTTCGACACGCTGGCCTCGCTCGGGGCCGAGGTCGTGCCCATGGGAGGGCCCGGCGCGTGAGCTTCGTGGTCACGATCGACGGCCCGGCCGCGGCGGGGAAGAGCACCACCGCGCGCGCGATCGCGCGGCGCCTCGGCTGGCGCTACCTCGACACCGGCGCGTTCTATCGCGCGCTGGGCCTGAAAGCGCTGCGCCGCGCCGTGCCGCTCACGGACGCCGAGGCCGCGGCGTTCGCGCGCGAGACCACGATCGAGTTCTCGGGCGATCCCGACGGCCCGCGCCTGGTGCTGGACGGCGAGGACGTCACCGACGCCATCCGCACGCCGGCGGCGAGCGATGCCGCCTCGCGCGTGGCCGCGCTGCCGGCGGTGCGCCGCCAGCTCGTGGAGTGGCAGCGCGCGCTGCGTGCGCGCGAGCCGCTCGTGGGCGAGGGCCGCGACCTCGGCACCGTGGTGTTCCCCGACGCCGAGGTGAAGCTCTACCTCGACGCCGACCTCGACACGCGCGCCGGGCGCCGCCTGCGCGAGCTGCGGCTCCAGGGGACGGAATCCGAGTTCGACGCCGTGCGCGACGAGATCCGCGTGCGCGACGAGCGCGACCGCTCGCGCGCCGACAGCCCGCTCCGGGCCGCGACCGACGCCACCGTGCTGGACACGACGGGCATGGACCTCGAGCGCCAGGTGGAGGCCGCGCTGGCCGTTATCAGAAGCCACCGGGCCTTTCCAGGCCCGGTGCCCGCGCCAGGCCCGTCGGCCGCGCCAGGTTCGATCGCCGAGCCGGGGGGGCAGCGAGGGAGGGGGCGTGCATGACCGACCGCGCGGACTTGGAGCGTAGGTGAGCCTGCACTATAGTGCCACGCGCTTCCTGCTCGGGGGTTTCGTGGGTGCCCTGAGCGGCTGGGAGGTTCACGGGCGCGAGCACGTGCCGAAGTCGGGCGCGGTGATCGTGGCCTCGAACCACGTCTCGTTCTGGGACCCGCTGCTCGTCGGCACCGCGGCGATCCGCGAACAGCACTTCCTCGCCAAGGGGGAGCTGTTCCGGCCGCCGCTCGGCTGGCTCATCCGTGCGTACAACGCCATTCCCATCCGGCGTGGCACCGTGGACATGAGCGGCCTCGCGAAGGCCAGGGATATCCTCCGAGCCGGGCGCTCGCTGATCCTGTTCCCGGAGGGGACACGCTCGCGCGGCGGCGAACTGCGACCGGCCCGGCCAGGGCTCGGCATGCTCGCGGTCTCGACCGACGCGCTCGTGGTGCCCACCTGCGTCCTGGGCAGCGATCGTCCGGGGAAGTGGTTGTTCCGCCAGACGAAGCTGCGGGTCGATTTCGCCCCGCCGCGGACCTGGCGGGAACTGTCGGGTACGGACACCGGTCTCGAACCGGGGCGCGCGCTCTACGAGAGCGTGGGCGCCGGCGTGATGCGCGAGATCGGGCTGCTCCGGGCCCGGCAACTGAACGAGGCGGTTCGCAGCACGGCGACGCCGTAGCTGCATATTCCATATACAGGAGGTAACGGTTTCATGCCGGAAGTCCAGGAACAGACCCTCAACCCCGTGAGCACCAAGCGGGCACCCGCGTTGCCGCTCGTCCCCCTCAACTACGACGAGGAGGAAGACCTCACGCTCGAACAGCGTGAGGCGATGTTCGGCGCCTACGAGGAGTCCATGCGCTCCATCGGCGAGGGCGAGATCGTGCGCGGCACGGTTCTCACCATCGACGACAAGGACGTACTGGTCGACGTGGGATTCAAGAGTGAAGGCATCATCCCGCTGGCGGAGTTCTCGGACCCCACCAGCATCAAGGTCGGGGACGTGCTCGAGGTGTTCCTCGAGAAGATGGAGAACCAGGACGGCCTCGTCGTGCTGTCCAAGCAGCGCGCCGACTTCGTGCGCGTGTGGGACCGCGTCAAGGAGGCGCACGACTCGGGCCAGGTCGTGGATGGCCGGCTGATCCGCAAGATCAAGGGCGGCGTGGTCGTCGACCTCTACGGCGTCGAGGCATTCCTGCCCGGCTCGCAGATCGCGCTGAGACAGGTGCAGAACGTGGACGCGCTGCTCGGCCAGAGCGTCTCGGTCAAGATCATCAAGCTCAACAAGCGCCGCCGCAACATCGTTGTCTCGCGCCGCGCCGTGCTCGAAGAGGAGCGCGACCGGATGAAGGCCACGATCCTCAAGGACCTCGCGAAGGACCAGATCCGCGAGGGCGTGGTCAAGAACATCACCGACTTCGGCGCGTTCGTGGACCTCGGCGGCATCGACGGCCTGCTGCACATCACGGACATGTCGTGGGGCCGTGTCGCGCACCCGTCGGAGATGGTCAAGATCGGCGACAAGCTGCGGGTCAAGGTGCTGAACTTCGACCCGGAGAAGGAGCGCATCTCGCTCGGCTTGAAGCAACTCGATGCCTACCCGTGGGAAGGGGTCGAGGAGAAGTACAAGGTCGCCGACCGCATCAAGGGTCGCGTGGTCTCGATCACCGACTACGGCGCATTCGTCGAGCTGGAGAAGGGCATCGAGGGCCTGATCCACGTCTCCGAGATGTCGTGGACGCGCCACGTGCGGCACCCGTCCAAGATCGTGAACATCGGTGACACGATCGAGGCGGTGGTGCTGAAGGTCGACAAGGCGAACGAGAAGATCTCGCTCGGCCTGAAGCAGGTGGAGCCCGATCCGTGGCTCACGCTCGACCACAAGTACCCGCCGGGCATGAAGGTGAAGGGCAAGGTCCGGAACCTCACGAACTTCGGCGCGTTCGTCGAGCTCGAGGAGGGCATCGACGGCCTCGTGCACGTCTCCGACATGTCGTGGACGAAGCGCGTCGCGCACCCGAGCGAGGTCCTGAAGAAGGGCGACTCGATCGAGGTCGTGGTGCTGTCGATCGACAAGGAGCACCGCCGCATCAGCCTGGGGTTGAAGCAGGTCTCCGAGGATCCATGGCCGTCGCTCGCCGAGAAGTTCCCCTCCGGCATGGGACTCTCGGGCACGATCAACCGGCTGTTCGACCGCGGCGCGATCGTGGACCTGGGCGATGGCATCGAGGGCTTCATCCCGCTCTCGCAGCTCGGGATCGACGACCTCAAGCGTCCGAACGACGCGTTCGAGGTGGGCGAGCCGCTGACCATGAAGGTGACGCGCGTGGACGTGCCGAACCACCGGCTCATCCTGAGCGTCAAGGCGTGGCTCTCCGACCAGGACGACATCGCGCTGGCCGAGTGGACGTCCAAGCGGAACCAGGTGCGCGCGCGCATCGCGGCGAACCCGCCCGCTGAAGACCCGACCGCGGCCAAGGTGAAGGAAGACGTGCCGGACGAGGAGTAGCGAGCACCGAAGCCCAAGGACGCAGGACGGCCCGCCGCGAGGCGGGCCGTTCGGCTTTTCGGGCCATTGCGCGCGGGATCGCGCCGCTTCCCGCTCCAGGTTTTCGTGCAAGCGCGGGTGGCGGAGCCGGCCGGCCGGCCCTAGACTCCGCCGCCCATGCGGCGCGCGACCCTGCTGCTGCTCACGACCACGATCGTCCTCGGAGCACCCCTCTCGGCGGCGCCCGAGAGCGTCTGGTCGCGCCTCCCGGCGGGGCTCCCGGCCGACAGCCTGGCCCCGGCTCTCCGCCGGCTCGAGGCCGCCGGCCCGCCCGCGATGTCCGGGGCCGCGGCGTACGCGCTCGGCGAGTTCCACCACGCGCGCGGCGAGTACCGGCAGGCCGCGGATGCGTTCGGCCGCGCGGCCGGGCGTCTCCAGGGCCTGGAGCACACCGAAGCCCGCTACCGGCAGGGGCTCGCCTGGCTGGGCGAGCGCGATCCCGGTCGCGCACGCGCGGCGTTCGAGGAGGTGGCGATGCTGTCGCAGCCGTTCCGCGCGCTCGCCCAGCTCGGCCTCGCGCGCGCGTACGCGCTCGGGGGCGAACCCGAGCAGGAGCTGAACGTGCTCCGCCGGCTGCTCGACCGTCCCGCGGGCGAGGCCGAGCCCGCGGCACTCGCGCGCTACGCGGCGCTCTGCGACCGCGCGCACCGGACAAGCGAGGCGCGTGCCGCGCGCGAGCGGCTCGCGAAGCGCTGGCCGCGGAGCTTCGAGGCGGCCCTGTTGCCGCCGGCGGGCGGGGAGCGCCGGCCATGAGCAGCGAGCGCGCCGTGCCGGTCGCGGAGAGCGCCGCTGCGCGCACGCCGCTCATGCGCCAGTTCGTCGCCGCCAAGCGCGAGCATCCGGACGCGTTCCTGTTCTTCCGCCTGGGCGACTTCTACGAGATGTTCTTCGACGACGCCGTGCGCGGCGCCCAGCTCCTCGGCCTGACGCTCACGTCGCGCAACAAGCAGGACCCCGAGCCGATCCCGATGTGCGGCATCCCGTGGCATCAGCGCGACATCTACACGGCGAGGCTCCTGAAGCTCGGCTTCAAGGTGGCGATCTGTGACCAGCTCGAGGATCCCGCGCAGGCGAAGGGCCTGGTCCAGCGCGGCGTCACCGAAGTCCTCACGCCGGGGTCGGTCACGCAGGAGACGTTCCTCGAACGCGGTGCGAACAACTTCCTCGCCGCGCTGTGGCCGCGCCCCGACCGGCTGGGGATCTGCCTCGCGGACGCCTCGACCGGCGAGATGAAGCTCGCCGAGTGCGACTGGGCGGAGGCCGGCGCGTTGCTCTCGCGCACACGCGTCGCCGAGTGGCTGGTGCCGGCGCCGATCGAGGACGGCGTGGCCCCGAAGCTGGAGGCCGCGCTCGCGGGGCTTGCCGGCGCGCGCTCCACGGTGCCGGTGGCGCGCTACCTGGACGCCGCGCAGCCGCCCGCGCGCTGGAGCACGCACGCGGCCGACGCGCACGCCGACCTGCCGCTCGCGCTCGCCGCCACGGCGGCGGCGCTCGATTACCTGAGCCGCACGCAGGGAAGCCCGCCGCAGCAGATGACGCGTGTCGAACGCTGGAGCGAGGACACGGTGCTCCGCTACGACGCCGCCACCGCGCGGAACCTCGAGATGTTCTCGCCGCAGCCCGGCGGGGAGGTGGCGCACACGCTCTGGCATCACCTGAACCTCGCGGTCACCGCCGGCGGCGCACGCCGGCTGCGGGCCTGGCTCGAGCGGCCGCTCGCGAGGCTCGAGGACGTGCACAGGAGACAGGAGGCGGTCGCTGCGTGGCTCCCGGGGACGGCGCGCGGCTCGTTCCGCGAATCCCTGCGCGGCCTGCCCGATCTCGAGCGGCTCGCCGCGCGCATCGCCTGCGCCAAGGCCTCGCCGCGCGAGCTGGGGGCGCTCCGCGATGCGCTGGCGCGCCTCCCCGAGCTGGCGGAAGGCCTGGCCCAGGCGCCGTCGGGCGCGTTCGCCGACGCCGTGCGCGCGCTCGACGTGCCGCCCGAGCTCGCGGTGCGCCTGCGCACCGCGCTCGTCGACGAGCCGCCGGTCTCCTCGAGCGAGGGTGAGGTCATCCGCGAGGGCTTCGACGAGGTGCGCGACGCGCTGTACGCGGTCACCCACTCGGGCAAGCGCTGGATCGCGGAGCTGGAGGCGAGCGAGCGCGAGCGCACCGGCATCCCGAGTCTCAAGATCGGCTACAACAAGGTGTTCGGCTACTACCTCGAGATCACGAACGCGCACCGCGACAAGGCGCCCGCCGACTACGAGCGCCGCCAGACGCTCACGAACGCCGAGCGCTACGTGACGCCGGCGCTCAAGCGCCAGGAGTCGGAGGTGCTGGCCGCGGAAGACAAGCTGCGCGCGCGCGAGCACGAGCTGTTCGTGACACTGCGCGACGAGGCCGCACGGCACGTCGCCGCGCTCCAGGCCGCGGCCGATGCGCTGGCGCGGCTGGACGCCGAGGCGGCGTTCGCCGAGGCCGCGGCGCGCTACGAGTGGACGCGTCCCGTGCTCGAGGACAGCGACCGGCTCGTGGCCGAGGGCGTGCGCCACCCGGTGGTCGAAAGGTTGCTGCCCCGCGGCGAGTTCGTGGCCAACGACGTGCGGCTGGACGCGCGCGATCGCCAGATCGTCCTCCTGACCGGTCCCAACATGGGCGGCAAGAGCACGTACCTGCGGCAGGTGGCGCTGCTCGTGCTGCTCGCGCAGGCGGGCTCCTGGGTGCCCGCGACGCGGGCCACGGTCGGCCTCGTCGACCGGCTCTTCACGCGCGTCGGCGCGGCCGACCGGCTCGGTGCGGGCCAGAGCACGTTCATGGTCGAGATGCGCGAGACGGCGGATATCCTCATGTCCTCGACCGCACGATCGCTGGTGCTTCTGGATGAGATCGGGCGAGGTACTGCGACGTACGACGGTCTCGCGCTGGCCTGGGCCGTGACCGAATACCTGCACGAGGCACGTGGGCCGCGGCCGCGCACGATCTTCGCCACGCACTACCACGAGCTGACGCAGCTCGCGGACAAGCTGCCGCGGCTCGCGAACGCGCACGTGACGGTGAAGGAGTGGGGCGACGGCGTGGTGTTCCTGCACCGGGTCGCCGACGGCGCCGCCGACCGCAGCTACGGCATCCACGTCGCGCGCCTCGCCGGGCTGCCCGCGAGCGTCATCGAGCGGGCACAGGAGGTGCTCGCGGAGCTGGAGAGCGAGCGCACGGTGGAGGAGCTGGAGAAGGGCCGCCGCGGCGCACGCGCAAAGGCTCCAGCGCCGAACCCGGCCTGGGCGGGTGCCCCGCTGTTCGAGGCCGCGCCGCCGGTCGAGCACCCGGTCGCCGAGGCGCTGCGCACGCTCTCGCCCGACGCCATGACGCCGCTC
>Ga0207670_10000190_pt1 | contig 40610 bp, 30 predicted proteins | sample KBSS23HmetaG_FD_184339 | JGI IMG/M metagenome (GOLD analysis project Ga0207670, IMG submission 184339) | Switchgrass rhizosphere microbial communities from Kellogg Biological Station, Michigan, USA - KBS S2-3H metaG (SPAdes) (version 2) | ecosystem: Host-associated > Plants > Roots >... | reverse complement strand
GCTGCCGTTGTCCGTGCTCCTGAACAAACCTAAACTTGAACCAACATAGATCGTGGACGGAGTTACGGGATCAATCACAATAGTACGAACGAATGCGTCGTTCAGTGGAGTGTTGAGTGCGTTCCAATTGATGCCGCCGTCAGTTGTTTTGAAGAGACCACTGGCCCCGGCGTAAGCGACTAAGGCGTTCGTGGGATCGACCGCGAGTGCACTTACTGACGGTAGGTTCGTTGACGACCTGGTCCAAGTGGCGCCGGCATCGGTGCTGCGATAGGCGCCTCTGAAAGTTCCCGCATAGATTGTATTTGGACTGGTAGGAGCAACGGCGAGAGCATTCAACGCTTCAGTTAGGCCAGTGTTGTTATTGTTCCAGTGCAGGCCAGCATCAGTAGTCTTAAAGAAAAGTCCGGTTGTTTTTAAGGTGTTAACAAGAGGAAAGTTTGAATCAGTCGTCGAACCCGTGACGTGAGCATTCCCTGATGAGTCTACGGCGATGGCAGTTGTGAAAGAGGAGAAACCATTGCTAAGAAACGTTGAATAGATCAGGGTACTGCCCGTCGGATCGAGCTTGCTGACAAAAGCGCTGTTAGGATTACTGGTGTTGAAAGCTCCGGGCGTGGTCGGGAACACGTTAGAAGAAGTTGATCCCGTAACGTATGCGCTCCCCTGCGCATCGACTGCTATTCCGAGTGTCCGATCGGTGAGGTTACCGCCTAAGAAGGTTGAATATGAAAGTACCGGATCGATCACGAGGGGCTTGCCGGAATCAGCGCCGCGCACCTTGAACCCGATTTCATTACCGTTAATTACGTATGAGCCTTTTACTTCGCTTCGACTGCCTTCCTCAGCAAGCTGGTAGATGAAGGGCTTGTTTAGTCGAACCTCACCGTGCTTCAAAGCGAGTAGTAAGTTGCCCTGCCGGTCGAGGCGAAGGCGCTCTGCGCCTTCAACCCTAAACTTTATGAGTTTTGGATTGGCGCCCGGCGCTACGACAAAGTCGTATTCGAGCTCTCGCTGGTTTCCGTAATACACGACGTCAATTCCGGGATAGACATCCGTGTAGTGGACCTTGCGATATGTCGAAATGTTACGGCGCCATTGGTCGCGATCGTTGCCGATGAAGTAATTCACTTTGCCGGGCAGCTCCTCCCTGCCTTCCACACGTGGGGCGGCATTGCCGCCAAGCAGCTTCAACCGGAGTACCGAGCCTTCGACTGCGGAAACCTTTTCGGTCGCAGCAGGTAGGTTCAATTTATCTATGGTTTGGGCTTGGGGCTTACGCAGGCTGAGAACAGCTTCATTAGCCGTGAGGAAAAGATCATATCCAGGGCCATGTGAGACGAATTTGACTGCCTGGTCAGTCTGACCCTTGTTGATCTCAAAGCTCAGCGGTAACTCACCGAAACGTTCGGTAATTTTGGCTTTCGTTGATGCGTCCGTTGGCGGTGCGGCGAAATGGGTCGCTGGTACAGCGCCATCGTTACTGCTCGCAGTAACAAAGATCACACCAGCCAGAGTTGTTGCTGAAAAGGCAATTCCGAGCACAAATACAATACGATTGATGCGTGAGAAGAGGGCAGTGAGTGAGTTCATTTCTTTCTCCGAAAACTAACTTGCGGGTGAGAGGGTTCAGGGAAGAGTGGGCAACTTCTTAAAACTCTCAAACCGACGGTGAAGATTTAGAACAACGTCTGACTGAGCGCCCGCTTATCGCAGGTAGTTAGGAAACGGGGGTATTTTCGACTGAACTCGTCGGAGATGTCAATGATATTGTTGGCTGCGTTACCTACAAAGCACAAAACGAAATAAGAAAATCTTTTGTGCCTTTTTCTGGCCCAAATTAAACTGATGGACGTTTATTGGACGTGCGGTGAAAAGAAAATTCCTTGTATGTGATTGATAGCTTTGGCGTCCGTACGGACCCGTATTTGCCGCCGTGAAAGAGAACAGTTGTGAGAAATACTTTAGTCCGCGAGTCGATCTAGCCTGGAATCCCGGACCGAGCGAGATCCTAAAAAAGAGTCGTCTAGCTCGAGACGTTTCTTTCGCCTTTTCGCATAAGTAACAGGCAAGACCGCGCGACAAGGCTGAGATCTACACGCCTTGGCGTCATACTACTCAACCGTCCTCGGAGGATAAAGATGGCAACAATTCAACAAAACACCGCTCACGAAAAGGTAACGCCCAAAGCACTGGCAGATGCCAAAGGAACGCTCTCGCTGAAAAATCTAACAGGCAAGTGGAACAACTGCGACAGGAACACCCGCGGACTAGTGCGCCTCGTACTCGGCACTAAGGGAAGTTCGTTGACTGTTCAGGGATTCGGCTCCTGCACGCCTACGCCCTGCGATTGGGGTATCGTTGAGGGCACCGCTTACGGCGAGAGCGTCGTCGCGACAGAGGCTATCGCCTTTTCCGCCCGTTATGATTTCAGCTTTAAAGAAACCATCGTGACGGGACACCTCGACAATGGCACCTTGATAGTGGAGACATTCGACAAATTCAAAGACTCAAGCGGGCGTTCCAATTACTATAGTCGGGTGTATCTCTGCCGATCGTAGGCCAACTTACACGTTGACATTTCGCCAAACCATGTTTCTGTAGTTACCATCGCCTTGGCGAAAGAAAAGGCCGCCCGAGTAAATTCCAGCGGCCTTCGTCATATCGTGGTAGCCCATAGGGGACACTCTTCGCAACGTTTTCCTGTCGCCACCGGCAGAAATGCTCAGTTTTCTTGCAACAGCTGCGAGACTCGCTATATCGGTGATCGATCGACCGCGTGCGGCGACGAGTCCTGAACCAAGAGACTTTTCGTGGTGCTTTTTCCTAGCTCCGAGCGTTCAGCTAAGGTTATTCTTAACCCGTCTCGATTAACTCAGGAGATCTTGGCGACCGTCCCAGAATGCTGTACTCTTTCATGTGTCGAAGATCTCTCGTGATTTAGGCTGCGAATGTCCCTGTAGTTGTTTAAAATCTCAAAGGAGGCTTCCTCATGTTCTTTGTCGCCGTCCTCGCCTTTATACTTCTCCTTGTCTTCTTAATATTTGTTGGACGTCAATCAGCCTCCGTCCAAAGCAGCCGAAAATCCCGAAGGGAAACATGGCAGGACACTGGTGCTGATCTTTCCATACTGTCGACCGCTCCGCTTCAGGATATTCCGCATACTAATGCCACCCAGGAATTGAGTTACCACGATGCTTCAGTTGGTAATTATGCTACCGACAACATGGTAGACAGCGGTGTGAGTGTCAGTAGTGTTGATTACGGTACCAGCTACGACTCCGGGGGCGGTGATCTAGGTAGCGCTCTCGCGGGCGCAATTGATGGAGGTGGAAGTAATTTCGGCGGATTTGACAGCGGCAGTGATTTTGGCGGCAGCGGAGGTAGTGATTTTGGCGGCGGTAGCACTACTGATGGAAGCAGCAGTTAAGAACATCACGCGTATGACGCACTGTCAATCGCACCTCACAATTGCAAAGAGTTCCACACCTGTCTGAGCATAGACAGGAGAAGATTGATCTGATCGACGAGAACCAGATAATGGCGCGAAAGATTCTCATCAGGCCCAGCCAAGTTATTAGCAAATTTCCTTTTGGCAATTCAATAGCGACACTCATGAGTTAACGTTGCCTCAGAATTAATCTATCACACCAGTAAAGTCTTAAGATGGCTAAACGGCAACGCTGCTCAGCGAATGGAAACCGCAAATTGATGAAAGTTTCTAGTTGGCGTTTCTTTGTTGTTTGTTAAAGAAAAGGCCACTAGAGTTAGTTTCAGCGACCTTCGTCAATTCGTTGCAGCGCAGACGAGACTCGGACCCAAGATGTTTGCCTCTCGCGAGCGAGTCTTCGTTTTTGCACGAATGATTTTTAGCGACTTCGAGAAACCGCGATCCCAAGCATGTCCGTCGCGACCACGAGTCAACTCTAAATAACTTTCACGCTCTCGTGATCGTCTCGCCATGAGGCTCGAGGTGATAGTACCTTCCCTGGACCGGCATCAAGACATTTGGCTAACAGGAAAGCACGAGCTTAGCGCGGAGGCAAAGTTTCTCACTCTGGACCAACTAAGCTCGCCAACGCCGACTCCTCATCGCGAGGGCGGTGCGCCGCGGTGCGGCGACTCGGGGCAAAGACCCTGACACAGCCGCTCGCAATCAAGCCGGCGCGGCTTGAATGGCGCGTTGCCGCCGGAGCGAGCCGCCGCTTTTTCCCACATCCGTACAAACCCTTCGGCTGACGCAAAGAGCGTCTCGAACTCCGCCGGTGTCATGCCGACATTCTTTAGATCCTGCAGCAGGTCCGGGAGTAAGCCGTAATTGGCCAGCCCCTCGTTGTTGAAATCGTAGTGGTGAGTTCCCATCTCGTATCGTTCGATGGCCTCGGGCGCTCCTGGATTAATGTCGCGATACTTGACCTTCGTTTTCGGGTCCTGAGCCATCCGTTGCTTGCGGGCCCAGTACTCATCCTCACGCTTTAAACCAAAGAGTTGCCGCGATGCACCCCAGCAAGCTTTCTGGCCAAAGCGCGGCGAGACGGACGGAATGAACGTGTAATCCGTCGCGAGCCCCACGCCGGTGCCATTCATCTTTTGAACAGCATAGCGGAACGATTGCAGAAACCCCTTCGACGACATAGCACAGTCGTTTTTAGCAGTGGCCGCGAGTTCAGGGTCAGTCGGTTCCTCGGCGACGAATGGTCCTACAGCACCCCCCAGTGCGGCGTAGCATTTCGAGCTGCCGATCACTCACTTCGTATTCGGACGGCAGCAACGGCGCGGCTTTGGTCTGCGCCGGCGGCTGAAACGATAGCCGGCGGAAGTGCGCATGCGATACGAAGAGCGGATACGCCAACGCGTCACAGGGCAGCGCAGTACCTGGTCCGTATCCGACGCATTCCTGGTGGCCCTGCTCCTTGAGTATCGAGCCGATCAATGCGTACGTGTCGTACACGCTTTTCTCAGACATGTGCGACAGGTCGACGATCATGCCCTTCTTCATGAGTTCGCGGATGTAATCGGGCCCATCATCGGTCAGGCCCAGGCTGTTCATTTGTCCCGGCGGATTGTCGGGGTCGTCCGGCTCGTTGTAGGCCTTGACAGGTTTGACAAACGGCGACTTTCCACTCAGGATCGCGCGATTCTGATCCCGCTCAAATCGAAAGAGCACGCACTCACCGGGCGGCACTCGCTCGATAGTATTGGGAGTCTTTGACGTCGAAGAATCGCGCGGGCCAGAGCGGCAAATCGCCGATGTGCAGATTCAATTTTCCCCGGTTCAGCAAGTCGGTGAGCGTGTTGTAGGCCGGTTCGAATAGCGCGGCTCCACCAAGCCTGCCGTCTGGCCCGTGGACCGGAAACACCTGCCGGATGCCGAGATCCCACAGATACTGCACTTCCTCTTCGAGAGAGTTCATGCCGTCGAGCCGGCCGATGCCATCCATCTCGATACCGAGAACGAGCGCGAGCTTGCCGCGGCCGATGATGTCGCGGGCCTCGTCCGGGGTGTAGGCGATCTGCATCCAGTCGTCGTTCATCCTGGCTAGCTGCCGTACCGCGCAGACCTGCGCCTCGAGGATCGCCCGCTCGGTGCCCGGATGGATCTCACCGTCGCCGCCGGCCTTTGCGGTTATATACTCGGCGCCGAGGTTCTGCACCGCTAACACGGTCATCAGGCGCAAACCGCCTTTCCAGGCGCGATGGATCTGCGTGATGTGCATCTGCTCGTGCGCAGCGGACAGGAAAGTCGGATAGTCGCGAAATGATGGACCACCCGTATGCGGATGATGAAAAACCAGCGTGCCAAGAAATTGCGCTAAGGTGGGCAGCAGTCCCTGATCCCTCGATACTCGGCTTTCGACGCTGTTGATGAACAGCTCCGCCGCCGGACCGCCGCCGTGACCCTTAATGCAGTTAGGAATATCCTCGGCCTCGAGTTTGCGCCCCAGCTCGCGATCGACATAGTCGGCGTACCTGCCGCCCGGCACGCCCCAAACCGTGCGCACGTGGTTCAACCCGCCGAAGGCGATATAGTTCGTCAGGTGTGTGTGGTAATCGGCGAATCCCCAGAGTGGCGGCCGGAATGGACCAGGCGCATCGGCAGTGAAACTGATGAAGTCGACAGCAATGTGCGCCGAAGCGGACTCGTCAATGATCTTCAACCGTGCGGTTCGTCCCAAGAGAAACTCAGGCAGGCGAATAGTCTTCTGTTGGAGCAAGTCGACGGCAAATCCATCCGGATCTTTCTTCCCTGTGAACGCTACTGCAGTTAAATACTTGCCTTCATGAATCGTGACTCTGGCTTGTTTATCCAAAGCAGTTTGCATTTCCGGCGAGGCCTTGATTCGACGCTCGAGTTCGTTGGCGTCACTCGATGAGGTAACCAGGATCTGCAATTCGAGTCTTTCGTAAGCTATGTCTTCGCTACCTCCGATTAGGAAACTGAAATATGGTGTTGCGTGGCTGAGCGTAAAATCAGCAGAAGTTAAATCACCTTTTAAGGCATCCTCAGTAAGGATCAGGTGTTGCCCATGATGACCGATTGAATAGGGAAGATTTCGCCAATAGTCGCCGCCAACTTTCACGATATTGGTAAGATCTGTCCTCACACTCGCGGCCTGGAGTGGTTGTGAATCAAATGCCGGCCCACACTTGGTCCAGTGCTCAACTCCAGGCTCGAAGTCCAGGTTATAATCTTGCGTTACGCATTCATAGCCGGTGGGCTCGTTTGACTGCTGGATTGAGACATTGAGTGCAATCGTCTGGCATTTCGAGACAGCATGAATTGCCCAAGCGCTAAAGAGGATGGCGAAAAACATTCTTATGAAGCGGGTCATCTCGCAACCTCACTTGGTAGAATCAGCGAATTGCCTGAATCAAGGTCCCTGTTTTACGAAGTTCGGAGTATGACCGTCGTGATCAGACCGTCGACGCTACCGACCCGGTGCGGAACCTCGTCCGATCCAGAATTGCGCTACCAGCCAATGGGGCAAGGAATGAACGCGTCGTAAGTACGCGTTCTTTGCGAGTTGTGTACCTGGTTGGCGGATAGTGCTCAATGATGCGACGCTATCGCGATTTTGCTTCCCTTCGAATTTTCTGATTTCCGCAACGTTCAGATCGGCCGTCACGGCAAGACCCTCAGCCGTAGGATGCATAATGTTTGACCGATCTAATTGCTAGCCTGAGCAATCCCCATTTTCACACGAGCAAGCCCAGCAGTGCACACTATTGCGTGCATGAAACTCGTCTAAACGTAAATTACTTCTCTTTTTACGTACCCGCTGTATGGCGCTCATTCTACAAAGTCGGTTAGCTCGCGAGCCGCAGCTTGGCCTAAGGTATGCGCGTCCGCTGTTTCACTGGCTAACAAACCCAAAGGTCTGGTCTGAATGACGAGCCTTGGGCATGAGTCTGTATTTAGACAGACAACGCAGTCTTCAACTGGCTAAAATCGTTCACAAAAGCGATTTCCTCCCATGCCTGTTACGTGCGGAGTAGGTGTACAAGGCGCTCCGCGCCTGCTCCTTTAACCCCTAACCGAAGGAGACGTCTCATGACTTTTGCGTAGAATCAAACTCTCAGCCGTTGTAATTGTTCTATGTGTTTTGTTCCTCACCCTGGTGTGGCACAGCCCACGCCGCAGTATTATTATTATTGGGTGGGCTGCTGGAAGGAGGATCCCACCGATTTTTGCCGCGATGTCTTCGCCTACCCGGGTAACACCCGTGACCTTTGGGTCTGTTATCCGTGCGGCAGAATGGTTACGCCCGAGGGACATACTTGCTTTCGGTACCCCGCTTCGACACTTTACCAGACCGGAGAATGGTGCGACTGAATCCGCCACCGAACTGAAAGGCGGATCTAAGTGTCGGCCTTTTGGTTTTCCTCAGACGCGCTAAATGTTGTGCCACTTACTGGCGCCCGGAATAAGATTAGAACGAAATCCCAGTTGAACCATCAGACAGGGCAAACACATCGCAATTCAAGCGGTTCAGGCTTTCCGCGCTCAACGATCTCACCCACACAATAATAACGGGCACATTGAGGAAGGGGAAGGTCAGTCGTCTATTAATGGACTACGCAAAGGCTCTCCGAACATTACGTTTGACGGCATCGACGTTAACGACAAGGATCTTAAACGACAGTTCACGATGCTGACGTGATCTAGGAGTTTAAGGTTTAGACCATCATTTATGGTGCGGAGTTTGGCAAGAGGCGCGGTGGAAAATCAAGTTCACTACGCAGGGCGGCAGCAATGATTATCACGGCGACGGATACGAATATCATCGCAAACCTGTACTCAGTGCAAATTATTACTTCAACAAGATCAACGAACTTTGCAACTAGTAAGTATAAATTCTGTTGGACCGCTCCAAGAATTTGGAATCAAATCCATAAAAACTGTGCTAGGCTTATAACGAACCACAACACACAATGTAGCTTTTGACTGCCTGGCTTGCTGGCTTAGTAATTGCCTACTTAACTCAAGCATAAACATCTGTAGTAGACCTACAGATTTACCGAACCCCGCAGTACTAATCCGTAGAAAGGGCCAGAAAAATTGAAGGAACCTTCATGGGCCTTCAGGATTTCTTTACTCAAAAACGTCGGCAAATGGGAATTTTGGGAGTCTACATGATTAGAAACGGTTCGCCAAAGTATTTGGAAATTGCTCAGGGACAGGATAGCACAGGCTCGGTCACGGGGACCGTAGTCGACCCGCAAGGTGCAGTAATCGCTGGGGCCAACATCATCACACTCACCAATGCCGCGACGGACAATAACTTAACGAGCGCAACGAACGGTGATGGCGCCTTTATGTTTCCCACACTGAAGCCCGGCGTCTACACGATGAAAGTCAATGCGATGGGCTTCAAGCAAGCTGGGGTTACCCAGATCCAAACCGACGCAGGTAAGTCCTCAAACATTGACGTCGACATGGAAGTCGGTCGCGTGAAGGAAACGGTCACCGTCGGCGCTGGTGAGTCGTTCCAAACTCAAACAGTCACGTCCGGCGCAATTCAACGATCGCCGGAACACTGTTTGTGCAGGCAGAGAACAAATCTGCCACTGTGAGATCCAGGTGAAGGATATGAAGGTGGTCTCAGCTAACACCAATGACTTTGAGAAACTATGCGGTCTCTTTTTGCAGAGGCTGGGATTTACCAATATCCAGTACGCCTTTTCGGTTTGTTAGGGATTTGCCTATGGAAAAGCGAGCTCACATTAAGACCAAAAGAGGCTCAGCTACCAATGAGTTTCGTAAACGAAAGGGCAGGTCCCTCCGTGCTTTGCAACTAACAGCTAAAGGGCAGCCAGGTAATGCCTTAATCGCTGAAATTATTGACACTCTTCATGAGCGCAGCATGATAGTTTTTGAGGGTGAAATTACTTTTAATGTCGGCAGACCTATCAAAGCGGTGATTCGCTTTAAATCACGTGAAAGCCTGGTATCCAAAATCAAAACCTATATTCCTTCAAAATCCTTACCCCGCATATTTGAATGGCTGGCTAGTTTCCTGGTTCGTATCACGGACAAGTGATTTGTAGATGCGAGTTAGGGCAATATTTGGTAGCGGCAACTCTGAATGTAATTACTTCGAATGTTCTCGGAATATTATGAGTATAACGAGAACGACCTCATGAGTCTCTGATCCACGGCAAGGCCGCTCCAAGCATTTGTTCTCCAGCAGCGCTTCAACAACATCGGTCGAACAACACACAACCTTCTCGTGTATTGATGGCCCTCACTCCAATTACACTGACGCCGATTGTTCCTGCAGGCGATCGAGGAACTGATGCAACAAGAATGCATGATTTGATAATGAGACTGATCTTCGAAAAGGCAGAATGATTACCTCGTAGCTGTCTTGCGCCCTCGAGTGCGGCGTGCGCGTAGAGGATCGACTCTTGCGCGCCAACAGTACAAACTCAACCATTGTTCGAGGCTCAATTCCGTGGGCGTGGCATTTAGTGAAAAATCGAGGTCGTGGGCAAGGCGTTTCCATTGGTTGTAGGTAAAGACGTGCCTGAATGCCAATCTGAGATTCGACTTCCAACTTCCAAATCCGTACCGGACAAAGTCGCGGTAGCGACGTTCGGCATGGGCCGGAAATCAGTCCGCCTCAACCGATACAGAATCTGGAATTCAAAAAAAGGCTTGGCCAGGATCGAGAACAAGGTCTCTCGCGGAGACCCCGAAAATTTCTGTGCGGCCTCTTTTGCAGTATCAGATATCCTTCGCTTACGTTAGAGCCCTCACACAAGATCTTGCGTACGATTTGCGCTGTAATATTGTACGGAATGTTCGCAAATATTTTGTATTCCGAGGCTCGTGTTTGTCGCGCAACCGTTAAGGAAGCCGCATCATTGCCGGATCGGGCACGGAAGGAATAGGCGAGAAAATCCTATTCGACTATTTCAACGTTATCGAGCGAGCGAAACCGCTCGCGCAAACGGCGAACGAGCTCCGGGTCCTTTTCGATCACGATAACGTATTTTGCAACGCTCGCGAGCGACGCGGTGATTATCCCGTTTCCGGCACCAATCTCGTACACCGTGTCGGATGGTCCAATCGTACTCATTCCCACGAGCCGGCGGACAAGCTTTGAACTCCTCAAAAAGTTTTGCGCCAAAGAAATTTGACTGTGCTGCCGTTTTCCCATGTTTCACCTCCCGGCAAATGTGTGGTGAAACGAAAATGCGCCTGGTGCGGAAAGGACTCTCGAGCTCCACCCTGAACGAGTGGTGGTAATTGCTTCGGCTAGAGGGCGGGCGGGCTATCTCATCAGAGGATGTACAGCAAAAGCCGCGAACCGAAGCGTTATCAGCGCTGGTTCACGGCAACTTAAGCTCAAAATCTAGAATTGAAACTTAGGGGTTTATCGTTCCGCGAAACAGGCAGGTAAGCTCGTGGGACCTTCCCACATTTTGTTCGCGGATTCGAATCAACATGCGCGCGAGCATATTCGGGTCTGCGCAGAATTGTCAACGTGGGGTACTTATGCTGCTAGCATGCGGACATTTTCACCGAGCATTTAGCGGACATTTCCATTGAGCAGTAACATGGGGCAATTTGTCATATTGACATTTCCAGTCAATGGATATAAAAGACGCTTGTTCATGGTGTTGTTCTCCCGAGCCTCGCATCCGTTGGGCCAAACACCTCAGTTGACGAGAGTCTCACTCCCGACGTAGAGAGTCTCACTCCCGCCAGCATTACATCAATCACGGATCAATGGAGTAAATCGTGCGGCTTTACTTCTTCGTGACCTGCCTCAAGCTGTTACTCGGCGTCTCTAGCTTCGTCAGTTCACGCAAACTCCGGACTCCGCATCCAGTCCTTCGGCTGTATCAGACTCCTCTATCTTGAGGAGACGTAAGAGTGTGCCATTAGGCGTGATTCGTTTATTTGAGTCGCGACGGCTGAATTGTTTACAAGGAACAAAGGAGTTTCTTTCATGATTCGCATCTCTTACTTGAAGCCCCTCTTCAAGGTATTTTGGTTTCGTTACGTCGGCTGGGGGTCTCTCTTCTTAGCCGCACTTTCGATCATAGGCTTAGCATGGTGGCAGTTGAACATTGCGGGACACGAACAAGGGAGTTCAATCAAGCGCCCTTCCTCATTGTTAACTCCTGCCGCTGCTCGCTCTGCGAATGAACCTACAACATACGACCTCTCGCTCATTAACGCTGACCCCGCCTACTACCAGCGCGTTGATCCTTTGCGTCTCTACCAGATGGCGCCGATTCCCATTGGGCAAAAGCGGCATGAAGAACTTCGAATTCTAGGAGAAGGCTACAGGCTGGCCCTGCCACAGAGTTGGCTGGAACAGCCGCTGGTAGTTCTTGCGAAGCCCGGCCGTCCGGTGACGTTCGTAGCGTTGGATTCAGGGAAGTTCGCCAATGATGACATTTCAATCACGATCAAAGCGGATGGTAGCGGGTTAGCCTCAACCTCCTTCTTTGTGACTAACGAAGGTCGCTACCGAGTGCTGGCCGGCTCGCCCGAGAACGCCGGCCCAGCCACGTTTTATGTGCACTGCATAAGCCAGACCATGCGCGATGAACTGCGCAGCGGACGCTATGCGGAGCGGTATCTGGCCGAAGTAACAGCAAACAGGAAACGTCAGGCGGCAGCAGCGGCTGAGCTGGTCCAGCGAATTCGGCAGCGAAGGGCCATCAAGTAAACAGTTCGCCTTCAGCTATTGATGGGATCGGAGGAGACAGCGATGAAACGCGCACAGAGAATTTTGACAGCAACGTTAGTCCTGACAATAGCGGCACTTTGTTCGAGCTCAGTGCTGGCCGACGGCAATGGTGATACGTCGGGTGATCATACTAATCCCGATTCTGCTACGTGTATTAACTCCTCTAATCAGCAATGTGGGTGCTGCAAGTGCTCAAATGGTGGTGCGAATAAGGATTGCTTAGATGATGAAGGTACTCAGACGTGCAAAGACAACTCTCCGACCGGCGTTATCGAGAGCGCGGCAGAGTCTTTCGCCATCATTGATGACGACGGACCGGCAGCCTCTCCGGTTGGCGCAGCGTGTCCGTCCTGCGCTATGACAGGCGCCGATATTCCCGAAGACAGTCAGCTTCTTCGCTTGCGACTGACTCGAATCTGGCGCTCGAGCGTGGATTATATGGGCAGCTTCGGAGTAATGATGTACAGCAGTTACGATTATTGGGTCGCGAGCAGCGTAGTAGGTGGAACCACGATTCTTCAGCTCTTCGATCCCAATACCAGTATACGAGCAGATTTTCTCGACACCGGAGGCGGCACCTTTATCTCTTTTGACTCTGACGACCACGTCACCCGGGTGGTCGAATCGACAGCAACTCACGTTATTTTCCGTAAGCTGGATGGACGACTCTTGCGCTTTGATTGGACCGACTATTTCCAAAACGGCGTCTCAAGGCGCGCTCGACTCCGCTACATCGAGGATCGCAACGGCAACCGGATCAATTTCAATTATCTTACGCCGGTCAGCAACACTACGCCGGATGCTCTGATGTGGACGGATGCGTCAGATCCATATGGTCGTACTTTTAAGTTCAGCTATCGCGCCTGGCGTGGCGAAAACGTTCTAAGCCAGGTGACTTTACCCGACGGGCGAGAGATCACTTACAGCTATGATGAGGCCATTAATCACTTCTTCACTAACAAAGTCGACTATGGAAACGGCATTGAATCGACTTTAACCTACGACTACGACACAAAGCTTAGCCAACGCAACGAAGCTCTGCTACCTCCGGAGCATTACCGGCAGAGCATTCAACTGAGCCAGTTGGTATTTGGCCGGACCCGTTGGATAAAGCGTGCCGACGGAACCCTGCTCTACTCCCGCAAGAGCAGTGGAGATGGAGGAGTTTTTACCAGCACGATCTATCATCGTGGTGAGACGACAGAGGTCAAAACCAGTCCGGTGAAGGTGTTGCTGTCACACCGGCAGCAGCGAGTGGATGGCAGTTGGGAAGACTTGACCACCTACGAAGCTGACGATCGCCGGCCGGTCAAGCGCCAGTCGCAACCTGACGGACGCAACTGGAGCGCGGTGCGCGACTCGTCTAACGATCGAATCATGCTCAAGACGTATCCGGACGGATCGACCGAGAGTTTTACCTATAACGAATTTGCTCAACCGACGAGCCATACACATCGCAGCGGAGCGATCGCATTATGGGAATATGACGCGAAAGGAAATTTGTTGAGCCATACCGAGGCGGCGGGAGCGGTCGGCGTGGAAGCGACCGAAACCTGGAGTTATAACGAGCGCGGGCAAGTGGTAAGGCACAAGGATTTCAACGGTAATGAAACCGCCTATGAATATGGGCCTAATGGCGATCTGAAATCGCTAACGCTGCCGCAAAGTACCGGCCAATCCGCGGGAACAATAACTTACGCATACGATGCTACCGGCCGCTTGGCTGGCATCACAGATCCGGCGGGACGGTTGATGACCTACGGCTATGATGCAGCCGGCAGATTGATTTTGACGACCTATGGGGACGGGTCAACCGAGCAAATGAACTACGGCTCGGGCGAGTTTTCGGCGCGCCTGCTGTCGCAGAAAGACCGCAACGGTAACCAGACCCACTACAGCTTTGACGCAACCGGGCGAGTTCTTACTACAGAAGTGCGAGATGCCGCTACCGGTGAGATCCTCAGGAGCACGACTAATACGTGGGATGGGCCAACCGGAAGGTTGATGGCCGTCGACCGTGATGGCGATACCATCGAGTACACCTATGACTACAAGGGGCGCGTGTTAACCACCACTGTCCACCCGAAGGTGAATCAGGTGCTGACAATAACAAACGTCTACGATCAGTATCACCTGCTCTCGACCACAGATGCCTACGGTCGTAAAACCAGCTACACATACGATGCACTCGACCGTGTCCTGACCACCACGGTTGAGCTCACGCCGGCAGGTGCGACCATTACGACCAGGAATGAATATGATGCGCAGGGCAGACAAACAGCCTACATCGACGGTAACGGTATCCGCTACGAGTACGACTACGATGACAGAGATCGGAAGACGCGCGAGCAAAGTGCGATTGGCACGCCGGTACAAGCAGTTCAGAATTACAGCTACGATGGCAACAACAATCAATTGCGTATGAGTGACAAGAATGGAAGGACTTGGACCAAGACTTACACCTCCCGCAATGCCTTGCGTACCGATGCCAACCCGCTGAATCAGAAAACTACCACCAGCTATTACGCCGATGGTCTGCGCGAGAGCGAGACAAACCCCAACGGACACACGACCACTTTTATTTATGACGCGTGCTGCGGCAGGTTGATCGAGATTATCGATGCTGATCAAAATACGACCAGGTACGAGTACGACTCGAACGGCAATCGCACCAAAGTCACCGACCAGAGTGGCAGGGTCACTGCATATGTGTATGACGGGCTGAACCGCCGAACCAAAATGATCCTCGATCCTGCAGGGCTTAACTTGCAGACGATAACCGAGTATGACCCAACGCCTGGCATGATCGGCCGTAAACAAACAACCACGAGTCCCGCCGGGCAGATTGTTACAACCGATTTCGATAGTCTCGCGCGGGTGGCGAGAGTGAGCGGCGAGACACCGAAGATCAACTACACGTACGATCTAATCGAGGACGGGTTCTTGAAGCACACTACCACAGACGGCAACGGCAACAGCCGGGCCAGGCTGGCGGATGGAGCCGGCCGTACGGTAAAGAAAATCGACGGGCTGGGTCACGCGACAGTCTTGACCTACGACAACAACAACAACCTACTGACAGTTCTGGATCGTGACGGGAGGAAGAACCGATATATTTATGATGAACGCAACCGGCGCATTCGTGTAATCGAAGACGACGGTGGGATCGGTTCCACCACCCAGTTTCAATACGATGCTGTCGGCAATCTCCTGCAAAGCACCGACCCCACTGGCAAGGTCACCGGATACGCCTACGACAATGCCAACCGGTGTCTGGTCGCAACCTATGCCGTTGGGACTAAGGAAGTACGGAGTTGGAGTTACCAGTATTTTCCGCTGGGCCAGCTTAAACAACTCATCAAGCCGAACCAGGTGAGCATCAACTACGATTATGACAATCTGGAGCGCCTCTCGTCTCGCAAGTACCAACGCGGCCGCGTCAAGCTCGGAACCGACACCTTCACTTATCACGCTAACGGCCTCCTGAAGAAAGCAGTGGGCGGGCTCTACAACACAACAGTTGATCGTTCAAACCTCGCGGATGATTACGATGGAGCAAACCGGCTCGTGGAAGAGCGAGAGAAGTTCGGAAGTGGTCCGAAGACGATAACGTACAGTTACGATCCAGATAGCCTTATTAACCAAATCACCTATCCGGGTGGGAATAGGATGCAGCAGACATATACCGATCGCCGAGAGCTCTTTGAAGTCAAGCTCGACGATCAGGTGCAGGCGTCACATACTTACGACGCTTCCGGCCGGCGAACGAGCCGGACGTATGCCAACAGCCGGGCCACGCAGTGGAAATATGACGCTGAAGACCGGAACACCCGGTTGGACCACGTGAATGTGCAGGCGTGGGATTATCGGTACACCGGCGAAGGCGACGCGCTGGTACAGGACGATCTGACGACTCTCGCACGCGGCGAAGCCTACGCCTATGACGGCATGCATCGCCTGATTGATAACAAGCGTGGCCGGGTCGCCGGCAACACCGTGCCCGCCCCGACGTTTTTGCAAGCCTGGAGGCTGGACCAGGTCGGCAATTGGACAGTTTGGAACGACAACGGCGCCAACGAGACACGCACTCACAACAATCATCATGCCTTGACAAGCCGGAGCACTGTTCCACTTCCGCAAGTCTATGACGCCAACCTCAACCAAACGGATGACGGCAGCTCTACATTCACCCTTGTTTACGACGCAAATGATCGATTGCAGGAGGTAAGAGATCGGACGACGGGAGCGGTGCTCGTGCGTTATCGCTATGACGCCTTTGGCAGGCGCGTCGAGAAGTCGCTTTCAACAGTACCGAGCAAGACAGGGGTGACGCGTTACTACTATAGCGACGATCGAATCATTGAAGAGCGCAACGGTCGCGACGCCGTGCAAGCGACTTATACCTACGGCACATATATAGATGAGCCGTTGACAATGGATCGGGATGGCAAGCGCTTGTACTATCACAGCAATAAGCAGTTCAGCACATACGCTTTGACTGATTCTGCCGGTCAAGTCGTAGAGCGTTACAGCTACACACCTTACGGACAGACAACAACCTTCAATTCTTCCTATCAGGATGCAGGATTCACGTCGCGCGTGGGTAACCCGTTCACTTTCACAGGCCGTGAGCTGGATGGGGAAACCGGCCTGATGCACTATCGAGCACGCACCTACAATTCAATTCAAGGGCGGTTTAGTCAGCGTGATCCGATGGAGTATGTAAATGAGATGAATTTGTATGAGTACGCAGCAAATAATCCTATAAACTCCACCGATCCTAGCGGACTGATTACTTGCGACTGCAGTTGTCCGCACAAACTTTGCTCGCGATACATCACTGAATCCTGGAACTGCACATGTACTTGGCGTAGCGGTGTGCCGGTACCTGGGCGCTATATAGTAAGAGTAATATCCTTTATTGTTTGGTTTGGAACGTGTACCTGCACTGTGACATCAGAGGCAACAATCACAGAGTCATGTCATAAGAGCGGCTGGGATCGCTGGTGGGCGCAAGATAGCTGCAAAGAGGAAATTGTTCACTGCCCTCGATCGACTAGAATGGACACAAGGTTTGAGACCAAGGTTGCAATTTGGTCACCGCCACCGACTCTCTTTTTTGAAGAAATTGATTCTTCTAATTCTTGTGGTTGTCCGTAGGCCTACTTGCAATAGAACTCATCCGAGTGGGTGCAGGTTTGTTGGCAGTCGGCGAGAGCAGTCAGTCCATCAAAACGCTGACCGCTCTCGCAGCAAAGATTCTAGCACTTATGTGCATCAACTGCAGCACCGGTCTTGTTCGTAAGCGATCTAGTTTGAACTTTAACCGACGTATCCTCCTGGTGGATTTCGAAGCTGACGAGCCATCCGCGTCGCAGCGCGTGGCGAAACGTTTCTTCAGCCTTCGGTGGCCGCAAAAGTCGTGGCAGAATTCGCTCGCCTGAGCAGGAAACCAGTCTTAACTCCTAATCCCGTAATCGAGCCTCTGTCCGAACGTGAAATCGAAATACTTCGCCTTATTGCGCAGGGCGCCAGCAATCGAGAAATCGCCAGTACACTGTTCCTTGCCGAAGGCATAGTAAAGAATCACGTGACGAATATTCTCGGAAAGTTGGAAGCTCGCGACCGGACCCAGGCCGCCCTCAAAGCTAGAGATAGCGGACTCATCTAGATCCAAAATTCTCTAACGAGGGGGATAATATAGTTGACCGACCGCCTTGGGCAGCTTACCGATTCACATTACGTCTGAAGTATTACACCCAACATGTGCCGAATAATACTTTGTTGCGCTTCATCATTAAATCAGACCAAGGAGATTCTTATTCACACTTAATCAGGACTTTTACTTTATAGGTGGCCCAGCCGACGCACGCCAAATTGGATTCTTCTAAATGATTTGATAGCTTTCCCGTACGAAATCGAACTTGACGTTCAAGCACTTATCACGAAAGCCGTCATTGAAGGATTCGATGAACGGATTATCCGTTGGTTTCCCGGCTCGTAAGAAGTCTAGCGTCACCTGGTTGTCATAGGCCCACTTGTCCAACGCTTCGAGATAAACTCGCTTCCGTTGTCGACCTGGATCCGTTTTGGTACACCCGAATTACCCCGCCAACGACAGCGACAACCTTGAGATGTAACCAGCAAAGGTTGATGAGAGGCAAGCTAAATACCGGTCGAGGTGAATGAGTTGTTTTTAGATGCGTTGCTTAGTAATCAGTATGTGAGATTTTATAGCTTATTCACCTGTCCAGTTTTTGGGGAGTGGCTCAGTATGCGTCGTGCTTTAAGAGTAAAAGCGCTTTGGGTGATGCTATTAGGATAATCCTCGCTTGAGCCCGGACTCAGATGCAATCCTTGTATATCTTTTTGGACAAGAAAATGGCGACTAACCTCATTCCTTTTTTGATTGCCGAACTGAACTTAATCGGACACAGCCGAAAGTCAGGATTATCCGGTGTCAAGGCGACCGATACGGCAGATATCGTGCAGGTCGCGATTGAAGCGGAAGATGTGGAGAGCGAATATCAGAAGGATGAGCAAAAAAGCGCTTCGCTCGAATGTGGCGGATCTGCGACTGTTTCATGACGGGCAACTAGTCGGATATTCGACTTCAGATGAGAAACTACAAAGCACTTTCAGAACATACAACAATTTTGATGAAGAACTGGCGGTTTGGCGCACGGCAAGAAAAGCTATCGAGAGAGTGTGTACGTACACATGCAGTTTCCCCGGATTGTTAGCTTCCAACGCCAATCCTGGAACCGGGAAACTGAATAAACCTAAAGAAACTTGCAGAGAACTGGTCCGAGTCTTATTCCACTCCTGAATTCTTGATTGACAAACGAGATCATCGCCCTGGTTTTTGCACACAGCTGCTCAGCAGTGGCCGCGTGAACCTTCGCAATCACTTTGCCCGGAGGCTGATTTTAATTGACTGCCAGTGCCCCGCAGGTTCAGGCCGGGTAGCGTAAGGCGGAAGGATGATTGAGTACCGGCTTAATCTCACGTACTTCCGAGACCCGAGTGCTGTGATTCCAGCGCTCTAGCGTTTCCTGTTGCTAAACAGCGCTGTTGCCTGGTGGCGGTATCGCAAGTGCGGCAGCGATGGGAACCAGTATGGCAAAGCGAGTTAAGCGAAACATCTATTAATCTTTACCCTGCCTGCGTTAACACCTGTCAGAGTCGGATTTTCAACTCCTTCAGCTCAGCTAAAGCAGAACCAAGCACTGCTATCACTTTACCCGGCTCGAGATCTAAGAAAGTTGCTAATCCCGCTGCGAGATAGAAAAAGTCTTTCTTCACTCGGTACTTTTCGATCAACCAGGCAGATGGTAGTGATACCTCGAGAGCTTTTGAAGAATCATAGAGATATGACAACCGGAAGTTTCCGTTCGACAAGCGACTCTCAAGGTAGAAGAAGTCCAGACTTGAGTTGTGAAAGTCCTTCATCATGTCTACAAGTTCTCCGAGCTGAGCTTGTAGAGAGAGGAGATGCATCTGAGTTGTTTCGGATGCTGGTTCAATGTCAGGAAAGAACCTCTTTACCTCAATCGCACTATCAGAAAATGGTTTCAACTCCAGTTTTCCACCAATCGGGAGAATCGGGCTTGATGGATTCGTTCTGAGGAGGTTTTCATACGAAGCCTGAAACTCTCGCTCTGCATCAGCGATCAGGTATTTGTTATAGCGTTCCAGCTTTTGTTCCGGACTGGCCGAATAATGAAAAAACCTGATGTTGACCGCCCGCACCATCTCATCTGTGATATCCAGCGGAATAATCCGGCAATGCAGCCTTCGTGAATCGAAGCGATAACCGGGCCTGAACCGATACATCCGGTCAACAAAAAGTGGTCCGGTTATTTTGTTCTGGTAAATGGCGACCAGGGGAAAGACATAGCCCCAGATACGGGACGGCTGGTCCATCAAATACTCTTTGTAAACCAGAAAGGTCGGTTCGAGAATTTCATCAGAATCAACGCATAATAGCCATTCCGGACGATAAGCATGTGCTGCTTCATAAAGCAGAAAACGATTTTCAGCATCGTTCCATTCGGAAAGATTTTTCGGCGGCTTCGTGAGTATCTCTATTACCTTAGGCTCCTGCCGCAGTATGTGAGGAGTCTCATCCGTACTACCGTCATCCAAAGCGATTATGCCATCTACAGCGGGGCCTAAGGCTTCCAGGCATTGCGGGAGTAGATCCTCGCGATTGTACACAGGTAAGAGTGCCAGCAGAGGATATTTCCTTAAAGAACGTGAGCGTCTCCAGCGCTTGATGGTGGTTTTACCGACGACTGAAGAATTCAAGAGCTGTTACCTCCTCGTTGCGCACTCACGCAAAACCACAAGATATCACCACTGGAAATACCTTAATAATCTTCTGGTTCAGAGTCGACTTACAACAGGGGATGTGATCATTTTGGTGCTGCTTCAAACTCATCAGTTCTTCGGACAACTCACACTCCGGACAAACTGGACAGGTGTTTACTCGCGTGATAAATTTACCACCACAAACCCGAACACCTCCTGAAAGTGTTTACTTACCGGAGGTCCCCTTACTTTCTTTATATAAAAGAAAGGTATTGCTATGGAGAGATACAAACGGCCTATTGTACGCCCTTCATTGCCCCTGGTTGGTGGCAGACCGTTTGCTGGCTCCTATTCTTTGCAAACAGCGAAAGCTATTGAAAAACGCAAATTATGGTTGTGGGTTGACCCAACGCGGCGATGTAATCTGGCGTGCGAGCTTTGCTACACGAAACTGAGTCACGCCAAGGAGGATTTATCACCCGAGGACTTCGAGTTCATTCTTGATAATGTTGAGAGTGATCCCTCCCTTGAAGTCAAACTCGTGCATCTTAACTGGCGCGGTGAACCTTTACTAAATCCGCGTTTCACGGAACTCCTTGACGTGCTGAGCCGGCGCGAGACACCGTTGCCGGCGCACTGGCATACGAACGGGACCATCCTTCACACCAACCTGGCTGAAGCTATCGTGGCCCATTCCGGTCCGCAAATGATCTACATCTCTATCGATGGTGGCAACGAGCTGGTGCACGATGCCAATCGAGGACGCGGAACATTTCGTAGTGCCATCGCGGGGGCTAAGACATTGTTGAAAGCCAGAGAAAAGAATCCGCGTCAGGACGGCAATCCCCGCATCGGTATTTATCAGCTTGAGATGGGAGAACCCATAGAGCGATACGATCCGGAGTTCCTGGAGTTGACTTCTGCGGTTGATGAATGGGTACGCATTGATCCGGTGGTTGCAAACGGCTCCGATACCCCGGTCGAACTTAAATTGTTCACAGATGGCAGCCGAAATATTACAAACAGACGCGACAGCGAAGCCGATCCGCTGGATTGGGGCGCGTGTTTCTGGGCGGGGAATGCGTTCTGCGTGGCGCCAAACGGGGATGTGTCTGTTTGCCTGCTTAGTCATTCCGCCTCAGGTATCGTCGGCAACTTGCTTAAGGAATCAGCAGGAGTGGTAGTTGAAAGAGCACAGGCTTTTCGCCGCCGTCTTGACGAAGAGAAACGGCGCGGAGTTCAACACTGCACGGGTTGCCAAAAATCCTGTGGCGAAGCTTTCTGAATTCGCTTTCGGATCGAAGAGTTATCTGTATCCAATCTTGCCGGGCCTGGTTGTAAATAAGTGACTACTACCCTCGACCAACTACAAGAAACGCAGCAGAGATCCCACGATATCGCCGTCCGAGATCTGCAATGGGTCGCCCGGCCCTCACGGCGAATCCCGCTTGCCGTGGCCGCTGCGCACGGATCCATTCTAATTGATGCCGATGGCCGAGAAGTTATTGATCTGACTTCCGGGTGGAACGTGTGCAACGTCGGCTGGAATCATCCTAAAGTCGTTGAAGCAGTAAAACAGCAGGCAACTCAACTTCCCTTTGCGCCGCCCTGGTGCACCCATGATGGACGGCCCGGAGTAGCAGAGCGGTTGAGCAATTATCTCGGCGGCGGATTTGCCGCATTATGCGGGAGTAACGGCAGTGAATCGGTAGAGGCGGCGTTAAAGGTTGCCAGACGAGCCACCAAGCGCCACGCGGTTGTGGGGTTTACAGAGGCTTACCACGGAGGAACTTTAGGTGCCATGCTGGCTGGTGGCATTCGATCTCTCCATGATGTCGATCTTCCGAAAGATGAATGGCACAGGCACGCGCCTATTCCGGACATGCTAAGAGCCGGTGAGCGAAACTATGGTGACATAGCCAGAGAGATAATTCTCCAGGAGCCTCATCCTGCAGCAGTTTTGTTAGAGCCGATCTTCACCAATCCCGGTGTGCTCGCCGGGGACGATCATTTCTACAAATCAATCGCAGAAGCAGCCAGTGCCTGTGGGGCGTTGATTATTATTGATGAAATCGGCACCGGTTTCGGTCGTACTGGTTCAATGTTTGGTTTTCAGCAGTTACCCATCCAGCCGGATATTGTGGTGGTGGCAAAAGCCATTTCTTCAGGCGCTGTTCCAATGGCCGGAGCTTTGATGCGTTCCGAGTTAGTCAAATTCGTGGCTGGCCAGGGGTTTTCATCCACCTTTGGATGGACGCCGCTTGCCTGCGCAGCCGCCAACGCCACGTTAGACGTGATCGAAGAAGAAGGACTTGCCGCACGCGCAGGGGAATTAGGGGAAATGGCTTCCAGGCGCCTGAGTATTCTGAGGGACGACGTGGGCCATGTCGCAGATATTCGGCAGCATGGTTTGGAAATAGGCGTTGAATTGGTAAAGCCGGATGGCACGCCTGTCTCTTTAAATACCATTCTTAAACTCTCTCGAACCTTGCTCGGACGCGGAGTCTTTGCAGAGCCTTCCTCTTATACTTCAACGCTTCTGATCATGCCGCCGCTTTCTATACCGGAGGCGCAGTTTCTCCATGCTCTCGATATTGTGGTTGAAACAATCGCCGGCATGGACGTTATTGAATAAGCGTTCTACCTCACCAGAAATTCTCACGTACAAAGATCTATCTTACGGTGGCCGGTGTACGCGTACCCCCAAAAACTTAAGACCCAGAGGAGCATCCATCATGCCGACTAGACGCAATCTCATATTGTCGATCATTGGGTTACTCGCTTTTTCATTGAGTGCCTTCGGACAAGCCATTACCGGCGCGATTCAAGGAACGGTGAGCGACGAAAAAGGTGGAGCGATTGTAGGCGCGCACGTCGTTTTAATCAGCCCGAAAACCGGAGGAACGCGCACCGCCACTACCGATGCGCAGGGTCGCTATACTTTCCCCATCGTCGAACCAGGCGTTTACGGTATTGAAGTGACGCAACAGGGTTTCGCAATGACAAAAGTCAATGGCATCGAATTGCCTGTCAATAAAGTCGGCGTCGTTGACGTGACGCTGAAGGTCACCGAAGTGCAGGCGGCGGTCTTGGTTAATGACAACATAGCGATTTTAGATACGCAAAATGCCACGCTGTCAGGCGTAGTGGATACGCGCAGGTTGACGACCCTGCCCTTGAACGGCCGCAACTTTAGTCAGTTGGTTAATCTACAGCCGGGCGTTGCTGTCGTCAGCGCGCAGGGTCTTCTTGGCGGTGGTTCCGATCCTTCCGCCATTCAAGGTTCGGGCCAGTTCGTTAACGGCGCGCGGGGATCGGTCAACAACTACCTGCTCGACGGCGGTGACGCCAACGACCCGGTGGTGCCGAGCGGATCGGGCGGAGCGGCCACAGCGAGTTTTACCGGCGCTGCCCCAGGCATCAACTCGGTCAGCGTTGATGCGGTGCAAGAGTTTCAAGTCATCACGTCCAACGCATCAGCGGAGTTCGGTCGTTCCAGCGGCGCAGTCATCAACGTCATCACCAAATCGGGTACTAACGACTTTCATGGTTCGGCCTTCGAATTTTTCCGCAACCGGTCACTGAATGCCCGCAACTACTTCGAAACTGTCAAGCCACAGTTCAACCAGCATAACTTCGGCGGCTCAATCGGTGGTCCAATCCTAAAAGACCGCACGTTTTTCTTCGGCAGCTATGAAGGCTTTCGTCAACGGCAAGCCGTTTCCGTAACGAACGTCGTGCCCTCGCCCAATACCATCGAAGCTGTGCGAAGACAAAACGCGCTGCTGGGCGCGATTTTCGCCAACTACTATACGGGGCCGGCCGCGGCGCGCCCCGGCACGTTCACAGACCTGAGTCCTGAAGCCATCATCGCCCGAGGCACCCCCGTCGTCGGCACTGCCGTTCTCCCGCGCGGCAATGGCACGGATCAGAATGCTTTTCTCATCAAGATTGATCAGGAACTTGCCCGGTCAGGGCGTTTTTTCGGGCGTTACCAGTTCTTTCAGGGCGAGGGGCAACCTGGCACGGTTGCCGGCACCGGCGTTCCCGGCTCAAACGTTGGCTACAAGAATCGCTCGCAGAATATCGTCCTTAATTACACTCAACCGTTCGGTGCGACGCAATTGAACGAAGCGCGGTTCACCTTCCAACGCAATTCGCCACGCACGTCGTTTGAAGCAACGCCGGAAGCCCTGCTCGAGACAGGACGCCTGCGCACGACGGGACCGTTCGCAGGTCAGCCTTTCGACGATCCCGAAACGCTCAATGGCATCCCGACGATCTCGACCGTTGGCTTTGGCATTTTCCCGGTGGGCTATAGCACGACCGCGCCGAACCGGCGTGCGGTGAATACTTTTCAAGTCTCAGACACTTATACCTGGGTTAAAAACGCGCATACTTTTAAAGGCGGAGTTGAGATTCGCCGCATTCAGGAAAATAGTGTTTTCAGTTTTCGTCTGCGCCCGGAAGTGACTTTCGCCAGCGCTGGCGCGAATACAATTCTGCAGCCCGGTTCGCCGGCGCAGTCTTTTGATCAGAATCTCTTCCTGGTTCCCAGTACTTCCGAGCGCGGTTATCGCCTGAGCGAGTACGGGGTCTTCTTTCAGGACAACTGGCGAGCCACACCTCGCCTGACGTTAGACTTAGGTTTGCGCTGGGAATACTTCGGCCGCCCGTTCGAGGTCAATGGATTTTTGAGCAACGGATTTCTGAAGACTGACGCGGGCGTTCAAACTGAAACAGATATTCTCGTAGGTGGAGCGGTGGGCCTGCGTGACTTACGTTTACTAACCATCGGGCCGGATCGTCCGCAAGCTTTCTACCACGCTGATCGAAATAACTTCGCGCCGCGCGTCGGCCTCGCCTACCGGCCCAGTTTGTTCGGCATCGATAATACCGTCCTGCGGCTAAGCTACGGCATTTTTTATGACCGCATTTTCAACAACGTCTTCGGTAACGCGCGCAACAGCGCTCCCTTCGTTCTGCCGGTCACGTTATCGGGCGCTCCGTTCGGTTCTTTGCCTGCGTCAGATCCCTTCACAACGGCGCTGCCCATCGGCCCCGTAACCGTCAACCCGAACATGGTCTCGCCTTACACCCAGCGTTGGACCATGACCGTGCAGCGCGAGCTAAGCAAAGACATGGTCTTTGAAATCGGCTACGTCGGGGCGCGTGGGCTTAAGCTAATGCGCACGTTGCGACCGAACCTTGGAGGCTTCCCCACCGAGTTTCGTCCGGCCAATGTTGGTGTTGATCCAGGCACGCGGACCGTTGACGATTTCCGGCCGATCAATTTCGGCGTCATTTCAACGCGTGATTCTTCAGGCCATTCAAGTTATCACTCGCTTCAGACCAGTCTGCAGCGCCGCTTCAGCAGGGGCATGTACTTTCAAGCGAGTTATACGTGGGCGCATTCGATCGACATCGCCTCGGGTGAAATCGTCAACGACATCGTGGTGACGACGCTCTCCAATAGATTTCCCGTTCGCACGGCGGACGGGCGCGTGGCGCAGCCGACGCTGGCTTTAGTTAACCAGGTGCGTCAGGCTCAGGGCCTGCCAATCTTCACTGGTCCAAACGCGACGGCGCAAGCGGCCGAATATTTCGTACAAAATTTTCTTGGGCCGGACCAATTCACTGCTGATGTTGGTAATTCGTTGTTCGACATCCGGCACATTTTCGTTGCCAACCTGGGTTACGAACTACCGTTCGGCAAGGGAAACCGGTTCGGTGCAAATTGGGGCGGCGTCGCCCAAATGTTACTGGGCGGGTGGCAGGTTAACGGCATCCTGCGCTTGCAGACCGGTCCACCTCTCACCTTAACCACTGGCGCGGACGTTAATGGCGATGGCAACGCGCCGGATAGAGTAGCCATCAGGGCCGGCGACCTGAGTAGTGTAGTAGGACTCAACGTAGCAGCAAATGGCGCGGTAAATTATTTCCTTCCGAGTACGCCGGCTACTGGTATTCGCACCTTCTCAAACGGGACGGCGATCGGTTTCTCGACCACGCCGGACAATGTGTTTAGCTACACGACGCGCGGCATCTTGCATGGGCCGGGCCTTTCCAACGTGGACTTTTCGATGATCAAGAATTTCGCGTTGAGTGAACAGCGCCAGATCCAGTTTCGCGCGGAAATCTTCAACTTGTTCAATCATACGAATTTTGGCGTGCCGGTGACGGACATCGCCTCGCCGGTATTTGGCGTCATCACCAGCACCAGCACCAGCTCGAGGCAAGTTCAATTCGGGTTGCGCTTTCAGTTTTAGCCGGGCGTTGGTCCCGCCAGACGGCGGTGGTTGTTAAAACCGTTGTCCGTCGTGAGCACTTTGACGCGACCGTTCTCCACGAGCGCTACCTTGTCGGCATACGCGATCGTGGAAGGACGATGCGTGGTGATCAGGACGGGACACTTATGCTTCATCGACAAGATAACATTCATGGCGAGGGACTGCGCAGCAGCATCGAGAGATGCCGTAGGCTCGTCCAGGAGTAGTAAAGCCGGGGCCGGAGTGAGCAACGTGCGAATGAGTCCTACCCGCTGTCGCTGCCCACCGGAGAAGCTCTTTTGGATCTGCTGGGTTGAGTCATAACCTCCGGGCCTGCTCATGATTGTTCGATGAAGACCTAGTTGCTCGGCCAGTTCCACCAGGCGTGGCTCGTGATCAGTCTGCGCGGGGTAGGTGAGGTTCCGGCGCAAGTTACCTGTGAAGAAGAACTGGAACTGGGTGCCGTAAGCCACGCGACTGCGCCACAGCTCTATGTCAAGCTCATTCAGGTTAATGGTGTCGTTAATGATGACAGCCCCGGCTTGAGGCTGAAGCAGTCCCACCATGATGTCCAGTGCCGTGCTTTTTCCGCTCCCGCTCGGTCCGGTGAGTGCCGTTAACTCTCCGGCTTCTATTCGCAAGGAGAAGTTTTTCAGCACCCAATCGCGGTTAGGATACTGGAAACTGACATCGCGCCATTCGATAGACTTCACAACTTCCGGAGGCGGCGCCGTTCCGGTCCAGTCGTCAGACGGCACTGACAAGATCTCCTGAGCACGCTTTCCTGCAATCGAAGCTGTCTGATACTTCCTTGCAATATCGACGAACTGCTGAGCCGCGAAGGAGACGCGCGCTGCGTAACCTAGCGCCATCAGAAGCTCACCAAGCGAGATCGCATGACGATACAACAGATAGCCGCCCACCGCGTAAAGACTGGCCACATTTAGTGCCTGCAACACACCTGATGTAGAACTGATAAGGAAGGTGACCAAAGCCTCTTGACGCTGGGCCGGCAGCACTTCCATCTCGGAGAGGTAGCGAAATTGATCTGACTCCCAGCGTGAACTTCCCGTAAAGCGAGTAAACGGCAGGATGTGCAAGCGCTCCCTAAGGTACTCGTTGACATGTTCCAGTGCCGACAGGTGCCGCGTCGAAATTCGGCGCAGCATGGGTAAGAGCAGCGCCGCGTTCACTGCATAAGCGCACCCCACTGAGGCGACGACGACCAATAACATCCAATGACCCGAGGTGAGAAAGGCGAGCGCAAGAGTGATAATGAGGGCGTACTTTATGGCGTCAGCGATCAGAATTCTTCCATCCGCGAATTGGCGCACATCTTCAGTGAGCCGCGTCACGAGCTGGCCGCTTTTCGCGCCAAAGAAGTAGGTAAACGGCAGGCCAATGGTATGACTAAGCAGTCTGGCGCGAAGATCAATACCTACATGTTCCGCCCAGAGATCAATATCCGCTTCGCGCACCGTATATAGAAGGGCCTCGGCTATCGGCAAACAAACAAGCAAAGCCGCCCAGGTCCCGAAGCCACGCAGATCCCCGGCAACAAGGCGATCAACGAGCATACCAACCGCGAGCGGGTAAGCCAGGAGCGTAAGCACATGGGCCACTATCAGAAACAGTAGCCGTGGTCTGGGCCAATTACTGACAGTCACCCTTCGAGTTACCTCCACCCGTCAGCGAATAAAGCTGCGTAACTTTGACCTTGTTCCATTAACACACGATGAGTACCTTGCTCTCGTACGCGGCCCTCCTCCAGCAGGATGATCTGGCCCATCCTGGTCAGACTGTCCAGCCGGTGAGTAATAACGAGCACTGTACAATGGCCGAGAAGCTTTTCCTGGCCTTCATACAGGCGCGCCTCGGACTCCAGATCCAGCGACGCCGTCGCTTCATCAAGAATTACAATCTTTGGATTGCGCAAATAGGCTCGCGCCGCCGAGAGTCTTTGCCGTTGGCCGCCCGAAAGGCGTACCCCGCCCTCGCCTATGATGGTGTCCAGCCCTTGTGGAAAACTATGTACCAGCTCATCGAGATCCGCCGCTGCAAGAGCTTCCCAAAGTCTTTCTTCCGGCAGCGCAGCCAAGCCATACTCGAGATTCTGCCTGATAGTTCCATTGACCAGGTAGATGTCCTGAGACACATAGGCGACGGATTTTCGTAGCGCATTCATACTCCAACGGCTTAGTGGTACATCATCAATCAAAATCGACCCGGCGTCAGGCTTCTCAATCCCGACGAGCAAGTTCGCGAGGGTAGACTTCCCGACGCCGCTCACACCGACGATACCAACCTTCTCTCCGGGCTTGACGGTAAAGGAAACATTCTCCAGCACCGGATGCCCGGGTATGAAGGAGAACGCGACGTTCTGAAACGAAACCTTCCCCTCCACATTTCGTCCGTCCGCCGGCGTCGCGGTTGAAGCCGGTCCACGCTCATAGACGTCTTCAGGCAGATGGCGTAACTCCTCGATGCGCCGGATGTGAGCGCTGTGCCCGTCCCTGTGAAACGTCATGCGCGAAAAGTGCCACATGAACTGGCGAAACTGCGGAAAGAGACCTACCACCGCGAGTAGACTGCCGATTGAAGCGTTTCCTGAATAGACGCGCCAGCCGAGATATAGATAAGCCAACGCCTCAGGAAAGAGAGTGATCACGCCATTGAGGAATAAGGTCTGGCAGATAATCCGGAGATATCTACTGAACTCCGATAAGTAATTGCTTTGAGCTTCGTTGAGCTTACTCAGCTCAAGCGAAGCGGAGTTAGACGCCTTCACCAGCCTAATACCCTCAATCGCCTCGCGCACAACCTGAACAATTACGCTATACGCCTGGAGTTGGCGATCCCAGTTGGCGCTGGTAGCGTCCTGCCGTCGAAAGACCCGGTTTTTAAGAATCAGGTAAGGCAGGTAAAGGGATATGCAGAGCAGAACCAGGACCGGATCAATTCGAGCCAGCACGGCCACACCGACCAAGGTCGAAATAACTCCGAACACCAACTCGCCCCAGAACTGCACCATGCCGGTGCGTATCTGTGTGAGTCCGTGGGTCATGCGTTGGAAGATGCCGTCAACGCCGACGCCATAGATCGATCGCAGGTCTTTGTGTTGGATTTGTTCGAATAGTTCCGCGCGCAGCCGGGCAAGACCTTGAATCACCGCGCGGTCGAGACAATATGCCGCGACAGCTTTCAGCAACAGCACCAGCAGCGTAGTGACGGCGATAAGCGCCACAATGCGCAGAATGGCCGCTTGATCGCCCGAAGGAAGGGAGACATCAATCAGATGCCGAACAAGAAGAGGGGGCGCCACAATGAGTGGCGCCCCCAGCACAACTGCGCAGAACCACATTAAAAGCAACGGCTTGGCCGTTGACAGGATCGAATGGTCGAAACGGACGATCTCAGCCCAGATACGCTTTTGAGAGCTGTCGGCCAAACTTGAAAAACCCCAGTTGCTTGCTTCCTTCAGAGGGCGCGCAATTGATGATTAGACAGCCGCAGCGCCAACGGCCGGAGCAAATCCACAAAAGTGTTTTCGGCTTCAGCCCGCGGCTACTCTGATTCCACCAAAAGAGACGATCGGCTCGAAACGCTTGCTCAACTGGTCAGCCAGATGCATAAGCTGGTAACCGCCCCTGGTGTACTGGAGTCCGAGCGCCCAAACAGTCCCATTGGCGTCAACAGCGATGTCCTTGGCAAAATCGCGTCGCGTGCCGAAGATACATCTTTCACAGTCTGTATCTACCTGACACTCGGCAAAATTACCGCTGCCTAATGGATGCAGTCTCCAAATCGCACCCTGGGAATTAATGGTCCATGCCACTCCGTCCGGAGCAGCGGCTAACTTCACGGCCGCGGAGGGCGCGGGAAGCGCAGTCCATGCGCCGTCTGACTCGATGAGCCATTTGACGACCCGGCCGGCATATCGCTCTTCAGTACTGATGACCCAGACTCGTCCGTCCCCACCCACGCTAATCTCGTCGGCGAACCTTTCGGGTTCTGACCTATGTTCCAAAGTTCCTTCATCGGGGTGAAAGACCAGCACTCCCCCGGCCTCGTCGATAACCCAGATTCTCCCATCAGGCCCACAGGCGATTTTTTTCAACACCATTGGCACGTCTATCCGCTGCCAATCGGTCGCCTGTTTATCGGTCGCCCTAAAAATCCTCGATCCATTGGTCCCATGAGTAAGCAGGTGCAGGATCCCGCCGGGACCGATGCTGATGTCAATGGGGTCAATAGACTCCGGCAGCGGGACCTTATCCATGTCGCCGTTCTGGTCGCATCGCCATACCGTGAGATCTTCATCAATGACATACGCCGAAGAGTTGGTTGTCCTTGTCGTTGACGCTGCCAGTTGGTTTTCTTTACCGGGCTCTGAGACTGTCAAAATGGGTAACATCATGAGTTTATGCTCCTTAAATCTGTACCGGCCGGGTCGTCGTTTCTACCGGAGTGGCTGCCACGGACATTCCGTCAGCCTCATCCGCAAGTGGGTTACCGTCTGTTTTGAGGATCTGCAAAAACGGGCTTTCAAGCACCGGTTTGGGAACTTCTCGAATCCTGTTATTTCGGAGCAGAAGGTATTTGAGATTCTTCATGCCTGCCAAAAACTCCGGCACAACCTCAACTTCATTGTCGTCTAAATTCAACTGCTCAAGGCTCGACATCGCCATGATCTCTTGCGGAATTTGCCTGATTCCATTCCCTTCGATACTCAGGTTAATGAGCGAAGTCATCCTGAACGCCTCGGGCGGGATTCTGCCCAACCTGTTATTGCGCAAAAACATATGCGTCAACTGTGGTGCGTTTTCCAGATGCGGCAGATCGGTCAGCTCGTTGTTCTGGAGAGACAAATATTTTAATCCCCGCATACGTCCGACCACGTCCGGAAGCCTGGTGAACCGATTATTACGCAGGAAAAGCATCTGCACATTAATCAACTGCTCAATTTCCGGAGGAACCGTCGTAAGCTCATTATTCTGAACGTTCAACAGTATCAGGCTCTGAAGCTTTCCAAGAAAGGCAGGCAACGTACGAAATCTATTACCATTCAGATACAGTTCCGTCAGCCGCAGAGTTGCCAGGCTTTCTGGTACCTCCTCCAATTGGTTCTCATGAAGCATCAGCTTCGTGAGGTTTTCAAGGCTGCCGATCTCCTCTGTGATAAGCCTGACCTTGTTCAGTTGAAGACTCAGCAACTTGAGCTGCCTGAGTCCGGAAATATGCGGCGGCACGACCTCGATCATGTTCTTGGTCAGATCAAGCTCTTGCAGTTCCGGTAGTTTGGTCACCGCCTCCGGAATGTGTTCAAGGTGGTTATCACTCAAATCCAAACGGACGAGTGAGTGCAGTTGTTGAATCCATGCTGGAATGTCACGGAACCGGTTCTTGCGCAGAATGAGTGTCTTGATTTGATCGACTTGCTGAAGTTGCGGGGGCAGTTCATCCAACTCGAGTCCGCTCAAGTCTAATTCACGTGATTTTGTCCTCTGAGCAATCGCAATTATGCGATCGATCAAATCCTGCTTCATCCTCGCCTCCGTTCCTTTGGTCTGAAGCGGCTAATTGCAGAAGCTAACGCCTCTCTGCTTTGAAACTCTTGGACGCTGATTTTACAATCTGCACGCCCAGGGTTGGCTGAGGAGGATGCTCCAGGTAGCGTTAACAGTCGCTCACTTCGTCCACTTGTCGCGGCATTTTTGACGGGGTTTTTACCGTGGACGCAAGCGCCGTTCAGGCTTTAGGCTAGTCGCTCTTCTTTTTAACATGCGCCTTAAAAACCGTCAAGAAAAGCTCGGCAGGGTAATTGATTTGATCAGTCGCAGGAAATGTTCAAGGTAAGGCGAACCAGAGTCATAGCTGATAACATTCAATACGCCAGTCTATTTCAACGCATTGCGAGATAATCAATGAAAGTCGTGTTCGTCTGGGTGGTGACTTGCCTGATTTGGAGCACCGTTTGGTTGTTTATCAAGCTTGGTTTGCATGACTTACCACCGGTCAGCTTTGCCGGCATCAGGTTAGTCATCGCCGTGGCCATATTGTTTCCGGTAATTGTAGTACGACGTACCCGATTGCCGCGTAGCGCACGGGACTGGAAACTGATTGCTGTTACAGGGGTGATCCTTTTAGGCTTGAACTACGGACTAGTTTTTTGGGGTGCACGATCCATCTCGTCCGGTCTGACGGCAGTGCTGCAAGCGGCCACTCCTGCGTTTACGCTAATCTTTGCACACTACCTACTTCCCGATGAACGCTTTACGCTCTCAAAACTAGCTGCCATCGCCTTGGGCATTGTTGGCGTGGCTGTTATTTTCTCAGACCAGTTATCGGTCGTCGGGTGGCCGGCGCTCCTGGGTAGCGCGGCGGTGGCGGCAGGCGCGCTCTGCGTCGCTTTTGCTTACGTCGTAGTTAAGGCTTACGGGACTCACTTGCAGCCATCAGTACTGACGGCCGGGCAAATGCTCTGCGGGTTGGTTCCGCTCATGATCTTTGGCCTTCTCAAAGAAGGAAATCCCCTTGCATTCCGCTGGACCACGACCGCGATAATCTCGTTGTTGTATCTTGCGTTAGCGGGGTCGGTCGCCGCCTTTTATTTAAACTACTGGTTGCTTAAACGCATGGATGCGACGAAGGTAATGGCGATGTCACTCGTGGAGCCGTTTCTTGCCGTGTTGTTGGGGGCGATAGTGCTGCGCGAGACGTTGACGATCCAGGCGTTGCTGGGCGGTGCACTTATCCTGGTAAGCATAGGACTGATCTTAAGACGACGAATCAGGAGGACAACGGAGGCAGAGGCCTGAGTTTTGGTCCTTCTTTGACCGTTTATTCTGTGCGCAAGGTACGCAGCGGATCGATTTTAGAGGCGCGCCTGGCCGGTATGTAGCTAGCGAGAAGCGCCAGGAATATCAGAATCAGTGGCGCAGAAATAAAAGAAAAGAGGTCATTCGGGCTGATACCGAAAAGTATAGTTCGCAACAGGTGCGTAAGCCCCAGCGCAGCCAATAGACCAAGTGTGACGCCTATCAGGATGAGCAACAGCCCTTCGCCCATGACTAACTTGATCACATCCGAGGGCTGTGCGCCTAACGCCATGCGTATGCCGATGTCGCGAGTTCTCTGCGAAACGAAGTATGACATGACGCCAAACATCCCACCCGCCGCCAGCAATAATGCGAGCAGTCCGAAAAAGGTCAACAACATCGCCGTCCCATGTTCAGTCCCGAGAGAGCGGTCGGCCTGTTCGCGCAGCGTACGAACATCGAATACCGGCAGGTTTGGATTCAGGTTGCGCACTTCATTTCGTACCGCGGCCGTTAGCTGCGTAGGATTTTTCGCAGTGTGCACGTAAATGGTTGCAGTAGGCGTGTAGTGTTGAGAAAGAGGAAGATAGAGATACGGCTGGTCCTGCTCCTTCAGGCTATTGATCTTCGTGTTCTTGACCACACCGATGACCTCTCGACCGGCAGTGTCCCTGATCAGCTTTAATCTCTTACCAAGAGGGTTCTGGTTGGGCCAGAAGCGTTGCGCCATAGCTTCATTAACGACGACCACCTTTGCTGTACTCGCCGTGTCACTATTGGCGAATTCACGTCCGCTCAGCACCGGAATATTCAGTGTCTTGAAGTAGTCGGCGCCAACAATATTCGTCTTCACGAGCACTCCCTGCTGACTAGGTTGGTCCTCCTGTCCTTCTATGAACACGGATCTCGAAAAACTTTTCTCGAAGGGACGGCTCCGTGAGATCACGACCTCCTGCACGCCCGACAAATTCTTAATGCGTTCCACGAGTTGCTGGTAAAACTGTACCGCTTTCGCCTCGTCATCAGCGTTTTCAAGACTGATGTCAATTGCCGAAAGTAAGATATTGTCGACCCTGAATCCCGGATCAATCTTCCGCGCGTTGTTGAGACTCCGAACAAAGAGAGCTGTAACCACAAGCGTAACCAGGCAAAGTGAAACTTCCACAATGATGAGCGCCCGGCGCAGGCTGAAAGCGGAACCATAGTGGCCGGGCGTCAGGATGTCTGCCTTGAGTGTTGACGTCAGGTCAGGCTTTGACGCCTGCAGGCCGGGGAAGAGACCGAAGATCAAGCCACTCAAAACTGAAAGCACGAAAGTGAAGAGAAGCACGTTCCGGTCGAGTGTGACGGTTATCCCTTCCACTCCCAGGCTCGGCGGGATCAGCGCTCGCAGTAAGTCTTTAATCGCGTACGCCAGCAGCAAACCTAACAAACCTCCCAACAGCGAGAGCAGCACCGACTCAGTTAATAACTGTGTAATCAGACGCGCGCGGCTCGCCCCGACGGCAAGACGCAAAGCAATTTCCTTACGCCGCGAAGTGGCTTTTGCGAGCAGCAAGTTCGCCACATTGACACACGCGATGAGCAGGATGGTCCCGACAATTGCCATGAGCATCACTGAAATGCGCAGGAGCAGGTTGTTGTGGTCGGGATTAAGTCGCGCCTCCGAAAGCGGCACGAGTTTGACTCCTCTGCCTTCGTTATCCTTGGGATACTCTTGAGCGAGTTGAGAGCCAAGGATAGTCATTGACTCCTGCGCCTGTTTCAGCGAGACGCCGGGTTTAAGCCGTCCGGCGAGACTCAAAAAGAGGAAACGTCGATTGGTATAACGAGTTTCCGTGCCCGGTGCTGCCTCGTGATACATCATCATGGGTACCCATACTTCCGGCACTACACTGAGGTCTGTGCCCGTGAAGTTTTTAGGTGCTACGCCCACGACAGTGAAGAAGTGATCATTTAGCTTGATGGGTTTTCCGATGGCGCCCGAATCAGCATTAAGGCGGTTAACCCAGAAATTGTAGCTAACTACCGCCACTGGACTTGTGCCCGGTGTGCGGTCTTCCTCAGGCAGAAAGGTTCTTCCCACGATCGGCTTTACCCCAAGCAGGTCGAAGTAGTTGCCGCTGACGAGTTGTCCGGTGATGCGCTCGCTCTGTTCAGGCTTATTCAAAATCAGAGGAATGGTGGTGTAGTTTGCTATGCCGGCGAAGACCTGATTCTTATCGCGAAAATCAACGAAGTTCAGGTGCGAGGTTTCGAGGTCGCCAGGATTGTTCTTGTCTATCGTAAAGATCGAAACAAGTTGCTCGGGTTCGAGGACAGGAAGCGGAAGAAAAAAAACGGCGTTTACGAGACTGAAAATGGCAGTATTGGCGCCAATGCCCAATGCCAGTGAGAATAGAGCCACCGCAGTGAGGCTGCGACTTTTCTTAAACATCCTGGCTCCGTGCCGGATGTCCTGCCATAATCTTTCAAAGAAGAGTACAGCCCAACCACTTTGCATCAGTCGTTCCCCCAGTGGTGCACTCTATTGAGCGGCGCGAATACCAATCTCTACTCTGCTCGGATCACGACCGTACCCCCAAAGAGTGGGCACAGATTTACGGTCGATATATAACATTTTCGGACCCCTTTTCGAAACGGACAGATTTGCAGCAACCACCCGCTCGCTGTCTTATCCGGTTCCCGATACGATGGGCGTTATCAAAAAGGACTCAAGGCGCATCCGCCCGGACTTCTGATTCCCTTCTCTTCCACCTGAGTCTCACTCCATTCAGCCTATAACCTTCTGAATTTTGTTTATTTCCACCCAAGGAATAGATCTATCTGTTCGGGAGTGAGTGCCGGTCCATCATGAGGTTCAATGGTGAGTTCCTGCTTCGGAACCTCTCGGTGAAGCACCAAGGCAATGAACGCGTCGAGGTCTTCTTTCTTCTCCAGGGGGGAGGCGCCGGACTCTTTGATAAGCTTTTGATTTCCCCGAGTCTTTTCTGCCGCCGCGAATTTTGGCGGATGGACCAGACAGGCCAGGCCTCTCTGCTGCTTCACTGCAAAGGCGGCAGTGTGCATGGTCCCGCCTTCGACGTCAGTCTCCACTATGATTACTCCCAGACTCAAGGCACTCTGCAGCCGATCTCTTTCGACAAAGTAGCTGGGCCGCGGCCTGGTTCCTGGTGCGTACTCGCTGACGAGGGCGCCGCCACAGTCCACGATTGAGCTCGCCAGCTTTCGGTTTTTGGCCGGGTATACAGAATCCACTCCATGCGCGAGCACAGCAACGGTGATTCCACGCGCCTGGAGACAACCCTCGTGTGCGGCCGTATCGCACCCCTGAGCCAGACCGCTTACCACCACAAAGCCTTTGGCGCCCAGGTTTGCTCCTAACCGCTCAGCGGCGGCGGCTCCGAAGCTGGTGGGATCGCGGGTTCCCACGACTGCGATTGCCGGATGAGCAAGCGCACTCAAGTCTCCTTTGACATACAGCACTACTGGCGGATCAGGAATGGAGCGAAGCTGAGACGGGAAGCGAGACTCATCAGAACTGATTATCTTTACGCCCTGGCTCTCGGCTTCCTCAATCACACGCCTTGCTTCTGAACAGCCTCTTTCAAAGTCGACAATGCTTGGGACCGAAGCTGTACTTGATGATCGTGTCTCGAGCAGGGCGTCACGCAGATCGCGCGGTTGACAGAGATCCGACGCAATATTTTTCGCGAGTATCTGTTGAACGGATCTACGCCCCACTCCGGGCGTATTCATCAATGCGAGTATTGACTGCGAGTCCATAACCTCTGTCCATTATCGCGTTTGCGATTAACCACTCGATCCAACTGCTTCTAACAGCTATGCGTCGTGCGTCCCAATGCCATGTATTTTACGCGCGCAGCTCCTGCATCGAGCAAGAGCTGCCGGCAAGCGACCAGAGAATTTCCCGAGGTGGTGACATCGTCGAGCAACAAAACCTCACGTCCCTGAATAATCTCCGGGTGCTCGACTCTGATCGACCTCATATGCCGCGCCACGCTGCGACTGCCCCCGGTCGCTAGTTTGGGAATCTTCCTGAACCGGACCAGGCACACAATGGCATCTATTCTACTCTGTCTCGCGAGTGCCTGTGTCAATTGGTTAATTCCGGAAATACCGGCAGCAGGATCATGCGAGGGCACAACAGCTATGGCGATGTCTGATGAGAGCAAGGGATCGATCTGTTGAAAGAGCCGTCGTAAAGCCCGGGTCTTATTTCGTTGTTTCCAGGGCTGCGGATCGGGATCAATATCTTGTCGATACTTGATGGCCAGTAATCTCTTGCTGAAATCGTCTTTCTTGAATTGCGGATCGCTTACCGGATAGTAGTTGCCCAGGGTGTAGAGGTTGTCAGAACTATCGATGACTGGATCGAGGAATATCATGAGTCAGGTCGTGCATAAGGTTAAACCGATCTTGAAATTAGTCCTCAAGCAGTTCTCATTTAGTTCTCAATCTTCGCAGCGCGGCCTCTTTCGATATATTGTTCGGGATCTATAGCGGCTTCCTGTATTGGCTGGACTAAGAGACCTGGCTCAGCAACGGGCATGTTCTAATTCCATTTGGCTTTCGCTGTATCGACGTCATAATCGATGACCTCTATTCCTTCGGGCATTTCCCACTCTCCACAATCACAAATGACAAGTTGCGTAAACGGAATTTTCGCAAGGATGTCTCCAGGCGAGGTACTGTCGGTCCCGTGCAGCAGCACTGCCGTCAGTGACTCATCATAGGCAGTGACGTGTTCAGGAAAGCTGCCGGGCGGAGCAAAGGCAATCAGGAAGTAGTGACCGGGTTCATCTTTCAGGCGGTAGCAATCCGCCGAACCCGGAAACTCTGTACGAGCTTGCTCTGCGACTGACTCTGGAAATGCCGCAAGTGATTTTTCAAATATTCGCCGGTGTGCTTCTCTCGTTTGCTCGTCCATTAAACTTCCTCCGTAAGTGAACTCCTCTTCGTTGTTGCCAGTCTTCGCGGAACTTTAGCTGTAATGCATCAGTAACCTCTCCGTACACTCCTGGCACAATACTCGGAATCGATATGATTGCCCGGCACAATGATGACCACGCGCACGCGGTGAGGCGGATCGACATTGCCTTGTCACCGGGAACGAGACAGAGAGTCGAGGCAATGGATACGCTCGCTGAATCTGGTCCATAGTAGTCCTTTTCAATACCTGGTCTTAGAACCGAGCACATTCTCGAAAAGGGCGCTACAAGTACCCACGTACAAGTAGCGCCCTTCAAAGCGTCACCGACCCTCGGCCTTGTCGGATCGATAACGCTAATCGTGTGGCGCCAGTGCGCGCATGTGGTGAGGTCACTATGATGAGAGTCACCAATGCCCGATACTCCGCGCCTCATGCGTCACCAGGGAGATTTACCGTCAATCTTAGGTATCTTCTCGGCGTAAAGCTGGCCTGTCACTCCCGCGAGCAGAATGCGCTTTAATAAGACTTCGATAGACACGCCAAGATCGTTGGCCCATTCCCGCAGGAAGTTCCAAACTTTCGGCTGAATGTCGTCAGGAGTTAGTGTGACTGTGGCGTGAGGGCTTTCGCCGTGAGTGTGAGTGCTCGTGATAATATTATTCTGCATGGTCGATTCCTTTCACTTAACGAGGTTAGGAGTCGGTTGTGTAAGGGCTGGCGAGTGTTGACCGCACTTGCCAGCCCGCTTCTTTTGGTGTTGGGCCAACTATGGAATATGGATTTTCGCTTGTCAAGCAGTTTTACATCAAGGTGTGCTGGTCTTGACATCATGATGCCTACGCCGTAACATCAAACTCAGATGAGAACTACCGTGACAATTGATGAGGATGTAGCCGCAAAACTGCAAGCTGAAATGCGCAGACAGCGATCCGGGAGCTTCAAGGAAATTTTGAACGATGTCCTGCGGCGGGGTCTGCTGGTAAGACGCGAGTTGGCAACCTCCAAACCCTTCCGGGTGCGCGCCCGGCGTATGGGCAAAATGCCGGGAGTGAACTACGACAACACAGGAGAGTTGCTTGAGTACCTGGAAGGCGCTGAGCACAAATGATCCTCACAGACGCGAACTTGCTTCTGTACGCCTACAACGTAGATGCAACTGAGCACGACACATCCCGGCAATGGCTCGAGACGCAATTATCAGGACCTAATCTGTTTTGCTTCGCGTGGCAGACTATAACCGCCTTCCTTCGCATTAGCACCAACCAGCGCGCATTTGCGGCGCCTCTTTCCACTAAAGAGGCGGCCAGCATAGTTACTGAATGGCTGGAGCGCCCGCAAACGGTCCTTCTCACACCGGGCGAAAAGCACTGGGCCATCTTTCAGGACTTACTGGAGTCCGGGCAGGCCACAGGGCCGTTGGTCATGGATGCCCACCTGGCCGCACTCGCCATTGAACATGGTGCTGCGCTGGCCTCCACCGATCGCGACTTCTCGCGTTTTCCGGGACTGAAGCTGATCAACCCGCTGCGCGGCTGAGCTGTTGACGAATTTGGTTTGTCGCGTTAAGGAGGCTATGAAGGTTGTTTGATCGCCGCCGCAGCCTTGCTTCACCGAAGCGGGCGCCCTTGAAAACAGTTGAAGTGCTGAGCTTGTAGCAGGAACACTACTTCGACTTTTCGTGCAAAGCCAGACGGAGTAATGACTCCCGAGAAGTTTTTCCATCCAGGACCAGTGCGCACTCCAAACGGCCGTTGGACTCGCTAGAATGAAGAGCTGGTCATGACACACGATTAATTAGCGCCCTCGCAATCTCGCTTTTATTAGCCGGCTCCACTGCCGCGCAGGATCGGAAGACATTCAGGGTTGGCACCGCTAGCGCGGCACGCGGGCAGAAAGTAACCGGCACGATCGAAGTTCCAGCCGGTAGCGACGCCGCCCTGAGCATTCCAGTCGCAGTGATTCATGGTGCGAAACCCGGTCCAGTCCTGGCTTTGGTAGCGGGCTCACACGGTACTGAATATGCTTCGATAATCGCGCTCGAAAAACT